>Ga0105248_10001525_pt1 | contig 25782 bp, 24 predicted proteins | sample KBSS34metaG_FD_81524 | JGI IMG/M metagenome (GOLD analysis project Ga0105248, IMG submission 81524) | Switchgrass rhizosphere microbial communities from Kellogg Biological Station, Michigan, USA - KBS S3-4 metaG | ecosystem: Host-associated > Plants > Roots > Rhizosphere > Soil | place... | reverse complement strand
GTCGTTCGAAAAGCCTTCGCGCCTGGCGATGATCATCGCGGGCAGATGGCTATTCCTGGGCACCGCCCAGCCGCGCCCGCAGTCACGGCCGACGAGAGACACGACCGCGGCCCCTCTCGGAATATGATTCAATGCATCGAGCTTCGCATTCTGGTCGACTGCCCCGATCATCATGCTCCAGGTCACGCCAGCCAGCCTGACCACGAAGACGGCGACGCCCACGATCGCGAGGACGCGCGCCGTCGGAAGATGCGTATGCCCGCGGAAGCGCATGGCGAGAGGGACCAAAGCGATCATGAACGGCGCGAGGCGCATATCGGCATAGGCTGAGCCGAACATCGTCCAGGGCAGCAGCACGAAGCAGATCGCGAGCACGAGCACCGAGAAGACGAGATTGCGCGAGAGGGTCAGCCGCGGATTGGCGATCGAGAACAAAAGCAGGATCGGGATTACGGCGACGGTCGCGATGTCGAACCACCGCCAGCGGTCACGAACAGCTGAATAAATCCACTCCCACTTCAGCTTCCACTCGAAGAAGTCGCGGGTCATCGCTCCAGTCGTTTCCGAACGCCAGAACAGCACGATGATGATCGGCAGAGCCATGACTGCCGCGTGCAGAGCGGCTTCAATCCCAGCGCGCCACCAACTCCGGCCGCCGTCATGCAAGCGAACGGCCTCCGCCGAAAAGGCCAGAAGTCCGAGCGTCCCCCATCCGAACGTATGCGCAAAGAATACAACGAACGAGATCGGCACGAACAACAATGCACGAAGCTTCAGCCGTCCCTGCCGAGCGAGCCGCAGCCACAGGCCGAAGGCAAGGAAGGCCAGCGCCATGGACAGCGAGAAATTGACGAAGCCGAAGAGGAATGGGTGATTGTAGACGAACAGCAGCGAGAAGATCGCCATCGGTGGCAGCCGATGGTGGACCTCGCGCGCGACGAGCAGGAACCCCGCGACCGTCATCGCAGGTATGGACATGATGATGAGCTTTACGGCCGGCTCAAGACCGAGGATCGGGCCGAGTAGCTGTACCAGTCCATCGACGCCCAGGTTTCCGATCGGCGCCCAGTCATATTCGTAGTAGCGCTGGAGCAGGGGAGACGACGCAACGTCCAGCTGGACCCTGTAGCGCCCGATGTGGCCGAGCAAGTCGACCAAAGGTGCGGGGTGCGGAAGCAATAGCGGCACGATCGACAGGAGCACCATCGCGACCACGAACGACCGCCGTTCCCACCACTCACGGTGCGACGTGGCCGGCTCGACGGCTGGAAAATGCGCGATTGTCGTCATCAGCTGGCGCGGACCCCTTGCGCGGACGCGCTGCTACTAGTGATCCGTCCGGCTTTGTCTATGCGCTTCGATCAGGCGAGAGCCGGCGCGGGCGAAGGTCCGGGTAGGGGCCTTTCGAGGCGGTCCGCAATGCGGCCGCAGACGCGCCAGATCCCGAGCGTGAGACCGATCGCGACAATGCCGTCTACGCCGTAGTGCCAGCCGAGATGAATCGAGCCGACCCAGATCAGCAGAGCGTAAGCGCCGAAGAGATAGCCGAGAGGACGGCTCAGCTTCCAACCCGCAAGAGCAAACAAGAAGGCGAGGCCGTTGTGTACTGATGGCATGGCAGAAATTCCTCCGCCGATCATAAGGCGGTCGCCGCCGTGTGCGTGCAAAAGGTACGATTGATTGTGAAGCGCCATGAGCGGGGTACCATTCGCGGCCTGGATCTGGTCCAGCCGGGCCATGAGGCCGTCGAATGCTGGCGAAGGCTCGACGAACTGCGAATAAAAGCAGGGCCCGGCCGACGGGAACAGGAAGGCAAGCACGCTTCCCAAGCCAATCCAGACAGCGATGTAGCTCAAAAGATATTGGGTACGGAGCCGGTAGGTGGATGCGGGAAGCCAAGCGCAGAGGATGACGCCGAGCGCCATCGGCAAGAACCACCCATGGTAAAAGTTGTCGATGAGACCCGTAATCATCGGCGAGCCCAGAACGGCGTGCGTTACGCGCCAACCATCATGGCCGAGGAAAAGAACTCGATCGGCACCCGCGAGCAAGGGATCGAAGCGGAATCCCGCAAGCGGAAGGATCATCTGCTTGAAGGAGTTGAACGAGGCCATCATGCCGGCGAAGAGGAGCGGCGGCCAGAACAAGGACAGGAAGTGGTCCCGCTTCCAACGCGTTTCGATCGACTCCGCGGCCAGCGCGAAAAGGAATGGCGCGCCGCCACTCGTGCGCATCCGCCGGAAGATCTGGACGAAGACCGTGATCGTTCCGATCATCACCCAAAGCGAAACGGCACCGGATGCGTAAGCCAGGAAGAGCCGTGCGAACTGGCCAAGATCGACGCGGCCGCTCATTAGAACAAGCAAAGCGTAGAAGACTACGGCCGCCGCACCGACAGTGACCGCTCGGATCTCCCGCAGATCACGCATTGTCGTCGCTAACCTCTTCGCGCCCAGGCCTTCCAAGCGGGTACCGCGGTAAGGTTAACAACTGTTTCCGAACGACCCTTTTGTATTCAACGGCCGTACAGAATCAGTACTTTAGAGCCGCATCGACCCATTTGGGAGATGTTGAAATGAAGATGCTCTTGATTGCGGGTGGAGCACTTGCTCTCGCCGTGCCGGCACTGGCCCAGGTTGCTCCCGCTTCGGCACCCCGGACACAACATGCAATGAAGACCGAGACTCGCGCCGAGTTGCAGGCAAAAGTGGCCGAGCATTTCGCTCGAATGGATACGAACCGCGACGGATTTGTGACCAAGGCCGAGGCTGACGCGGCGGCGCAGGCATTCCGCGGCAAGCGGGGCGAGCAGCGCGCGGAGTGGCGCGGTCAGGCTTTTGAGCGCCTGGACGCGAACCGCGACGGTGCGATCACCCGAGCGGAGTGGGACGCGGCACAGGCGCAGCGCCAGCAGCGCTTTGCCGCTCGCGATCAGAACAATGATGGACGCCCGGACGGCGCACGTTTCGCTCATCGCGGAATGGGCGGCGGTTTCGGTGGCCACATGTTCGAGATGGCTGACGCCAATCGCGATGGCCGCGTGTCGTTGCAGGAAGCGCAGGCGGCGGCCCTGCAGCATTTCGACATGGTCGATACCAATCGCGACGGCCGGATCAGTCCGGAAGAGCGGATGCAGATGCGTCAGCGCATGCAGGCGACCCGCCAGCACGGATAGTCGCTCACAGCGAAACGCGAGGGCTCGTCGCACTAGCGGCGGGCCCTCTTTGTAAGCTCAGGTTGTTTCGAGGTCCTTCGCGCGGTTCGTCGCGCGAGGCTTGCGCGCTGGACCCTTTGTCGCTTCGCGGTATTTCACTTCGGCCTCCGCGATGTAATCGCGGGTAATTGGAAGCGCCCTGCGATCGCGGATGTATTGAACCTGGTAGTTATTCATCGCTCCATTTTCGAAAGCGACGATCCCGCCGGCCAGGTAAAACTCCCACATGCGGAAGAAGCGCTCATCATACATTGCGACGATCTCGTCCCGAGCCTTCGTCGCGCGCTCCAACCAGTGACGCAGCGTGTAGGCATAATGCAGTCTCAGCGTCTCGATGTCGCTGGCGATCAGGCGCACCTTCTCGCTCGCGGATACGATCTGCGAGAGCGACGGAACGTGATAGCCGGGGAAGATATATTTGTCGGTGAAGGGATCCGGCGCTCCGGCGACACCGTACTTGCCGATCGTATGCAGGAGCATCACGCCATCCTCAGCGAGAAGCTCCCGGCATTTGGCGAAGAATTCGAGATAATGTGGCGCTCCCACGTGCTCGAACATCCCAACCGAAACAATCCGATCGAATGTCCCTTCGACTGAGCGATAATCGATCAGCTCGAAACGGACGTGGTCTGAAACGCCCGCTTCCTCGGCGCGGCGACGCGCGACCTTGAGCTGCTCCTCCGACAGAGTGACACCGGTAACATCCACTCCGGCGACGCGATGAAGGTAAAGGGCCATCCCTCCCCAGCCGCAGCCGATGTCGAGCACCTTTTGGCCGGGCTTCAGGTAAAGCTTGGCTGCGATGTGCGCTTTCTTGTCCGCCTGAGCCTGCTCCAGGCTGTTGGACGGATCCGTGAAGTAGGCGCAGCTGTATTGGCGGTCATCATCGAGGAAGAGATCGTATAGCTCGTCCTTGAGATCATAATGGTGAGCGACATTCCTCCGGGAGCTCGCAGCTCGGTTGCGGCTGAAGAAGGCCTTGAAGCGTCTCTTTCCGCGCTTGATGGCCCTACGGCTGTTGCCACCGTCTTCCCATCGGTTCGATCCAACAATCAGCTCGAGCAGATCGAGGATCGTGCCGTCCTCGACGATCAGGCGACCGTTCATGTACGCCTCGCCGACACCCAGACGCGGGTTCTTCAAAATGTCGAAGGCGACTTTGCGGTCGGCGAACCGGACCGTGATATGCTTGCCTACAGCGCGTCCGTAGGTCGCGGGCTCATGGCCCGGTCTGAGCAAGGTGATACTGCCCGTCGTCAGCAGCTTTTCGACGAAACCACCGATCAGGGACATCCCGTTCTCGCTCCTCGTATTTTGCTTGTGAATGACGGGAGCGGCGCCGGATAGCAATCGTCGATAGTTCGTCAGTCGTAGACGTCGGCGAACAAGAGCTTGTTGTCAGGGCCCGGCCGGATGGCTCTCCCGTAAGAGCCTTGCGGAAGAAGCAGGGCCCGCTCTGGTCCCGACTTAAGCATTACGATCTTTCTGCCCCGCTCGAGCTGCACTGGCGAAGAGTGTATCACGCCGCCGACTTCGACCTGACCGTTCGATGGCTCTCCTGAATCACTGTACAGAGCGTATCGGCCAGGAACGGGCACGTCGAAGAGTGCTGGCTGACCACGGTTCAGACGGCGGCCGGCGACGCGGAGATTGGGCGCAATCTGCACGTAGCTTTCGCGGATCAGCGAGCCCATCACTGGCTCGACCGCATCCATGCGGTAGGACCAGAGGACAGCCTTCGGCGGATGATCGCCGAATATCCGGTATGCCTCGGAGCTTTCCTTCTCCCGCAATGTCCTCAGGACATAATGGCGATCGAGCCACAATGTGCTCGGCTCAGGCCGGTTGGGGAGCATGTCAATTCCGTCAAAATAAACGTCCCCGGGCGCGAGGACCGATTCCGCCCGCTCAACGAGTGCGAGTTGATTGGCATTTCCGATCCGCGCGAATTGAACGTTGCGAACGAAGCTGAGCCCAAAGCTTAATCCGAGCACCAGCACTGCCAACCGGAAATGTTTCGGATTGGCCGCAAGGCGGTCGACCGGGACCAATGCCCACAAGCTCATGAACGGCAATGCCATGATGAAGACGTACGGCCATGGCTGATTGTGGGCGAAGACGAGCACGGTGATGACGACACTGAAGATCAACGCGATCCGCTGCCGCTGGCCGAGCTCGGTAATCCGCCGCAATTCCATGAGCATTCCCGCGAAACAGAATGCATAGAGCGGCAGGTTACGGACCACCGTCTGCCAGACGAATTGCCGCAATCCGCCATATTCTGCCGCGATTCCTGATGAAGCGACCTCCGCCGGACCAAAGACCAGGGCTTTCGCGACCGGTAATGGGTCAAGCCCCCCGAAAACCAGGCAATAGGCCGCGACCGAGATCATCCAACCGAGGACAAGCCACGCTCCACGAGCAATCCCTGCGCCGTAACGCCGGGCAAGCACCCCATCACCGACGAACGCGAGGCCGAGCGCGACATCGAAATAAACGGCCTTTTGCGTTGCAAGGAACGAAAGGCCGCTGAGGCCCCCAGCAAGAAGTATCGTTCGCGGTCGGACTCCCCCGCGCAGGATCGTTAGGAGCGCCGCCACCGCAAAGAACAAGGCCAGCGGCTCGGCGATCGTCCGGAAGATCCGCTCGATGAAGTTGGAGAAGGACAGGAGCACGAGAACGATGACGAGTGCGCGCAGCCGGTCCTGGCCCAGAAGGCGAGCACAGGCATATATCATCGCCAGGATCGCGCATCCGAGGAGCGCCGTCTGGATTCGGCCAATCAGGACAATCGACACCGCGTCCCAGCCGATCAGATGCGCGAGCTTGATGAAAATCTGAAAGCCGACAGCCTTCGCCGGCCAGAGTGTGCGGAAGAGTTCGTGGCCCAGATACTTCGCAAATCCGAGCTGTCCGAACTCATCCATCACGAAGCGTGACGTCGCGGCGAACAGGAACAGCAGGGCCAGCTTAACTGATGCCAGCACGACAACAATTCGCAGTAGCCAGCTCTCGTTTCGGACGAGGGCATCCTCAGCTTTGCCTAACGTGAATGTAGTCGCGGTGCCCGTCATGCGCGCGTGGCCACTTTGCCACCCTGGGCGAGGTCGATGATGCCTCGTGCCATGGTTGCCCAATCATAATGGCGCGCAGCGTAGGAAGCCATTGCCTGCCGTTCCGCCGGTTCCAGATCAATGCTGTCGATTGCATTGGCGCAACGCCGAGCGGATGCGCCGGCATCGGTCAGATCGATTGAAACACCGTGCAACCAGCGGCTCGCTCCAGGGTCAGCTCGGTCGGTTGGCTTTCCGCAAATGACTGGCAAGCCGCTTGCCATTGCTTCTTGGACAACCAGTGGAAAGCCCTCGCCCACGCTTGGGAGAAGAAGGAGGTCGGCCCACCGATACAAGTCAGCAACTTCGTGCGCGGTCCGCGGGCCGAGATCGTGAACGTTGGCCAGCGCCCAGTCCCGAGGCTGGATGGGACCGGCGCCGACAAGAAAGAATGTGAGTTCCGGCCGGGACGAGGCGAGTTCACGAAGAACAGCCAATCCCTTTTTCTCGACATATCGACCAACGAAGAGAACATGCCGAGACTGAGCGGGGAATTCGATGGATCCTACCCCTTCGGGAACTGAAGCCTTTCCTTGGGCTGGCTGGAAAATGGCGCCGTCAACTCCATTAAAGAGCAGCTCATATGGTCTGCTCACCAGCCCTCCGAGAAGCTCCTGTCGGACCGTGTCACTGATAAAGACGAGACTGTCGGCGGAGCGCAGCATCGGCCCTGTCACGAGCCTGTTCGCCAATTTCATCAATGCACGAAGCGCCGGCGATGAAAATGGGATCGAAGCAATGTGCTGGATGAGGATAGTCCTCTTGCGATGCCTCTTGGCGATAAGCATCGCGATGACCGACGTGGCGTACAAGGCATCATGAATGAGGACTGCGTCGGAGCGGCGAATCTCTCGCTCAAGAGCTCGATATCCCCGTAACCCGGGGATTGGCATCGGGAGGCCGGTGAGCTTTTCCGTCGGATTGACGCAGGCCAACGGGATCGCCTCGACCCCTTCGCTTTGGGCTCTATCGCTGTCGCTTGCTGCCCATGCGACAGTCGCGCCAAGACGGTTCAACTCGCGACAAAGCTGCCCGGCAACGCGTTCAATGCCGCCGCCGTGAGTTTCGTAAAAATGGCTGACCGTCAGAATGCGCAAGGTCAGGCCGGATCAAACCGCATCGTAACTTCAAGTCGGTTGGGGAAAAGAGCGGAGTATGGCGCGCTGCGGTATCGCGCGGGCTGCGCCCTGGCAGCGATCCGGTAGCCGCTCTCATTGGCCAAATCATCCCATTCGGTCTTTGTGAGGTATTTTGCCCAGAGCATGCCGCCAAAGGGAATGTTGCCGATCGCGTCCATGACCTTAAGGCGCACATTATCCAATGCTCCGCGGCTTTCGTGGTCCTTGATGTACAGCGGGCCGCTTACCACTCGACGGATCTCCATCAGCAGGTCGACCCTTGCTTCCACCGGAACGTGGTGGACGACGTTGTTAAGCGTTGCTGCGTCGAAGCTCCCGTCAGCGAAAGGCAATGTCTTGCCGTCATATTTTGACGTCGAAACGCTCAGCGATGGGCAGAAGCGATCTACGAGATCGACGGCCCGCACTGCATCGATGGGGAACAGCTTCGCAAGGGCTTCCGCAATAACGCCCGTGCCTCCGCCGACGTCCAGCAAACTACGATGGTGGCTCTTCCAGACCTCCCCCAGCGTCTCGAGCATGATGGCCTGATAGAAGGGCACCTTCTTGCGATACATCGCGAGGTGCGCCGACAGGATCGCCTGCAGCTGGAAAGGGTCAACAGCCCTGACGGTCGAAGGAGCGTTCATCAACTGATTGCCTCGCGTTCGCTTGGCGCTGTAATGGCCCAGCGGCCCAGCACGAAATTCACTGCCAGCATGCACACGGACGCAAGCGGCGCGGCAAGCGCCATCGGCAATCCGACCACGCGATTCCAGAACCATGTCGTAACGAATGCCAGCGGAATATTCGCCGACATTGCGACCGCATATTTCGCGAGCCGACGAACAGCCAGCGGCTGCCTGAAAGTGAAAAGCCCGTGCAACACGTATCCAACGCTCGCGACGATGCCGAAGGAGATCATCACGCCGAGCCAAAGGGGTATGCCAAGTAAATCGCCGATGATGAGCACGGCGTTGTGCAGAACGACGCAGACACCGGCGACTGCCACATAAGCGAACGGGGTGCGGCCGTTCATGCCGGCGCCTTCCTCGCACGCACCAGAAACACGCAGGCATTGTCATCGCGAACCTGCTTCGGAGTGATCCGGTCTTCCATCTTCGCTCTGAGGTTCATCAACGCCGCAACCAGGCCGGCAAGAACGCCGCCGACGATCGGCAACCGGCGAAGGAAGAATGCAAATGCCGTCATCCTGATTAGCGTTGTCGTCGCGAGGGGGCCGGCAATCGCGTGGGTTTCTTCGACAATGATGCCGCGATCGCTGAGGTCGGCGGCTAGCCCCGTTCGCGTCCATCTGCGATGGTCTTCGGGGTGGGGATGATAAAGCCACGTTCCATGTGTCGAAAGCAGCAGGACCCCATCATCGGACAGCAGGCGGCGAATTTCGGAACAATAGGAATCGAGATCTCGAACATGTTCGAGCACTTGGACAGACAACACGGCGCCGGCGACTCCATCGGCAAGCGGCACCCGGCCGTCCCGGTCGATCTTCAGCACGGCATCGTCGTCGATGTCGGCACCTCGATAATCAATATCCAGTTCGCGCATCATGCCGGCATAGGGCATATCGCCGCAGCCAAGGTCGACCATGATCGAACCGGGCCGGACGTGTGAGCCGACCTCCGTACGAAGCAGCTGCGCCAACGGCTTGAGGACGAGCCAGTCGGTGTCCCAGATCCGCGGAGAAGATCGGCTCGCTCTCATCTCAACGACCTTGTCCGGCGCGACCTAAGAAGCATGCCTATCGTCGAGATTGTCGAGCAGCAACTTCAGTACGAAGCCCGACAGGACCATTACGACGCCCGCCACCGTAGCAGTGGTCGTTGCGAAAACCAGATGGACAGAGCGCTCCATCTCTCCGCCGACGAACAGCCATTTGAACGCCAGCAACGCGTCAGATCCAAGACCGATAGCCGTCAGGAGGCCGCCAGACGCCACGAGCCATTCGAGCGGACGTCCGCGCTTTAACCAGGGGACCACGCGGCCCTGTGTGCTTGGATGGTAGATGGCGATCGCAACCTTCGCGAGCATTCCGAGAAGGATCGCAGAAAGACCGATCAAGGTCGCCATGGATGACAAAGCGACGAAGTGAATGCCGATATATTGGCCACCGATTACCAATGGTCCGCGAGCCAGCGCTGCAAGGCCGAGGATACCGATAGCCAGCAGGAACAGGCCCGGCAGCAGGTACATCGTATCGGGAGCATGCGCGATGATCAGGCGCAGATGGCGCCAGCCGTCGCGGAAGGATCGGAGGTGCGGCGGCCGATCGCGCTTGTCCGGGTATAGTTTGGTCGGAACCTCCCTGATGGCAAGGCCCGCACGATGCGCGTTGATCACCATCTCAGATGCGAACTCCATGCCCGGAGAACGCGCGCCCATGCGCTGGAAGGCATCGCGCGTGAATCCACGCATGCCGCAATGGAAGTCGCGGATCGGCGATTGATGCAGCCATCGTGCAACTGCCGAAAGGACCGGGTTTCCTAGATAACGGTGTAACGGCGGCATAGCGCCCGGCTCGATACCGCCAGCGAAACGATTGCCCATGACGAGCTCGGCGCCGCCTTCCAGCTCGTCGATGAACCCGTCGAGCTGACTCCAGTCGTAGGAATCGTCCGCATCGGCCATGATCAGATACTGGCCGCGCGCAGCCCGAACCGCTGCGCTGATCGCGGCTCCATAGCCCTTCACCGGCTGGTGAACGACGCGCGCGCCAAGCGATTCCGCAATCTCGACGGACCGATCGGTCGAACCATTGTCGCCGACGACCACCTCGCCAGGGATTCCGCGGCGGGCAAAAGCGTCAAGCGCTTTCTGTATGCAGATTCCGAGCGTCCGTTCTTCATTCAAACAAGGAATGATGGCCGAGACGAGAGCTCCATCATGCGGCTTGGATGTGGGACGGCCTGGTACCGCACGCACCGCTCTTGATTTCGCTGTCGCCGCCATTCTGCCCCCACCCACTCTCGCGCCGATGCCCTCACTGGAGGCGCGCGATCAGCGCGATGCTGCGGCCCCAAGACCGAATAGGGGAGCAAAGGTAATCAAAGATTTAACCACGAGCCGCGACGCTTACGTCGGGCAAGGTCAAGCCGCTTGGCGGCTCCGGCGTTTCTTCTCGGCCGCGGTCTTGAGCTGACCGCAAGCGGCGTCGATGTCGCGGCCGCGTGGCGTGCGCACCGGCGCGGAAATTCCCGCCTCGAAAACGATGTTGCTGAACGCCTTGATCCGATCGTCAGCCGAGCATTCGTAAGGAGCGCCCGGCCAAGGGTTGAACGGGATAAGGTTCACCTTCGCTGGCAGGCGATACTGGCGGATGAGGCGGACGAGTTCGCGAGCATCTTCGTCGCTGTCGTTCTTGTTCTTCAGCATCACATATTCGAAGGTAATTCGGCGCGCGTTGTTGGCGCCCGGATAGGCCGCGCAGGCCTCCAGCAATTGCTCGATCCCGTACTTGCGGTTGAGCGGAACGATCTCGTCGCGGACTTCCTTGGTGACCGCGTGCAGCGAAACGGCGAGATTGACGCCGATCTCCTCGCCCGCGCGCTCCATCATCGGGACGACGCCCGAGGTCGAAAGCGTGATCCGGCGTTTCGACAGGCCGAGGCCGTCGCCGTCCATCACGATCTTAAGCGCGTCGCGGACATTGTCGAAATTGTAGAGCGGCTCGCCCATGCCCATCATGACGATGTTGGTGAGCATCCGCCCTTCGGGCTGGCTCGGCCATTCGCCAAGCGCGTCGCGCGCCAGCATGACCTGTCCGACGATCTCCGCAGGCTCGAGGTTGCGGACGAGTGCCATCGTTCCCGTGTGGCAGAAACGGCAATTGAGCGTGCAGCCGACTTGGCTCGACACGCACAAGGTGCCGCGATCCGCGTCCGGGATGAAGACCATTTCGAATTCGTGGCCGTCATGAGTCTTCAGCAGCCACTTGCGCGTGCCGTCCGATGAAACCTGCGCCTCGACGACCTCGGGCCGCGAGATGCTGAACCGCTCCGCGAACCACGGGCGCTGGATTTGGGCAATATCGCTCATCTTGGCGAAATCGGTGACGCCTCGATTGTAGATCCAGTGCCAGATCTGCTTCGATCGAAGCTTTGCCTGCCTTGGCTCGAGGCCCGCCTCCTCCAGCACCGAGCGAATCTGCTCCTTCGAGAGACCGACAAGCTCCGTCCGCCCGTCGGCGCGAGCAGTCGCGGCGCGTGGCACGGGCACAGGGTCGACGGGGCCCGGAATGGGCATGATGGCGGTATCGGCACTCATGGCAGGCCGCCTATCTAGTTACGAACGGACGCTTTTGCCAGCGCAGCGGGCGGCGGCGGCGTCGATGGCCGTCGCAGCACCATCGAGGACATAGCGATCCGTAAAGCTGCTCCCGCCTTGATCGCGGGCCCGCAGGGTTAGTCCACCGGCGGAACGCGCGGCAGCAATGATTGCCTGTTCCTGAGCAGGTCCTGTGCTCCAAGCCCACTGCCCGCCCACCGCAAGCAGGAAGGGTTGGTCGCCCACAGTAAGGACAACTGTCGAACTGGCGCGAGGAGCGCGGCTCAGCAAAGCAAAGAATTGGCCGCTCCTTGGCCCTGCCGAATCGAAAGCGAAGCCTGCGCGGGCCTGGACCTTCCCCTCTGTCGCAATGCGAAGAGCGCGACTGCCGGCCTCACACGTGAGCCCCCGATCGATCGCCGCCCAATGTCCTCCGGCGAAGAGAACCTGCTGGGCGCTGGCCGGCGCTGCGGACAACAGAAGGAGGGCAATCCAGATACGCACGCCGGAAGACTAGCCGTGCTCAATCTTCGAACAAGGCTGTTCCGATCCGAACAGCCGTCGCGCCGAGCAGTACGGCGGCTCGAAAATCTCCGGACATCCCCATGCTGAGACCCTCGACACCGTGGTCCGATGCGATTTTGGCCAGAAGCGCGAAGAATGGCGCAGGCTCCAGGCCGAGAGGTGGGATGGCCATGAGCCCTGCGAGGGGCAGTGGCGATGCTCGGACTGCTCCGGCCAATGCAGCGACCTCGCTGATCGCGCAGCCGCCCTTCTGTTCTTCCTCCCCGATGTTCACCTGGATGTAGATTTGAGGAAAACGCTCCGCCTTCTCGCCCTCCTTCACGAGCGCATCGAGGAGCGATTTCCGGTCGACCGAATGGATGACTTCGAAGAGCTTCACGGCTTCCGGGGCTTTGTTCGACTGCAGCCGGCCGATGCAGTGCAGGCGCGTGCCTGCGTGGCGAGCGAGCAGCGCCGGCCATTTTTCCAGAGCTTCCTGCACTCGGCTCTCACCGAAATCGCGCTGGCCGGACGCGATCAGCTTCTCGATTTCCTGCAAGGCGCGCGTCTTGCTGACGGCAATCAGGCTAACGTCTGCGGGTTCGCGCCGTGCAACTTTCGCCGCGGCCGCAATTTGATCGAGAATTTTCTGGCGTCGCTCTGCCGTATTCATTGAGCAGGCTATAGGAAGCGCCATGACCTCCCGCCAGAGACCTTGGCCCCGAGCCTGGCTGATGACCGACGAGCGCATGGGCGCGCGGCTCTGGACGGCCATCGACCGGCTGCCGGTCAAGCTCGCCGGGATCGTCTTCCGCCATTACCTGACGCCGCCGGATGAACGCTCCATATTGGCGAAGCGGATTGCGGATATCTGCCACCGGCGCACCCTCACACTGGCGATTGCAGAGGATGCCGACCTTGCCCGAACCCTTGGCGCGAGCTTGGTCCACAATCCAGCGGAGAAACCGCAAGGCCTGCCCTTTTCTCGACCAGTTCACTCTCTCGAAGAAGCGGAAGCTGCGAAGGCTGAAGGGGCGGCGCTGGTGTTCGTCTCGCCAGTTTATTCTACGAGCTCGCACCCGGGGCGGAAACCGCTTTATCGTCCGCGCGCCTTAAGGATCGCGAAGGCCGCGGGTGTTCCCGCAATCGCCCTAGGCGGGATGAACTCGCTGAAGTTCGCACGACTGCAGCGCGAAGGATTTCACGGCTGGGCCGGAATCGATGCGTGGCTTGACGAAAACAGCCTTCTTAGAATTTGAACGCCGTGCCAACGTAGACCGCCTGACTGTCGCGGCGGTTGTCACTCACCAACGTGCTGCGGTCGCGCTCAATATTGTAGCGGACGCCGCCGGTAAGGGCGATACGGCGCGTGACGTCATATGCGGCGCCGACGTCCAGCGAGTAATTCTGCTTGCTCGCCAAGACAGGCACGTGGCCGTCATCTCGCTCCGCGCCGACGGCAACACGGCCAGTCAGGCGGGGCAGAGAGTAGCTCACGCCCACGACGGCGCTTTCTTTGCCGCCCAAGGCAGGATTATGCGATTCGCTCTTTGCCACGTCGCCCGAAACGGCGAAGCGCCTCCAGCCGACTGCGACCCCGAGATTGTAGCTCGCCGGCGTGAGCACGGTCAGAGGCGAAGCAGACCCGGATTCAGCCGCATTGGCGGCGACTTGCGAATCAGGCCGCGCACGAATCGCGACTCGCACCTGCGACGGCCGGCTCTTCGCTGCGGCCGGCGTGAACTTGAAATCGGTGAGTGAGAGGCCCTTGTTCCCGAAGGCAGCCGACAGCTTGGGATCCGCACCCGCTGGCGTAAAAGTCGAGAGGGGATCGAAACTTACGGCGACCGGCGGCGCCTTTTTCTTGCCTGCCGGAGCCGCGATCGCCGGAGACAGCAAAAGGCCAACCGCGGAAACCGCGGCAAGCAACACTGTTCCGGAACGGCCGAGACTCGGCAAAAGGGACCTCCTGTTTCGAGTCCGATATAGTCTCAGCAATCTGAAGGTTCCATGACAGGAATCGAATACGTGCCATTCTGTTGCAAGGACAGCACAGAATCGGCGGAGTCGCGACGCTTGCGGCGGTCTGTCCAGTATCTATAACGCCCCTTCTGAATTCCCAGCCCCCAAGAGGATCGCCGATGACCCGCCTGAAAACCGTTGCCGCAGCGCTTGTTGTTCTCGCCGTGGCGACGCCGGGCTGCTCAAAAAATAAGCAGGTCCCCGTCCAGCTCGCTCCATCGCGGATGACGGCGATCGGCGTGAACGCCTACCTCTGGCGCGCGGCCTTGGACACTGTCTCATTTGCGCCCCTCCTCCAAGCGGATGCAAACACCGGGGTGATCATCACCGACTGGTACGCGAACCCCAGTTCGCCGGGCGAGAGAGTGAAGCTGACCGTCACGATTCTTGACCAGGATCTCCGCGCGGACGCCCTTCGCGTCGCTGCGTCACGCCAGATTCAACAGAATGGCACCTGGGTGGGGGCGCCGGTCTCCGCCGCGACTGTCCAGAAGCTCGAGGACATCATCCTCACCCGCGCCCGCGACCTTCGCCGCGCGACCATCGCCGGATAAGGACGAAGCCTATGGCTAACGGCCGCTTCGATCCGGCCATCGCGGACGTCCGATGGCAGGCGCGCTGGGACGAAGAGCGCTGCTTTGCCGCCGACCCAGCGAGCCCCAAACCGAAGACCTATGTGCTCGAGATGTTCCCCTATCCCTCGGGGCGCATCCACATGGGCCACGTCCGCAACTACACAATGGGTGACGTCCTTGCCCGCTATCGGCGGATGCAAGGCCGCGAAGTGCTCCATCCCATGGGATGGGATGCTTTCGGAATGCCGGCCGAGAATGCTGCGATGGAGCGCAAGGTCCATCCCGGCGAATGGACACGGGCCAACATTGCGACAATGCGCGAGCAACTGAAGCGGCTCGGCTTTGCGCTGGACTGGGACCGCGAGCTGGCGACCTGTGACCCGGAATATTACGGGCATGAGCAGGCGCTGTTCCTCGATCTTTTCGAGGCCGGGCTGGTCTACCGCAAGGAAAGCGAGGTCAATTGGGACCCGGTGGACTGCACGGTTCTTGCGAACGAGCAGGTCATCGACGGCAAAGGCTGGCGGTCGGGTGCGCCGGTGGAACGGCGACGTCTCTACCAATGGTTCCTGAAAATCACCGACTTCGCTGAGGACCTGCTGCAAGGACTCGGCGAGCTCGACAAGTGGCCGGACAAGGTCAGGCTGATGCAGGAGAACTGGATCGGCAAGAGCCGCGGCCTACAGTTTCGTTTCCGACTGGCGGAAGCGAGCTCCGGGACCGACGGGATCGATGTTTTCACTACACGGCCTGATACCATCTTTGGCGCAAGCTTTGTGGCGATCGCCCCGAGCCATCCCATCGCCGAGGCGTTGGCCACCAGTCATACCGGGGTAGCCGAGTTCATCGCCGAATGCCGACGGGGCGGCACGAGCGCGGCCGAGATCGAGACGGCCGAGAAGAAGGGTTTCGATACTGGCTTCAAAGCGGTTCATCCGCTTGATCCCGATTGGCGGTTGCCGGTCTACGTCGCGAACTTCGTTCTCATGGAATATGGCACCGGCGCAATCTTCGGCGTCCCGGGCCACGACCAGCGCGACTTCGAATTCGCTTCGAAGTATCGACTGCCGATTAAACGCGTGGTCGCAGCCTCACTCGAGGAAGCAGGGCAGCCGATCGTCGGCGAAGCAGAATCGACGGATGGCATCGCCGTCAATTCGCGCTTCCTTGACGGGCTGACGACAGAGCAGGCGACTGCAGAAATCATCAAACGGGCTGAAACCGAAGGTTGGGGCGAAGGAAAAACGACCTATCGCCTTCGCGACTGGGGCGTTTCTCGCCAACGCTACTGGGGCACGCCGATCCCGGTCATTCATTGCTCAGCCTGTGGACCCGTTCCGGTGCCGCGCGACGAGTTGCCAGTCGTCCTTCCCGAGGACGTGAGCTTTGATCAGCCCGGCAACCCCCTCGACCGGCACGAGAGCTGGCGGAAGGTCGACTGCCCGTCTTGCGGCGGACCAGCACTTCGCGAAACCGATACGCTCGATACGTTCGTCGATTCCAGCTGGTACTTCATCCGCTTCGCCAGCGAGCCTGCGGACAAGCCATTCGACCAAGCAGAAGCCGAGAAGTGGCTGCCGGTCGACCAATATATCGGCGGCGTAGAGCATGCGATCCTGCACCTGCTCTACGCGCGCTTCTGGACGCGTGCCCTGAATCGCCTTGGCCGGCTTGGCATGAGCGAGCCGTTCAAGGGCCTCTTCACCCAGGGTATGGTTACGCACGAGACCTATCGTGCGGGCGACGGAAGCTGGCTCAGCCCGAACGAGGTCAAGCGTCAGGGCGACGACTGGGTCCACATCGAAAGCGGCGCGCCGGTTAGCCTCGGCCGCATCGAGAAAATGTCCAAGTCGAAGCGGAACACGATCGATCCCGAGCCGATCATCGCCCGATTCGGAGCCGACGCAGTGCGCTGGTTCATGCTGTCCGACAGCCCGCCGGAGCGCGACCTCGAATGGTCGGAAAGCGGGATCGAGGGCGCTTCGCGCTTCGTCCAACGCGTGTGGAAGCTTGCGACCAGTGACTCTGCAGCGGAAGGCGTCGATGAGACCCTCGCACGCAAGCTGCATCGCACGATTGCCGCAGTGTCCGAGGCGCTCGACGGACTCCAGTTCAACAAGGCTGTCGCGCAACTCTATGAGCTGACCAGCGCGGTCGAAAAGGCGGAGCCGTCTCAAACGCGCTCGCAGGCGATACGCATTTTGGTCCGTCTTGCCGCTCCGGCGACGCCTCACTTGTCGGAAGAGGCCTGGGCTGCACTTGGAGAGACGGGCATGGTCGTCGACGCGCCGTGGCCCGAATTCGATCCCGCGATGCTGGTTGAAGATCAAGTAACGCTCGCCGTCCAGGTGAACGGCAAGCTGCGCGACACGTTGCATGCACCCCGGGGGCTCGACCGCGCCGCCGCGGAGGCTCTCGCACTCGCGTCTGAAAAGGTGCAGCGTCAGCTCGGAGGCAATGCTCCGCGCAAGGTAATCGTTGTACCCGACAGACTGGTGAATATCGTCGCATGATCCGTTCGCTCGCCATCGCGGCGGCGGCCCTCATGCTTTCCGGCTGCCAGCTAGAGCCTCTCTACGCAGGTGGAACGGGCGGACGGGTCGCGACGACGCTTTCTTCAGTCGCCGTAACGCCGATTCAGGGCCAGGTCGGTTGGCTCGTGTACAATAAGCTTAAGGAGCGGCTGGCGACCGGCAATCCGAGCGGTGCGCGCTACAGGCTGGACGTAGAACTAGATGACGACATCGTCGGGTTGGGTATTCGGGGAGACCGCGCCGTCACCAGGGAGCGCCGTACGCTCCGCGCGCGCTATCGCCTGACGGACCTTAACTCGGGCCTGGTCGTCCTCGATGCCACTGCGGGCTCCGACGCAGGCATCGACGTGGTCAGCTCGGAATATGCGACCGTCGCCGCGGAGCAAACGGCCGTGGAGCGCCTCTCGGAAGTCGTTGCCGATCAGATCGTGTCCCGGCTCGGCGTATTCGCGTCGCGGACCGCTCCTTCGCAATGAAAGTTGCCAAGGGACTCATCGACCGCGCGGTAGACGATCCCAATCAGGACACCCGCATTTATCTCTTCCACGGTCCCGACGAGGCGCAGTCGGCAGCGTTGGGCGACCGCCTAGTCAGCGCACTGAAGGCGTCAAAACATTCCGTGGCGGCTAGCGCGCTTCGTAGCGACCCGGCACTTCTGGCTGACGAAGCTGGTGCGATCGACATGTTTGGCGGCGCCAAGGTGATTTGGATCCAGGATCCCGGCGACGAAATCGTGCCCGCCGTCGAGGCGCTGTTCGAAGCTCCGGCGAGCGAGAGTCCGGTCGTGGCGATCACCGGACGGCTGTCAAAGGCATCGAAACTGCTCAAGCTTGCTGACGAGCACGCCTTGGCGCTCTCGCACATCTCCTATGAGTTGGATTCAAGGGATGCGGAACGCCTGGTCATTGAACTGGCTCGGGTTGAAGGGCTTCGTCCGCAGCCTGGAATTGCGCCGCGCCTGGCCGAGGCCTGCGGGAACGATCGAAGAATGATGGAGCAGGAACTCGCCAAGCTTGCTCTTTATCTCGATGCATCGCCCAATTCTCCCAAAGACCTCGATCGGGAAGCCCTGGACTCGGTGGGTGCGGCTCTCGGCGGCGACTTTCTCTCCCTTGCCGACCTGGCGCTGGCGGGCGACGCTCGAGCGCTCGGGGACGAGCTTTCACGCCTTGATGGCAGCGGACGAGACGCGATACCGGTCCTCCGCTCGCTTCAACGCCGGCTTTTGATGCTCGCCCCAATCCGCGCTCGGGTCGATGCCGGGGAAAGACCCCAAGCCGTCATGACGTCACTGGGTAAGTCATTGTTTTGGAAAGATAAGCCGCTCGTAGAGAAGCTCATCGCTTCGTGGGATTCGGCTGGCCTGGCGCGGATCTCGGAGCGGACCGGTGCGCTCGAGCGCAGCATGATGCGGGGCGAATCGCCGCCCTTGTCGGAAGCACTCGGGGAGGAATTGATGGCCATCGCACGCCAGGCACGGCGTCGCTGATCTGTAGAACCTAGATCGGCTCGCCCGATAGCCGCTGGCAGATCATGTCGAGTTGATCCAAGCTGCTGTAGTGCAGCGTGACGGTGCCCTTCTTGCCGTTGTGGGCAACGTCGACCTTAAGGCCGAGCATGTCGCCCAGTTGCCGCTGAAGCGCTAGCAGATCGGCATCCGCCGGCTGCTTGTAGTTTCGTGCACTACCGCGGTCGATGTCGTGGCCAGCGCCCGGCTTGACCTTGCGCGCATGGTCCTCCGCTTGGCGCACCGACAAGCCCTTGGCGATGATTTCCTTGGTCAGTTCTTCCGGATCCGGAGCCGTCGCAACTGCGCGCGCGTGCCCCATTGTGATGTCGCCGCGGACCAGGGATTGTCTCACGAATTCCGGCAAGTCCAGCAATCTCAGTAGGTTGGCGACGTGACTCCGCGATTTATGGACGAGTTTGGCCACCCCGTCTTGAGTGTGTGCGTGCTTCTGGATGAGCTGGCGATATCCTTCCGCCTCTTCAATGGCGTTCAGATCCTCTCGCTGGATATTCTCAATCAGCGCAATCTCTGCGGCGCTTGAATCGTCGATCTCGCGGACCAGGGCAGGAATCGTATGAAGGCGAGCCCGCTGCGCTGCACGCCACCGGCGTTCCCCGGCAACAATCTCAAACCCTTCCCCGTGCGGTCGCAAGAGAATTGGCTGCAGAACGCCGCGCTGTGAGATAGAATCGGCGAGCTCTTCGATCGCCTCTTCTGTGAATTGCACGCGGGGCTGTTCTGGATTGGGCCTGATGCGGCCAATCTCAATCTCGCGTACTCCGCCTGGCCGTCCTGCAGGCGCTTCCGCTGAAGCGGAAGGCACGGCAGCCTCTCCCAGGAGCGCCTGGAGACCGCGGCCCAATCCTGCAGCGGGCTTATTCGTGCTCATGCTGCCTCGGCTTGGTGAGGAAGACGCGCCATCAGTTCGCGCGCGAGGCGCACATAGGCCTCGGAACCGGAGCAGCGCAAATCGTAGATGAGCGCCGGCAACCCGTGACTCGGCGCCTCGGAGAGCCGCACGTTCCTTGGCACTACCGTGTCGAAGACGGCGCGACCTAGGCATGCTCGGACATCGTCGGCAACCTGCTGAGATAGCTTGTTGCGGCGATCGAACATGGTGAGCGCGACCCCAAGGATCTGCAGATCCGGATTGAAGGCAACGCGAATGCGCTCCACCGTTTGTAACAGCTGGCTGAGACCCTCGAGCGCAAAGAACTCGCACTGCAGCGGCACAAGGAGGTGCTTTGCCGCGACCAGGGCGTTCACAGTCAGCAGGCCGAGCGACGGCGGGCAATCGATGAGGCAGATATCCCACCGGGCGTTCGGAGCAGAGGATAATGCCTTGTCGAGGCGATGCGCCCGGTCGGCGAGCGTAACCAACTCAACTTCCGCACCGGAGAGATCCATTGTCGCCGGCAGCAGCTCCAACCGCGGGACGCGGGTCGACACTACGCTGTCAGCAAGTTCCGCCGATCCTATGAGGACGTCGTAGCTCGTGAACGAACGTCCGGCCTGGCTCACGCCAAAGCCAGTCGAAGCGTTCCCCTGAGGGTCCAGGTCTACCAGCAAGACCTTCCAGCCGATCGCTGCAAGTGCCGTTGCAAGATTAATCGCAGTGGTGGTCTTTCCCACCCCGCCTTTCTGGTTCGCAATGGCGACCCGCATCATGGCTTCTTCCCCACCCCACTGGCGACCACGATGTAGGAATCGGGGTCGGTGACGCTGTGTTCCACGTGAAACACACCTTGCCACGCTTGTTTCGCCTCGGCCAGTTCAGTTCGGGCGCTTCGGCCCTTTGGGAGCGCCCAAACAGTGTTTTTTGTGGACAGATGGGAGGATATCTCGAAAGTCTTCGACAGCGACGCGACGGCGCGGGCCGTGACGACGTCGAATTTCCCCAATATTCTCTCAACCTTCGCCTGATGGACGACGACCCGCGAAGACAGGCCCAACGTCTCCGATACGTGATTTAGGAAGTCTGCCCGCAGGCGCCGCGGCTCGACCAAATGGACGGGTCCCTCGACAAGAAGCGCTATGACGATGCCCGGCAGCCCTCCGCCAGAACCGATGTCGACCCAAGACGAGTGTAGTCGGCGCTCGAAGCGGACCAACTGCGCCGAGTCGACAATGTGGCGCTCCCAGATCGACTCCAGAGTCGTCCGCGCAATGAGGTTCTGAGCTTCCGCCCCTCGCTTCAAGAGCTCGACGTAAGCCTGCAGCCGAACGAACGTTTCACGTGAAATAGGGCGCGCAGCTGCGTCCGAAACTCGCTCGATCATGCGGCGCGGCGCGACGCTGCGACGTACAATGCCGACAGGGCCGCCGGTGTTACTCCGCGGATGCGCGACGCCTGGTCCAATGTTTCCGGCCGGGCCGCCTCCAGCCGCTCAGCCATCTCGGCTGAAATACCCGGAATCGAGGCGAACCGCAGCTGCGGGGGTATCGCGACCCGACTGTCCCTCTTGACGGCATCCCATTCGCGTTGCTGGCGATCGAGGTATGGTGCGTACAGCGCGTCGGCCTTGCCCTCCTCAGTCTCCAGCCAATTCGCGTTTCCGCGAGCCGCGAAGTGGGTCTCGATCTGTTCGCGCCGGCGGGTCGAGACACAGTTCGCTGCCAGTGCCGTCTGACCGAGGCGTGTGGTGGCGTTATCTGCTCTGAGCGCCAATCGGTACTCGGCTCGCGCTGTCATCATTCGATAAGGCTCGCTCACACCTTGCAGCGAAAGGTCGTCGATCATCACGCCGGTATAGCTTTCACGCCGGTCAAAGCCGGTAGGCTCGAGATCGAGCGCATGCGCCGCAGCGTTGAGGCCGGCAGCGAGACCCTGGGCGGCCGCCTCTTCATACCCTGTTGTGCCGTTGATCTGTCCTGCGAGGAACAGCCCGCCAATATCGCGGACTCCCAGCATGGAATTCAGACAGCGGGGATCGACGAATTGATACTCGACCGCATAGCCGGGGCGAACGATCTCGACCCGCTCCAGCCCTTCGATGCTTCGCAGGAAGTCGAACTGGACGTCGACCGGCAGCGACGTCGACACTCCGTTCGGATAAACGAGATGATCGTCTAGTCCTTCAGGCTCAAGAAAGATCTGATGACTGCCACGGTCCGTGAAACGCTTCACCTTATCTTCGATCGACGGGCAGTAGCGGGGGCCCCTCCCCCCAATAGCGCCAGCGAATAAGGGTGAACGATCAAAATTCGATGCGATGATTTCATGGGTGCGGGAATTGGTCCGCGCGATGGCACACGCAAGCTGAGGCACTCGTGCGCCATCATCGAGCACCGACATCGACCATTGCTCATGGTCGCTCGGCTGCTCTTCGAGCCGGGCCCAGTCGATGGTCCGACCGTCGAGCCGTGGCGGAGTGCCAGTCTTGAGCCGTCCCTGTGCGAGTCCGATTTCCTGCACTTGCCCCGCAAGCGTGATCGACGCCCGCTCGCCGCGGCGGCCGCCTTCGCGAATCTCCTCGCCCACGAAGATGCGCGCATCGAGGAAGGTCCCCGTCGCAATGACAAGCGCGCGACAGTCCAGAACACTCGCGCTTGTTTCCAAGCCGGTGATCCTGCCGGCCCCGGTGCGCATCGACAGCGCTTCAGCGACGACGATCTCAACCCCACTGGCCGCCATCAACTTGGTCATAGCCAGTCGATAGAGTTTGCGATCCGCCTGCACGCGCGGGCCCTGAACCGCTGGGCCCTTGCTTCTGTTCAGCATTCGCCGGTGGATCGCCGCACTATCGGCGGCACGAGCCATTAGCCCGTCGAACACATCCAGCTCGCGAACCAGATGCCCCTTCCCAACCCCGCCGATCGAAGGGTTGCAGGACATTTGACCGATATCCTCAGCGCGAAAAGTCACAAGCCCAACGCGCGCGCCACGGCGCGCCGCGGCCGCCGCAGCCTCGCAGCCGGCGTGGCCGCCGCCGATGACCAGGACATCAAACACGCAAAAGCGCTTAGTCGATTTTGCCCCAGAGAGAAAATCGTCTCAGACGAAATGTTTCACGTGAAACATCCCGCTATTTGCCAAGGCAGAAACGACCGAAGAGAGCGTCCAGCACATCTTCGACACCTGCCCGACCGGTCAGTCGATCGAACGCCGACCGCGAGGATCGGAGCTCTTCCGCCAGGAGGACGGAATCCTTGGCTACGGATGCTCTGTTGAGGGCGGTCCAGGCGTCAGCCAAACCCGCCGCCTGACGGCGATTCAAAGCAATAGCGCCCTCTCCCGGCAAAAGCGAACGCGCGAGCTCGCCCACTCGCTCGAGCAACGTCATCAATCCCTCGCCCGTCTTCGAAGAAACCGGAATGGATCCAGGCGAGACGTGGCTACGATCCGGCAAATCTGCTCGAGCATGGACCAACACCAGTTGGCGGTGCGCCGGAGCACCGTCCGGCTCGCCGAGCCAAATCACAACGTCAGCGGAATCGACGAGCGATTGGGCGCGAGCGACGCCGATTTGCTCCACCATCTCATCCGTCTCACGCAGACCGGCAGTGTCTGTAAGTAGAATAGGGACTCCGCTGAGCGACAACGGCACTTCGATATGGTCACGCGTCGTACCTGGAATATCGGTGACGATAGCTCGTTCTTGCCCTGCTATTGCATTGATAAGGCTAGACTTTCCGGCGTTTGGCGGCCCTGCGATAACCACCCGGACGCCATCTTTCAAAGGCTCGACCCGGGGCCGGTCAAGCCACAACCCCAATTCGGATGCTAATGCGCCGCAATCTCGAGAGAGGAGGGGATCTGAGGTTACGTCGTCCTCATCGGCATAATCGATTGTCGCTTCGGCCCGGGCTGAAAGCTGCAGAACCTGATTTTGCCAATCCTCGACCTGGCGCCTCAGGCCGCCTTCCGCGAGCCTGAGGGCGGCCCGGCGCTGACTCTCAGTCTCGGCCTCGATGAGATCGGCGAGGCCCTCAGCCTCCGTAAGGTCGATTCGGCCATTCTCAAACGCTCGGCGAGTGAACTCGCCCGGCTCGGCCAGCCTCACGCTCTCCAGGGAGCCAAGCTCCCGAAGGAGCGCGTCGACGACCGCGCGGCCACCGTGGCACTGGAATTCCACCGCGTCCTCTCCTGTGGCGCTTCCCGGCCCGTCGAAACGCAGAACGAGCGCATCGTCGAGCGGCTCGCCCGCCGCATTCCGTAATGTTCGCAACGATGCTCGGCGAGGCTCCGGAGCCCTGCCTGCCAGCCTCCGTGCAACGTCATGCGCTCGCGGACCGCTGATCCGGATGATGCTTACTGCCGCGGGCGGACGGCCGCTGGCCAGAGCGAATATGGTGTCTGCGGACATAAGCCCGCTTAGCGCAGCACGCGCGTCAGGCGAACAGCCTGCCCAGTCCCACGTCCGGATGGACCCAGCCGTCGTAGATCATCTTGAAAGCGACATAGATGATCACAAGCAGGCCGAGGTAGCCAATCCAGCGGTATCGCTCGATGTACCGTGCAATGAGGTTCGCTGCGACGCCCATCAGGATGACGGCGAAGATCAAGCCGACGATCAGGATACCCGGATGGTCGCGAGCCGCGCCGGCAACTGCGAGCACGTTGTCCAAACTCATCGAAACATCTGCGACTGCAACCGCCCAGACGGCTGCACCGAAGCTCTTCGCAGGCCTCAAGCCGGAATGCTCGTCTCCATGGATCTCCTCGGAACCCGCCGATTCACCTTGGTGTCGGAGTTCGCGCCACATCTTCCAGGCAACCCACAGGAGCAACAGGCCGCCGACCAGGATCAGGCCGATCACCTGAAGCAGCTGGGTGACAATCAATGCAAAGATGACCCGAAGGACAAGCGCTGCAAGCACGCCGATGAAGATCACCTTGCGGCGCTGGTCCGCCGAAAGCCCGGCTGCCAGCGCGCCGACCACGATCGCATTGTCGCCGGCAAGCACCAGGTCGATCATCAGCACCTGCAGGAACGCCGCGAATGCGGTCGGCTCGGCGATATTGGAGAAATCGTGGACGATGGCGCCCCAAAGGTCGGCGGGCGGGCCATAGTGCGCGGCCACAGCGGAGAGCGTGGTCAGCAAGTATTGGAGCAAGTCTTCCCCCTAGGGTGCGTCGAGCGCCTGTCCTGACCCAAGCCGCGCGTCGAACTTTTGTTCCTTACGCGAGACCCAGAGCGCTCCTCAAGCCGAGGACGTGCTCGCCCCCGACCCAACCCTCATAGATCATGTTGCAGGCGACGTAGAGGATGACCGCAAGGCCGATGTAATTGATCCAGTGATAGCGCTGGATAAGCCGAGCCACATAGTTGGCAGCGAAGCCCATGAAGAGCACGGAGAAGGTAAGGCCCACGACCAGAAGCGCCGGATTGTCTCGCGCGATCGACGCGACCAGCAACACATTGTCGAGACTCATCGACAGATCGGCGATCGTGATCTGAATGGCTGCCTGAAGGAAGGTCTTCGTCCTTGGAGGACCCTCAATCTCAGGCGTGTCGGGATCGTCGCAGACGACCTGCTCGCCCGGATGCAGCTCCTTCCACATGTTGTACGCAACCCAGAGCAGCAGCAGGCCGCCAGCAAATACAAGTCCCGTAATCTTGAGTAGCTGCGTCGCAAGCACTGCGAAGGTGATGAGGAAACCCAGCGCCATCGCGACGCCGAGCATCAAAACCCGCCTGCGATCCTTCTCCGGAAGGCCGGACGCGAGCGAGCCCATGATGACGACATTGTCGCCAGCCATCGTCAGGTCACCGACGATGATCTGACCAAGCTTGGCCAATCCACCCGCGGTGAAGATGCTCGAGAAGCTGAAACCGGAAAGCATAAGCGAGCTGGCAACGCTCCGATTTGCGAGTTGAGCCATGCACCAGCACAAATGAGGCGTGCCGGTGTGCCGGCTCAGCTTACTGGTTCATCGAGGCGAAGAAGTCCTCGTTGGACTTGGC
>Ga0105248_10001520_pt1 | contig 25812 bp, 24 predicted proteins | sample KBSS34metaG_FD_81524 | JGI IMG/M metagenome (GOLD analysis project Ga0105248, IMG submission 81524) | Switchgrass rhizosphere microbial communities from Kellogg Biological Station, Michigan, USA - KBS S3-4 metaG | ecosystem: Host-associated > Plants > Roots > Rhizosphere > Soil | place... | reverse complement strand
TGGTCAACACTTCCCCGTTGTTCGTCAGCAGCGATCAGAATAAACGTCATCGATCGACGACAAATCGTGTGGATAGCCATGACCCACAACCGCAATCGTGGAACAAGGCACTCGGCACCGCACGAAAGCTCGCAGTTCGCGGCTATTCCAACGAGCGAGGGTTCGACGCAGTCGCCGTCACGATGTTGGACGGCGTCAATGACGGAACGCCTTATATCATTCCCCCTTCTCCGCCAAGCTTGGCCGCGAATGATTCGCTTGCATATGAGAAGATGATCCATCGGTTGAGTGGCCTCTACGACACTCGCTTCCAAAACCGCTGACCGGACGTTCTAGATCGTCGGCTCAATCTCGCGGTCGCGACTTCTTCCGCTTCTTCGTCCGCATCGACGAGCCCAGGTCCTTCAGCAGCCCTTCGTTGCCAATCACCAGCATCGGCTGCCCCGGCGCCTTCAGCAGGTTGAAGAACGCGCCGCCGGCCGTGCGCGCGTAGACTTCAGTCCCGTCCGTCAGCAGCTGCACCGATCCGCCGCCGCCGGTGGCGTCGAACAAACGCTCGCCGAACTGTTCCCGCAGCACGCGAAGAATCTGGTGGAGCTGCTGGATGGTGAAGCCGCGCCGGCGCAGATCCGCGAGTACGGCCAGCTCGAAGAGCTCGATCGGCGTGTAGCGGCGCTCGGTGTAGCCGCCCGCGTCGGTCTTATGCGACGGAATCGCCGGCGACAGCAGTCCGCCCGCGTCCCACAGCTGGAGCTGGCGCGCCGTCAGGCCGGTGAGCGACGCGACTTCGCGCGAGCTGTAGGTCTTCTTCAGACGCATCAATGCGCCGCAAGCGTGTCGGCAGCCGCCGCGCCGGCGAAGTCCTTGTCGGTGAGACCGCCTTCGCTGTGTGTCGAGTACGTCAGCGTGACGCGCTTGTAGTTGATCTGGATGTCCGGATGGTGATCGGCTGCCTCAGCTTCCGGCGCGAGCCGGTTCACGAAGGCGATGGCCTCGGGAAAGCCCTTGAACGTGTACTGCTTGCGGATCTCGTCTCCCTGCAGCGTCCATCCGGTCAGGCGCTTCATCCGCTCGTCGACATCCGCGTGTGACAGCTTCATGATGTTCCTCCCGCTCGGCCGGAGCCTTCGCGCTCCGTCAGCCTTCGCGCTACGCCTGAGGACGCCGGCTCCGGATCTCGTCGAGATGGACCCGGGCCGCCTCCACGGCGTCGAGCGATTCCTTCTGCAGCTCGATCGCGGACGGCCCTTCCGTCGGGCTGGCGAACGCGCTCCCCGCGATCGTCCGATGATACGCGCGCTCGGCCTGCTGCAGGGCGGCGAGCGCGGCGGCGTGATCCGCCTGCCATTGCAACCACTCCGTCAGCCGCGCGATCGCGTCGGCCTCAGCCGCGCCGGCGCATTCGATCCCGAAAGGATCGCCGTTGTCGTCGCGCGTCGCGCGAGCGATCCATTGCCCGTCGCGCTCGGCCGCCGCGAGATTGAACGTCGTGCCGCCGATGGTCGTTTGCATCTCAAAGCTCACCGAACCGCGACGGGCTCACCGTCGCGAGCAGCGGATCGACCTGATTCTCCAGCATCGCGTCGGCGACCAGCTGCGCCGTCAGCGGCGCCAGCAGCACGCCGTTGCGATAGTGCCCCGTCGCGTACATCACGTTCGGGACGACGCTCGACGGCCCGATGACTGGCAGACCGTCGGCGCTCGCCGGCCGCAGGCCCGCGCGCGCGCCGAGGAACGCGGCGTTCCACGCCCGCGGCACCACGTCGCAGGCCGCATCCAGCAGATCCCGCACCCCCGCGGCCGTCGTCCGCTCGTCGAATCCCGCTTCCTCCACGGTGGCGCCGACGAGCAGGGTCCCATCGTCCCACGGGACGAGATAGCAACGCCCGCTCCATGTCACGCGGCGAAGCGGTGTCCCTGTCCAGCCGAGGTGGAGCAGTTGTCCCCGGACCGGCCGTACCGGCACGGGCGTCGTGATGCCCTCGATCGCAATCTCGCCGGACCAGCTGCCGGCGGCGATGACCACGGCGTTGCCGGTCAGCGATCCGCGATCCGTGTCGACAATGATGTCGCCGTTGAGACGCGAGATCCGTCGCACGCGGCTGTGCTCGATGAGCTGCGCCCCGTTGCGCCGCGCCGCGGCGGCGAGCGCGCGCGTCAGGTCGCCGGCGGCGACGAAACCATGCGACTCGATCAGCAGCCCGCCGATCGCGCTGTCTCCGAGCTGGGGCTCCTCGATCCGCACGGCATGCGTGTCCAGCATCAGCGCGGGCACGTCCCGGCGCGCGAGCAGATCCGCCGTCGCCCGCAACGCGCCCACTTCCTCGTCGGTGAACGCAAGGTCGAGCGTGCCGGTGCGGCGGTACGGCACGGCGACGCCGCTCTCGCACCTGACGCGCTCGATGAACCGGTCGAAGAGATGGAGACTGCGAACGGTGAGATCCAGCAGCGGATTGCCTTCGCGGGCCTCGATATACGGCGCGAGCACGCCAGCCGACGCCTGCGTCGCGCCCATGCCGATCGGCCGGTCGTCGACGATCTGGACCGACGCGCCCCGGCTCGCCAGCTCGTGGGCGACCGCGCAGCCGACGATACCGGCGCCGACCACGATGATGTCGGATGGAGCGTCCATGACGGTCAGCCTGCCTGCCGATTCATCGGATGCGGTCCTTCAGCCAGTTCGACGAGTCGAAGCCGAGATCGCGCAGGCGGCCGTCGCTGAGGCCGTAGATCCAGCCGTGCACGCGCACATCCTGCCCCCGTTGCCACGCGTCCTGGATCACGGTCGTTTCGCAGACGTGGCGCGCCTGATCCACGACGTTCAGCTCGCACAGCCGATCGACGCGCACGTCGCCGTCGAGGCCCTCGAGCGCCGCCTTCTGGGTGTTCGCGACGTCCTGCACGTGCCGGAGCCAGTTGTCGATCAGCCCGAGCTTGACGCCGTCGAGCGCCGACTTGATCCCGCCGCAGCCGTAGTGCCCGCAGACGATCACATGGCGGACCTTGAGCACGTCGACGGCGTACTGGAGCACCGACAGGCAATTCAGATCCGTGTGGACGACGACGTTGGCGACGTTGCGGTGGACGAAGAGCTCGCCGGGCAGCAGCCCGACGATCTCGTTGGCCGGCACGCGGGAATCGGAACATCCGATCCACAGATACTGCGGCGCCTGCTGCGCCGAGAGCCGCTCGAAAAAACCCGGGTGAGCCGCCGTGACGTCGGCGGCCCACTTCCGGTTGTTGTCGAAGAGATGGGCGAGGTCGCTCACCTTACCGCGGGCCGCCCTGAAGGCCGGCCCCCACCGGCGCGGTCGTGCCGCGCGCGCCCGGCGCCGCCTTGCCGGCGTCGAGATCGTTCCAGTTCATGATCGCGTTGAACCCGAGCGTGTAGGTCCCCTGCGTCTGCCACCGCCAGAACGGCCGGATGGCGAACATGACGACGTGCCCCTTGCCGAGCGGGTGATCGAGCGCCGCCGCGCGGTTCGCGAGCAGCTGACCGTTGAGCAGCGTGCCCGACAGCAGCATGTCGTTCGGGTTGGCCGAGAACTGCATCACGACGCGCGGCCGCGTGTCGTCGATGGTGATGCCGAACTGCTGCGCCATCTGCCGCATCTGCGCCATGTCGTCGGCCGGCGGACGCTCACCTCTCCCACCGGGCGCCTGCCCTGAGCCCGTCGCAGGGTTGGTGTCGGCCTCGAACGGCTGGATCCGCAGCGGCAGCGCATTGGGCGTGACGTTCTGGCCGATGCCGCCGTTGGGATTCGTTCCCGGCGCACCGCCGCGGCCGCCGCCGAATCCACCGAAGCCGCCGCCCCCGGCGCTCAGCACCGGCGACTGGTTGAAGTACACCGGCACATCGGCGCTCTCGTAGCCGTAGCTGATCGGGCTCTTCATGTCGGTGATCTTCGCGCGCAGAATCGACCCGCGCACGAACAGCTGCGCCGGCTCCTCCACCGTCACGCCGGTCGTGATTCCGTATTCGGGGAAGATCGTCGTCGTCGATCCTTCCGTGATCAGCGTGCCGCCCTCCTGCACGAAGCGCGCGAGCTCGGCGAGCCCTTCGATGCCCATGCCGCCGCGGATGTCGTCGCTCGAGTCGACGAACGCGAGGTTGGGGAATTCGGCGGTCTTCTTGTACGGGAGCGGCGTGCTGCCGGTCTTCGGCATGCCGTTGACTTGCGACACCGCGCTGCCGCCGACGTGCGGGAAGATCAGCACGTCGTACTTCGATCGCAGATTGCCTTCGCGCAGCTTCTGATCGGCGAAATAGGTGTACGGCACGCCGAACGTGTCGAGCGCGGCCCGCCACCAGCCTTCATCCTGCGTACGCGTCCAGCTGTGGATGTAGCCGATGCGCGGGACGTCGAGGTCGTGCGTCTTCACACTCGGCGCTGATGCGACAGCCCACGCCGACAGGCCCAGGTCCTTCAGCATCGGCTCGAGCTTTGAGCGGTCGGCGTTGGGCACGATGATCGCGCCGGCGCGGAACTTGTGGCCGCCCAGCTCGAAGTCGTCCTCGGCCGCCAGCATCTTGACGTCCTTGTTCTTGAACCGGAACGTGACCAGCGTGTTGTCGCCCGTGTGATCGACGACGAGCACGCCGCCAGTGCCTTCAATCCCTCCAGCGGCCTTCGCATCGGCCGTCAGCAGCGTCATCTGCTGCTCGAGGACGCCTTTCTCGGCGACCGGCAGGATCTTGAGGTCGCGCATGTACTGGAACGTCCAGCCGGTGTCGTCGTACGGCGACGGGTTCTGCGGCGCGTAGTTCTGGATCGAGAAGTACATGTCGGCGAGCGTCCGGAACGGCTGATCGCCGCGGACGATGTAGTCCCCCGCCTTGACGTCGACGTTGCCGGCCTTGAACGCGGCCGCCGCCTTCGACACTTCGAGCCCCTGCGTGCGCAGTTCGTTCACCGCCTGCGCGGCGTCGGCCTTGCGGCGCTGCGCCGCGGGGATCACCCACGCGTAGGTTGGCCCGGTCTTGCCCTTGTCGACGGCGCGCTTGTTCTTCAGCCAATAGTTCTCGAGATAGAGATCCTTGTTCTTCGCCACGTGGCTGAGCGAGAACAGCAGCGCCGACTGCTGGATGTTCGTATTGTTGCGCGGGCCCCACTTGATCGTCGGCAGCGGCGGGTTCGGCCGGAACCACTCCTTGCTCGTCGTCGTCGCGCCTGGGGTGACCGTGTAGGGATCGGGGCCGTAGCTCTGGACCTCGTAGAAGCGGCCGATCGAGTTATGGCTGTGCGCGATGAAGAACATGTAGTTCGGCACCCAGCCGTCGTAGAACCCGTAGGTCCACACGCCGGGAACGCCGCGCTTGGTCATCTCCATCACGTCGTTTTCCGCGAGCATCCACCATTCGGACACCACGATCGGATCGATGTCGTTGTTGTAAGGGCCGGTGCCGGTCGAGGAGTAGAGGTAGGTCTGCGCCTCGTGCAGATCGTGGATGACCGTCGGATGCCACTCGAGCGTTTCCTTCGTCACCGCCTGCGTCAGCTTGAGAAACTGTCCCATGCCGTCGCGGTTGTTGTCGTGCTGCACGTACTTGCCCCAGTACATCAGCGGCAGCCGCGCGTCGCCCTGCGCGCGCTTCTTGTTGAAGTAGTACGTGTCGACCTGCTTCTCGCGGCCGTCCACTTCGATGACCGGCGTGATCAGCGTGATGACGTTGTTGCGGATGTTCTGGATGAACGGCGTCTCTTCGACGATCAGGCGGTAGGCCAGCTCGATCAGCATCTCGGGGCCGCCGGTTTCCGGCGAGTGCATGCCGCTGATCGCGTAGTAGATCGGCTTGGCGGTGTGCAGCAGCTGCTGCGCGCGCGCCTCGGTCGTCTTGCGCGGATCGGTCAGCTCGCCGAGCATGTCGCGGTACTTGTCGAGGTTCTTGATCGAATTCTCGTCGCCGATCGCGAGCAGAACGATGTCGCGCCCTTCCTCGGTGGTGCCGACCTTCCAGTACTTCGCGCGCGTCGGTGCCGCCTTCGCCAGCGCCTCGTAGTAACGGTAGATGTCTTTGGCGTACGTCAGCTCTCCAGGCGCACCGACGGCGCGGCCAAGAAACTTGAGGGGCGACGGCACGGTGTCCGAGGCGGGAAGGTGATCGACGAGCTCGGTGGTGATGCGCGGATCCTGCAGGTTCTGCTTGATGGTCCGCGTGTACTCCTCGTCGATTTTCTGCGGAGCTTTCGCCGGCGGTTTCTGCGCCTGGAGACCGGAGGCAAGGACAAGAGCGAGCAGCGCGGTCAGCGCCGGAATGCGGGGTTTCATCCCCGGATCGTAATCCGAAATCTACCTCGGGCGCGGCTGCATTATGGCCGGACACTCGGTGACAAACGGCGCCTGATTGGACGTGCGCGCGGTGCTGACCTGCGCATAGCAGAGCGCGCGCGGCTCGCTGGACCGTCGCGATGCGGCCGGCCCGAGCGGCGGTTTGCGGTAGCGGAACGCCGGTCCGTAGTACGGAGGCGCCGCGAACGTCGACAGGGGCGCGCCGGAGTAGAAACCGTCGACGTGGGGCGTGTTCGGACGATCCGGCCCGTGCCCGACGGTCACGGTCAGCGGCTCGGTCGGTATCGCCGAGGCGATCCACGCGGCGTTGTACGCCGAGTCAGCGCGCGCCGCCTGCTCCCCTTCCTCGCGGCCGCTCCTGAGCATCGCGAGGATCACCTTCTCGCTCAGCCCGTCGCGCTGCAGCGACACGATCTGCTCGGGCTCAATGGCAAAGACGGTGCGATCGCGATCGATGAGCGCGAGGATGACCGTGTCGGTGACCCCGGCCTTCGCCAGCGAGACCACCTGATCGACTGTGATCGCCAGCGCGGCACGCGGAGTCAAGCCAATGAAGGCGAGGACGCTGAGGACGACAGCCCGGCGGATCATCGCGCGCATTATATCGACTCGGCGTGCAACGAATCGGCCAGGGTTGCCGCGGGGGAAATCCTAAGGAATCTGCGAGTTACCTGCACGCTCCAGTGCACTCCGACCAGGACACATTCATTCGGAGGGGACAGTCGTGCACATCCGGCAATCTGGTAAGCTTCTTTTTCCCACGGACTTACAGGAGTCGGCTGGTGCGGGAGCCGGGTACGCCGCTTGCCTCTCCGACACTCGGGTCCAAGGAGTATCGACATGCTTTCGAATCGACTCGCGTTCGTGGCGCTGGCCATTGCCTGCATCGGCGCGGCGGCAGGGGGCGGCTACCTGGCGACGCGACAGAACAGCGTTCCCGCCCCGATCGCCGCGCAGTCGCAGCCGGCTGCGCCAGTCGCCGAACGCGCCGCCGCGACAGCCGAAGCTCAGCCGGCCTCGACCTCGACGACAGCGCTGGCGCCGGTGAGAGCTGTGCAGGAAACCGAGGCTGTCGTTGGTGACACGACCTCGCGAACGCCCGCAACGGCATCGAAAGCGACCCCCAGAAAGTCAGACGAGGAGACGCGCGCCGCGACCACACGGCAGGAGCGGCCCGCCATGCCCGTCGTCGCGCACCAGGAGCCGCCGCCAGCGCTGACGAGCAGCTGGCCGGCGAGTGCGGGTGCGCAGCTACCCGTTCCTGCGGCTCCGCCCGCGATCGACACGACGCCCGCGGCTCCGCGTCCCGAAGAGCGCGCGGTTCCTGAGCCGGCGCATCCTGCCGAGCCGCCGGCGCGCACGTTCGCCGAGCTCGTCGTGTCCGCGGACTCCGTCGTCGGGCTCCAGACTGAATCCCGCGTCTCGAGCGAGTCGGCGCGGGTGGAAGATCGCGTCGACGCCCGGGTGACGCGCGACGTGAAAGTCGGCGACCGCGTCGCGATCCCCGCCGGCACGCGGGCGATCGGATCGGTAATGCAGGTCGAGCGCGGCGGCAAGTTCAAGGAAAAGGCGCGCCTCGGCATCCGCTTCCACACGCTCGTCTTGGCCGACGGCACGCGGATTCCGATCGCTACGGAAACGATCTTCCGCGACGGTGAGGGACCAGGCGCCAGCACGTCGCAGAAGATGGGCGGCGCCGCCGTGGGCGGCGCGATCCTCGGCGCGATTCTCGGCGGCGGTAAGGGCATGGCGATCGGCGCGGCGGCCGGCGCCGGCGCCGGAGGCGCAGCCGTCGCTGCCGGCGATCGCAACGCGGCGACGCTGCCGGCCGGCTCGCCGCTGACCGTGCGGCTGGTCCAGCCGATCACGGTCACGAGCGAGCGGAACTGAATGGTTCAAGAGTTCTAAAGTTCACGAGTTCGAACGTTCTCAGGGTTCTGAGGTTCCAGCGTTCCGGTCTGAGAAACGGTTGTCAACGGCCTTAGATGTAGGTAATATCACTACATCAAGGAAGCCCGATGGGAACAGCTGTAACGGCCGCCGACGCCAACCGCGACTTTTCCAAGCTGCTTCGTGCCGTCCGCGACGGTGATTCGTTCGTGATCACCAGCCACGGCAAGCCCATCGCCAAAATCATCCCCTTCACGACCGAGGATCGCGTTCGGGCCGCGGCGAAGAAGCGGTTGATCGCGCACTTGCGCGCGCAGCCCATCATGAATATCGGGCGCTGGACGCGAGATGAGCTCTACGAGCGTGACTGAAACCGACGGCTGACGACTAGTGCTGGTCGCGCTCGATACCAACGTCCTCCTTTACGCTGCGGGCCTCGACGGCGAAGCGATGCAGCGACGCGCGCTCGCCATCGTCGACCGGCTCGTGCCTGAGTCGACCTTGGTGCCGGTGCAAGTCCTTGGCGAGCTGTATGCGGCCTTGATGCGAAAAGGCGGTCGGTCTCGAACGCAAGCTCGCGACGCGGTGCTGCGATGGGGCGACACGTTTCCGGTCATCGAAACGTCTTCCTCGGTGCAGCTGATGGCGATGGAGCTGTCGGTCAACCACCAGCTCGCGCCCTGGGACGCGGTGATTCTTTCCGCCGCGGCGGACGCCAATTGCCGGCTGCTGCTGTCCGAGGATCTGCAGGACGGGTTCACCTGGAGCGGCGTCACCGTCGCCAATCCCTTCTCGGCGAAACGCCACGCCTTGCTCGACGCCATGCTGAGCTCGGACAAAGACGACGTACGACGCAGAACGCGCTGAACCCGCAGGCTGGGTTTTTCTGCGAGTTCGGCGGTTTCTGCGTTGGTCTCCGTCACTGAGAACATTCGTTCGCGAGATTCCGTCATACCTTGTGACACAAGGTATGTCCCACGAAACCTGGCAGGAACAGCTTCGGCGCGGCGGTCTCGACCTCGCGATCCTGCTCACGCTCTCCGCCGGCCCTCGCTACGGGCTGGCCATCATCCAGCACCTGGAAGCCTTCACCGATCTGGTCGTCACCGAAGGCACGATCTATCCCATCCTCGGCCGTCTCACGCGCGACGGGCTGCTCGAGGCCGAATGGGTCGAGGGCGAAGCGCCGCACGCGCGCAAGTACTATCGCCTCACGCGCCTGGGTGCGAAGCGGCTCGCGGACATGAAAGGCGAATGGCGCGCGTTCGCTGAAAAGATCGACCGATTGATGGTCGCATCGGAAAGGGCCGCCCGTGCATCTCTCTGAAACCGGTGAGTCGCGCATCAACGGGTATCTCTTCGTGCTCGAGCGATCGCTTCGGAGCTTTCTGCCGCCCGAGGTCGTCCGCGACGCGGTCCGCGAGATCGAATCGCATCTGCGCGAGCGCGTCTTGTCGGCCGACGGAGCCCCGACCGAGCGCGAGGCGCTCGAGAAGATTCTCGCCGAGCTCGGCCCGCCGCTACGCGTGGCGCAGGCGTACTCCGCGGAGCGCACCGTCGACGAGGCAGTGGCCACCGGCCGTGTCGTGCCGATGCTGCGCGCCGTCTGGACGCTGGCGTTGCGCACGTTCATAGGTTCGGCGGTCGCGACCGGGCTCTTTACGGCCTATGCCGCAGGGACCGCCTTTCTCGTCATCGCGGCGCTGAAGCCCATCTTTCCCAACAACGTCGGGCTGATTGGGTTCGAGACCGGCAGGTGGTCGCTCGGCGCACAGTTTCCGCTGCCGCCCGGCGCCACGGTTCATGGCGGCTACTGGATCATTCCGCTGTCGATCGTCTGCGGGGTGGGGGTGCTCGTCTTCGCCCACACCGCCACACACCACTACCTTGCCGCCTGGCGAAAACGGCAGCGGCCTGAACTATGATGAGCCCTTCATCGAAGGAGCTCCACAATGCTGATCAGATTCGCTCTCGTCCTCGTCGTCACCGCGGCCTTCAGTGCCGGAAAGGCTTCCGCCCAGCAAGTGACCAAGCCGACGGTGCCAGGGGCCATGAACTTCGCCAAACTCGAAACGACCGTCGCCTGCGGCGGCGCGACGACACCTGAAGCCGTACCCGAGCTGAAGAAGATGGGCTTCGCTTCGATCATCAACCTGCGCCTGCCGTCGGAAGCGGGCGCCAACGTCGAAGGGGAGGCCGCAGCCGCGAAGACCGCCGGCATCAACTTCTACAACATCCCGTTCAGCGGCCAGGCGCCGGATCCGAAGGTGGCCGACCAGTTCCTCGCCACGGTGACCGACAAGAAAAACGAGCCCGCCTACATCCATTGCGCCGCCGGCAACCGTGCCGGTGCGATGTGGATGATCAAGCGCCTTGTCGTCGATCACTGGGACACGGACAAGGCATTTACCGAAGCGACCGCTCTCGGGCTCACCAGCCCCGCGCTGAAGCAGTTCGCCATCGACTACGCGCAGACCCACAAGCGCTAGCGCGCGATGGACGATCTGACGCGCGCCCCTGGCGACGCGCTGACCGGATCCTCACTGACCTCGTCGAGCGGCACGGGCTGGGGGCGCTTCGCCCCCGGCACGCTCCTCGCCGGCCGCTTCCGGATCGTCGCGCCGCTGGGCCGCGGCGGGATGGGCGAGGTGTACCGCGCCGACGATCTGAAGCTCGGTCAGACCGTCGCGCTGAAATTCCTTCCCGACGAGCTGATGCACGACCCGGCGCGCCTCGCGCAGTTCCACAACGAGGTGCGGGTCGCGCGCACGATCTCCCATCGCAACGTCTGCCGCACCTATGACGTCGGCGACGCCGACGGCCGTCCGTTCCTGACGATGGAGTACGTGGACGGGGAGGATCTGGCGTCGCTGCTGCGGCGCATCGGGCGCTTTCCGCAGGAGAAGGCGGTCGAGGTCGCGCGCCAGATTTGCGCGGGCGTGGCGGCGGCTCACGAGCGCGGTGTCCTCCACCGCGACCTCAAACCGGCCAACGTGATGATCGACGGCGAGGGGCACGTACGCCTCACCGATTTCGGCCTCGCCGCGATCGCGGGCGCCGTTGACAACGTCCGCGCCGGGACACCGGCCTACATGGCGCCCGAACAGCTGTCGGGGCGCGAGGTCACGCAGCGCAGCGACATCTACGCGCTCGGGCTCGTGCTCTACGAGCTGTTCACGGGCAAGCGCGTGTTCGAAGCGGGCACGCTCAACGATCTGATCAAGCTGCACGAATCAGGCGAGCACGCCACGCCTTCGTCGCTCGTGCGCGATCTCGACCCGGCGATCGAGCGGGCGATACAGCGCTGTCTCGAGCGCGAGCCGGCGAAGCGTCCTTCGTCGGCGCTGGCCGTGTCCGCCGCGCTGCCGGGCGGCGATCAGCTGGCCGCGGCGCTCGCCGCCGGCGAAACGCCCTCGCCGGAAATGGTGGCGGCGGCGGGCGAGCAGAGCGCGCTGCAGCCAGCCTTCGGGCTCGCGTTGGTCGCGTTCACGCTTGCGATGCTGGTGGTCCTCGCCGTCGTGTCGCAGCGGTTCGGCGTCATCGATCGCATCCCGCTTCCGAAATCGACCGACTCGCTGCGCGATCGCGCGCAGGAGATGCTCGAGCGCCTCGGCTACCCCGAGCCGCCCTATGACAGCGTCCACGGCTGGCTGTTCCGCCGCGACTATGTCGATTGGGCCGCGCGCGAACAGGGCGGCGCTGACCCGAGGGCGATGCTGCCCGGCGGACGCACGGGCACGGTCAATTTCTGGTACCGGACGAGCCCGGTTCCGATCGTGTCGGCGATCGTCAACCCGCTGCCGACGTCGGCCGACCCGCCGTTCGTGTTCTCGGGCATGCGGATGATCTATCTCGATCCGCACGGGCGGCTGGTCGAGTTCCAGTCGCTGTCGCCACAGGTCGACGAGGGCGGAACGGCGCCGGCGCCTGACTGGACGCCGCTCTTCGAGTACGCCGGGTTGTTGCGATCGGCGTTCCACGAGGTGACGCCGCGCTGGCTGCCGCGCAATCAGGCTGACGTACGAGCCGCGTGGGAGGGCCCGTTCCCCGACATGCCGGGGATGACGCTGCGCGTCGAAGCCGCGTCGTATCGCGGAAAGCCGGTGTTCTTCAACGTCGTCGCGCCGTGGACGCGTCCGACGCGGATTGTCGCGCCGCCTGGCACGTCGATCGGCGCGACCGTCGCGACGCTCGCCAACGTCATCGGCGTGCTGATCATGATCGCGTCGGCGTTCCTGGCCCGCCGCCACCTGCGCAGCGGCCGCGGCGATCGCCGTGGCGCGTTTCGTACCGCGACGATCATGTTCATCTCGCAGTCGGGCGCGCTGCTCCTGCGGGCACGGCATTATTCGACATTCAACGTCGAAGCAGGGCGCGTGACGGATCTGCTGGGATTCGCGCTGATCAACGCGACGCTGATCTGGCTGCTCTATATGGCGTTCGAGCCGTACGTCCGGCGCTTCTGGCCGACGCTGCTGATCGGATGGACCCGTCTGCTGTCGGGCCAGGTGCGCGACCCGCTGGTCGGCCGCGACATCCTGGTGGGCGCGGCGGCGGGCACCATCGCCGCTCTGCTGACCGCGTCACGCGAGTTCATTCCAGCGATGGCCGGATTGAAACTGGTGTCGCCGGGCCTGCCCCAGGCGTCGATCCTGCTCGGCCCCCGCTATGAGATCGTCGCCGCGCTCGAGACACTTCGCCGCGCCTTCGACAGTGGGTTCGACATCGTCTGCATCATGGCATTCCTGAAGATCGTGGTGCGGCGGACCTGGGTGGTCGTGCTGCTCGGCGTCGTCGTGATCATCCCGATCGCGATGAACGGATCGTTTCTCGGTGAGCACCCGGCGATCGAACTTGGCATCGTCATCTGCGGCATCTCGCTGATCCTGGGCGTGCTGCTGCGCTTCGGTCTCCTGGCGATCATCGTCACGTTCTACACCTTCATGGCCATGGAAGCGCTGCCCCTGACAACGGACCTGTCTCGGCCGTACGCCAGCTCATCGGTGCTGCTGGTGTTGGCGCTCATCGCCGTGGCCGCATATGGCTTCTACGCCTCTCGCGGCGACGAGCCGCTGTTCGGCCGACCGTTGCTCGACTGATCCGCGGTCTCATCCATACGCATCGGGGTACATCGCTTGCAACGCCTTCGGCCGAAGGAGCAGATTCCATGAAGGGTGTCATCAAATCTCTCATTATTGCCTCTGCGGCGGCCGTGGTTCTGACGCCGATGCAGGCGCGCGCGGACGGGTTCGTCACGCCGTGGGTCGGTTCGGCGTTCGGCAGCAACATCAAGAACGGTCAGGCCACGATCGGCGTCAGCGCCGGCGGCATGGGCGCGGGGATCATCGGCGGAGAAGCGGACTTCGGATGGAGCCCGAGCTTCTTCGGGACCAAGAGCGACTTCGGCAGCAACACCGTGTTGAACCTGATGGGCAACCTGATTATCGGCGTGCCGATCGGCGGCACCCATGGCGCCGGTGTCCGTCCCTACGTCGTCGGCGGCGTCGGACTCATCCGTTCGCAGATTGACGGCGGCACCATCGCGAGAGTGTCATCGTCCGAAAACATGTTCGGCTGGGACGCAGGCGCCGGCGTAATGGGCTACTTCAGCGACCACGTCGGGCTGCGCGGCGACGTGCGTTACCTGAGGGCGACGAGCGACCTCACGACGCACGTTGACAGCATCGACATCAACGGCGACAAACTGCATTTCTGGCGCGCGACGATCGGCGTCACGTTCCGCTAATTCTCGATCCGCCAGAGCTCACGATAGGTCTCGCCCTCGTCATCGGTGACGAGGGCGACGATCCCGTTGATCGGAAAGTCGACGCCGGCTTCACCGCCTGACGTCAGCAGCGCGAGCAGCCGCGGCAGGTGCGTGAAGTGCCCGACGAGCGCGATGTCACGGGTCTCGCCGCGGAGACGGTCGCGAATCCATTGAGCCGGATCGTCCGGCTGCAGATCCTTGGTGACGCTGAATTCCGCAAGGGCATTGCAGGCCCGCCAGAATTCCTGTGCCGTCTGCTTTGCGCGAAGCTTGCCGCTGTGCCACACGACGTCGGGCCTGGCGCCGAGCGCAGCGGCTTTTGCGGCGACGCGCGCCACACCGGCGAGGCCGACCGCCGACAACGGCCGGCGCGCGTCCTCGTCGGGACCGACGGCAACCCCGTGATGAACCAGGTACAGGTGCAACGTCTATCCTCGGCGCCGTCGCTTGACGTGCGGCGCGAGATGCGCGGTGAGTTTCGCGCCGTCAGGACTGCCGAGACCGGCGCACGGGTTCCACCCTTTCCGCGCGCGATAGGCGCCGTTGCTGCCTTTGGTGACCTCGCGAATCGCGCCCTTGACCAGGAGCGCGGCGTACGCCTTGTAGAGTGCCGGCGTGATGAAGCCGGCCGGACGCTTGTGAATCTGATTGACCCGCGCGAGCAGACCCGCCCACAGTGGCGCCACCGCACTCGTGCCGGCAGTCACGAACGTCTCGCCGTCAGCCGTGAGCATGTAATCCGCGGCGTTCGCGGCCACGTCGGGGAGACCGCGTCCTCGACCGAGTTTCCGGTTCGGTGACGGCGGCATCTTCACCGACGCCTGCCATGACGGCGCCGGGAACATCCGGCTGACGCCGCCGCCCGTGGTCGCGTGACGTCCATCGCGCCACACGCGCTCGTTCACAATCGCGTCGCCGCGGGTGGTGATCTGCGTGCCTCCACATGCCAGCGAGTACGGGCTCGACGCGGGGAAGAACACATGCGGGCGCCCGCCCGGCACGCCGCCCGAGGACCCGGAGTCTCCGGCCGCGCAGCAGACGGTGACGCCGCGGGTCGTCGCGAGCTCGAGGACATCGTTCAACATCCGCAGCGTTCGCGGCGGCCAGTACATCTCGACTTCGCCGAAGCTGATGGAGAGGATCGACGGCCGATGCACCTTGTCGTGCAGCGCCTTCACCACGGCGTCGTACAGCCCGCGCTCGGTCAGCGGCGCGATGTAGACGACGATGCGCGCGCCCGGCGCAACGCTGCCAAGGGTTTCGATGTCGCCCTGCACCTCGGCATCCTCGAACGGCGCAATCTTGATCCGGTTCTTCTCGCCGTCGACCTGGACGATCGAGATGTGCGGCATCTTCAGCTTCAGCGCGCGAAAATATGCCCGCACGGCAGCGAGTCTGAAACCGCCGGCAAGTTCAATCAGGGCCACCGATTGGCCGCGGCCGTCACCCGCTGCCGGAAAATTGTAGAACCGTGCCATCTGATACGGGTGATAAGACGCCCGCTTCTTCGACGGCTTGCGAACGTGCCGGTGGCCTCCTGAGACGCGGCGGACTGGAAACTCGTTGAGCCCGATGATGCCGTCGACGCTGGTGCACAGATACGCCGGGATGGTGATCGGCCCCTGATGTCCGAAGAACGTGCCAAGCGGAGACGTGTACCTGGTCAAGGCTACGCCAAACGCGCGGCTCAGCCGCGCGGCCGTGCCGCACAGCGCCACCACGTTCCGATCCGAGTGCACCTTGACGACGCGAAGGCCGTTCACGCGGCAGAAGGTCCGGATATCCTGCAGCGCGCGCGCACGCGGATGGCGCGCGGAGGGCGGCCGCATCACGACGGTGATGTGGATCACCTGCCGCGCGGGCACCGGTCCGGCGGCGCGCGTTCCCGGCGGCAGCGGCCGGGCGGACCCTTCGAGTGGAGTCGGGCGCGTGGATGGTGCCATGGCCTTGGTGGGCTGGTGGGTGTTCAAGAACCCGGACGCTACGGCAGGCCCGCTCGCGTGTCAAGACAACCCGCGCTCCCGCAGATCCCGGCAAGATTGATGTTGACCGGCCGCAGGCGCACTGGCAGAATTGCCGAGCTTCGGAGGGCATCAGAATGGCCAAGAAGAGCGCCAAGAAGAAGACTAGGAAGACCACGCAGGGCAAGGGGCGCGCGAGCGCCGACCTCAAGAAGGGTGCGGCCAGGCTCAAGGCGATCGAGAAAGCGAAAAAGAAGCTCGACCTGGAGATCCAGAAACACAAGTCTCACCTGACGGCGATGTTCAAACACAGCGCGTAACCGCGAACGTGTGCGGTTGGCCCGACAGCCGGCGCGAAGGCGCCGGTCGCTCGCCGGCGAATGACACTCCACCGACCTGCAATCGCGCCGCGACTCCGCCGGGCGCATGCCGCCGTGGCACACTGGAAAGACGGGGAGCTCCTCCTCAATAATTACGCGACGCGCGTTTCAATCAGCGCCAGCCCGATTGCCGTTACCATCCTGCACTTTTTCAATCGCTGGCGCCGCCCCGACGATCTGATCGCGTTGCTGCCGGGCTACACACCGGCGAGTGTGCGCCGCGCCGCCCGCCAGCTCGCGGCGAGCACGATGCTGGTGCGCGAAGGCTCGCCGGAGGCCAGGCGCGACGACAAGATCGCCGCCGACTGGGGGGCCTGGCTGCCCGATGGCGGTTTTCATTTCGCGACCAAGAACGCGCCGTACGTCGATCCGCGATGGGATGCCCGGAAACGCAAGAGTCTCCTGCCGACGACCCCGCAGCCGCGGTTCTTCAAACGCTATCCGCGTGCGCCCAAGGTCGCGCTGCCGCCTCTGCGGCCGCCCTCCGGCGAATTCCTCGACGTGCTCCACGCGCGGAAGACGCACCGGACGTTTTCGCGGCGGCCGGTGTCGGTAGACCAGGTCTCGCAGCTGCTCGGGCGGGTCTGGGGCGTTCAGGGGTGGCTGGAGACACAGGAGTTCGGTGCGCTCGCGCACAAGACGAGCCCGTCGGGCGGCGCGCGCCACCCCGGCGAGGTCTACGTCCTGGCGCAACGCGTCGACGGCCTCGAACCGGGGCTCTACCACTACGACTCGATCGGACATCGCCTCGAAACGATCAGCACAGGACCCGTGCGGAGCAAGGCGTGGCGCTACTGCGAGCGCCAGAGCCACGCGCGCGAGGCCGCCGCGCTGTTCCTCATGACCGCGGTGTTCGCGCGCACGATGTGGAAATATCACCACGCGCGCGCATACCGGGTCGTCATGCTCGACGCCGGGCACCTGTGTCAGACCTTCTGCCTCGTGGCCACCTGGCTTGGACTGGGGCCGTTCTGCACGGCTGCGCTCGACGACGAGCGGATCGAAAAGGATCTGGGCATCGACGGCGTGAACGAGTCGGTGCTGTACGTCGCCGGTGTCGGACGGCCCGGATTGCCGCCGGCCGCTAGCCGAGGCGCCGCCGCCGGTCGGCGGCGTCCTTGACCTTTGGCAGGGTCGGGTCGGCGTTCGACCAGTACTTGAGCGCCGTGTCCAGCCGCATGCGCGCCTCCGCGACCCGCCGCTCGTCCTGGAGCAGAACACCGAGCCGGTAGTGAATGTCCACCACGCGCGCGAACGAGGCATCGTCGTCTGTGTCGGCGCGTTCGGGAGCCCGGGTCACGACGCTGTCGTAGGTCCTGATCGCGTCGGCGACGCGTCCCGCGGCGTCATACGCGCGAGCGAGTTGATCGAGCGCGGCGGTCGAGTGTTCAAGCCGGTCCGCCAATTCGGCGGCCTGGACCGCTTCCGGCCGCTTCTCGACGAGTGCGATCTCCGATACGAACTGTTCCTGCAACGAACGCAAATGCGGGAATGGCTTCTGCGCGGTCACCCGTTGCATGAGTTGCAGCATGCGGTTGGCGTCCCCCGGCCGCTTCGCGTGCGCCCAGGCCCGCCCGAGCTTGACGATGACGAGCGGGTCGGTCGGCGTCTCGCCGAGACGGCCGAGGATCTGGACGGCCTGGGGAACGGCCCCCGTGTCGATCAGCAGTTCGGCCAGCGCGATGCTCGCCTTGTCCGCGGCGAGTTGATCACCGCGCGCCGTCGCCGCCGCAACCGCGGCCTCGAGATGGGGACGCGCCTCCCGCGGACGGCCGGTGGCCACGAGCAAATCCGCCAGGGCCGTGCGGCCCGTGACGGTGCTCCCGTTCTGAATCATGAGCTCGAACAATCGCCGCGCCTCATCGGTCTTGCCGGTGACCTCGGCGACGCGCGCAAGAATTTTTCGCCCGCCCGGGTAATTCGGCGAATCTTTCAGGATGGCCTCGGCGGCGGCCGTCGCGCGGGCGAGATCGTTCAGGTGCAGATACAGACGCGCAATGTTGTAGCGGGTGGGAAACGACTGGGGCAACAAGGTCAGCGCCTTGTGCGTCTCGTTGAGCGCTTCGGTGTACTGCATCTTGCGCGCGTGGCACAGTCCCAGTCCGGCGAATCCCGCCGGGTCCTGCGGGTGCAACTGCGCGAGGGCGGCGAAGTCGTTGCAGCCAGCGTCGTAGTCGCCGATCAGCACGTGATAGTCCCCCAGGATCCTGAGCCGCTCCGTTTCGGTGACGCGGCTGGAGAGCTGCGCGGCCGTGTACATTTCGTGCTCGGCCTCGTCGAGTTTGGCGAGGTTCTGGTACGCGACGCCGAGGTACGCGTGTGCCACCGCGAATGAGGGGTCGAGCGCAATCGCTTTCTCGAACCACGGCACCGCCTGTGACGCGTCGCTGCCGACGACTTTGATCTTGCCGACGGTGAGGTACCGCACGGCATCGAGCGACGCCGAGGTGACCTGCGCCAGGGGCGTCGACGTCTCCTGCACCGATAGGAGCGACTCACCAAGCCCCGTGCGCAGCCGCTGCACGATCGCGTCCAGCTCGACGGGCACCCTGCCGGCTTCGGTCGCGGTCCGCTGCTCGCTGGCGAGGCTCGCGCCGGCAGCGTCAATCGCGCGCACAATCACGACGTAGCTCGATCCGAGACGGGAAATCGACCCCGACACAAATGCCTGCAGGCCCTCGCGCTGCATCATTTCGCGACCGATGCTCTCGTCGATCGCGGTGGTCGGCGGCCGCTCCATCCGCGCCAGCGCCTCGCGCACGCGGCTGACGGGAAAGACATTGATCACGCGCGACTGTTCGATCGCGGTGCTCACCAGATCGCGAAGCGTGTCGTCGAACACCGGCTGCCCCGTCCGGTTCTGGATGTCGCCCACCAGCACCAGCACGCGGTTCGGCGCCGGGGAGACCTCCACGGGCCGGCGCAGCCGCCAGACCGCGGCGGCGCCGAGGGCGGCGATCAGGACCGCCGCAGCGATGGACTGCGCGACCCGCGTCAACCGCGGCCGGACGGCCGGCGGAGCGTCGGCCGGGAGCGACGATGAACCCGATGGGCGTGCTGGAGCCCTCGACGACAATGGCTGACGTGGCGGGCCGATCGACGACCGCGGCGCCAACGCGTCGGGAAACGCTGTTTCGAGCGCCGCCCGCATCTCGTGCGCCGACTGATAACGTCCGGCCGGGTCCTTGGCTAGCGCCGTGAGGATGACATTCGACGCACCCGCTGACACCGTGGGCGCGAGGTCCGCGGGCGGTTGCGGGTCGCGATGCAGGATCGCACCGATGAGCGCGGCGCCTTCTTCGTGGAAGGGCCGCCGGCCGGTCACCGCTTCGTACAGCACGGCGCCCAGCGACCAGAGGTCGCTGCGCGCGTCCACCGTCTCGCCGCGCAGCTGCTCCGGCGACATGTAGGGGACCGTGCCGACAAACGAGCCGGCGGCCGTGACCTCGATCGTCAGCTCCGCCGCGCCGCTCGTCTTGAACGGTGTCGCCAGGCCGAAGTCCAGGATCTTGGCGTGGCCCTTGGAGGTCAGCATGATGTTGCCGGGTTTCAGATCGCGGTGCACGATGCCGTGCTCGTGCGCCTCTTCGAGCGCCGCCGCGACCTGCAGGGCAATCCGGGCGGCGTCGTCCTCCGCCAGCACGGCGCGCTGCTTGAGCAGCGTGGCGAGCGTCGCGCCCTCGAGAAACTCCATGACCACGAAATCGACGCCCTCCTGGGCGTCGAAGTCGTGAATGATCGCGATGTTGGGATGATTGAGGCGAGAGAGCAGGAGTGCTTCCGAACGGAACCGGCGGCGCGCGGTGTCGTTCCCCAGCATGCCGGGGAGGATGACCTTGAGCGCGACGTCGCGCTCGAGCCGTTCGTCGCGGGCGCGGTAGACCACACCCATGCCACCCGAACCGATTTGCTCGAGGACGCGATAGTGGCCTAGCGTGCGGCCGATCATCGACGAGGATTTTATCCGGTTCGGGTCGGTGGGCAAGGCCCGCTGATGGACGGCGGCCGGCCATGGCAGAATGGCGCCGCCCGCCCGTTCGACGCGACGTTCCGAGGGAGCCGATGAACACACCGGTGGTCTTTGTGATCTTCAACAGGCCGGCTACGACACGACGGGTGCTGGAGCGGATTCGGCGGGCACGGCCATCCACGCTCCTGGTCATCGCCGATGGACCACGCCCAGGTCATCGTCGGGACACCGCGCTGTGCAGGGAAGCGCGCCACCTCGTGACCAGCGGCGTCGATTGGCCCTGTGAACTGATTACCTGCTTCAGTGAACGAAATCTCGGGCGGGATTCGCGCGTCGTGTCCGGCCTCAACTGGGCGTTCGCACGCGTGGAACGGGCTATTGTTCTGGAAGACGACTGCCTGCCCGATGACAGCTTCTTCAGATTCTGCCATCAACTTCTGGAACGGTATCGCGACGACGCACGGGTCATGTCGATCAGCGGGACCAACTGCCTGCCCGATGTGAAGAAGCGCGCCTGTTCCTATTCCTTCTCGCGCATCCCCTTCATCTGGGGATGGGCGACATGGCGTCGTGCCTGGCGTTGCTACAACGCGCAACTGCGGCAGACCGGCGTGGATGGATTGCTGCGGGAACACTTCGGGCAATGGCCGGACGTGTATCAGTACGCGGCGACGGCGCTGAGCATGTGCCGCGGTCAAGAGCCTCTTTCCTGGTCTCACTTCTGGGCGTTCAGCGCCATGGAGAAGAACGGTTTCCATGTCGTGCCCGGTCGCAATCTGTTGAGCAACATCGGATTCTCGCCTGACGCCAGCTTCACCAGAGACCCGGATTCCGAGCTGGCCAACCTGCCGGCGCAGCGCCTTCGCTTCCCCTTGCGGCATCCCGCGAGACATGTCTCGAACAAGCGTGCTGACAGAGATACACTTCGCGTACTGATCAGACACATCAGTGTGAGTAATGCCCCGCGCGGGTTTCCGTCCGGCGCGATGACGCGAGGATAGGAGGATCCGCGCCGCCGATGCCACCGACCAGCCACCCGCCGAGCCGGCGCGCGGAAGTGCGCCGTCAACTGATCGCCGGCCGCGCCTGTCGGGAAGGCATCAGGTGGGCGAAGCGGCAGCCCAGCCCCCGTGTCGCATGGACCGCGTGTCCGCGTGGGGACTGGATGCTCTGGTGGGTCGGGCGCGGATTGACCCGCGGGCCGATGCGGGCCGAGCGCCGCCTCCTCGTCCGTGTCGCATGTGCGTGTGCACGCCTGGCGCTTCCCTTCGTCAAGAAAGGCAACGGCCGGCCGCGCCGCGCGATTGCGCTCGCCGAGCGATGGGCGAGCGGACACGACACTGTGGGACGGGATCAGTTGATGGCCTGCGCCGCGTCCGCGGTGAGCGCCGACGCGTACGCCGACACCGCCGGTGCCTATGCCGCCTCCGCCGCCGCCTATGCCGACGCGGCGGCCGACGCGTACGTCAACGACAGCCCTGAGGCCGACGCCGACGCGCAGGCGGCCGCCCGCGCCGCGTGCATCGCGGCCGCCTCCGCCGCGTACGCCGCGGCCGAGGCCGCGGCCGACGCCGACGCCGCGCTCCTCGATCGCACACGCGTGCATGCGATGTGCGCGGATCTGGTGCGCGCCGCATACCCGGATCCGCCCCTGATTCGGCGAGGGACGCCGAAGACGCGAGCGCATTCACCCCGGCACGGCGGGAATCGATAACCTGGAACATGCTGCGATGGCCGAGCCCGCTGAAGTTGAACACCTTCGTCCGGCTGGCGTGGGGGGCTGGTTACTGTTGTTGTGCCGGCTTCTCGTCGTGTTCCATCCGCTGAGTCTCGCGGTCACGGCATCGGGCGCGCTGAACGCAGTGGCCGTGCGCGGAACCGCCGTCGTCCTGATCCTGATTCTGCGGCTGGTCGTGGTCGGGTTCGGAATGGCCGCGGGACGCGCGCTGCAGACGCTGCAGCCCGGCGCCGTGACGCTCGCCCGGCTGGCGCTCGCGGCATCAGCCGCCACCGATCTTTTCGTCTATACGACTCCCTATTTTCCGAGCAACCGGCAGCCGGGAGACACCGTCTACTACGTCGCCGCATCCCTCGCCTACCACGGCGCGTGGCTGCTCTATCTGGCGCGCTCCAAACGCGTTCGCGCTACCTACGGATAAACGTAAACACGAGGTTGAACGCAGTCTTTTTCGTGATCTTCGTCATTGCTTCGTGAAGTTCGTGGTAACGCATTTCTCGGCGAGCTCTGCGTTCCATCTTGCTCTCCGATGCATAATCAGGCGCATGCAGAAGCATCTCGTCGCCGCGGTCTGCGTGGCCGCCGCTGTCCACGTCGCGGCGCAGCAGCCGGCGCCGCAGAACGGGTCGATCCGCCAGGAGGACCTGCGCGCCGATCTGTTCTTTCTCGCGGGTGATTCGCTACGCGGGCGGCTCACCGATACCGAGGAGAACCGCGCCGCGGCCGACTTCATCCGATCGCGGTTCGAGCGTATGGGCCTGAAGGGCGCCGGCCCGAACGGCTCGTTCTTTCAGCCCTACAACCTGATGACGGCGACGCTCCCCTCGTCGCCTGGCGCCGTAAACGTGCTGGAGATCCAGTACGGAGCCGGCCAGACCCGCCAGTTGCGCGCGAGTCAGGAGTTCTACCCGCACCGGTACAGCGGCAGCGGCACGGCGACCGGTCCCGTCGTGTTCGCCGGCTTCGGCATCAGCGCGCCGCATCTCGGCTACGACGACTACAACGGCGACGTGAAAGGCAAGGTCGTGATCGCGCTCGATCACGAGCCGGGCGAGCGCGATCCCAACAGCCCGTTCGACGGCGTCGTCACGTCGGAGTCGTCGACCACGTGGCGCAAAGCGCTCGCGGCGCAGGAGAAGGGCGCGGTCGCGGTGCTGTTCGTCAGCGACGTGCACAACCATCCCGGCGCGCCCGCCTTCGAGGCGACGGCGCGTAACTACTGGCCCGACAAGCCGCCGCATCTCCTCAGCTACACGCTGGCCTCGTGGGCCGATCGCATCCACATCCCGGTCGCGCAGATTTCCCCTGCGCTCGCGGCGTCGCTGCTGATGGGGACGAACAAGACGCTCGAGGAGCTCGGCAAGGCGGCGGAAACCCGAGGCGCGGTGCCGCTGGCGTTGCCGGGAAGCCAGGTCGCACTGCACGTTTCGGTGGACCGCCACATCGTGCCGGATCGCAACGTCGTCGCGCTGCTCGAGGGAAGCGATCCGCGGTTGAAGAACGAATGGGTGATCGTGTCAGCGCACTACGATCACAACGGCGCCGACGGCGCGCAGATCTTCAACGGCGCCGACGACAACGGATCGGGCGTCGTCGCCCTGATCGAGATCGCGGAAGCGTACGCGCTCGCCGCTCGGGACGGGCACCGGCCGAAGCGCAGCATTCTCTTCGCGTCGTGGAACTCCGAAGAGCGCGGGCTGCTCGGCGCGTGGGCGTACACGGAGCAGCCGCTCGCGCCGCTGAACACGATCGCGGCGGTCCTGAACATGGACATGATCGGCCGCAACGAGGAGATTCCAATCGGCGGCGGTGGCCGATTCACCGGACTGGACGTGCAGACCGCCGAATCGAACAGCAACGCGCTGAACCTGATGGCGTTCTCGAAGGTGCCGGACATCACCGCCGCCGTCGAGCGCGCGAACGGCGCGATCGGGCTGGAGCTGAAGAAGCGCTATGACAACAACAGCTCGAACCTGCTGCGGCGCAGCGATCAGTGGCCGTTCCTGCAGCGCGGCGTGCCGGCGATGGGATTCATCACCGGCCTCCATCCGGACTACCACACGCAGTACGACCGGCCCGAGAAGATCAACTACGTGAAGATGGAAAAGATCACGAGGCTGGTTCACCAGGTGAGCTGGGACATCGCCAACGCCGACGCGAGGCCCAAGCCGCCGTCGAGCCGATCGATCACGCAGTAACCACGAAGGCACGAAGGACACGAAGGGCGCACGAAGAAAAAGACGACAACGACGTTTGAACGCAGAGCCCGCTAAGCACGCAGAAACACGGTGCGACCAGGCGGCCCGGCGAAGCCGGCCGCGCGGAAGCGGAAAGCGCAGCGCAAACGCGAACCATGAGACCGGTTAACGTTCGTGTTTGCGATGCGCTTTTCGCTTCCCGCCCGCGAAGCGGGCCTGGTCGCACGCGTCTTCTTCGTGTATTTCGTGACCTTCGTGGCCTTCGTGGTAAAAGCTCTTCTCTGCGGTCTTTGCGAGCTCCGCGGTTAAACGTGGACTCGAATGCAGCGTGACAGCATGAGGTGGCGAATGCGTAGAGTCGTTGTCGCTGGCGCGATGCTTGTGCTCGCCGCATCCGCCGCTGACGCGCGCGTCGTGCGGCTGCGTATTGAGCGTCGCGAGGTGATCCTGAACGGCCGGGCGTTCGGCGCCGCCGGACCGTACGAGAAACTGGTCGGCAAGGTCGACTTCGGGCTCGACCCGTCTCTTCCGGGCAACGGCGAGATCGTCGATCTGAAGCTGGCGCCGCGCAACGCGCGGGGCGAGGTCGAGGCGAGCGCCGACTTCTACATGCTGAAGCCGGTCGATCCCCGGCGCGGCAACGGCCGTCTGTTCTACGAAGTCGGCAACCGCGGCGGCAAGGCGATGCTGTCGACCTTCCAGAAGGCGGCTGGCTCACCCGATCCGACGACCGAGGCGCAGTTCGGCGATGGCGCGCTCATGCGCCAGGGGTTCACGCTGCTCTGGATGGGATGGCAGTGGGACGTGCCCGAGCGCCCCGGCACCATGCGGATGGAGATGCCGATAGCCACCGAGAACGGAAAAAAGATCACCGGCATCGTCCGCGGCAATTTCATTCTCAACGAGCGCGCGACCACCGCGTCGGTCGCCGACCGCGCCCACAAAGCGTACGAAGTGCTCGATCCCGCCAGCCCTGAAAACGTGATGACGGTGCGCGACGATCCGACGGCGAAAGGACAGGTGATTCCACACGCGCGCTGGCGCTTCGTCGATGGCGGCACCGTCGCCCTCGACGGCGGCTTCGAGCCCGGCCGCATCTACGACGTCGTCTATCGCACCGCCGACCCGCGGGTGCTCGGCATCGGCCTGTCCGGGGCGCGCGATCTGATCAGTTTCCTGAAATACGACACGTCACCGGACAACCCGGCACCTGGCCTGCGCTACGCGATCGGCTGGGGCGTCTCTCAGAGCGGACGCTATCTGCGCCACTTTCTCTACCAGGGCTTCAACGAGGACGAGCAGGGACGGAAGGTGTTCGACGGCATGTTCGATCAGGTCGGCGGCGCCGGCCGCGGTTCGTTCAACCATCGCTTCGGCCAGGCGTCGCGCGACGCGCTGCAGTACTTCAACATCCTCTTTCCCGTCGATCTCTTCCCGTTCACCGACGGCCCCTCGACCGATCCGGAGAGCGGCATCACCGACAGCCTGCTGGCACGCGCGGAGCGCACGAACACGGCGCCGAAGATCTTTCATCTGCTGACGAATTCCGAGTACTTCAACCGCGCCGGATCGCTCGTCCACACCGATCCGACAGGGACAAAGGATGCCGAGCTCCCG
>Ga0105248_10001519_pt1 | contig 25841 bp, 9 predicted proteins | sample KBSS34metaG_FD_81524 | JGI IMG/M metagenome (GOLD analysis project Ga0105248, IMG submission 81524) | Switchgrass rhizosphere microbial communities from Kellogg Biological Station, Michigan, USA - KBS S3-4 metaG | ecosystem: Host-associated > Plants > Roots > Rhizosphere > Soil | place... | reverse complement strand
TAGGAGATCACACCGTAAATACCGACGGCTGCCATGATGAGCGCGACAAGGGAGAAAACAGTTAGCAGCGTTGTGCTGAAGCGGGACCTCGCGACCGACACAGACAACAGATCTTCCATTGTTTTGACGTCACTAATCGGCTGGTCTGGATCCAGGCCGTTGATGATGGCTCTTGTCGCCGGCGCAATATCGCTTGCATTTCCTCGGCTGCGAACGACGAGCGTCATTCCGGAAATCGCCAACTCGGGATGAGGCCAGTACGACATCGGTGCTTCCTTATCTTCAAGACTCCGATGCTTGCTGTTGGCAACGACGCCGATAATCTCGCTGGGCACGTTGTCGTCCTTCATATAAATCGTGACGCGTTTGCCAATGGGATTCTGATCCGGCAGGTTTAGACGCGCGAACTCCTCATTGACCACTACTACGTGTCGCATCTCGCGCTCTTCCTCGGATGTGAATAGTCGGCCCTGCTTCAAAGGAATTTGCATCGTGCTGAAGAAGTCTTTACTGACAACACAAACACCGGTGCCAAGCTTCTGACCCGCGGAACGCTTCGGTTCACCTTCAATGTCGATGCTTGTACCTGAGTGAGGAACTGTGAATGGCAACGCGTCGATGGCGGCCGCGTCCTCTACGCCCGGCAATACTTTGATTTGTTCGAGTGCCCTGCTAAAGAAGTCGACCGTCTTCGCGTCCGTGTCGTACTTGCGCACCGGCAATGAGACACGAATCGTAAGAAGACCTTTAGGATTGAATCCCGGATCTACAGATTGAAGTTTTTTCAGACTCTTGACCAGGAGACCTGCGCCAATGAGAAGCACGAGTGCAAGGGCTATTTGAGTCACAACGAAAAGGTTTCGGAACCTGTGGCTGGTGGAGCTGCCGCCGATATTCTTGCCGCCTTCCTTGAGCGATGACTGTAGATTGAAACGAGCGGCTTCGAGCGCAGGAACCAGACCAAAAAAGATTCCAGTCAACAGTGACACGCCCAACGTGAAACCGAGAACCGGAAGGCTTACGGTGACGTCTCGTAATGTCGACAGCGAAGCCGGCGCAATCGCAATCAACGCCTTCGTACCCCACCATGCGAGCGCGAGACCCAGCACTCCACCCAGTGCGGACAGCATCACGCTTTCAGTCAGTAGCTGTCTGACAATTCTCCAGCGACTGGCGCCAAGTCCTGTTCGAACTGCAATCTCCTTTCGTCGTGAAGTAGCACGCGCCAGCAGAAGGTTTGCAACATTGGCGCAGGCAATCAACAAGACAAGACCGACAGCACCTAAGAGAATGAACAAAGGCGTGCGAATGTCGCCGGTAAACTGAAGACGCAGCGGGACAACAGTCACCCCCCAACCAGTGTCGAAGTCTGGATACTGCTGACGAAGGCGCGCGCTGATTGTATCCATCTCACTTTGTGCCTGCTCAAATGAAACGCCTGGCTTTAGTCGAGCAACTGCACAGGCGAAACGACCGCGGCGAGTCAACATGTCCGGAGTAAATTGCCATGGACTCCAGATCTCGGCTGGTTTGCCTGTTCGTGAGTTGCGCGGAACATGCCATGCAAATCCTTCTGGAAGGATGCCTATGATCGTGTAGGGGAGATTGTTCAATTGGACAGTTCGCCCAATTAGATTTTCATCGCCGCCAAATCGACGTTGCCACAGACCATAACTAATGACGGCAACATGCGGTTGTCCTTCTTTACCCTCGTCAGGAGCAAACAGCCGTCCACGAATTGGGTTCACGCCGAGTAACGGCAGTAGATTCGTGGTAACAACCTGTCCGGGTATTTCTTCCGGCGCACCTTCACCTGTCAGGTTTATTCGTTGGTCAACGAATGCCGCCATGTCAGTGAAGACATGGTTCTGTTGTTTCCAATCGGTGAAGTTGGCCAGGTTGATAACGTTTTGCTCGCGACCTTCACGTCGTTCCCAAACGGTTACGAGCTGCTCCGGGTTTGCATATGGCAACGAACCCAGCATGACGGCGTTGACGACTGTAAAGATTGCAGTATTGGCGCCGATACCCAATGTCAGCGCCAGTACAGCGATAAAAGTGACGGCCGGATTCTTCAAGAGCATCCGCGCGCCAAAACGAAGATCAGAAAGTAGAGAGGTCATAAGAATTTCGGATTTCGGATTTCGAATTTCGGATTTGAGTCATTGCTGATTGCCGATTTGTAGTCAAACCTTTTCTGATAAACACCACCAACGCGTAATTCGTGCTTTCGAGATCGCTTACCGTTCTCTTTGTTGTCGGCTAGTTGCGAACAACTCTTCGCTCCAGCGGAGCGACATGTCTATAGTTCCAAGCCTCCTTACTTCTCCGCGCCTACGGCGTGGTGGATGACTCGGCGTGTTAGCTATAAACATTTCGCACCTAAAAGACACCGCTAACCTTCGCATGTCCAACGATCCACACGAACTCAACAATCGCCCCTCAAAATAATCGGCAATCGGCAATGACACCTACTCACACCTAAGCGCCTCAAGCGGATCGACTCGTGTTGCACGACGTGCCGGGATGTAACAAGCCAACAATGCAATTCCACTCAAAACTATAGTTACTGTGATAAATGTCAACGCGTCCGTTGGTGTGACTTCAAAAAGAAAACCTCGCAGAAGTCGCGTCAATCCGTATGCCCCTGCGAGGCCAACCAACTCACCAACCAATACGAATGTCATTCCTTCTTTCAGTACCAGGACCAGCACATCAGGAACGCGAGCGCCGAGTGCGATTCGGATACCGAGTTCACGTGTCCGCTGCGACACCGCATAAGAGATCACGCCATAGAGGCCCGCTATTGCTAGCAGCAAAGCCACTCCTGCAAAGACAGAGAGTACTACTGCGGTGAACCTTTGTTGACCAATCGAATTTGCGATAACTCGATCTAGAGTGCGGACGCTTTGCAAAGGGAGCTCGGTATCCAGCTGAAATACCTTGCTGCGAATCGCCGGGACAACTGAGTTTGGATCGACCGAAGTGCGCACTACCATCGTCATGAACTGGCTGGGGGCTTGAGCAAATGGTTCGTAGGTGTGTGGTAGCGTCTCCCGGTTGAGACCTTTTTGTTTGACATCTCCGACGACCCCAACAATTTCGCGAAACGCTTCTGCTCCGGTTGTGACATTTATCCTTTTGCCGACTGGGCTTTCATTTGGAAAGAATCGTCTCGCAAAACTGTCGCTGATAATCGCTACCCTTGGAGCTTTCGCAGTATCGTTATCGTTGAAAGCACGGCCGGCGAACAAAGGGATACCCATCGCTCTGAAATAATCGGGCGACACCGCGGAGTAGTTTGTTTGTGGCAACTCGTTGTCTGGTTCCCGCGTACGACCTTCGATGTAGAACCCGGTGGGGAGATCGTGGATTATGGGTAAGATTCGCGCGAGTCCAACTGCTTCGACACCGGGAACAGTTGACGCCTGTTGAAGTAATTTTTTACTGAACGCCGCGACCTTCTCATCACTGGAATACTGCTTCTCGGGAAGTTGAAGCGTCACAGCCAGAGCGTTTTGATAATTGAATCCCGGATCTACGCTGCGCAAACGCCAAACTGTGCGAAACAACAGACCGCCACCCACCAGCAACACCAGAGCGATGGCAACCTCACTGACTATTAGCAGATTCCCAAGACGACGCTGAAATACTCCATGAACAGCTTCAGTTCCCTTGTCTTTAAGTGAGGAGTTCAGATCGATCTTGATCAACACAAACGCAGGCGCCAGTCCAAAAACGATCCCGGTTAACAAGGTCACCGCGAGTGCGAAACCAAGGGTACGGTTATCTAGCCTTGCAACGCCTATTCGCGGTAAATCCTGTGGGGCCATAGCAAGAATCGCCTTCAATACCCAGGTTGCCATTGGCCAGGCAGTCAGTCCACCCACGATCGCCAGGAGTAGGCTTTCCGTAACGAGTTGGCGAATGATGCGCATTCGACCTGCACCAAGTGCTGATCGAATTGCCATCTCCTTTTGTCGTGAAACAGCACGAGCCAGAAGAAGATTCATTACGTTGGCGCAGGCAAGCACTAAAACCAGAGCAACCGCGCCAAAAAGAACCCAGAGAATTGTCTTCGACTCGCCGACAACGAAGTCGAATAGAGGAGTAACTCTGACGGTCCAACCTGAATTTGCTTCAGGGTACTGCTCCCCTAGTCTCGTCGCGATTGCGTTCACCTCAGCTCGCGCTTGTTCGATTGAGGCACCGACCTTGAGCCGTCCGATTGCGTCAATGTAATGAGCGTGATGAAGTGACTCTTCAGAGTCTGTGAAAGCGATTGGCGTCCACAGATCTCTTTCTCGCTGATCCGGGAGTCGAAATGCCGCCGGCATAACGCCGATTACGGTGAAGGTTTCACCGTCGAGTTTAAGTGTCTTGCCGACGCAGTTGGTGTCAGATCCAAACCTGCGTCGCCAAAGCCCTTCACCGATTAGGACGACTTTCTCACGTCCTGTCTCGTCTTCTTCAGCCAGAAAATCACGGCCGAGAACCGGCTGGGCTCCCAACATTCTGAACATTCCAGACGTTACGCGACCTGCCAAAAGTCTCTCAGGGACCCCATCTCCTGTAAGGTTGTAAGAAACGGTGCGATAGGCTTCGAGCGCAGCGAAGACTGTGGTCTGTCTTTTCCAGTCGATGAAGTTGCCGGGTGCAACTTGACTGTCCGGTTGTTTCGCGAGATTGGAATCGCGTAGCTCTACAAGGCGCTGCGGCTCTGGATACGGAAGTGGCTGCAGCAGAACTCCATTTACCACACTGAAGATGGCTGTGTTCGCACCAATCCCAAGAGCCAAGGTGATGATTGCAACCACCGCGAAACCCGGCCGATTTACAAGGCCGCGGAGGGCATAGAGAATGTCTTTGAATAACGTATCCACCCTTCACCTCTGTGCGGTGTTCCTTGTGGTCTTGTGCTGATTCTTACTTTTCTAACCAGAGCGACGGCTAGAGTTAACCAACATCGACGTCTAACGAACAAAATTGTTTCCAAGCACAAAGCACGTGGTCCCTACTCGTTAGCAAGCTCACTCAGGGACATCGCTCATTCCAATTGGCAATCGGCAATCGGCAATGTTCCTCACTCGCGGCGTAACGCTTCTATCGGATCCACTTTCGTTGCACGCCGAGCCGGGAGGTAACAAGCCAGCAATCCAATCACAGCTAACACTACAGCAGCAGAGATAAACGTCATCGGATCTTTTGTCGTTACGCCAAACAGTAAACTCTGCACGACGCGCATCGCGGCGAAGGCACCAATCAGTCCTATGACTAGTCCGATTGCAATTAACAATGCTCCCTGCTTCACCACAAGAGTCAGCACATCCCTGGTTTGTGCTCCCAACGCGAGACGAATTCCGATTTCATTCGTACGCTGTGCGACCGCATAACTCATCACCCCATAAAGACCAACGATGGTTAGAACGAGTGCGACCGCTGCGAAAATTGTAAGCAGTGTTGTATTGAACCGCGGCGCGGCGACAGACGATGCAATATATTCATCCATCGTCTTAACGTCGAAAACGGGGAGGTCCTTGTCAATTGATCCAACTTCCCTTGTCACAGCGGTGATCAGTGAATGAGGATCCCCCTCAGTTTTGATCACGCCAACCAGCTGGTTGAAAGGCACCTGCGTTTCCGGCTCGTAGTACGCGGGCTTTGGTTCTACGCTTAGACCACGATTCCTGACGTCGCCTACGACACCAACAATTTCACGCATTGGCGCTTTTTCGTTGTCGAAGGTAGCTAAGCCTGGCTTGATATGTTTTCCGATCGCTTCTTCGCCAGGAAAGAACTGTTTCGCAAATGCCTCACTGACAATGATCACCGGAGTGGATTTGTGCTGATCGTGCTCGTCGAAATCCCGGCCCCTGATAATCGGAATCCCCATTGTTTTGAAATATCCAACATCAGCAATAAAAACATCCGCCGACGGTTCATCTTTTTTGGCGACAGGTCGTCCATCAATTTCAAAAGAAATGCTGAAGCGTTCACCACTTAGAGGTAGCGGCAATACAGCGCTCGCGGATTGCACGCCTGGTAACGTTTGCAGTCGCGCTCTCAGTTGCTGAAAGAACTGACTCTGCTTTTCGCCGTCGTACTTTGTGTCAGGAAGCGCAACGTTGAAAGTGAGAATGTTCTTTGGCTCCAAGCCTGGCTTGATTCGTTGCAGCCGCCACAAACTTTGAATCAATAATCCGGCTCCCACCAGCAAAACAACTGCGATAGCGAGCTCACTAACAACCAGTACGCTGCGCATGCGATTACGACGAGCGCCTCCACCCACACCTCTTCCTTCCTTGAGTGAATCAGTGAGTTCGGTCCTCGAAGATTGAAAAGCTGGGACTAGTCCGAAGATAAGACCTGTCAACACCGACACGCTTAGTGTGAATGAAAGTACTCTCCAGTCGAGGCCGACCTGAACCGCGCGCGGAATGTCGTCTTTCCCGAGAGCAACCAGAAGATCCGACCACCAGACAGCGAGCAGCAGACCAACCCCTCCTCCGACAAGTGACAACAGCACGCTCTCGGTGAGCAGTTGGCGTATGACACGAATTCGGCTCGCGCCGAGCGCCGAACGAATCGCCATCTCCTTATAGCGACCAGTCGCACGAGCAAGAAGGAGATTGGCGACGTTGGCACAAGCGATCAGTAAGACACAAGCAACTGCTCCGAGGAGGATCAACAGCGCAGGACGAATATCTCCAACAATCGAATGTAATGCCGACTCGATATGGATTCCTTTGTTCGTGTTCGTGTCCGGGTACTGTTGCTCGAGGCGGGTAGCAACGACGTTCGCATCGCTTTGTGCCTGGTCTTCAGTAACACCTTTTTTTAGTCGCGCGATGAGGCGTAAGAAATGAGCACCTCGTTGATTCGTCATGGGCGTGTCGCCAGTTGAATCGACTGCAATTGTTGTCCATAACTCTACCGGATCGTTCTGAATCGGAAATTGGAATGACCGAGGCATCACACCAACCACGGTGTACTTTGTGCCGTCCAGAGTGATCGGTTGGTTTAGTAATGCCGGATCAGAATTGAAGCGGCGTTGGAAAAGATCCTGGCTGAGAATTACCACACGTCCATTTTCAGACTGTTTGTCTTCGTTCTCGGCAAAACCGCGACCGAAGATTGGAGACACACCGAGCAGCGGAAAGAGATTGGCGGTAACAACAGTTCCCTGTAGCCGCGCCGGTTCTCCTGAACCCGTCAAAATGAAATCGGTGCTGTGATAACAGGCTAGTTTTTCAAACGAGTTGTTTTGATCTCGCAAATCGAAGTAGTTGGGAAATGAATACGATCCTCGCGTCTGCCCTCGTATCTGGTCACTCTCGAAGACAGCCATCAGTGAGTCGGAGTCAGAAAACGGCAGCGGGCGGAGCAGCACTGCGTTCACCACGCTGAAGATTGCTGTGTTTGCGCCAATACCGAGTGCGAGGGCAATAGTCGCAACGATGCTGATGCTTGGTGATTTGAGTAACATCCGGATTCCGTAGCGGATGTCCTGGATTAGTGTTTCCATCTTGAATATTGCCAATTGCCAATTGCCGATTGCCAATTGCTCCTTCCATTCAATATCGATTGAGTTTCTTTCTATTTGATTGACGCGCCAATCGGCAATTGGCAATCGGCAATCGGCAATTTCGTCATTCGTATCGCAACGCTTCCAACGGATCGACTTTCGTTGCGCGGCGCGCCGGCAGATAACAAGCAACGAATGCGACAACTAACAGTCCCGTTGAAACACCGGCCATCGTCCACACACTCTTCGCATTCACTCCAAACAATAACGACTCTGTCACTTTTGAAAGTGCCAACGATCCGGCAATGCCAACTACTACTCCGATCGCAACCAGTGTCATTCCGCTAATCATGATCAACTTGAACACATCGCGTCGCTGGGCACCAAGCGCGACGCGAATCCCAATCTCGCGTGTGCGGCGGGCTACTGAAAACGTCAACACACCGTAAAGTCCCAGGGCGGTCAACAGAGTGGCAAGTAGTCCAAACGTTGCCGATAACCAGGTGACCAAACGCTCCTGAGTCAACGACTCATTAATTTCACTTTCGAGGGTTTTCACGTTGTAAAGAGGCAGATGCGGATCCAAAGCTTTGATCTCCGCGCGAACCTGATCCGCGACAACAGCTGGATCAATCGAAGTCTTGACGTGCAACGCGAGGTCAAACAGGCGTGGCAGTTGCGCTACCGGTGTGTAGAAATGGCGGTGAATGTTCTTGCGAAGATTTACGTAAGTCGCGTCTTTCACTACACCAACGATCGTCGTATCGAGCTTGTCATCCACGGAGATTCGTTTACCCAGCGCATTTGAGTTGCCGAAGAAGTAGTGCGCCATCTTCTCGTTGATGACAGCAACCTTTGGACTTCCGATTCGATCTTGTTCATTCAGATCGCGGCCGGCTACAAGTGGAATCCCCAGCACCTTGAAGTAGTCAGGAGATATGTAGGTCACGTCGCAGCCCATGCTCTCGTCTTGTCGGGGTGTGTAACCTTCAACTTCGATGGTGTTCTGGTCCCAACCTCCGGAGATTGGTGAGTCAGAAGCGAGACTTGCGGCGCTGACACCGGGGAGGGTTCGCGTTTTTGTCAATAATGCTTCGTAGAAACCATGAGACTTCTCCGGCGTGTATCCATTCAAAGAAGGGTTAAGGCTCGCGAGGAGAACGTTCTCTTTGGTGAATCCTGGATTAAGCGAACGAAGGTTTTGAAGTGTGCGAATTAGAAGCGTTGCCGTTAGCAACAACGGTAAGGAGAGGGCCACCTGAGCGAGAATCAATCCGCTGCGAAGACTCAAGAGTTTGCTGCCCGTAGTGAAACTTCGCGACTCTGCTCGTAAGCCGACCGTCAATGAATAACGCGCGGCTTGCACCGCCGGAGCAAGGCTGAATGCCAAACCAACGATCAAAGCAACTACGAAAATGAAAGCGTACAAACGCCAGTTCAAGGGACTATCCAAATTCGCGCGCTCATCGGCCGGAATAAACGCCAGCAATCCTGCTTTTAACCATAACGCCACAAACACTCCGACGACTCCGCCGAGCAATGAGAGCACCACGCCTTCAGTTAACCACTGACGAAGCAATCGCATTCGTCCAGCGCCCAGAGCTAAGCGAACGGCGATCTCCTGCGCGCGCACGGCGCCCCGGGCCATCATCAAGTTTGTGAGGTTAGCGCAAAGAATGAGCAGCACGACGAATGTCGCACCTAACAACAACAGAAGCGACGTTCGCATTTCCTTTTGCACTGACTGGAATCCCTGCGCGCCCGGCTCAAGCAGGATCTTGCGAGAGAGAAACTGTTCGCGATCATATGCGGTGACATCAGCCGGTAGCTCTTGTGCTTCGGCATCGATTAGCTGTTTGTAAACCACATCCATCGCAGCTTGTGCCTGTGCCGGACCGACGTCGCTCCGGCGTCGAGCCATCAGCGTTAGCCACTGATGCCGACGGCTCTTAAGACGTGTTGCCGGCAACGGATTGAAGACGGTCGTCATCATCATCGGCACTCGCACATCAGGATCGTTCGAAAGATTGAGACCATAGAATCCTGGTGGAGTCACACCAATTACCGTGATGGGGTGTTCATTGATCAGAATTGTCTTCCCGACAATTCCCTGATCCTTTGCAAATCTTCTTGTCCAGTATGCGTAACTCAGCACGGCAACGGGATGTGCACCTGGCGTGATGTCGTCATCCTGGGTGAACAGCCGACCCAACCACGGACGAACGCCGAGTACTTGAAAGAAATTACCGGTGACTAGTTCGCCTCTTACGCGTTCATTCTGATCCGCGTAACTAACATTCATCTGCGCACCGCCGCGGGCAATAACTCCCGACAACACACCACTCTTATCTCGAAGATCCTGGTACATCGGATAAGAGAAGGAGTTACTTACATCCGCTTGTTTCGGTTCGTACGACGACAGCACAACGAGCTCTTCAGGTCGCTCAACAGGCAAGGCCTGGAGGAGAACTCGATCAGTTAACGAAAAGATGGCCGCGTTTGCTCCAATGCCCAAAGCAAGCGTCAACACAACCACGCACGCGAAGCCGGGGTTTTTCGATAGCATGCGGAACGCGAAGCGGATGTCGGATAAGGTTGTTGTCAGCATAATCTCCTCAGGTGTTGGTGCTTTGTGCTCCGTGCTTTGTACTTGGTGCTTTGTACTTGGTGCTTTGGGCTTAGTGAATTTCTCCTCTTGCTAACCTCCCAAGTTCAAAGCACAAAGCTCAAAGCACCAAGTACAAATCTCGGCTTTGCTTCACTCATATCTCAACGCAATCAACGGATTCACACGCGACGCTCTGCGCGCGGGCACGAATCCCGCAAGTAATGCAACTGCAACCAAGGTCACTGCCGCTCCAATCAACGTAACGGGGTCGCTCGCCTTCAATCCAAACAACTGACTCGATACGAAACGCGCTCCCACCAACGCGGTCGGTACTCCGATCAGCAAACCGGCAATCACCAGCGCCAGGACTTCTCGCAAAACCATCCAGATGATGTTCGTTCCCCGAGCTCCAAGTGCCATTCGAATACCGATCTCGTTTGTACGGCGTGCAACTGCATGCGCCATCACTCCATAAAGACCAACGCACGCAAGCAACAAAGCCAGGACGCCAAAGAAGCTGACTAATTGAGTTACAAGGCGATCCTGCAACAAACGCTCCTTCATTTGATCACTCAGACTTGTCACGCCGAAGATAGGAAGTCGCGGGTCAACGTCGCTGATTGCTTGACGTGCAAGCGGCGCCAGGCTGGACGGGTCAACTACAGTTTTCAGGTGAATGGTGACCGAGTACGCGGCCTCGTCCTGGATCTGCAGAATGGGACGATAGACAGTCGCCTCCGCCTGCTCGCGAGGGTTGGACGACTTGATGTCTCCTATAACTCCTACGATCTCAAGATTCACCACCTTGTTCTCTTCATCGTCGAAAGTGAACGTGCGGCCAATCGGATTCTGATTCTTAAAGAAATGTTCGGCGAAGGTTTCGTTAACAACAGCAACTGGTGTAGATGCCGGGGTATCACGAACCCCGATCTCACGCCCTCGCAACAATGGCACTCCCAACGTTGCGCCATAGTTTGGACCGACTAACATGTCCTGGACCGCCATGTCGTCATCCGTTGTGGGCGTGTAGCCTTGCACTTTGATACTGCTCGTGCGAGTCGATCCGCTCATTGGCGAATAGGTCGCCATGGTGACAGAACTAATGTTCGGCATCGTGCCCAGCCGATCGATTAGGTGTTCATAGAGACTCGAGAGTTCGAGAGGCTTGTAACCAGCCAACCGCGGATCGATATCAAGCAGCAGAACATTGGCTCGATTAAAGCCTACGTCGTCGCGTTGCAAATTAAACAGACTTCGCGCAAACAGTCCTGCGCCCGTGAGCAATACCATCGAGAGTGCAACCTGGATCACAACAAGTCCTGACGAAAGATTAAGACGAAAGGGACGGCCATAACCCGTGCGCGTCTTCGCTTTCATCGCCGATGCAAGATCAGACCTACTAGATCGAACAGCCGGTACTAAACCAAACAAAACGCCGGCAACGATCGATGCCCCGGTGGTGAATAGCAAGACACGAGCATCCGGTCGGGTATCGATCGGTGAATCCGGAATGACAAGACTTACGAGGAGCTTTACGCCCCAGTGTGAAAGGATGATGCCGAAGATCCCACCCAAAACCGCCAGCATCATGCTTTCGGTAAACAACTGACGAATGATTCTCGAGCGAGTGGCGCCCAAGGCCAGCCGCAAAGAGATTTCCGCCTTTCGTGACGCAGCGCGGGAAAGCAAGAGACTGCCGACGTTCGCGCAGGCAATCAGCAAAACCATACCCACGATTGCCATTAGCATCTGCAACGGCTTTGAGTAACGTATACGAAGTCCTGAAGTACCACCGCGACCAGGGGCAAGTGCGACAAATGTATTTTGAATCCCCCGTTGCCGGTCGGCAGTGAGTTGACTACCCGCCTGGTCCGTGAGGAATTGACGGAGTGCCATGTTGACGTTGGCTTGTGCCTGCTCAAACTTAACATCGGGTTTTAGTCGGCCCATGATCATGAGCCAGTAGGCATTGTTGTTTTCGTGATACGAGTCGCGCAACTCAATTTGAGAATCGAAAGAGAGTGGCAACCAGAAATCGGGAGCGCGTCGAACGCGTTCGCCAAAAAACTCAGGCGGCATCACGCCAACCACAGTGAAACTTGTTCCGTTGATGATGAGATTCTTGCCAATGATCGCGGGGTCGCTATTTAGCTCTCGCTCCCAATATGCATTACCGATGACTGCAACCGGCTGCGCGTTCAAGGCATCGTCGGCGGGCGTGAACACTCTGCCTTTTCGTGCGCTTGCGCCGAGGACAGTAAAGTAATTGCCGGAAACCAGATGACCCGATGCTCTTTGAGCGGGTGCATTCACATCAGTTCCAGTTTGCCTTACGCTCAGCCGACTCTCACCGCTGCGAAACGCCATCAAATCCTGGAACGACTGATTATGATCGCGAAAGTACTTGTAGGAGGCAGTGGAGAACCTTCGCCATACTCCGGTGCGTGGCGAATCTTCAATCGACGTTCCTTCACTACTGCTCTCGTTGAAAAGCACCAACTCATCAGGATTAGTAACCGGCAGTGACTTCAGCATTACAGCATTAACAAGTGTGAAGATTGCTGTGTTAGCGCCAATGCCAAGTGCGAGAGTGATGATCGCGACAGAACTAAAGCCCGGCCGTTTCACCAGGCCGCGCAAACCATAGCGGAGGTCTTTCAATAATATTTCCATAGTGGTTTTTCAGATTGCTGATTGCTGATTGCTGATTGCTGATTGAGTGGTTTCCACTTAGAGGTCTGAAAATCAGCAATCAGCAATCAGCAATCCCCTTTACTCTTCCCTCAACGCCACCAACGGATCAACTTTCGTTGCCCGCCTCGCTGGTATGTAACAGGCCAACAATGCAACCAGAGACAAACCAACAGCGACAAAAACAAATGTCGGTGGATCTGTCGGTGTCACATCAAACAGAAGACTTGAAATCAAACGTGTCAGCAAAACAGCGCCGAACAATCCGAACGCTACGCCAATCAAAGTGAGCGTCATTCCGTTCCTCACCACCAGGCCGAGGACATGAGATCGCTGCGCTCCGAGTGCCATCCGTATCCCAATCTCATGTGTGCTCTGCGACACCGCATACGACATCACACCGTAGAGACCGAGCGATGCGAGCGCCATCGCAAGACCGCCAAACAAACTCGCGAGGGCAGTTACAAGGCGTTCCTGACCCAACGACTCATCAACTTGATCCTCAAGAGTTCGTATGCGGAAAACTGGAAGATTGGTATCGATGGCTTGCAGTTCGCGTCGAATCGAGGTTGCAACACCGAGCGGATCAATATCAGTACGAACTTCAAAGGTTGTTTCTCGCCACGAACTGCGATCCTGGAGAAAAGGCACATAGAACGTTCGAGGTGTTCGTTCACGGATGTCGTTTGTCTTTGCGTCTTTCACGACACCGACAATTTCAGCAAGGCCGCCATCTTCTTTTCCGCGATCGATCGCCTGCCCAATCGGACTTTCATCGCCGAAGTAGTAACGAGCAAAAGCCTCGTTGACTACTGCTACCTTCGAGGCATTCTCATCGTCTCGTTCATTGAAGTCGCGGCCGTTGATGATCGTCATCCCGAGAGTTTCAAAGTATCGCGGGCCAACTTGACCGAGGTACGGCGCGTTCCATTCAAGATCGCCATTCACTTCCCTGTAAGTGTTTTCGTCTTCCCGTAACGCATGACCCGGAACACTGACACTTCCCTGAGTGCCGCCACCACTCAAGAGACCTTGTCGTCCCAGACTGACTGAATGCACACCGGGAACGACAGCAATGCGCTCCAACATCTGTCTGTATAGCGGCCCGATCTGTGAACGTTCGTAATGAATCAACTGAGGATCGACTGAAAACAGCAACACGTTTTCGCGTTTGAAACCCAGATCCGCCGCGCGAAGGTTTGCAAGGCTTCGGACAAACAAACCTGCGCCAACAAGTAAGGTAAGCGACATCGCTATCTGAGCTATGACCAGGATGTTGCCGAAGGTAAATCGTTTCAGACTTCCTACGTGTCGTGTGTCTTTAAGCGTTGAAGACAGGTCGAACCGCGTCGCTCGCAGAGCCGGTGCCAGTCCGAAGATGAGCAGTGCAGCCAGAGAAACTCCGAGGGTGAAAAGCAGAATGCGACCATCAAGTGGCAAACCTACCGAAAGCGCCGCGCCCGCAGTGATGGGGTTTCTACCACTCGAAACGATCGTGAAAAGGAATCTACTACCCCATGAAGCGATCAATAGACCGACGCCGCCACCAATCAGTGCGATGAGCAAGCTTTCCGTGAGCAACTGTCTGATGATCCGAAAACGATTCGCACCGATGGCGAAGCGTAACGCAATCTCGCGTCGACGACTTGTCGCGCGAGTCAGCATCAGGTTCGCGACATTCGCACAGGTAATCAGGAGAACCAGCGCGACTCCGGCCATCAGCAACCGAAGCGGTTTGGAATATTGATGACGTAAAGCATTGAACCCCTGACTGGCCGGCAACAAGTTAACGTTCCGCTGCTGAATCTTTTGCTGTTCTTTCTCCGAAAGACTGGTACCGCTATTGAGCGTGGCGCGTTGCAGAAGGAGGCTGATTGGAGCAGCTGCTTGTTGCGGCGTATTTCCCGGTTTCAAACGCGTGAGTACAAACGGTAATGAACTTGCGCGAAATCGCGAACGCCCGGGAATAATTCGCTCGCCGGTGATTGATGGTAGATAGAGGTCAGGTGCGTTTCCGACTATCGCGCCAAAAAATTCCGGAGGGGTAACACCGACAATTGTGAAAGGTACATTATTGAGGATGAGTTGCTGACCGACGACCGAAGCCCGTCCAAAACGACGTTCCCAATATCGATCGCTGAGTACCACAACACTTGGCGAGCTTACCTCATCGTCGCTATCCAGGATGACACGACCGGCGATCGGATTGACACCTAGAGTCTTGAAGAAGCCTCCGGAAACCATTTGACCTTCCACAACCTCGCTCGAACCTCCAGTACTTACGTTGATGCGTGTCGTGTAGTTGAAGAAACAAGCATCTGAAATCGACTCGTGAGTCTTGAGTTGTTCGAAGGCAGTGAAGGAAACGTTGCTTGTCGGTTTGAAACCGGGTTCACCATACTGAACGAAGTAGAGTTCTTGAGGTTGTTTAACCGGGAGTTGTTTCAACAGAATCGCGTCGAGCAACGAGAAAATTGCTGCGTTTGCGCCTATACCCAGCGCGAGCGACAAAACTGCCATGGTGGTGAAGGCAGGGTTCTTCGCCAGCGTGCGAAAGCCGAAACGCAAGTCATGTAGAAAGTTAGACATCTGGATTATTGCCGATTGCCGATTGCTGATTGCTGATTGCGGATTGCGAATTGCGGATTGTTGTCAGTGTGCCCTCAAATCAGCAATCAGAAATCAGCAATCAGCAATCCCCATCACTCTTCCCTCAACGCCACCAACGGATCCACTTTCGTTGCGCGACGCGCGGGGACCAAACAAGCAGCAAGTGCAACGAGTGCCAACGTAGCAACAACGACGATAAGCGTTACTGAATCCATTGGCGTCACACCAAACAGCAAAGTCGTCATCAGTCGTGTCAACCCCCATGCTCCAATCAATCCGATCACAACTCCGACAACCGCGAGCCGAACACCCTGCTTGATAACCAGCCGAAGAACGCTGCCCCGTTGTGCACCGAGGGCCATGCGTATGCCCATCTCTCTCGTTCGTTCCATCACTGAATACGAAAGTGTTCCATACAAACCGATGACTGTAATGAGCAATGCGACGACACCGAATATTCCAAACAACGTGAGACTGAAACGTCGCGCATCGAAGGACTCTGAAAAAACCTGGCGCAGCGTGGAGAAACTTGCGGGCGCGTCAGATCTCAAGCTTTGAACCGTCGTTCGCAAAGAAGGAATCAGGGTTTGCGGATCATTCTGAGTGCGAATAACGATCGCCAGGCGCGACACCTGCCACCATTGGGGACGCTGCAGGGAGTAGCCATAGAGCGTGGGTTCAATCGGGTGTTCAAGGTTAACGTCGCGCACATCTCCTACGACACCAACGATCTCCATCAGATGTTTGTCGGTGTCCATGTTTCCAAACTGGATCCGTTTTCCGATGGCGTCGCCATTCGGCCAGTAGCGTTGGGCCAACGATTGGCTGATAACTGCCACATGCTGACCGTGTGCTTTGTCAGAAGCGCCGAACAAGCGTCCGCGCAGAAGTGGAATTCGCATCGCATCGAAGTAACCAGCACTCGCAACTCTGTACTCGGCGTTACCGGTTTGATTCGGATCGTTATCAACCAAAAACCTACCGTCTGCACCTCCACCCTGCAATGGCAAAACGTTAATGCCACCAACTGCGCTTACACCAGCTAGCTGACCAACATGCTCCAATAACTGCACATAAAACTGTCGTATTTGCTCGTCCTCTTCCGGAGTGATCGTGGTGGGCAACGTCAACGTCATCACCATTGTGCTCTCGATGTCGAAGCCCGGCTTGATATCCATCACTTTGAGAAAGCTGCGAGCGAGGAGTCCGGCCCCCGTCAATAACACCAAAGTCATACCGACTTGCGCGACCACGAGTGCACTGCGTAGACGCCCGCCCATGCCTCCGACTGTTTGACCGCGCGCACCTGCTTTCAAACTCGGAGTCAAATCGCGACGTGAACGCAGTCCGGGCAACAAGCTCAACACGATGGCGATAACGATCCCGATCGCGCAGGCAAAGCCCATTACACGCACATCTACAGTGATGTCGTTGAAACGTGGGAGTGTACCTTTCTCAAGAACTAACAACAGACGTACGGCAAGAATCGCCAACAAAACTCCCAGCAATGCGCCTGGTATCGTAAGAACCAGGTTTTCAATCAGGACTTGTCTCGTGAGTCGAAATCGAGAAGCGCCCAGCGCAACTCGCAAAGTGAATTCGCGTTGACGCGAGATCAGTTGTCCCAGGAGCAGATTCGAAAAGTTTGCGCAGGCTACGAGAAGTAACAGTCCAACCGAACCAAGCAAAAGCCATAAGCCCTGACGAACATTTCGGGTCAGATACCTTTGCAGCGGAGTGAGCGCGAAGTCGACTGCATCTGTTTGCGAGCCATATGTCTGCTTCAACTGCTTAGCGATCAAACTTACGTCGGCACGCGCCTGGTCAAGAGTTACTCCTGGACGCAGTAGTCCGATGACCGGATTGTTATGTGCAGTGCGGGAGGTAATCGACGGTTCGGTGTTACGTGTAATCCAGACTTCCGTCTTTGCCGGATAATCGAATGAAGGCGGCATTACACCAACGATGCTGCACGGCACGCCATCCACATTGAGCTGAACTGCATTAAAATCAGAACGGCCCCCCAGCGCTTTTTGCCAGTATCCGTAACTGATAATTGTGGCTATTGGTCCGCCCCATTTTTCTTCTTCCGGCAAAAACACTCGCCCGGCAATGGGTTGTCCCCCCATGGCCGCAAAGAACTCTGATGACGCATAGGAGACTTGACTGCGGTCGGTAACATTGCCGGCGGTCACAATCAACGGAAAACTTCCAGCGGTGACACCGATATGTTCGAAGCTGCGGCTGAGTGTCTGAACGTCCAGGAAGTTCGCCTCGGCTACCGACATTTGGTTTCCCCTTGGCCCAACCTCCTTCATCATCACGAGTCGATCAGCGTTCGGATACGGCAATGGTCGTAGCACTAGCGCATCGACAATGGAGAAGATTGCGGTTGTCGAACCAATGCCGAGTCCCAGCACGAGAATTACAATTGCCGCGAAGCCGGGACGCTTGCGAAGGGTTCGAATCGCGAAGTGAAGGTCTTTTAGGGTGGAATTCATGTGGTCTTGGTCTTAGTGTTTTGTCCTTTTGTGCTTTGTGCTTTGTGCTTTGTGGCCTTCAGTTTGGTTTTTCAATCTGAGATCTGAGATCTGAGATCTGAGATCATTCACAGTCTGTGTCGCTGAACATTTAGTCGGTCACGTTGTTTCTCAACCCTCACAGACTGAAGTCTGTGCCACTTACTCGTACCGAAGCGCTTCCAATGGATCGACTTTGGTCGCGCGTCGCGCCGGAATCAAACACGCTACAACCGTAATTACCAGTAATCCGATTGAAACAATCACAAACGTCTTTAGATCTGTCGGCTTGATCCCAAACAGCAGTGCTGTCATAAACCGCGTCAGAACAAACGCGCCCCCGATACCCAGGACAATTCCCGCCAGCGCCAACGCTACTCCGTTCTGCATGATCAGACGCAGGACATCGCCCCTTCCCGCACCCAAAGCCATACGAATCCCTATCTCGTGCGTTCTTTGAGTGACCGAGTAAGAAACAATTCCGTAAATCCCAACCGAGGCGAGCACCAGCGCAAGGATCGCAAACGCTGAAAACAAGTACATCAGAGCGCGCGTAACAGCGACAGACTCCGCAACCCGCTGCTCCAGCGACTTCACACCATAAATTGGTTGATTCGGATCGATCGCCATCACTTCATCGCGGACGGCCGAAACGAGGTTTAATGGATCCCCTGTAGAGCGGATCAGCACAGTCATGCCATTCATCGGCATTTGCCCGAAAGGAACAAACATCTCCGGCGTTGCGTCGCCAGTCAGGCTCTCCTGCCTCACATTTCCGACGACCCCAACAATGGTTCGACAGAGTCCATCTTTGCAGCCAAAGCCAACATGCTTACCGATAGCCTCAACGCCAGCAAAATACTTCTGCGCGAATGCCTGGTTGACGATTGCGACCTTTGCGGAGTCAGCTGAGTCATGATCGTCGTAGAGACGCCCGCTAATGAGCGGAATTTTCATCGTGCGAAAGTAATCAGTCGAAACCGATCCAACACCGATTGCGGGATCTTTGCGTTTCGGAGCCGGACTGCCTTCGATGCCTGTGTGAACGACAATGCCAAAGCCGGTAAACGGAATGTGATTAATCGTGCCTACCGACTGGACACCCGGAAGCGTTTTTATTCGCGACATCAAATCGCGATGGAAGTTGATCGTTTGCGGCCCTGAATATTTTGAGCCCGGGAGTCCTAGCTGAAGAGTTAATACATTTGCCTTGGCGAAACCGAGATTGATGGCGAGCAATTGATTAAAACTTCTCACGAGCAATCCCGCCGCAAGAAGCAACACCATCGCAAGACCTAACTCAACCACGACAAGCCAGCCGCGAACACTGCGAAGGCCAAAGCCCATCAGTCTTGCGAAGGAACTTTCACGCAGGTCTCGTACTAGATCGGGCTTGGAAGCTGTGGATGCTGGGACCAATCCGAAGATCACCCCCGTCGTTACTGACAACAAGAGCGTGAAGGCAAACACCCGCCAATCCATCTTTATGCTGTTTAGATCATGAATTGAACTGGTTAGTCCTTCCGGGGCGAGCGACGCAATGACACCTTTGCACCAAACTGCAATCAAGACACCCAACGCTCCACCGAACACACCCAGGACAATGCTCTCTACCAGGAGCTGTCGAATCAGTTGCCAACGTCGTGCACCAACCGCCGCGCGCACAGCCATCTCACGTTTACGAGCGACCGTTCGCGAAAGCATCAGGCTCGCAACGTTTGTGCAAGCAAGCAGCATCAACAATCCCACTGCACCCCATAGAATCAGAACCGTCTTCCGGACACCTGCAACCAAAAATGAATGCAGGGGCACAATCTCAGCACCGGACATCAGCAGGTTGTCTTTGTCCGCTTGAGAGAAGTGACTCGAGATCACATTCAATTCAGATTGTGCGTGTTCAGCAGAGACACTTGGACGGAGGCGACCGACAATTTCAACCAAACGAAACATGTCGCCCTGGGTTTCCTTCACAGGATCCAGCGCCATTGGTAACCAAATCTCGTAGTCACCAGGGAAGCGGAATGAATGAGGCATCACGCCGACGATCGTATACGGCTTGTCTTCTAAGGTAAGTGAACTGCCGAGAATTGAATCGCTGCCGCCAAAACGACGTTGCCAAAAGGCTTCGCTAACTACGACTACGTTGTCAGAACCAGGCTTGTCTTCTTCCGGAAGGAATACTCTTCCACGTAGCGCAGGCACGCCCAACGTTGAGAAGAAACTTGCCGTCACCTGGCCACAGGAAATTCTTTCTGGAGCGCCAAGACCGATCAGGTTGTAGTTGTCGTTGCTGTAAGCAGCCAGAGTTTCAAAGTCCCTGGACTGCGACTGCCACGCGAGATATTCGCGAGCGGCAATTCCCGGAAGTCCTTCCGAATCCATTGGCTTACTTACGGAGACGAGCCGCTCAGGATTTGGAAACGGCAGGGCACGAAGTAACACACCGTTTACGATGCTGAAGATCGCCGTGTTAGCACCAATACCCAGCGCGAGCGTGATCACTGCGATAACAGTGAAGGCTGGATGACGAAGAAGGCTTCGTATTCCGTAGCGAAGGTCCTTAAGTAGTGAGACCATGTTCATGTGGCACAGACTTCAGTCTGTGGTCCTTTCAATCCAAGCAGCTAAGTGCAACCGACACAGACTGAAGTCTGTGCCACTCACTCATAACGCAGCGCCACCAACGGATCGACTTTTGTCGCTCGATGCGCCGGCAAGTAACAAGCTAAGAAAGCAACTAACAACAAACCCAACGTGACTAAGGCAAACGTTGGCAAGTCAGTTGGCGTTACGCCAAACAAGAGACTGTCAATGAGCCGAGTAATGGCGAACGCTCCCGCCAGGCCAACAGCAACTCCAACAATCGCCATCTTCATTCCATCACGCACCACCAGCTTCAACACATCAGCAGAGCGCGCACCGAGCGCCATCCGGATTCCGATCTCGTGTGTGCGTTGCGCGACCGCATAAGACACCACTCCGTAGATCCCAACCGAGGCCAATAACAAAGCCGTTCCTGCAAAGACAGCCAAAAGCACAGCCATCATTCGATCAGCTGCAAGAGCTACATCGATCTGCTCCGTAATAGTCCTGATTCCGTAGATTGGGATGTTGTGGTTGACGCGCTGCACAACTGAACTAACGTTCGCCCGCAGACTTGCAGGATCGCCAGTGCTGCGAACTACCAGAGTCATGTCTCCGCGCAACGCTTGCGCTAGCGGAAGGTAGATAAATGGAAGAGGCGACTCACGAAGGTTGCGATATTTGGCTGTACGAACGACACCGACGATTTCAAGCATTGGGCCTTCCGAATCGACGCGCAATCGTTTACCAAGCGCCGTGTTGTTCGAAAAGTAGTTTTGGGCGAACTCTTCGTTAACAATCACCACTCCTGGGCTACCATCTCGGTCAGCCGAATTGAAGTCTCGTCCTTTGAGAATAGAAATTCCCAGCGTCTCGAAATAATTCAAACCAACAACGTTCGTGTTCAACTCAATGTCTTCGTTTAGTCTGGGCTGATAACCCTCGATGAAGGTGTTGCGACGCTCGCCACCACCACTCAAAGGGACGACACCTGAAAAGCTAACAGAACGCACACCAGGCTCAGCGCGGAGGTTTTCAGCCACCTCCTGATAGAAAGCTGATAACTGTGGTCTCTTGATCTCCTGGCTGGTAGCCAGCGACGCCACGAGAAGATTGTGGCTGTCAAAACCGGGATTGAACGTGACTGCATTGCGCAGACTGCGCATGAACAAACCCGCGCTGATAAGCAACAATAACGACAACGCAATTTGCGCTGTAACGAGTAGTCCGCGAAGTCCAAACTTATTAAACCTCAGTGCTGAACCTATATTTTCATCTTTCAGTGAGGCGACGACGGCGGGCCTTGACGACTGTACGGCTGGTGCCATGCCGAACAAGACACCCGTGAGCAACGAGACCCCAATGGTGAAAGTCAATACTCGCCAATCGACTCTCGCATCGAGTCCGTTGGCTTCGTTTGTCGGGAAAAACGCAGGGAGGAGACCTGAGGTCCAGAACGTAACGACAAGAGCAACTGCCCCACCAATCAGCGCCAACAAAATGCTCTCCATTAACAATTGTTTGATTAGTTGCCAACGGCTTGCGCCGAGAGCTAAACGAATTGCTATCTCGCGACGTCGAGAGGAAGCACGGGCCAGCAAAAGGTTTGCGACGTTAGCGCAGGCAATTAGTAGCACGAGTCCAACGACTATGAAGAGCAGCGTAGTGATCGCGCGTATGCTCTGCTTCTTAAACGGGTCAATGCGCTCTTCCGGTACAACGACAATCGGGCGCGGTGAATTTGGCTGCGCGAGCGTTCCCATGTTTGTTTGCGGATACGCATGCGCGAGGCGATCTGCGATAGCAGAGACTTCTGCTTCAGCCTGATCAATCGTTGCGTTGTCACGGAGTCGACCTGTAATTCCAATACCACGATTACCGCGAGCGCCTTCTTCCCGACTCTCCTCGAGTCGAACCCAGGCATCGGGTTGATATCCCAACCGCAATCCACGAAAACTTTCCGACGCAATTCCAACGATCGTGTACGGTCTGCTGGCTAAGATAAGCGAGCGGCCAACAACCGAACCGTCGCCACCAAAATGGCGTTGCCAGAACGCATAACTAATTACGGCAGTTGCCGGCGCACCTGACACATCGTCTTCTTCGCGAAGTGTCCTTCCCAGGTGAGCACCAACGCCAAGCACCTTGAAATAGTTCGTTGTAACCAGTGAGACCCTGAGTCTCTCCGGAGTCTCAGCGCCCGTTAAGTTCAGCGCAGCGCTGTCGTATGCGGCGAGATCGCTAAAGACATTTGTTTGTTGGCGAAGATCTTCGTAATCGGGAAAAGACGAACCACCGAACAATCCGCTGCTGTAATCACTTGTGTAGATTCCAACTAGTTGATCGGGACGTTCGACTCCCGAGATCGGCCGCAGTAAGAGAGCGTTGATAAAACTGAAGATGGTCGCATTCGCGCCGATGCCAAGCGCCAGCGTCAATATCGCAACCACGGAGAAGCTTGGATTCTTGCGCAGCATCCGTGTGGCGTATTGGAGGTTTTGGAAGAATGAAACCATGGTTCTTTGGCTTTTGGTCTTTGGCTTTTGGTCTTTGGTTTTTGGTCTTTGGTTTTTGGTCTTTGGTTTTGTGCTTTGCGCCTTTGGTTTTCGTTTTCAATCTAAGATCTCAAATCTGAGATCTCAAATCATTCATAAGGTCGACCAGGAAGTGGCACAGACTGAAGTCTGTGGTCCTTTCAATTCCAGCAGCTAAAGTGCAACCGACACAGACTGAAGTCTGTGCCACTCACTCATACCTCAACGCTACTAAGGGATCGACTTTGGTCGCTTTTCTCGCTGGGATGTAACAAGCCAAAAACGCAACACCAATCAGAAGTAACGCGATTCCGACAAAAGTCAGCGGGTCGGTTGCGCTGACATCGTAGAGATAACTCTTGACGACGCGTGTTGATGCCAATGCCAACCCCGCGCCTATCACCACACCAATAAGGGCGAGAAACATTCCTCTTAAAATGACTAACCGCAGTACGTCATTTGCGCCCGCACCCAGCGCCATCCGTATACCCATCTCATGTGTTCGTTCACTAACTCCATAACTCATCACGCCATAGATCCCGATGCTGGCAATCAACAGCGCAAGAAACCCAAATACGCCAAGCAAGAAGGCGCCGAATCGAGCTGGGAACAATGAAATGTCGATGTTATCCGCCAGCGACATTACATTGAATGCGGGAAGATTTGGATCGATCGATTGAGCTTCACGTCTGATTGTCGCGGCCATGTTTTTCGGGTTTCCAACCGAGCGCACGTGCAAGGACATAGCAGGTTGAGGGTTCTGCGAAAAGGGCTGAAAAAGATAAGGCCTGCTGTCTTCTCCTAACGACAAGTACTTACTGTCTCTGACCACGCCCACTATTTCACAGGAAGCTGGTGGTCCGCCTCGTCGCATCACTCGTAGTTTTCGTCCAACTGGATTTTGATCTGAGAAAAAAGTGCGAGCGAGCGTTTCATTCACAATCACCACGCGTGGCGAACTATTCGTATCCTGATCAGTGAAATCGCGTCCGTTCAGCAATGAAACACCAAGCGTCTCAAAGAAGTTGGGAGAAATAGTGTTACTCCCAACCAGCGGAGGATTCTCTCCTGGTGCGGGTTCATGCCCCTCGACAGTCACTGGTACTGACAACGCTGGAGAGTAGAAGTAACTGAGCGGTGCATACTGCGCCACGCTCACTCGTTCAACGCCCGGCAATGTTTGCACACGCGAGATTAGTTGTTGATAAAACTGATTCGCTTTTGTTGCGTCATAACCCTGCGCAGTCGTATTGAACGAGAGAGTGAGAATCTGATCTGCGTCGAAGCCCGGATTAATAGTGCGCGCATGACCCAGGCTTCTGAGGAACAAACCTGCGGCGATCAGTACAACGATTGAGATCGCCACTTGTCCGATCACCAGAGCGTTCCGCAGACTCCACACACGTCGAGGACTTCCGGAATTATCGATTTGATCCTTTAACGCCGGTACTAATTCGTGTTTAGAAGCTTGCAGCGCTGGAACGAGTCCGAAAACAATACCTACCAGGATAGAGAGTAAGAGTGTGAAGGTGAGTACTCGCCAGTCCGTGTGAAATTCGACATTTAGCGGGAGAGGAACTTTCGGTTTAATAGCAGTCAGGAAACTCGTCAGCCAAATACTCAATAGAAGCCCGGCGAATCCGCCTAAACACGAAAGCAAAACACTTTCAGTAAGCAACTGACGAATCAAACGAGGGCGGGTTGCTCCGAGCGTCAATCGAATAGCAACCTCTTTGCGACGTTTCGCGGCGCGGGCCAGCAAAAGATTCGCAACGTTTGCGCAAGCTATTAGCAGGACTAGTCCGACCACCCCAAGCAATATCCCGGTCACAGGTTTGAGCATCGTGCGAAAAGCCGGCCGACCATTTCCCGCTGTATAGACGGAAAGTTGGAAGTTCTGATTTGAATCGGGGTAGTTCTGCGCAAGTCGTGCGGCGACGACATTCATTCGAGCTTGCGCCTCGCGCGCGCTAACGCCGGATTTCAACCGACCCATTACGGTTAGCGTACGAGCACTTCTGTTCGACAATACAGTTGCATTATTGCGTGAATTAGCAGCAGGTCTAACCACCGACTGCATCGATAACGGAATCCAAATCTCTCGAGGAAACGCTTCCTCAGTTCCGACAAAGCCGTTTGGGGCGACTCCTATGACAGTAAAGGTGTGGCCATTCAAGACTAATGATTTGCCTACCACGTTGCTGTCTTTGTTGAACTGGCGCTGCCATAAGACGTCGCTAATCACGGCGACGGGCGCCTCAGCTTGCATTTGATCGTCCCCAGGAGAAATTGTTCGACCCATCTGAGGTTGTATACCAAGAACATCGAAGTAGTTTCCTGAGACGAGTGCACCTTGCACGCGCTCGGCCTGTCCGTTTGCACCTAGATTCAATGGCACCCAGTCGTAAGCAAGTAGACCATCGAAGATCTGGGTCTCATTACGATATTCAACGTAGTCCGGGTAGGAGTTGGGCGCTTCGTTGTTGGAAAAAACCCAAACGAGGTTATGAGGATCTCTAACCGGTAGCTGACGTAGAAAGACAGAGTTGGCCAAACTGAATACCGTCGTATTAATTCCAATTCCCAGCGCCAGAGTGAGAACAGCAACTAGCGTGAAGGCTGGACGTTTACGAAGGCTCCGAATTGAGTAGCGAAGATCTTTGAGTAGGTTGTTCATGATGTTCTATTGCCGATTTCCGATTGCCAGTTGCCGATTTGCTTCTAAGTTCATCGTGTCGCTCAAACCCAACACCAATTGGCAATCGTCAATC
>Ga0105248_10001518_pt1 | contig 25843 bp, 17 predicted proteins | sample KBSS34metaG_FD_81524 | JGI IMG/M metagenome (GOLD analysis project Ga0105248, IMG submission 81524) | Switchgrass rhizosphere microbial communities from Kellogg Biological Station, Michigan, USA - KBS S3-4 metaG | ecosystem: Host-associated > Plants > Roots > Rhizosphere > Soil | place... | reverse complement strand
CTCGAAGAGCACGTCGCCGCGCGCTTCGTCCATCCACTGCCAGTTGATGGGCTGGTTTTCGGGGTTGACAATCAAGCCCTGCGGCGTTGTTAGCAACTCCCAGGTTTCAGGTTGGCTCCTGGGCGCCGTGTATAAGCCGCCCAGAGAATAGCGCGTAGGAAATCGCAGAAGCCGTTCAGTCATAATGTCAAAACATTATCCGATCTCAGTCAATCTGTCTTCAGGTGTTATCCTTTCCTGAGGATGAAAATTTGTGGAAGGAGACATCTATGGAAGAGATTGATGCGCAGGGGCGACAACTTCTAGTCGATCGACCACTTCTGACCAAGGGTAGACTTTCTGTTTATCGCGAAGCAGGCGGTTGCGAGGACGATTGGTTTCCGCGTCTCAATGTCACCCTGAAGAAGGCTGGCTCGGACGATGTGCTCTGGCAGTGGACCACGCATACACTGCCCGTTGATCTGGATGAGCCGCCGCCCTACGGCGAAGAGCTCATGCTTGAGAAGTATTTTGAACTGGATGTGCCGGTCAAATCGCCGCGCGGTTTGGAGCTGGTATTTGCGCTTGAGGCCGGGCTCACCGGTCATGGTTCGGTAGACCAGTTCTCGGCTTCCCTCTATCTTTATCCCAATTCCTTTGACGATCGCGGCGTCCAGGTAGGCGTGGTGGACTTCCGCCAGGGCCTGCAATTGCGCAGCGTACCGATGTTCATGCGCTTCAATTTTCCCTGGTAAGTTTCCCTGCTAAGCAAAAGCCCCCAGTTCAGTTGGCATAATGCCGAACGACTCGGGGGCTCTAAATGCTTTTGTCTTACGAGACCAGATTGAGATATTTCTCAGAAAAATTTGCGCCCGGTGCGACTCGAACGCACGACCAATCGGTTAAAAGCCGAGTGCTCTACCGACTGAGCTACGGGCGCTCGCGGCAACAAGCAGCCATCCTATCAGCCTTTGGTTGCGACCGTCAAGAACAAAACGGCAGAATCAAGCTTTTATGAATGTTGGCGTAAGCAGACCGACTTCTCGAATCTGGCGGCTGACGGCGGTTTTTGCCCTGGCGCTGATTGTAAGGCTTGTTTACAACCTTTATATAGCGCAGCATCGAATTCTCGATGTTGGCGATTCTTTCTACTATCTCAGCACCGGCAGGGCGCTGGCCAAACTTGTGAGAGAAAGCCAATCTATCAACGCTTTCTTGACTCAGCTTTGCGCTGCGGCTCAATATGCGCCGGGCAGCTTCAACAGTTTTACCGCTCTAGGTCTTTCTGATCGTCTGTTAATTGACGGACCGATATATCCATCGTATCTGGCGGCGATTTTTCTTGTCATAGGCAGAGCGCAGGAGACCACGGCGTTAAATGTACACCAGCTGGCTTTTGCTTTAATTAACAGTGTGACCGATTCACTGCTGGCAGTGCTGGTGGCATTTCTCGGTGAAATTTCCTTTGGCGTGGTGGCGGGAATTCTTGCTGGAGTACTCTGGTGCGTTTACATCCCGGCGGTGGTCAACACCCAGCAGTGCTACGGCGAACCGGTTGTGGCCTTGATCCTGGCGGCCTTCATGGCGTCACTTCTATATCAGTCGAACTGTAGTCAAAATCGCTTTGATGACAAAGGCAAGGTCAAACCTGATCTGTTGCTCTCTCTTTTTACTGGCATTCTTGCTGGTTTTGTTATGCTGGCCAAGCCTGCATTCGTTTTATTGCCGCCTCTGTTGCTTGCTCTGCATCTCATTGCCCTGGCTTTTTCCGGCCGCCTGCGTGGCCGGCCCTATAGCGCTGCATCGCTTCTGCTTGGGGTGATGCTCGCCCTCACACCCTGGTTGATTTACACCAGCACCGTCACCGGTGCTCCCAAACTTATAGTTAACCGCGCGCCAGGTTACAACCTTTATATAGGCAATTATTTACCCACCGACGGATGGAAGACGTGTCCTGTGGTGGAAGGCATTCCCGATTCGGTGGCCGACGCCCGCAGATTTATAGAATCTGAAGCGCAGGGACATCCGCCGCAATTGTTTTCGCTCTTGCTGCGCAAAACAGCAAGACTCTGGGCCGGTGTCTGGAATGACTTTCATCTAAAGGCCTTCGGTATAAGTTATTTCGTGCAAAATTTAGGCCATGCACTGGTTCTCTTCTTGGCCACTCTGGGCCTCGCTATTGCCTGTAGCGGTCGCTTGCGTAAGACGCGTTCCGTTGCTTTTGCCTCGGCGATGACAATGGCCTACGCCGTAGCCTTTCATTTTATATACGTGCTTTTTGAACCGGTGCCGCGTTACGCTTTTACTGCCATGCCTTTAGTAATTGTCCTGGCGGCAGGAGGGCTTAGCGGCCTGGGACTGGGGCTCATGGCTCTGGGCAAGGCAGAACGGCACAGGACCTGGGACCGATTTTTCCAGCTGCTGTCGTTTTTTCTCATACTTTGCGCCGCCCTTTACGCTAACTTCAATGCGGTTTTTCTTCTGAGCTTTATAAGTGCTGATGCAAATTTCCTCCGCTGTGCTTCTGCCCTCCTGGTGTTTCTTGCCTGTGCCGTTGTCGGCTCTGGTTGTATTTTTGTCCTTCGGCGTCTCAATTTTTGCGGTCCGATTTCGCTTTTCGTCCTGCTGAAAACTTCTCTGGTTGCTGCTCTCATTGCGGTGGCCGGATGCTTGAGCGATCCCGCTTTTCTGGAGCGGGGCTATGAATTATCCTCCGGCAACCAAGCTCTGCAAGCAACTATGAAAGTGCCTGACCTCGGAACTAATTTGCCTGAGCAAATATATTTATTAGTCGATGCGCAGGCCCGAAACGGCAAGCCCGATATTTCAGTGAGCATCAACAATCAGGAAGTTTCCACCACTGCCTTTCCTTTATATGAATATACGGCTGTGGCAGCCGATATTCCCAGTTTGATCAATTTGCAGAGTCGAATGATGGACGTCGATCAAAGAACGTTTCGGCAATGGTGGGTTTGCCCTGTCAAAACCAGTCTTATTCGTTTTGGTGGCGACAACGAAATCGGGCTGTATGTTAAGGGCAAAGCGCAGGTGAAAGTATTTTTTGATTTGAACCTTCCTGTGAGCGATCCGGCAGGTGGTGAGACCTGGGACGTACCGAGCTTGACGACGTTTTCCTGGTCGAAGGGATTTTTGACTGCGGACAATCGCGATCCGCGTGTGTATGAAAACGACTATTTCCGTGGGGTAAGTTCTCCCACGTACTTTGAAGGGCTGGATCGCGAATACTTGCCCGGTCGGCTGCGGCTGCGACTGGCTGTACCGATGACCTCGGCCACTGCTGCGGACAAGGCGGCGCCAGCTCAACCGATTATTACGCTTCTTACTCAGATTCCCGAGACCGAGGTGTCAGGGAAGTATCCAATATCTTTTCAATCGGAACCCCACACCCTCGCTACTGTTCTTGCACCTTCGTCTATCCTGAGCATTCACATGGAAACACGGAGAAAAGATCCATCGGTGCCTGCCACGGTGGCACTGGCTATAGACTACAAAGAGGGCAAGACCTATGCGCCGGTCTGGCTGCCATCTTGTATACGAATTGGCAAAGAATGGCAAAATTTTGATTTCCAGACGACTTTGCCGGCCAAAGTCGATGACTGGAAGGTATTGAGGACTCATCTGATGCTCTCGCCCTTTCCCAGCGACAAGCTCTATTTGCACCGAAAAGAAGCGCTGCGGGACAGTATCAACATACGCAATTTGAAAATTGAAATATTGCCGCCACCGATATCAGGTGCACGCGGGGCACTAAAGCTGATATAAATATTCGGTATTTTGCATCTATTGCCGCCGCCTCGCCGAATCATCAGGACTGGACGTATATGAAAGAGTTGAGTTTTAGTCAGGGCCGATTAGCCTTCGACCCCGCAAAACTGCAGATGATGCCCGTGCTTCCAGACAGTGTCGAGTTTCGCATCAAGTCTTTTGTCATGAACTCCAGCGGTTTGGAAGAACGCGGCTTTATTGATTTTGATTTGTTAGAAGTTCAACGTAAAACTAACGACGCGGTCTGGCTGCATTTGTCCGGCACCCTTGGCGAAGAATTTTGGCAGCATCTGGCCAAGTTTCTCGATCTCAGTGACGAGCAGCTAAAGCTGATGCGTGGGCCGCATGCCCAAGCTTTGTTTGAAGATTTCAAAAATGGCATGTTCTGGTCGCTGATGCGACCATCGGTAACTGACCGTGCCGATGCCGTTGAAACGGTCAATTTTTTTATGACCGAAAAAGTGCTTATCACCAGACAGTTTAGCCACGATCAGGCTTTCAGTCTGGCCAGTCATAGGCTTATGGAAAAAGGCGAACTATTCAGCAATGTGGAAGTGGATGCTCTGGCTGCCGCGCTGATTGAAGATGTAATTGAAAGCTATGTCGATTTGCTCAAGCTCGGTGGTGCTCAGCTAGAGGAGCTGCAAAACAAAATCATCCACAATCCGGGCAAGGAAGAGCTCTATATGATTAATCGCGCCCAGCAGTTGATCTGGATTTTTCTCAATCATATCTGGCCTGTGGAGACTGTTCTCAAGGCAATGCAGAGGACGCGCAATCCTATTCTGAGCACTCACGGGCGTTTGCTTATTGCTTACCGCCAGGATGAGACCGAAGCAGTCATCCGCTTGTTTGAAACTTATCGTGCCATGTCCTACAACTTGATGGATGTTTACGTATCGGGACTGAGTCTGCGCACCAACGAAACAACAACGATTTTGACCGTGATCGCCACGATGATCCTGCCGCCCAGTCTTATTGCAGCCATTTACGGCATGAACTTTTTCATTCCCGAGGTGCATGCACCGCTGGGTTACTATATCTGTCTTGCCGGTATGTTCTTGGTCTCGGGGGGGCTATTATTGTGGCTCAAGCGCAAAGGGTATGTCAGCATTTAACTGATAGCCACCGTGATCTCGAAGAAATTCGCTGTTGCAAGTCGTGGGGACAACGAGATATTCGCAGAGTGCTTTGTAAGGGCCTGCGTATTCCAGGCGCAGAAGCCTAAACTTTTCCTTTGCCTCTTCCTCGTCGCTTGAACAGTAGCCAGCTGACTCCAGTTGCCGATATAGCCGCTGAAACTCATTGTCGCCTATTGGGTCTGCGGCTCCTGGTGTAAGTTTGAAAATTGCGACAAACTCACGTAAAAGTTTGCTGCCGAGTTTGTACGTCATTCTTGCAGAAACTGATGTCTTATCTGGGGCAACACTGATCAACAGTGCAATCGCGTCAAGCACTGCGCCAAGTGCCGTTAACCATGAGGTATGCGGGTCGTTCGATCGGAAAAATGGCAGTATGGGAAATGCTCGATGCGTTCCAAGAACGTCGGCGCACCAGCGGTGACATTCATCGAAAAATGAATGCAAATACTGTCCATCATTTCCGCAATATTGCTCTAGTATCGCGATTCCGGAAGGCGGAGTGCCGCCCAAATTCGAAATGACCGAAACCATAGTCTCTCTTGGTTGAAGCGCGGCCGCCAGGCCAAAGATCAACGACAGAATTGAGCCAATTAAAATCATTCCCACTAAAGCACCAAACAGCATCAAAACCTTTACTAACCCAGTATTTGGAATAAATTCAGAGACCGGACCAATAGTTAGAACTGCATTGGCTGAAATGTAGCAGGCGTCGTGGGCTGATTTGACATGCGGTAAGTAATCGCCCCCAAGTCCGAGTGTAATCAAACCAAAACCGAAGACAACCAGCAAAATCCAGCAGACTAACAAGACAAGCAGCGTCAGTGGCGCAAAGAGGCTCAAGATCTCGGCTTTCAAGACAGGGCATGAAATTTTGCGGGCAATAAAGGAGAACGGCGGCCAAAGTAGATCCTGGACGAGAAACGGAGTGAGGCAAAAGCGTGTGCTCATTCCACGCGGTGTAGCGCTATGAAAGACATCGCGCAGAACAAAGAGCAAAACTATTGTGCCAAGTAGAACTAACATGACGTCACCTGCTGTGCCTTAAAGTACAGATCAAATCTGAGTCTCCTGGAAATTAGCGGCTTAATGCATTCCCGCCGCTGCTTTTCCGCTAGCCTTTTTGAGGAACAAAACTGCAATACATCCGCAGGCCATAATCACGGCAAAAACGAAGAAGCTGTCACCGAAGGCTAAGAGATTTGCTTCTCTCCGAATTGTGTTATCAATGACCGCTAAGGCTTGCTGTTGCGCCATGACAGGGTCAAAGCCCTTGATCGCGAATGCAGTTGCCAGCATCTCCAATCGGTCGCGAACGACCGGGGAATAATTTGACACCGTGTCACCGATTACTTGCGAATGAAACTTTTCGCGGTTGGTGAGCAGAGTGGAAACGCCGGCAATAGCGAACGAACCACCCAGATTGCGCATCATGTTGTATAGAGCCGAGGCAGACCCGAGCCGCTCCTTCTCTACGCCCTCTACGGCAATTGCAGAAAGCGGCACAAAAATGAGTGGCAGTCCCATGGCCCGCACCGCCAGCGGTAGCACAAGTTGCGGACCGGCAACGTAATAGTCCATGCCAATATTCATCGCGAAGCCTGCTAAAAACAAGCTCAGCCCGACAAAGATCAAAACACGCCCATCAATTTTTTCTGTCAGCCACGGCACGACTGCCATTACAAACAACTGCGGTATCCCAAACCACATCATGACCTCGCCAATCTGCAGCGCGTTGTATCCCTGGATTTGGGAAAGGTACAGAGAAAAACTGTACTGAGGGCCATAAAGACCGGCTCCAACAGCCAGATTTACAATGCCTGAGAAGAAGAAGTTTCTCTTTAAGAAAAGCCGTAAGTCTATAAAAGGCTCTTTCGTTCTTAACTCGACTACCAGCCATATGATCAATGCTATGACTGAAATAATGGTCAGTTTTATGATCAGGGCGGAGCCAAACCAGTCCTTGCGATTACCATCTTCCAGTACCGCTTCCAGGCAACCTAGACCAATAGACATCGAGACTATTCCAGTCCAGTCCCCGTGTTTCAGAACCGAGTAATTCGGTTTTGATGGCTCCAGCAATGTTCCAAGGACCGCTATAAGCAAAAGTCCGGGCATGACGTTCAAGTAAAAAATATATGGCCAACCATAAGCCTCCGTGATCCAGCCGCCCAGTGATGGTCCTATCGCTGGGGCAAATGTGGCAGACAATCCAAACAGCGACAATCCAATCGCTTGCTTACTTTGAGGCAGTTTCTCCAGAATTATCTGCATGGCCAGCGGGATTAAAACTCCACCGGAAAATCCCTGCAATGCCCGAAACGCTATCATTGAGGGCAGATCATGCGCCAGCGCACACAAACAGGAAGCCAATACAAAAAGCGCGGTATTGCAAAGCAGATAACGCTTCATTCCGAACGCCCTTGAAAGAAAGGCGCTCAGAGGAATGACAATAATTTCGGCGATTAGATATGCGGTCGAGATCCAGGAGCCTTCGTCAATGGTCGCTCCGAGTGCGCCCTGAATATCGGCGAGAGATGAATTTGTGATCTGAATGTCGAGCACCGCCATGAACGCGCCCAGGCAAGCCGTGAGAATAATGATCCAGTCGACGAGCGGGACCTTTCTCTCATTGGAGCTGGTAGTGCTATTTGCTTTTCCGGTTGCAGCTATGGTGCTCATTTCAGCGTACCCATACCTTTACGTCGCATGACATGCCTGGACCAATCAGTTGCTCGAACTGTCTGGTGTCGTCCTGGTCGAAAACAATTTTCACTGGTACCCGCTGCACGATCTTCGTGAAATTGCCTGTGGCGTTGTCTGGCGGCAATAGGGCAAATGAAGCTCCGGATGCCGGCGAGAAACTCTCTACACGACCCGTGAATTCGCGACCGCCAAAAGCATCGATCCCGATTTTGACTATTTGTCCAACCCGCATGTCTTTAAGTTGAGTCTCTTTGAAGTTCGCGACAATCCACTTGTCTTTGCTTACCACTGCAAGAAGGGCTGTTCCTGGCTGAATTCGTTGTCCTTCTTCTACTGTTTTCTTGCCAATCCGTCCTGCTATGGGGGCGAGGATCTTTGTATAGCTAAGTCTTAGCTTTGCACTTTCTACGTCGGCAAGTGCTTCTTTAATTGCCGCCCGGCTCGATACCTCTTGTTCGGCATTGACGCTAATCTGGGCGTCGGCAGCATCTGCTTGCAGCGCAATAGAATTGGCGTTCACCAATTGCGATTTGCTTATCTTCAGATCTGCATAAGCCTGATCTAGCTTTGAATTGGCTTCACCAACGGATTCCACCGCTGCGTCCCGTGCTGCAAGTGCAACATCATAGTCTTTGCGAGTTGCATCCAGACTTTCGAGTGTGACCGCTCCTTCGCTTGCGAGCGCGGTGTAACGGCCCAGGTCGAGCTTTGCTTTGTGCAACTCTGCCTCGCGCTCTACAAGCTTCTGCTTCGCCACCTCTACATCTGCCTTTGCAGCAGGAATTCCAGCTTCGGCTCTAATGATTGAGTTTTGCGCCTGCCCAATGCTTCCGTTGGCATTCTCACTGACTGCTGACTTGTTTCGTGCTGCGTACGCTACTACTTGTTTGGCGGCAACCGCATCGCGCTGGATCTTAAAAAGGTGCGCTTCTGCTTTATCCAGCTCGACCTGCACATCTCTTGGGTCAATTGTCGCCAGGACCTGACCTTTCTCTACCCACTGGTTGTCTTTGACCAAAACTGTGTCAATAGTGCCTGCAATCTTTGAGCTTACTGGATGGACATGTCCTGTCACGTATGCATCTTCAGTCTGCTCAGTCGACAAAAATTCGTGCAAGCTGGGATAGCTCGTGATAGCGGCAATCGCACCGACACTAAGCAAAATTATCGAGACGGCAAGAATTCGTCGTGGTGACGGTCCGCGTTTGGTTGCAGGCTTTTGCTCTTGTTCTAGCTCTAGCTCTTGTTCTAGCTCTAGCTCTTGTTCTGGCTCTAGCTCTTGTTCTAGCAACTGAGAGGGCTCTAGTGTTTGCGGTTTCTGTGGTGCTGTGGTCGTCATATAAACCTCGGGTGCTTGTTCTCTATTTCCTCAGTCCGCGGCATAGCAGATCGAGCAAAATAGAAAGATCTTCCTTCAGTGATTCCAAGGAGGGGCGAGTTGATTCGGTGAAATGCCTGTGGTATGGCGGGAGGTAGGAGGTCAGCGCTGAAAGAACGACTCTTGTCGCAAGCGTGCAGTCTGTGTGCTTGTCGATTTCGCCTTTTGCTTTAGCCTTATTCAGGAGGGTGACGATGATCTCCGGCATGCGTTCGGTGCGGTCTAACAGCATGGACTGTATGCTCGTGCTTTCAAACATCAGCGCTTCTGGGGTTTTTAAGCTTGCCGTCACCCCGTAGACACCCTCCACGAGAGCGACCAACATGCTCTTAAGCGTGCTCAGGTAATCCGATTCTGTGGCTTCAACAAGCGCGCCCAAACGCGCATTCATCTCATCGATGTGATTGCGACAGATCTCGAGCAGTATTTCTTGTTTGTTCTTGAACTCCGTATATAGAGTCGCTTTGCTCATAGGAACAGCGCGAGCTATCTCTTCCATAGTTGTTTTTTCATAGCTTTGGGCAATAAACAGCTCGCGAGCGGCAGCCGTAATTTTTTGCCTTTTCGTAAATGTGCCGATCATTTTCCGTCCCCTTGATGTCCTTGTGACCATTCTAAACGATTGAACGAAAATCGTTCAATCGTTTAACATTAAATATTGAACTCTGGTATACCTGGGCGGCCGCTATGCCCACAGCGGCCGCTTCACCGCTGTTTGCTTTTGCTTAAGGGCTTAAGCGTCCTCGGCGGGGAGGCGAATTTCAAAGCCTTGTTTATCGCCGTTTTGATAGAGTTTCACGTCCGCTTGATGCAAATTGAGAATGGCCTTGGCCAGTCCGAGGCTGAGGCGATTGCGCAGTGAGATAGAATCTTGTGCCGACGAGCTGTCGCTATATAAACTGTCGGCCATGGAGATTGGCAGACGCTGCAGGTTTCCGGCCACGTGCAGCAGTAGATCATCTTGCGCGTGTTTGAATTCTAAGCGGTAAATCGAGTCGGGCGAACCGGCTGCGCTCAGCACTGCGAACAAATGAGTTATAGCTTCGGCAATGGCAGTGGAATCGGCTTCAACATAGAAATCGTGGGCCGGCGGCTTTAGATCCAGGTCCAGGTCGCGGGTCATAGGCGAGTCGCTGAGGCCGTCTACGACCTGGTTGAAGAGTTTCTCCACACTTGTTTTTGCGGGCGTCAATCTTTGTTCGCCGGCTTCCAGTTTGCCCAGGTAGAGGAAGTCTGTAGTCAGGGCAATTAGATTTTGCAATATTGATTCGCCTTTAGCCACAGTCGGCAGGCTGGTTTCTTTGGCGATGATGGCCAGCGACGTGTGCAAGGACATAAGCGGTGAGCGCAGGTCGTGACCGATCATATTGACGAAATCGCGCTTGGCGCTTTCGATTTCTTCTTGTATGGATAAGTCGCGCAGGCAGGCTAAAGTCTTGGAGGCGCCCTGACCTTTTTCGGCGCAGGTGCAGATGTGGAGCGAAACTGGAATTGAGCTGCCATCTTTGCGCCTCAGTCTTTGTTGCAGTTTGACACCGCGGCCGCTCTGCGAAAATTCCGATTGACCGGACGTGGGAGCAAGATTGGGACGCGAGGGATCAGCGAGCAATCCTTCTAAGGGCTGACCGATTATTTCGTCTTCAGAAAATTGAGAGAGTGAGACACCGGTCAAATTTACCGAATTGATTTTGCCTGCGGGGCTGAGGCCCAAAACTATCAACGGCAACGTGTTGAGGATGGTACGGAAGCGCTCTTCGCTGGCCTGTATCTGGGCTCTGACTTTATTGTCTTCGGTGACGTCATTGGCCACACAGACCAATCCTTGGCTTTGACCTGTGGTGATTCTGAAGGAAAATTCTCTTCTCGTGCCGGAACCTAGAATCACCTGGCTTTCAAAATTTATCATGGCGCCGGTTATTGGATTTTTGATTGCTCGATTGAAAATTTCAACACCCTCTCCGGAGAGAATGGAGTTAAGTCGGCGGCCCATTAGTTGATCCGGACTGTAGCCCAGTATGGTGGCACTGGGCTCTGATACGCTGACGATAATGCCTTTGTGATCGACGAGACAGATGAAGTTGGCGGCGTGTTCCAGTATCAGCGTCGCTCTGCTGGTGGCAGAATGTATATGATGAGCAAATTCATTGAATGTGGCCTCAAGATGTTCCACTTCATCGAAGGCTGAAGTAGACGCTTGCTTGGCGTGTAGGCCTATCTTTTTGTCTGCTGCGTGCCCTATCTCGCTGATGCGTACAGCCGTGTCGTTCATAAAATAGAGGAAAATAAGGATTGTTATTGTCGAGTTGCCGACGATGGCCAGGAAGAGAAGTGTGGACATGCCGCCTTCGTACTGCTGGCTGGTGAGGAATTCTCCCCGTCTTTCAATCGCACGGTATTTGTCGTCCAGTTCGTCCAGGCGCACAAGTATGGTGTCCGACAGATCGATCATGTCGGTGGCGTAGCGATTGCCTGAGAGATCTAAAGATTCTGTTTTTTGATTGCTGCTTTTGCGGACAAAATTTTTCTCTAGAAGAATCGCTTGTTGCATGGCCTCGGTAACTGCCTCAAGGCGGGCCACTTCCAGCGGTTTGTCTTTGAGTAGAGGTTTGAGATTTTCGATATATTCGGCAGCTTTTTTCAAAAGTGCCGCATAATCTTGCTTCTCCAACTCGGTAAAGCGAGTCTGTTCGATCATGCCTACAGTCGCCTCTTCCAAGGCCGCTGAAAATTCAGTAATGGAAGAAACAACTATTTGAGCTACACGGTCCTGTTTGAGCTCTTCTTCATATAGATTTTGTATGGTTAAAATGAGCAGCAGTAGCGCCAGGTTGCAGAGGAAAATAGTACCGGCTGAGAGCACCGTTTTTCTTGTCAGGCCGCTGGAAAATTGTGGTACGAATTTGCTCATGGCTGACCACGCATATATTCGTGAGCCAGAGGCAGTTTAAACCAGAAGACGCTGCCGACCGGATTGGCCGCTCTCAGACCAATCGTGCCATTGTGCCCTTCCACTATCGATTGACAGATTGCCAGTCCCAGACCGGTGCCTTGTTTGGCGTCAGATGATTGACTCTGTCCGTAAGCGCGGAAAATTTCTTTCTCCAGGTGGGCCGGCACACCGCGGCCATTGTCGGTGACGGCAAATTCCACCTGGTCACCGTAAATCAGAACGCTGAGTGTGACTGTACCGCCTTTATTGGAAAATTTGATGGCGTTTGAAAGCAGGTTGATCAGCACCTGTACTATTCTTTCGGAGTCGGCCTTGACGACGGCCGGTTGGATGTTGGCCATTAAGGTCACACCCTGGTTTAAGGCATGGTCGGACAGGGCCGACAATGCCTCGTTGGCCAGGTCATTTACATGTATAGGCCTCAATTGGCCGACTAACTTGCCCGGGGACAATTCTTCCAGACGCAAGAGTTCGTCGATCAGTCGCAACAGTCTGTCGGTGTTTAGTAGAGCACGAGATATGCGCGTCGCTATCTTCTCCGAGCCTGCTTGTACCGACTGCAAGATTTTTCGCACCTGGGCCAGTGGCTCGCCCAGGTTGCGGCGCAGCGTGAAGATCAAATCTTGTCTCAGACTTTCCAGTTTTATTCTCTCGCGGGCGTCGTCGACGACAATCAGATTTTTTGATTGATCCAGCGTTCTGACTGTGATGTCGCAGGGTATCGGTTCGCCTTTGGGCTGGCGCACACGGCACATGAGGTTGCGCTCCTGGCGGCCTCTTTCGAGGATGCCGCCGCTATGGAGACCGGCGCCGATGAAGGAATCATCGAGATTGGCGTCAGGTCCCAGGAGCTCACCGCCGAGGAGTTTTTCTACCTCGCGGTTGGTGGAGAGAAATTTACCCTTATCATCAACAAGCAATAATCCGATCGGTAGGTTGTACATAAGAGTGCGCGACTCTACTTCGCGTTCTCTCAATTCGTCTTCGCTTTTTTTTGCCTCTTGAATGTCGCTGGCAAAACAATAGGCGCAAGATTCTTCAGCCGCCCAGTAGCACGAGATGCGACTGTCGCAGAGCGATCCGTCTCTTCGTTTAAATGTCAGACCCAGGGCTGATGGTTGCTTGAGCCCCGGTAGATCAATGAGAAAATCAGTCATCGAAGCAATTGACTCAGGCGCGACAATTGTTTTCCACGGCTTGCCGATCAGTTCGTCTGGACGATAGCCCCATTGTGTCCAGACGGCGGCATTGATTTCTTCGAAGCTGCCGTTTTTACCAAGTTTGAATATGACATCGGAGGCGCCGTCTACAAGGATGGCTCCCGTTAGTTTGGCGCGTTCGTGATTTTCGATCATGAGGCGAAATTGTTCATCCAACTCAGCCAGTTCGGGATTGCTTATCGGGTCTTTGTTCAGGGGCCATTTGTTTTTGTATTTTTCGAAATTGCGCTCCATGGTGGAGATGTCTTTGAGTGTGCCCTTCGTGTGGCCAAACATTAGCAGCAGAAGCAAGAGATTGCTGACGGTCGCAGTTGCCACCACCGTAGTAAAGGAGCGCAGAGAACTTGTGATCGTGTCTTGCTGCTCCTGCTTAAGCGACTTATAGTGTTGCAAGAGGCTCTTGTAGTGAGCGGAAAAGTTACGCCCGAGGACCATTGGTGTGGGCTTGACTCCCTGCGCTTGAAGCATCTCAATGTTGCGATAGTAATAGACGTTTTTTTGCCAGTGGGTTTTTGCGTTTTGAAATATTTTCCGCTGTTCCGTCAGTATTTCCCTGACGGCGGGATCCGTCAGAGCCAAGTGTTCCATATGGTCAAATTCCATGCGCAGCATTTCGTTCTTTTCCACCAGGACGGCCTGTGGCGGCGCCGGTGCGTCCACGGGCAATTCGGTGGTGTGCAGATACTGCAAGCCCACTTCCTGCGTCAGAATGGCGATGCGGTCACTGGTAGATATGGCGTCTCTTCTCAGGCGATCGGCCTTGAGCGCGATCTGGATATTGTGAGCCAGCATAATCAAAATGCCGGCCAGAATTAATTCCCAGATGAGCAGACAGGCGGCGGCAACGAAACTTTGTTTGACTGTCTTTGGTTGGCTGCTCATGCGCAATTACCGGGGCCCACAGCCTCTAGTGTCCGCCTGTTGTGGATGAGATTCGCTCGACCAGAAACGGACTGAGGACTTGGGCTAGATAATCATGACCTTTTGCCGTCAGGTGCGCGGAGTAATAGAGGCTTTCCTGTTCTTGTTTGCTGTAGGCTGTGGCCGGTTTGAGCGCGTCGACAAAAGGTATTTTGTTTTTAGCGCAAACAGTCTGCAAGACTTTGACTTCGCCCTCGTAATCGAGACCATAGGTAGTGGCATCCATACCCGCTATCGGGGCCAGTGTCGCCCGCGAAGGCAGTGCCTGCACACATAATACCGCACCATGTTTTTGGCAGTCGGACTGCATATCGAGCACCAGGGCATCGAGGGTGTTCTTCATCAGCTTGAGAAAGATAGATGCTGCTTTTTTATTGGCTGCGGCGTCGGCGGCGCTCACGGTGGGTTCTTTAGGTATTGTCGATTCTTTAGCAACGGCCGGTGCTTTTGCTACAGCCGATTCTTTTGCTATGGCAGGGCCGGTCTCGGAAGTCACTGCCAGATCTTTGCCTACTGCTGATTGTTTTGCTATGGCTGGGCCGGTTTCGGAAGATACTGCCAGATCTTTGATTACGGTTTTTTGGGGGGGATCAAAAAACTGTATCTTAAATGATGGGGTGGCCATGGCTATCAGACCGTCGAAACAATCTTTCCAGACTTTGGGATCCCTGGCCTGGGCAGCCAGTTTGCGTATGGTCTTGCCGGGCTGGGTGCAGAGGGCCATTAAAGTCGCATATACAGGATTGTGAAATCCGGCTTCGGTCTCAGCTGCCGAGACAAGCCCCCAGATGCGCGAGTGCGATCTGATCCAACCGATGGTGGTCAAAAATTTGGCCCGCGGTGTTTTTAGCCAGGTTGTGACCGAGCTGCTGTCTATGACCAGTTTTTGGCCGGGGAGCTTGAGTGCGTAGGGGCGCACATTGGCCAGACTTTGATCCGGGGTGGCCCAGTTTTCGAACATGTCTCTGGCGTCGTAGCCGAGCAGCACCATATCCGGTGCATATTTAAAAACTTTGCGTTTCATCAAAAGTGCTTCTTGCACAGTCGAATAACCGGAGGTACCGAAGTTTATAACTTGCACCGGTCGACCCAGTTTTTGGGTGAGGTCTTTTTGCAATCTCTGACCAAACGTTTCTTCCAACGGCACTTGCAAGCCTTCGACCATGGAGTCGCCCAGCAGCGCTATGCGATAGGTGCCCGGGGGCTTGGCCAGGGTGACGTCCGATTCGCGCAGGCCGTCCCAGTTGAGATAACTTCTGGCATAGCCCTCTTTGCGCCAGGTCACCGACTTGTCGGTCATGTGCGTCATGCCCAGCTCTTTATCGATGGCAAAAAGTTCTTCTTCGCCAAGACCGGCGCAGGCCAGGACCATTTCAACTACAAGCAAGGCGATCAGCTGCCAGACGAGATACTTACCGATAGTAGTCCAGACAGATTTCTTTTTGCCGTCGGTCGTTTTGCTTTGTGCGGCCAGCGCTTCCAATCTATCGATGGAAGTATCTGCGGTGGCTCCAGCATCTTTTATAGCTTTTGGCGTTTTAGTTACGTTTGGCATAATTTAGTCCTAGACCGTCCCTAAAATTGGAAGTAAACAAAGGGAACGGCTTCCAACGGTTTGGAGGCCACCATCAAAATGAGGGCGGCTGTCCAGCATGCCAGTCTGACTGGATTGGCAAAAAGACTGCCATCTTTTATAAACCTGTCCAGCATGGTTGGGTGTTTGCGCAGATATTCGGTCATCTGCCAGAAAATGAAATAGGCGGCTAATATGGGCATGATGCCGGATTTGAGCAGAGGCACCATCAGGGTAAAGGGCTGGCCGAAGTGTAGTGCCATACCGCTCCAGAGGTTCATTGCATGCGGCATATCGGGTGAGCGGAAAAGTCCAAAAGTAGCGCAGACAAAGGCCAGGGTTAAGACTCGGCTAATGGCATTGCCGACAAAAGATTTGCTCACTTCATCCAGCACGGGACGCTTGGCCAGGAAGCTGCACCACATGCGGTGCAAGGTCATGCCCAGTCCTTGCAGGGCACCCCAGAGAATGTAGTGCCAACTGGCGCCATGCCAGAGGCCGCAGACGATCATAGTGATAACCAGGTTGCGCGACTGGGTGAAGGCGCCTTTGCGCGAGCCGCCCAGGGTGATGTAGACATAGTCTTTGAGCCATGAACCCAGGGACATGTGCCATTTGCGCCACAGGGTCGAGATGTCCTTCGACAATAGCGGTAATTCGAAATTTATAGGTAGACGAATGCCCATCAGTAGTGCCGAGCCGCGGCCCATATCTGTATAGCCGGAAAAGTCGCAGTAGACCTGAATCACGAATCCGGCGGCGGCGAGCCAGGCATCGGCGGCCGAGAGTGTACTCATGGTGGCAAAGGAAGGCGCGATCATGGCACCGATGGGATCAGCCAGAGCGACTTTTTTGAAAAGCCCCTGCATAATCAGACTGGCGCCTTCATAAAAGAGCGGGCGGGTGAGGGGCTCCGGCTTGGCCAGTTGGGCGACGAAATCTTGATAGCGCTTGATTGGTCCGGCGATTTGCGAGGGGAAGAAAGCGGCGAAACTGGCGAAGACCAGAAATGATTTGACGGATTTGTCACCGCGATAAACGTCGCTCAAATAGTGCACAAATTCGAAAACGAAGAAGCTTATGCCCAGCGGCAGGACGACACTGAGAAAAGGACTGTCGGCCAGATGGACAAAGTCTTGCGAAAGTTTGATTTGAGGTAGCAGTGTGCTGGTACCAATGACAGCCTTGACGGCGTTTTCAAAGAGGAAGTTGAAATATTTGTAGTAGCAAAGAACGCCTACATCTATTGCCAAGCCCAGGAGCAAATAGCTGAAAGCCAATTGCTTGCGACTTTGGGCCGCGGCTTTTTCGATGCCCATACCAAGGAGCCAGTTGGCGATGGTCATGGCCAGAAGGAGAAGGCCGTATACAGGCAGCCAGCTCATATAAAAAATGTAGCTGGATAGGACAGTTACCAGTAGTCGAGCGCGGCCGGTGGTTTTCCAATAGAAGAAAACCGCCAGGGGCAGAAAAAGGAAATACTGGATGCTGCTGAATATCACGCTAAGTATGGTCCCACTGAAGGTCTACCGCCGTGCAGGTGATAGAACAAAGTGGAGTATACAAGAGGTTCTAACCACAAGGCAGGTTAGCTTTCTAATTCTTTCCATTAACAAGCATTAATTAAGAGATATTGACTATACAAAAGATACATTAGTACTATTTGATCTGCACTGGAACGCTATGCCAAACCTTCCAAAAGCCTCGTCTGGTTACTGCCCGACGCGGACCCGCCGGAGAGGGTTAGATTTTGCTGTGTTTCTTTTTAAGACCACCAGTGCATTCGTCAGAATCATCGCCTGAGTAGTTCAGAGTAGGCAGCCCGAGTAATTAGTACGAGTAGGAGATACAAGCGTGACAGCTCCCTTAAACCGTGAAGAACTCAAGAAAAAGAGGGACAAATACATCGTCCCCGGTGTTAAACAGATGTTTCAGGACCCACCTCATTTTGTGAAGGGCAAGGGGCAATATTTGTTTGACGAGACCGGCCGCGAATATCTCGATATGTTTGCCGGCATTGTCACGGTATCGGTTGGTCACTGCCACCCCAAGGTGGTGCAGCGCACAGTGGAGCAGCTCAACACCCTGCAACACACCTCGACAGTCTTTATGACCCAGCCCATGGTCGACCTGGCCGAGAAGCTGGCTGAAATCGCCCCCGGCGATCTCTCCAAAACCTTTGTCACCAACTCCGGTACCGAAGCCAATGAGAATGCCATCCGCTTCGCCAGAACCGCTACCGGTCGTCACGAAGTAATCGTCCTCAATCACTCCTATCACGGCGAATCGCACCTGGCCAGCACATTGACGGCCAATCACAACTATCGTCCCGAGCTGATGCCAGCCAGTGGTATTGCCTATGCCGCCAATGCTTACTGCTACCGCTGCCCATACTCCAAGACACCGGATAGCTGTAGCCTGGAATGCGCAAAAGACGTCGAGCGTGTGATTCGCACTCAAACAAGCGGCAAACCCGCCGTCATGATTGCCGAACCGATTCAGGGTGTGGGCGGCACCATCACTCCGCCGGATGAATACTTCAAAGAAGTGAAAAAGATTCTGGAACAGTACGGCGTGCTCTTCATCGCCGACGAAGTGCAGACCGGCGTCGGTCGTACCGGCCAACACTGGTTTGGTATCTCCAGTTATGGTGTGGTACCGGATTTGATGACAATGGCCAAAGGGTTGGCGAACGGTCTCCCTATCGGCGCCGTCATGACCACTCCCAAGATCGCTGAAAGCTTGCAGAAGCAGCAAATCAATACTTTTGGCGGCAATCCTGTCTCCAGTGCCACCGCGCTTGCCGTCCTTGAAACCATCGAGGAAGAGAAGCTGATGAATAACGCTCATGTCGTCGGCAACTATTTGCTCGACGGTCTGCGCGATTTGCAAAAACAGTTCCCCGACGTCATTGGCGATGTGCGCGGCAAAGGCTTGATGGTCGGCGCCGAACTGGCCGACAAGAAAAAGACTCCTCTCACTGCTGAATGCGCTCGCATCGTCGAATTGTCCAAAGACGACGGCGTGGTCCTCGGAAAAGGTGGACTCTATGGCAACACCCTGCGTATCAAGCCGCCGCTTTCCATCACTAAAGAAAACGTCGACACCACGCTCAAAGTGCTGCGCAAAAGTATTGAAGCGACAGTAAAAGTTGGCGCTACAAAATAGTTATCTGGTCAAAAATTTTTAGAGGATAAATATAGATGTCTAGAGTTGTTCGCTGTGGTTTGATCCAGACCAAAAATGACATTGTCTCGCCTGAAGGCGGTACTGATGGGAAACTTCTGGCGAAGATAAAAGAGTCGATGCTGGAAAAGCATCTCAAGTACACCGAAGAGGCTCATAAAAAAGGCGTAAAAATTCTCTGCTATCAGGAAATTTTTAACGGACCATACTTCTGCGCCGAACAAGAAACCTGCTGGTATGACACAGCCGAGTCCATTCCTGATGGTCCGACCGTGAAGAAAATGCAGGAAGTGGCCAAAAAATATGACATGGTTCTAGTAGTTCCTATCTATGAAGTTGAAAACACCGGTGTCTATTACAACACCGCCGCTGTTATCGATGCCGACGGCACCTATCTGGGCAAATATAGAAAGAATCATATTCCCCACGTCGCTCCGGGCTTCTGGGAAAAGTTCTACTTCAAGCCCGGCAACCTTGGCTATCCAGTTTTCCATACCAAGTATGCCACCATCGGTGTCTACATTTGTTATGACCGTCACTTCCCCGAAGGCGCTCGCGCTCTAGGTTTGAACGGTGCTGAAATCGTTTTCAATCCTTCAGCCACCGTAGCAGGACTGTCCGAGTATCTATGGAAGCTTGAACAACCGGCACACGCCGCCGCTAACGGTTACTTCATCGGCGCCATCAACCGCGTCGGCACTGAAGCCCCCTGGAATATCGGCGAGTTCTACGGCTCCAGCTACTTCTGCGATCCCCGTGGCCAAATTGTGCAACAGGCCAGCCGCGACAAAGAAGAGTTGATTGTGGCTGATCTCGATCTCGATCAGATTAAAGAAGTACGCAACACCTGGCAGTTTTACCGCGATAGAAGACCTGAAACCTACGACACACTCGTTAAGCTCTAAGACATCGATTTGAGTATTGCGAGCGCAGGTATCTCTTTTTTATTCCGGAAAGCGGTGAGGCGAAATGGCAGAACACTATAAACCGACCAAATATAAAGCCTGGGAAATGACTATTGAAGAGCGTTTCTCTGAGTATCACGCTCCCTTCTCGGAGCGTGAGGCTAAGCTTGAGGCAAATCGTTGTCTCTATTGCTACGATGCACCGTGCATGGTGGCATGCCCTACCAGTATTGATATTCCCACTTTTATCAAAAAGATTTCCACGGGGAATGTGAAAGGGGCGGCTAAGACAATTCTCGAATCGAACATCCTCGGTGCTACCTGCGCCAGAGTATGTCCGGTGGAAGTGCTCTGCGAAGGCGACTGTGTTCTGCAAGGTGACCACAAGCCAATCGCCATTGGTCGGCTGCAACGCTATGCCACTGACGACGCCACCGAGCGCGGCATCAAGTTTTTCAAAGCCGGCGAGCCCAACGGCAAAAAAGTGGCCATCGTCGGCTCCGGTCCCGCGGGATTGTCCTGTGCCGGAGAGCTGGCCAAGCTTGGTTTTGAAGTGACAGTATTTGAAAAACAAAAGTGGGCCGGTGGACTTTCCACATACGGCATCGTGGTCTTCCGTGAACCACTTGAAGTTTCATTGGCCGAAGTCAAAGCAATTGAAGAACTGGGTGTTACCGTTAAGACTGGTGTGGAGATTGGCAAAGACGTCCAATTTGATGATTTGCTCAAAGACTACGACGCTGTCTTTATCGGTGTAGGCCTGGGCAAAGTACCGCCTATGGAAGTGCCTGGTGAAAAACTGGAAGGCGTTGTCGACGGATTGGATTTTGTCGCCGCCACCAAGACTGAACCGCTCGACACGATCAAACACGGCAACCGCATTTGCGTTATCGGCGCCGGCAACACAGCTATAGACTGTGCCACCATCGCCAGACGTCTGGGCGCCGAGCGCGTGACGATGATCTATCGTCGTTCGGAAGCTGAAATGCCGGCTTATCACTTCGAATATCAATTTGCCCTGGGTGAGGGTGTGAGTTTCATGTTCCTCACACAGCCGATTGAAATCGTTGGTGAAAACGGTAAAGTGACCGGCCTCAAATGTGTGCGCATGGACCTCGGTGCCCCCGATGCCTCGGGTCGCAGAAGCCCTGTACCGGTGCCAGATTCCGAACTGATTGTGCCCTGCGATATGGTGATCTCAGCCATCGGTCAGATCAAGCCATTCAGCTTTATGGATACTCTCACCGCCCTCGGTCTGCAAAATGTTAAAGGCTATATAAAAGTAGATCCGAAGACAAACAAAACCGACCACCCCAAGATTTTTGCCGGCGGCGATTGCGTCAGAAGTCACGGTGAAGCATCGACAGTAATGGCTGTGCAGGACGGCAAGATTGCCGCTAAGGGCATCTATGAGCATCTCATTGGTAAGCAGGCAGTCACGGTTTCCGCTGCTTCCAAGGCCTAATAATTTCTCGCTATCCTCGTTAAAAGGACTAAAAAAATGGTCGACCTCAAGGTAAATTTTGCCGGTATCAAATCCCCCAATCCTTTCTGGTTGGCTTCGGCTCCGCCGTCCAACAGCGGCTATCAGGTGCAGAAAGCATTTGAACAGGGCTGGGGTGGTGCTGTTTGGAAAACAATCGGCGCGCCGGTTTTGAACGTTTGCAATCGCTACGGCACCATCGACTACAAAGGCAGCAAAATTGTCGGCCTCAATAACGTCGAGCTGATCTCGGACAGACCCCTGGACATAAACTTGCGAGAAATGGCCGAGGCCAAGCGCAATTTTCCTGATCACGCAGTGATTGCCTCGATCATGGTTGAGTCAAAAAAAGAAGCCTGGCAGGAAATAATCAAACGTACCGAAGAAACCGGTTGCGACGGCTATGAGCTCAACTTCGGTTGTCCTCACGGTATGTCGGAGCGTGGCATGGGCTCTGCAATGGGCCAGGTGCCTGAGTACACATGCATGGTCACGGAATGGGTAACCGAGGTCACCAAAAAACCTGTCATCGTCAAATTGACGCCGAACATCACAGACATAGTCCATCCTGCGCGAGCCGCCATTAAAGGTCGGGCTAATGCTTTGTCGCTGATCAACACCATCAATAGTGTCATGGGTGTTGACCTCGATACTTTTGAACTCAGCCCCAATGTAGGCGGCAAGGGTGGTCACGGCGGCTATGCCGGACCGGCGGTGCGACCGATTGCCCTCCACATGCTCAGTGCTGTCGCCTCCGATCCCGAAGTGGCTAAGTCCGGTGTGCCTATCTCCGGCATGGGCGGCGTTGAAACCTGGCGCGATGCCGTTGAGTTTATGTTGCTTGGTGCCACCAGCGTGCAAGTTTGCACGGCTGTTATGCACTGGGGTTTCCGCATCGTTGAAGACATGATCGAAGGCATGTCCAACTGGATGGAAGAGAAAGGATTTGAATCGGTAGATGATTTCATCGGCAAGTCATTGCCCCGCGTTTCCAGCTTCGGTGACTTCGATCTGGGCTTCCAATCTGTGGCTCGCATTAATCACGATAAATGCATTCAGTGCAATCTTTGTTATATTGCCTGCAATGATGCCGCGCATCAGTGCATCGATTTGAAAGAGTTGAAAATCACCAACGAAGTCAAAGAACGCATGTGGCCGGTTGTCCGCGAAGAGGATTGCGTCGGCTGCGACCTCTGCTCCAAAGTCTGTCCCGTTGACGATTGCATCGAGATGGTGGAGATTGACACCGGTCGTCCGCATATTACATGGAACAAACTGATGGCCGACAAGCCGGAAGTGCTTGAGTGGGATAAGATGGAAGAGTATCGCAAAGGTGCGCATATTCATATCCACTGAGTTTGCTCCACTAAGTCTGCGCTCCCAGTAAATCGCATCAATTCATTGGTCATGGACCAGTCTTATGGACCGGAAACTAATAATCAAAGCCGTTCTTGGCGTGGCAACAATGCCGCTCATTTTTGGCCTCGTCACCTTTTTGCCCGCCGGTACTTTCGATTACTGGCAGGGTAAGCTCTTTATCGCAACTTTCTTTGTGATAACGACCGTACTGACTCTTTATTTGATGAAATACGATCCGGCGCTTCTTGAGCGGCGTTTGAAGGCCGGTCCAACATTTGAAAAGCGCGGGCCACAGAAAACAATCATGCTCGTAATGAGTGTTGGATTTTTCCTCATGATTGTAATCGGTGGCCTCGATCATCGCTTCGGCTGGACGCATGTGCCGAACGTACTGGTATACGCAGGCAACATTCTCATGGTGCTGAGCTATGTATTGATACTGGAAGTTTTTAGGGAAAATAGTTTCGCCTCAGCCACAATTGAAACGGCCAAGGATCAGAAAGTTATCTCCACTGGACTTTACGGTATCGTGCGCCATCCTATGTATTCTGCCTCCCTGCTCTTTATGCTGGGCATTCCTCTGGCGCTGGCCTCCTGGTGGTCGCTTGCGCTATGCGTCTCGCTGGCACCTAATCTTCTCTGGCGCATATTCGACGAAGAGAAAATGCTGCGCGATGAACTAGAGGGCTACGGCGACTATTGCAAGAAGGTGCGCTTTAGACTGATCCCCTGGATTTTTTAGGGTTATTTCTTTTTGAAATCCCTATCTATGTAGTCGCCGTCCAAAATACGGGCCCAGTCTTGTTCCGCTGGGAATTTGCAATTGAGCGCTTGCAGCATATTTTGCTTAATTTCTTTGTACTGAATTTTCTTCTCGGGAAATTCGGATAATAGTGTTCCGAAATCAGCCAACCAGATGAAGAAATCGGTTTCTTTCCCACTCGCAGCTTCCAGGTCGGCCATTGAACTGAAGCTGCCCTTATCAATCATCAATAGCGTCTCTTGCCAGGCCTCGTGCCAAATCGAGGCTGTCCATTTGGCGCTGGCCTTGGCCATCTTCATTTTAGTGCCTTGCTCTATCTTGTCGGTAATTGAATGTAGTGATGGTTCTTTTGGGCACCAACGTTCCCATAGTTCTAATACGAAATGAAAGAGCCAGTGAGTTTGCTCCCACTGATCTTCTGTCAGGTTCTCCTGATCCTCCCAGGGCTTGATTATTGCTTTCGCCGATACATTTTCTCGGCAGAGACTTTCGAAGGTCGTTCGATCTATCTCGAAGCCGCACATAGATAAACTGATGAGCAGTTGCTGGTCGGTGAACGCTTTCATGTTGCACTGACAGGAGCCACGCTGGAGTTGGCGGCGTAGTTTCGGCCAGGTCAAATAGATTGTTACCAGCATCTTTTTAGCGCCGCTCATTGGCTTTACCGCAACATAGGTTGTGGCAGGGATGGACGGACTGATAGTCGGATTAATAGTCGTGATGGAATTCATTAATTGCCCTCCGGCGTCGGTACCGGGTAAGTGATATCACGGCTGTTGAATCGACCGAAAGCCCGACCTGGTCGAAGAAAGGGGGGCTACACATTGTTTTGTTCTAAGTCGGAAGAGGGGCAAAAAATACCTTATAAGCTGTCACGTTATTGACACATTCCGGTGGTATTGTCCAAAAGTGGTCGACTCATCTTTCCGAGTTCCACCGAGAGCCCCAATCCCCTACCCCCAACCCCCACAAGCAACAAGCACCAGCTCCCCCGCTGCACACTTACCAGTTACTAGACAGAACTTTATAAGCGTTTACTCGTATCTCACCGCATCTTCGATGCCAGAGGGACTGATATGACATTGGATCAACACACCCACAATGATTCCGCCAATCACAATTCGGAGAGCATGAGTGTTCTCCGTGGTTCTGTCGATATGGCCAATCCCGCTGACGCCAATCTGGCTCGCAATCCGGTAGGTTCAAACCCTGTAGACGCCAACGGCTACAGTCAACACTATCTGCAATTTAACAGCCCCTACGGCGATCACTGTGGTGGTGGCGCAGGAGGCGGCGGCTCGCAGCACGGTGGTGGCGACAGCAATGGACACGGTAATGGTGGACACCATGAACATCATGGTCATCATGATCACCACAGAGGCCATCATGGTCATCACGACGGCCATCAGCACGGACACGACGGCGGACAGCAGGGGCCCAGTGGTGGCGGCGATCAAGGGCAGCCCCCTCCGGGCGGAGATGGAATCGGATCTAACGATCCTGTCGACTTATCTAAAATAGATTTGGACAAACTTTCACTCGACCAATTACTAGACCTGGGCAACCGAATCGCCAACGAAATTCAACATGACCTCGACCAATTGCACGGTCAAAATGGTGGTACCGCTGCTGGTGACAGTACCGGTGGCAGTGGCTCCGGTACGGGCGCCGGTTCTGGCGGCGGTTCAGATAACACTGGTGGCACTGGAACAGGCTCGGGTTCGGGCACTGGCTCCGACAACACTGGTGGCACTGGAACAGGCTCGGGTTCGCCCACAGGCGGTGGCTCCGATAATACCGGCGGCACTGGAACTGACTCACCCACAGGCGGTGGCTCCGATAATACCGGCGGCACTGGAACTGGCTCACCAGCAGGTGGTGGCTCCGATAATACCGGCGGCACTGGCACTGGCTCACCAACAGGTGGTGGCTCCGATAATACCGGCGGCACTGGAACTGGCTCACCCACAGGCGGTGGCTCCGATAACACAGGCGGCACCGGAACAGGCTCCGGCGCTGGTTCCGGCGGTGGCTCCGATAACACTGGCGGCAGTGGAACAGGTTCACCGACAGGCGGCGGCTCTGACAATGGCGGCACTACAGCCGGACACATCGGCAGCGATGGCCGCTGGACCGATCCGATCATCGAGATGCTCAGACCGACAGACCCCACACTTTCCGAGACTTTGATTGATGCCCACGGTCGTATGGGATTGCCCGGATTCGCTGCATTTGAGACTACCGTAGCGGCCGAATGGACCGCTGACTCTGTCGCCGGAACACTGCCCGATTATGGTGCTCTGCTTGTTAAGGCTTCCAACACCCTGGTCGGTGCTGATCAGACAAAAGCCCAGGAAGCCATACAGCAAACCTTGAGTACACGCGGAGACGGCGCCGTTTCGACTTATGTACCCGACACATTTGTACTGCAATTGCAAGAAACCGATCCCACGCTGGCTGAGGCCATTAGAAATACCCAAATTTCCGCCGGACTT
>Ga0105248_10001516_pt1 | contig 25847 bp, 20 predicted proteins | sample KBSS34metaG_FD_81524 | JGI IMG/M metagenome (GOLD analysis project Ga0105248, IMG submission 81524) | Switchgrass rhizosphere microbial communities from Kellogg Biological Station, Michigan, USA - KBS S3-4 metaG | ecosystem: Host-associated > Plants > Roots > Rhizosphere > Soil | place... | reverse complement strand
TCGGAGCAAGCCTCGTTCTCTCGCGTGGTGGCACCGTTCGACGGAGTGATCCTGTCGCGTGGGATCGACAGGGGATCGCTGATCAGCTCGGGTAGCCAGAACAGCGTAACGGAGATGTTCACGGTCGGGCAGGCAGACAGGATACGCGTGTTTACGAATGTGCCGCAGGCGAATGCGGTGGGGCTGTCCAACGGGCGTGTTGCGAAGGTGGCGTTCCGCGAATTGCCGGGCAAGGTGTATTCCGGCACGGTTGCTCGTACGAGCCAAAGCATCGACCCGACCACGCGTACGCTGCTGGTTGAGGTGGACCTGAAAAACGACGGTCGCATTTTGCCGGGCATGTACGCGACGGTCATCTTCGATTTGCCGCGCGGGGGAATGGCGCCGGTGCTGCTGCCAGCGAACGCGCTGGTGATCAGGCTGGAGGGACCTCAGGCGGTGGTGATCGACAGCGACAATGTGGCCCATTTCCGTTCGATTGTGCTGGGCCGGGATCTGGGTATTGCGACCGAGGTGGTGAGCGGCGTGAAGGCCGGCGATGTGGTGGTTCTGAGTCCGGGTGATGCAGTTACCGACGGAGCAAAGGTTCAGCCACAGATGCAACAGTAGCTGTCCTGTTGATGTAGTCTGAGGTGTTGCGGACCAGAGAAGGATTACTGTGATCGTAGAGATCGAAGACCTCAGGAAGGTTTACGACGGCAAGCAGCGAGTGGTTGCCGTTGACGGCATCGACCTGAGCGTACGCCCAGGTGAGTTGTATGGTCTGCTGGGGCCAAACGGTGCGGGTAAGACTACGACGATCAGCATCTGCACGACGCGAGCGCTGCCGACTTCAGGACAGGTGCGGATTGCCGGTGTGAATGTTGTGAAGTCGCCAGCGGTGGCGAGGCGTTCGATTGGCGTGGTGCCGCAGTACAACACGCTGGATCGGGCCTGCACGGTGTACGAGAACATTTACTTCCACTGCCTGTACTTCGGCTTTACCCGGACGGAGGCCAGGGAGCGAACCGGTCGCCTGCTGGCGCAGTTTCATCTTACGGAGCGGACTGATGCTTACCCCTCCCAACTTTCCGGCGGACTGGCGCAGAGGGTGCAGATTGCGCGCGCGATTGCTCATCGCCCGAAGGTGCTCTTTCTGGACGAGCCGAGTGCAGGTCTGGATCCGCAAAGCAGGATTGCGATGTGGGAGGCGGTGCGCAACCTGCGAGAGGAAGGCATTACTGTGGTGCTGACGACTCACTACATGGAAGAGGCGGATGAATTATGCGACCGCGTCGCGATCATCGACCATGGAAAGATTCTTGTGGAGGATACTCCGGCGGCTTTGAAGAACTCAGTAGGTGCTAAGCGAGTGTACGAGCTTGATCTACGGAGTCAGCAGGGTATTCCAAAGTTGGTTGAGACACTGGAGCGAAAGCCGGGAGTCGCGGGGGTTGAGACGACGGCAAAGGGGGTGCGCGTTCTTGCCGAGGGGGCGGAGGGACTGCTGTCCGACGTAGTCGATGCGGCAAATCCTTATGGGCTGCGCGATCTGACGATTACCGAGCCCAGCCTGGAGACGGTCTTTATTCGCCTGACAGGGCGGGATCTTCGGGAATAATACGAGAAGAAATATGGCAGACCTGGCAACTATCGAAACAGCAACTCCCGCACCCACTTCAACGGGCGGCGGTTCGAAGTCGATGCAGTATCTCCGCGCGTTTGCCGGGTTATTTCTGCGTGATCTTCATGTGTTGCGGCGAGAGCTGTTTCCGTTTGTTATTCGCGTATGCATGAACCCGCTACTGTTCCTGTTCGTGTTCACGTTCATCATGCCGCATATGAGCGGGGGCGCGGCGATGAATCCGACAGCCTCAATGGCTGGAGGAAACTTCAGCACGGTGCTGCTGCCCGGTCTGATGGCGGTGGCGATTATGTTCAGCGGCATCGCAGCGGTCGCGCTTCCGCTGGCGCAGGAGTTTGGGGTGACGCGTGAGATCGACGACCGGGTGATGTGCCCGTTACCAGTGGCTGCGATTGCCTTGGAGAAGATTTGCTTCTCGGCAATGCAGAGCATTATTGCGGCTGCAGTGGTCTTTCCGCTGGCCTATTACATTCCTTCGACGCCAGTTGTGGCGCACGTAATGAGCTGGCCGTACCTGATCGCAGTGATGGTTCTGGCCAGTCTGACTGCAGGCGCGCTGGGCCTGACGATTGGAACCAGTGTGAAGCCGCAGCAGATAGGGTTGATCTTTGGCGTAGTGGTGATGCCGATTACGTTTCTCGGTTGCGTGTACTATCCGTGGGCGGCGCTCGACCGGATCAAGTGGCTGCAAATCGGTGTGCTCGTGAATCCGATCGTGTATATGAGCGAGGGACTGCGGTCGGCGTTGACGCCGATGCCGCATATGAACCCTGCACTGATCCTGGGAATGCTTGTTTTCTTCCTGGTGATCCTGACGTGGCTTGGAATTAGAGGATTTCTCCGGCGAGTCATCGGTTAGGAGTCAGTCGAAGGCTGCGGCGGATACGCTCTTTGCCTGGAGGTCCGTCGCGATCTGTTTACCGTGGAAACGGCCGTTCTCTATGAAGATTTCATTGGTGCGCTCCCCAGCAATGACGACGCCCGCGAGGTAGATGCCGGGGATGTTGCTCTCGAGAGTTGTGGGATCGCAGGCAGGGCAGCGGTCGTTGTTCTCGTCGAGTTTGATGCCGAGCGCTTCAAGGAATTCAAAGTCGGGGCGGTAGCCGGTGAGCGCGAAGACAAAATGGTTGGGTAGCGTGTGCTCTCCGGCGGGTGTTCGGAGAGTGATCTCGTCTTCGGTGATGCGCTCGACGGTACTGGAGAAGAAGGCCGTTATCTCGCCTTTTTTAATGCGGTTGTTGATGTCGGGAAGGATCCAATACTTGACGTGGCGATGCATCTCCGAGCCACGATGGACGAGGGTGACCCGCGCGCCGTGACGCCAGAGATCCAGCGCGGCGATGGCTGCGGAGTTCTTGCCGCCGATGACCAGGACATCGAGACCGAAGTATGGGTGAGGATCGTGGTAGTAGTGGAAGACCTTGCTGAGGTTTTCGCCGGGAATACTGAGGTAGTTCGGCAGGTCGTAGTAGCCGGTGGCGATGACTAGCTTGCGGGCGCGATGGGTGAGCGGGCGACCGAAGCGGTCGGTGGTGTGGACGGTAAAATTGCCGTCGGCGCCGGTGATACGTTGGACGGTCTCGTACTGGCGTATATCGAGGGTGTAGTGCTCGGCGACTTTGCGGTAGTACTCGAGCGCTTCATCACGGCTGGGCTTCTGGTTGGGGCTGGGGAAGGGCATGTCGCCGATCTCAAGCAGCTCGGGCGTGGTGAAGAAAATCATGTTGGAGGGGTAGTGAAAGAGCGAGTTGCAGAGGCAGCCCTTGTCGACGAGCACGGCGGTGAAGCCTGCGCGCTGGGCTTCAATGGCACAGGCGAGGCCGGTGGGGCCAGCTCCGATGACGAGCAGATCGGTTAGGGGGTCTGGATGGGTGGGGCGATCGCTCATGCTTTCATCTTACTGAATGCATGAGCGAGTGAGCCGAATGCCGCGCGGACTAGCTATCCAGCGTGACCAGCTTGTGCGCGATGGCGAAGAGGGCAAGCTCGAGGCGGGTGGAGACACCAGTCTTGTCGAAGATATTCGAGAGGTGGCGTTTTACGGTCTCTTCGCTGATGGCGAACTGCTTGGCGACATCCTTATTGCTGCAGCCTTCGACAATGCAGGTGACAACTTCGAGTTCGCGGGGTGTGAGACCGTAGGTCTTCTTCTCAGGGGCGGCCGCGGCCTGCTTCATCAGCTCATTGAGTGCGGCGACGAGGTTGACGACACGCTCGCCGCCGATCCAGTAGTCGCCTGAGAGCACGGCACGCATGGACTTCGAGAGGTCTCCGGCGACGGCGTCTTTGAGAACGATGCCGCGAGCGCCAATCTGCAGGGCTTCGATGATCTGCTGGGTAGAGATCGTGCTGGTGAGCATAATGATCTTCACCCGGGGCGACTTGCTCATGATGGCGCGGAGAGCCTCGAGGCCTGGCAGCCGGGGCATCTGAACGTCGAGGAGAAGGATGTCGGGTTCGAGCCCAAGGGTTTCGGTGATGGCGATATCACCGTCCTCGGCTTCGCCCACTACCTCAAACCCGGGCTCACTCTCAAGCATATTCTTCACGCCGAAACGGACCACCGGATGGTCGTCTGCTACGACGACTCGTATGGGCGCTACCGCATTGGTGGCGGCGTCGGCGGACTTCTTCACGGTTTCCTTCATGCGTGGTTTCTCCTTGTGGCCTCGGCAGTTACGCTGTGGTCGGTTCAGCTTTGTTTGCCAACAGCATACGCTCCACCCTATCGCAAGCGACGAGGAATTCATCGAGCGTAGCTACATAATCAGTAGTTATACCCCGGTTTTCCATTGTGGATGCAATAGTTTGCAGCTCGATGGCACCGATCATGCCGGTGCCGCCTTTAATGGCATGAGCCTCCCGTCGATAGGCTGCATCATCGCCTTGGACTGCGGCTTCACGCATTGTGGCCGCACGTTTTTTAGTATCGGCGAGGCAGAAGGCGTAGAGCTGGTTTACTCGCTCCGGCTGCATAGAACCTGCGAGCTTGTCATAGACCGTTTGGTCAAGCACGGTTACAGATTGGCGAATCGGTTGGTTTAAGCATGGTGAAGTGTTTCCAGCGAGGATCGTGGCCAGAGCCTGAGCCGGGAAGGGCTTTAAAAGCAAGGCGTCATAGCCCTCTAGTTCGCTGGGAGTGGAGGGGCTTGCGCTGATAGCGATGAGGCGGGAGGAGTGGCCACAAGCTTTGCGGAGCTCGTGGGCGAGATCGGCGCCACGAACTCCGGGCATCTGCAGATCCGCAAGGACAGCGTCGGGTGCTTGGTGGCGTCGGGTGATTTCGAGCGCAGCCTCGCCGGACTCTGCGGTTTCAACCTCATAGCCTTCGTGCGAGAGAAGAAGCTGAAGCAGCTCGCGACTCAGCGCGTCATCGTCGATTATGAGGATGCGGACCGGCACCTTGTTGAGCATGTTGGCAAAGAGTATCAGAGAACCCGAATCGTGGTTTTCGAAGCCATGGGCGGTAGGCAGGCGGTACATTAGTTTCCATGGGTCCGGAGGACGTTCCGCATCAGAGTGGTCCCGCCGGTGTCGAGGCAGAGTTGCGTCTGCTGGCCGGACGGGTGGAGGCGCTAGAACGAGAGCTCGCCGCAATGCGTGTGGCTACTCCGGCGGCCGCCGCTCCTCCACCTCCCAAGCCAGTTGGGCGTGCAGCGGAAGTACTTTTGCAGAAACGTGCCTCCGATACTGTTGAGAATTTGGCTGCGTCTACGCCAGTTTCACCGCCCCCCAAATTATCCACAGCAACGCCCCCGCCTTCGCTGGAGAACAGGCTTGGGGCGAAAGTGTTCAATCGCATAGGAATTGTCGCCGTGCTCTTTGGGGCGGCATTGGGGCTGAAGCTGGCGATTGACAATCATTGGATTGGCCCTGTCGGTCGCATTCTGATCGGTTTGGCTGCAGGGACGGGAATCATCGTATGGTCGGAACGCTTCCGCAGTAAGGGATTTTCAGCGTTCTCCTATTCGCTGAAGGCTGTGGGGACAGGCGTGCTGTATTTATCGCTTTGGGCCGCCTTTCAGCTGTACCACCTGCTGCCACCTGCGGCGGCGCTGGGAGGAATGATCCTGGTGACAGCTTGGAATGCCTACATGGCATGGGCTCAGGATGCCGAACTGCTGGCCGCGTATGCGCTGGCAGGCGGTCTGGCAACACCACTTCTGCTCTCGACCGGCGGGAATCACGAGATATTTCTCTTCACCTATCTTCTTGCGATCGATATTGCGACTGTGTTGCTGGTTCGTATAAAGCCGTGGCAACGCTTGTTGCTGGGCGCATTTCCGGCTACGGTGATGTACTTCATCGGCTGGTATTCGACGTTTTATTCGGAACAGGCGTTCGCGGTGACGACCGTCTTTATAGGGCTTTTTTTTGTTGTTTTTGCCAGCGTGCCACTGGACTTTTCGGTGCATGGAGAGAATACCGCTTCAGTACACACGCGCTCATTGGGGAGGGTGGGGACGGAGATTCTACTTCCGTTGGGAAGCGCTGCTTTTGTTTCGTTGGCTCTTTATTCGGTGCTGCAGGACTCCGACCGGCATTGGTTTCTGCCTTGGATGATGCTGATTCTCGCGGCTGTATATTTGCTGATTACGCGTCTGCCGCAGGCGCCGGTTCCCGCGGCGCTGCACCTTTCACTGGCGGTCGTGTTTCTTACGATTGCGATACCCCTGAAGGCTTCCGGCCACTGGATTACGATTGCGTGGCTGGTGGAGGGCGTAGCGCTGCTGTGGGTGGCGGCTCGCGTTGCTTCAACACATGCGAACACAGTGACGGGGCCATCCCTGGCGAATCCCGGCAGCTTGTTGCGCTGGCTCTCGGCGGGATCGTTCGTATTGGGATTGGGTGGGCTGATCGCAATGCCGATCTGGTTTGGGTCAGGAGTCGCGGACTCGATCTTCAACCGTAGCGTTGCGACTGCTTTGATTGGCGTGGCCGCGTTCGGAGGAGCGGCGTGGTTGGCTCTGCGCACGAGGAGTGGGGATCGAGCTTCGTGGGCGGCTTGGTCGCAGTTCGCCTTTATCGCGATGATTGCGGCGGATGTGGTTGCTATGCTGGTTGGTCTGCGAGAGATCGCCAGTTCGCGGTATGGCATACAGCCACACGCACCGGTCGCGAGCGCGGATTTCGGTATGGCGCTGATCTGCATCGCAATTCTTTTCGGCGTTAGTTACGCTTCGCGGCGAATTTCTCTAAACGATGAAGATGCGCCGGTGTGGGGACAACTCTCTGGCGGTACGGTGATTGCGATCAACCTTGTGGCTCTGCTTTCGGGTGTTCGCGAGATCGAGGCGCTGTGGCCGGCTTCATTGACGAATCCTGAGGCACAGCTGAAGCAGGCTCTCGCCGTATCGGCATTCCTGATGGTCTCCGGGGCTATCCTGTTAGTAATCGGATTTTGGAGGCGTACAGCCTTCATTCGTTGGCAGGCTCTCATTTTGCTCGTTTTCACGATTGGCAAAACGTTTCTGTATGACATGCGCAATCTCAGCCAGGGTTATCGCGTCATGAGCTTTCTTGGCCTGGGTGCGCTGCTGATGACTGTAAGCTTTGCTTATCAGAAGGACTGGCTCGCTCTGCGCGACACACACTCTGCGGGCGACCAGTCGACAGCGGATACAGGATCTGAACGGTGAAGCTTTTTCTCCCCCTTCTCGTTTTTATGCTTTGGCAGGCGGGCTCGCGTGTGGCTCCGGTGGAGACGGCTGAACGCCAGTATTTTCGTTATCAGCGCGCGATAGTGCCAGCTGCGATCGGGCAGAATTGCGCGGTTCTCGATGCGTCGACGTTTTCGCACGGGTCAGCAGCGCTCAAGGACCTCCGGTTATTTCCTCAGACAGCTGCGGCGCGTGAGATTCCATATGCCGTTACGCTGAGTGAGCCCACGCAGCCTGACTCTGAACGGGGCCACGTGATCAACCTGGGACTTCGTGGACGCGCGATTGTCTTTGATCTGGTGATGCCACAGCGTCCTTATACGGATGTTGTGCTCGATCTAGATGGCAGAGATTTCATAGCAACGGCGCTCGTTACGGGCATGAATGATCTCGGGAGTTTGCCGGGTACTCGGTTGGGCGAGTTCACTCTATTCGATTTGACATCGCAGCATCTCTCGCGCAGCACTATGCTTCCGTTGCAGGAGTCGAGCTTCCACTATCTGCATATTGAGCTTACTGTCATGCCGGTGCACGAAGCTACGAGCACGCGGTTTTTGCCGGCGATGGTGCGTGGAGTTTCTGTTCCACCTAGTCGCGAGGCACAAACGGTGTTTGCGTTGACCGCGGAGACGAAGACGATCACGCAGCGTGGGCGTCAGACGATTGCGAGCTTTACGCTGCCGGAGCGTGTACCGGTGGAGCGTGTGACCTTTACGCTCGCGCCGGAGTTCAAGGGCAACTTCAGCCGCGATGTGGTGATTACCGATCATGCTGAGGGAGCTCCTACGTCCGCAGGGGAAACGATATATGGCAACATTTTTCGGGTGCGGCTGAACCAGGCTGGGCGCGAAATTCGCCAACAACAACTAAACATACCTGCGACTCTCGGCTCTAACCTGCAGAGCGCAGCGCAGGTCGAGATTGCTGTGAACAACGGCGATGATGTGGCGCTACCCATTACGGCCGTGCGACTTGAGATGCGTGAACGCAAGCTGTGCTTCGATGCGTTGTCGCTGACGCCGGTTACGCTCTTTTACGGCGACGATGCGTTGGCAGCGCCGCAGTACGATTATGCTCGAACATTTTCGGGCGCACGCGCGACCCACGTTGCTCAGACGGGAATTGAGCAGGAGAATCCGGTTTATTCTTCGCGGCCGGACACGCGGGCCGCAATGGAGCGACACCCGGGGCTTGTGTGGGTGATCTTCCTCGGGGTGATCTTCGTGCTTGCCGTCATCGCCATCCGCTCGACGCGTCACGTGGCGCGCTAGCGTTACCGAATTGCCGCGTCGACCTCGCTGATCCAGTTGGGAGACTTGAGCAGTTCGCGGGGCTTCGAGCCGTCGGCCGGGCCAACGAGGCCGTCGTTGTACATAAGGTCGATGAGGTGCGCGGCGCGGCCGTAGCCGATGCGCAGGCGGCGCTGCAGAAGCGAAGTGGATGCCTTGCCGAACTCGAAGACCAGGCGAACGGCGTCGTCGTACATTGGGTCGTTGTCTTCGACGTCGGAACTGCCTCCCTCTGCATCGCGGCCAGCCTCGTCCTTTGGACCCTCGAGGAAGCCGTGCACGTACTCGGCCTCGCCCTGTGCTTTCCAGAATTCAGTGACGGCAGAGATCTCCTTCTCGGTAACGAAGGGCGCGTGGACGCGCTGCACGCGGCTGGTTCCGGGCGGGAGGTAGAGCATGTCGCCGCGGCCGAGGAGGCTTTCAGCTCCATTGGAGTCGATGATGGTACGTGAGTCGACCTTGGTGGCGAGGCGGAAGCTCATACGGGTGGGGACGTTTGCCTTGATAAGACCGGTGATGACATCGACGGAGGGTCGCTGCGTTGCCAGCACAAGGTGAATGCCGACGGCGCGGGCCATCTGGGCGAGCCGTGTGATTGCTTCTTCAACATTTGAGCGGTCAAGCATCATCAGGTCTGCAAGCTCATCGATGATGATCATGATGTAGGGCAACGGCTCCTGGTTGACGTCCTCGAAGAGGTGGCCGCTGCCGTTGTCGAAGAGCTTGTTGAACTGATCGATGTTGCGGACGTGATTGGCGGCGAGAAGCTTCAGGCGGCGTTCCATCTCGCGAACAGCGTTGCGGAGTGCGTTGGCGGCGAGTTTGGCCTCAGTGATGATGGGCGTGAAGAGATGGGGAATTCCTTCGTACATACCCAGCTCGACGCGCTTGGGGTCGACGAGGATCATGCGCACTTGTTCGGGCGTGGACTTGAAGAGCACGCTCATGATCATGGCGTTGATCGCGACGGATTTACCGGAGCCGGTGGAGCCGGCGATGAGCACGTGCGGCATGGAGGCTAGGTCGGCCGTAACGATGCGGCCGTTGATGTCTTTGCCAAGGGCAATTGCGAGGCGTGACTTCGACTGCGCGAAGCTTTCGCATTCGACGACATCGCGGAGCCAGATGGTCTCACGCTCAGAGTTCGGCACCTGGATGCCGACTGTGGATTTGCCGGCCATGCGCTCGATGAGTATGCTCTCGGCTGCCATGGCGAGGCAGAGGTCATCGGCGAGTCCGGTGACGCGCGAGTACTTTACACCTGCTTCGGGCTTGAACTCGAAGGTGGTGACGACGGGGCCAGGGTTGATCTGCGTGACCTGGCCGTCGACGTCAAATTCCGCGCACTTCTCGACGAGTACGCGGGCCTCTTCGCGAAGGGCGTCTTCCCGCACGGTGGTGTGCTCTTCGCTGCGATAGAGAAGGGAAGAGGGTGGCAGCTTGTAGCCGCGAACGCTCTTGGGGGTGATGGCCACGGCTTTGATGTCAGCGTCAGCGCGCTTGCCGAAGGAGATACCGTCTCCGGGTGCAGCCACAGCAGCGGCAGGCTGGAGCGGTTCAGCGACTTTTTTCGAACGCGGTGTTGCGGTTTCACGAACTGCCACTGGAGACGGAGCGGCGAGCTCGTTGTCTGGGCGCAAGGTGAAGTTCGACGCGTCGTCGATGGCCCGTACTGGAGAAGCTGCTTTTGCCAGTGCTTCAGAGAAAGGTGCGGCGGCAGCGGTTGCGGTACTTAGAGGCGTGACTGGCGGGGCGTCGACCAGTGTGCGTGGCATCATCCGCCACATGGAGGCTGCTGGCACGGTTGAGATGGGTTCGTCAGAGGGCGCAATGGGGACGGTCTGCTTTCGGCGACCCAACCAACCGAAGAGACTGCCGAGTAGTGTGGGGCTTGGCTCCGCTAGCTGTGCCTCTGTCTCACGTGCCTTTCGCTCGGCTATTTCGTGCTCGCGTTGCGCTCGCATTTCGGCGCGTTCTCGCTTGGTGCCGAACTCTTCGAGTGGAAGGTCGGCGCCGCGCCGGCTCTCTCGCCACGTTGACCAGCGTTCCCAGATTCGCTGCGCAAAGCCGAAGCGCATTGTCGCCCACTCACGCGCAGTGTTGAAGGTGAATGTTGTAGCGAGATAGAGCGAGAGCGCCACCATGAGCGCGAGCACAATCGTGGCGCCGGGGAGGTTTAGATATGCGATCAGCATGTCGGCGAGAAGGTGACCAGTCGTTCCTTCTATCGGCAAAGCGCCCCGCCATAGAAGGTGGCCCGGAAGAAGCGCGATTGCAGCAGGGCCGAAGACTACCCACATGGCGAGTCCGACGGCTTTAGCTGCGGGCGAGCCGGCGGGCCGAGACATCATCCAGCAGATACCCAAACGACCGAGGACCAGGGGAAGGAAGAACGCGGCGACGCCTATCATCTGAAGCATTGCATCCGCGATGTATGCTCCTGTGATTCCGGTCCAGTTGTGCGCGGGGCGTCCTGACGTGTAGCCACCGACCGTGTTGAATGAGCGATCGGTTGGGGTATAACTCACAAGTGCCAAGAGAAGGAGCGCAGCGCCCACCAGCACTGTTAGGCCAATGATTTCATTGAGACGGCGGTTGCGGGTGGGGGTCGAGACGAGTCTAAGAGTCTTCATCAGGGGTGCGCGCAGCCTCTCCTATGCCGGGGCTGAACCTCCGTGCCGGCCGGAGCAATCGCCACCGAGGCTGTAAACCACCAGAGCAAGTCCGATTATCCCAGACCATGTACGCAGGTTTGGGAAACAAATGGGTGTGGGTACCCGGATGCAAACCTATGTGGAGAGCGTGCATCTATCCTGGTAACTTCCCGCCAGGGGAACATACCTGGCGGCCCTTAGTATCCGGTTGGCAGGGGCGCGGGATTTTCGCGATTTCTCTTGCTTGCCGCTGGCGAAGGAGAATCGCTGACAGCCAGTGGACCCTGCCCAATCGGACCCACCAAATTCATCGTGAAAAAGAGGGATGTATGGCTACCGATTCCGCGAAGCTGCACGAGATGGAGCGCGCTCTGAAAACGCTAATCAACACATTGCAGGACAGCCAGAAGGGATTCGCCGAGCTTGGCGAGCACCTGAAAGACGAGACCTTGAAGCGTTACTTTCTTGCTGAGTCGTTGAAGCGAGCCCAGTTCCGCGGCGATCTCGAAGAGATTCTGCATCAGAGCGGGGTGCACGATGTCAAGGAATCCGGCACTACTGCTGGGACGCTCCATAGGGCTTGGGGTGACATCAAGGCGAAGCTCGGCGCTGGAGATCACTCATTACTGGCCACTGCAGAACAGGGTGAGGATGAGGTCAAGAGTGCATACGCCGACACGATGCAGCAGGACCTTCCGCTGCCTGTTCGCCAGTTACTTGCGGAGCAGCAGGATCATGTTCTTACTTCGCACGACTATGTGCGCGATCAGCGAGACGCTTTGACTGCGAAATAGCCGTGAGTGTTCACAAGAGGGAAAGACGTCAGGTCTTCCCCTTTCTTTTCAGTAACCGACGTGATGCAAATAGAAGACTACGAATGAGGCAGCAAGGCAGTAGATCCCGAAGAGATACCACCGGCCTTGTTCAAGCCATGAACTAAGCCATTTCAGTGCTACCAATCCTGCGCCAAATGCGAGAATGGCTCCGACCAGGCTTGTCACAACGCTGCCGTGCAGATCGATGGGAGCGTTGGTAGCGGCGGCCTCATGCGAAGCCTTCAAGAGACGCATGACTTCACGAAGGACTACCGGGGGCGTGAGCACTACGGCCAAGGCAAAGCTGAATCGCTCCGCGCGTTCTTTGCTCGCGTGGGCAAGCATGCCGGTCGAGATGGTCGCTCCGGAGCGCGAGAAGCCGCGGAACGGCAGGCAAAGCCCCTGAACAGCGCCCATCCATCCCGCCTGACGCATGGTTACGCTGTTGCCGTAGACCTGTTGAATTGCCTCACCTTTTCGCTCGCGCAGACCGGCGATAAGGATTAGTACACCTGCAGCGAAGAGCGCGGGTGCGATGAGATCGAGGCGCCCGAAGAGATCTTCGATTTCGGCCTTCGGCAGACCCTTGAACATCGTCTTCTCGATGCCCCCCTTTATGGCATAGCCGATGATACCGGTTAGCAGGGTGGCCCAAATGACGCGGATGACGAAGCGTTTGAAGGCATCTGCACTGGAAAAGTAGGTCTTCTTCCACTGCTTCCAGAAGTATGCGATTACCGCGAACATCGTGCCGGTATGCAACATCACGAGCAACAGCGTCATTTGTGGAGATGTGGGATCGAGTCCCATCAACTTTTCGGCGACTACCACGTGGGCAGAACTGGAGACGGGAAGCAGCTCTGCGAGGCCCTGCACAATAGCAAGTATTACGACCTTCAGGATTGGCATAGCTTTATGCTACATGCTGCCGCTGAAGGTATTGTGGAGGCAGCAGAGTGTCATTATCAGGCGAGAACCTTCTCAAATACGAGCGAAGTCTTTGTGTGGGTAAACCCTTCGCGCAGGTAGAAACGATGTGCGCCCTCACGAGTCGACCTTGAGGTGACGCGCACGATGGAGGCTCCCTGGCGGACAGCCCATTGCTCAACTTCGGTGCATAGACGCTTGCCGACGCCGAGTGAACGAGCGCCTTCCTTGACCACGAGGCCGGTGATGAGTGTATGCGGAGCTGACTGTAGATGACGAACGATCTCAGCCTCGATCCAGCCGATGACTTCATCGGCGCGGCATGCAACCAAGATGGCGTGGCCTTCGCGAAGGGGGAGGATGCCGTGAAGACGCGAGATCATCTCAGCGGCTGTGGCCTGGTAGCCGAGTTGCCCGCTCAGTTCGGCGATGCTGGCAGCATCATCGAGGTTGACCTCTCGCACCGAAAGGATCGATGTGTCAGTCGCGATCGGTTCCATAGATGGCGATTCCTTGTTGAACCTTGTACGCGATACTGATTCCACGTGCGGCGTAGTCCGACTGCGGGTATTTGGCTTTCAATTCCTGCGCGAGCGATTGTGTGCGCGCGGCTGCAGCGCCGGCCTTTTTCTTGTTCTCTTCGACGGTGTACATCGTTACGACGACGGCCTCGCGGTAAGTAGCGTTATAGAGGGCTTCGGGCGTCATCGGGCCGTCCGGATACTGCTGGGCATACTTTTCATAGAGCCCTGCTTCCATCTCCGGGCACTTGGGAAGTCCCTGCCAGTCGCCGCACAGCTTGTTATCGAGCATCCTGTAGGCGGCCATTGCCGGGTACTTGCTACCGGGGAAACCCTTGATGAGTCTCTTCATCTCGCCGTCGTATATCTGAGGTCTCAACCCTGCGTCTTGCTCCTTGGCCGAGGGGAGTGTGCTGATGTCAACTTTGTTAAGTTGCCAGCGTATGTCTGCGGAACGCCACGCGGCTTCTGGCGCGAGCGTCGATTGCGGGAAGTATTCCGCTACACGTCGGTAGAGGAGGTGCGAAGCCATTGCGGCACCTTTCGGTGCGTTTGGCCGGGAGGCGGCATCCTCAAGGTTCGCCGCAGCGCCGTACAGAACTACATCACCGCCGGGCGTCGCGGCATTCATCACGCCCTTGTCACGGATCCAGCCGGACACGGGTTGCGGGGCAGCTTCATCGCCGAATTCCGGCTTGTCTTCGACGTCCTCCTGCACGTCGGTATTTGCGAAGACCTTCACCCAGGGGCCGCTACGCTCGACCACCACAACCTCATGGCCAGGAGTGACAAGCGAGACCTTCTGAGAGTCAGGGTCTGCGGCGATGTATACGACCGCGTCGTGCAGGACTGTGGCGCGCGCGGCGCGATCATAGCCAGCCTTGTCCTTAGACTTCTGGGCCCACATGGCTCGGTATCCAAGTAGCAGAACCACGCCCAGAACATACCATCGCCACCGATCGTTTCGCATAGACGAAATATTAGACGGAATACTCGAAGATGGGAGAGTCCTATTCACACGGCAGCTTCAGATTCTATTTGCTCCATGAGCTTTTCGCGCAGGGCGGGCTCAAGGTTTCCGCCGCTCAACACGACTGCGACCTTCTGTGCCTTGGGAAGTTCGTGCGCGTGGAATAACGCTGCGGCGAGCGAGACGGCACCGCTGGGCTCTGCCACAAGCTTGGTTGCCGCCAGGATGACTCGTAAAGCCGCGTAGATCTCTTCTTCCTTTACTGTGACGATGCCGTCAACATGGCGCAGGACATGCGCAAAGTTAAGTACACCCAGGCTTTGCGTCCGAAGGCCGTCGCCGATGGTCCGCACGGTCTTCTCGGCGGGCCATTCGACCAGCGTCTTCGAGTAGAAGCTCTCTTTTGCATCGGCGGCCAGCTCCGGTTCTGCTCCCCACACCTTCACGTCAGGAGAAGCGAAACCCTCCTGCGACGCCAGCTTAATCGCGGTGGCGACGCCGCTCAACAGACCGCCTCCGCTTACCGGGGCGATCACGAGATCCACGTCTGGGAGTTGCTCGACGATCTCGAGGCCGCAGGTCGCCTGGCCCGCTACGATCTCCTTAGCGTCATAGGGCGGAATCATCGCGTAGCCGAATTTTGCTACTAACTCTTCGGCCTTCATCCGCCGCTCTGATGAAGCGGGACCCACCTCGACGATCTCTGCACCTAGCGCCTTGGTTGCCGCCTTTTTTACCTCGGGTGCGTTTGACGGCATGACGATGATGGCCTTCGCGCCGACAGCGCGCGCCGCGTAGGCGACGCCCTGGGCATGATTGCCGCTCGAGTAGGTAATCACTCCACGTGACCGCGCCTCGGGCGATAGTTGCGAGACCATGTTGTATGCCCCGCGGAGCTTGAAGCTGCCGATGGGCTGCTCGCTTTCAGCTTTAATGTAGAGGTCATACTGAGGCTCAGGGAGCCCCGCCATCTGCAGGCGTGCCCGCTCCAGGCGATAAAGAAGTGTCCGCACAGCTACGCCGCTGATGCGTTCCTTGGCGGAGCGTATTTCGTTTAGGGTCACAAACTCGCTCATGGAGCTATGATAAATGGCCTCAGAAGGCTCGGCCCAGTCCGAAATACCATTTGCGATGGTCACTATCGCCGATGCTCAGACCGGCAAATACGGGGCCGAACAACGTTTTGATGATGACAACCCCGGTGATATCGTTCGGCAGCGTCGGTGTCTGAGCGTTGGCCCCGTACATTTTGCCGATCTCATAGAACCCACCGGCGTAGATGGTGTCCGCGAACACGGGATTGAGTTGGGCAACGCGATACAGGTACCCGAGCTGTCCGAGAAAGTAATCTGTTCCGAGCAACTCATTTCTGGAGTAGGCGCTCAGCCGCAATGGGCCGCCTAACGTCAACCCGGCCAGCCCTAGGTTGTCGGCCTGGAAGCTCGTGCCACCTTCGCCGGCCGTTATGAGGATTCCTTTACGTCGTATAGGAATGAAATGCTCGACGCGGCCTGTAAACTGCGAGTAGCCGCCTGAGGCGTTGGGCCGTTCGGTGTAGTAGTTGTAAAGCGTCGATACGTACGTTCCCTTGGTTGGCACCATGTAGTCGTCCTGGCCCAGGTATTGAAACCTGACCTTGGTGACGAAGGGTTGTATGGTGAAATCCAACGGGACAGCCGTGCCGATGGTGCGTCGCTGACTGAACCACTGAAAGTCCTCGCCAATGCGCAATTCGGTTCGGGCATTGAACATATAACCCAGGTCAGCGCCGAGCCCGTTCCGTTTTTCTTTGTACTCTTCGATCTGCTGCTCGCCCTGGAAGTAAGGATTTACCTGATGTACGAGGTAGGCATGGGGCGCGACGAAGGCTCGCGAACCTGCCTTCAGGGGTTTGAATAGTTCGGCTCTGAGACCGGCTGGTTGACCCACAAATCCATCCAGACGAAGCTCCGAGCCCGGACCGACGAGGTTATATAAAGTCGCTCGCAATCCGATGCCAAGCTGGATATTGTTCGAGTCATTGGCCAGTATCGTCAGGCCGAAGTTCATAAATGGCGGCCCGTAGAGTTTATTAGCCGGACGGATCAGCAAACCCGGTTTATTGTTTCGCTCGACAATGTTGTAATTGATGGTGGAATACAGCCCGGTACCTTGAACGTCGGCGATGCTCTTTTCTATTTGATTGGGGTCGATAGGCTTGTTGATGAACTTCTCAAACCGCGCGTTGACATCAGTCTGCTGCATTCCCGTGATTCCATAGACTTCGACAAACTGCGGCGTCGGAATCTTCGTTCTGCGCCTCGCCTGACGTTGCGCTAGATACGCTTCCCAGTCGGAATCGTTGAGTGCATACTTCTCGAGTTCGGGAGCCATCAGCTGCGCGGCTTTGTAGCCCAGCGGAATGATCTCCTCGCTTCTGGAGAATTCAAGGCTGCCAAACTTACTTACGTCCGATGAGACCACAACATCGGAGTTTTTCAGGCTATTCACCTCGTTGGCCGCGACCATGATCGAGATGTTGCGTCCTGCGACTCCAGTCAACGAGCCCAGGCTTGCCGGATTAGGAGGTCCCCCGTTCAGGTATGACGAGATCACCACCTGCGCGCCCATGGAACGCGCCACGTCTACGGGCAGATTGTCGACCGCGCCGCCGTCGGAGTATATCTCGTTGCCGTGGCGGACCGGTGAGAACACACCGGGAATCGACATCGTGGCTCTCAATGCCTGGGCCAGCGAACCGTCTTCAAAGACGTGCGGTTGTCCCGTCGTAATCTCAGTCGCAACGCAGCGGAAGGGAATCGGCAGATCGTTAAAGCTCTTTAGATCCCAGTATGGGAGCATCGTTCGATCGAAGAGCAGGCCAACGGCTGCTCCTGTGTTCAGACCGCTAGGAAGGCTGAAGCCATGCTTCAAGCCAAACTCCAGGCGATTGGGGAAGGCTAGTTTGTCTTCCTTGCGGCGATAGCTCAGCGCCTGAAACGGAGTCTGTCCGCTGAGCACGGTTGGCCAGTCAATCCGCTTCACAAATTCCTTGATCTCGTCCGGTCCCAGGCCCGATGCGTAGAGTCCGCCTACCAAGCCTCCCATGCTTGTACCGGAGACGTAGTCGACCGCAATGTGATGCTCCTCCATCCACTGGATAACGCCGATGTGAGCAAATCCCAAGGCTCCTCCGCCTTCGAACACCAAGCCGACCTTCTGTCTTCCAGTTGATATAGGAGGAGGGGGCGTCGTCTTCTGCACCGTGGTCGTTGTCTGCTGGTCGTTCTGTTGTTGTGCGATTGCCGCGAGGCTCAGCCCTCCGGTTATGCTCACCAGAGCCAGAATGAGGCTACGGCAAAGTGCAAAATTCAACATACGATCACCTGCGTTCGCGCGATAGCGTTTGTTTTGCCCGGAATCTTGCCGTTTCTTCCGGTTTTTACGAGGATTTGTCTGCTCTCACCTCGATCTTACGCTCGTTGAGGTCAGTTTCCCTGTCCCCGTACCCCAAATGGCACCTGTCAGTTTCGCCGCGCATTGCAAAGAAGAGACGCCCGTTGGGCGCCTTATTCGGAAATATGTCTGCGATCAGATTTCGAGAATCACCGGCATGATTAGTGGACGCCGACTCGTGCTCTTCTGGATGAAGCGCTTGAGATCGGTTCGGATCTTCTCTTTAATGACTCCGTAGTCTGCCTTTTCTTCGCCGGATGACCCGTCGAGTGTCCGCTGTACCACCTGCCGTGCCTCGGCGATTAGGCCTTCTTCCGGCACAGCCATGCCGCGCATGACGATCTCCGGCAGGTTCTCGAGCTTGCCGGTGTTCTTGTTGATCGCGATGATCGGCAGAACGATGCCGTCTTCGCTCAGGTGCTTGCGATCGCGGATAATCAGGTCCTCGACCACATCGGACGCCGCTCCGCCGGAATCGATGCAAACGCGCCCCACGGTCACCTTCCCGGTCTTCGTTGCTGAGTTCCGATCTATTTCCAGAACATCGCCGTCTTCGAGCAGGATCGCTTTCTCGATGAGACCCATCGAGGAGGCCAACTCCACATGCCGCTTCAGGTGGCGATAGTCACCGTGGATCGGAATGAAAAACTTTGGCCGAACCAGATTAATCATTAGACGCAATTCTTCCTGGCTACCGTGACCGCTTACGTGAATCAGCCCTGAGGTGCCATCGTCGTAGATCACCTTTGCGTCGCGTCGCTCCAGGTGATCGATGACCCGATAGATCGACTTCTCATTGCCTGGGATGACGCGAGAGCTCATAAGGACGGTGTCTCCGGCCTCGATATGGGCGAACTTATGGTTGTTCACCGCAGCCCGGCTCAGGGCGCTCATCGGCTCGCCTTGGGTGCCCGTGATCATGATGCACAATTTGTCGGCACTGAAGTCTTTTATCTGTCCGGGATTGATGATCAGGCCCGGCGCAGGTTCGAGATATCCAAGGTCCTGCGCGATTTCAGTGGAATTGTCCAGCGACCGGCCAATGATCGCGACCTTTCGACCGTGCTCTGCCGCAAGTTCCAATGCAAGACGGATGCGGTGAATCGAAGACGAGAAGCAACTGAAGAAGAGCTTCTTTGTCGTCTGTCCGAAGATCTCGTCGAGGCGCGGTCGAACGGCTTTCTCGCTTGGCGTGTATCCGCGACGGTCGACGTTGGTCGAGTCCTGCAAAAGCACCAGGACGCCTTGTTTGCCCAGTTCTGCGAAGGCCTGCAGATCGAATGGCTGTCCGTCGGTTGGGGAGAGGTCAACCTTGAAATCACCCGTGTGCAGTACCACTCCAACAGGCGTGTGAATGGCCAGCGCCACGCAGTCAACGAGTGAATGGGTCACCCGGATGGGCATGATGGAAAAAGGGCCTAGTGTTACACGATGGCCCGGGACAATTTCATTGAGCTCGGCGTCGTCGAGGAGGTTGTGCTCTTCGAGCTTGCCTTCGACAAAGGCAAGGGTGAATTCGGTGCCGAAGACGGGGACGTTCAGTTCAGACAGAATCCAGGGCAAGCCTCCGATATGGTCTTCGTGGCCATGCGTCAGCATAATTCCGCGTACCTTGTCGCGGTTCTCTGTGAGGTAACTGATATCCGGGACGACGATGTCGACCCCTAGCAACTCTTCTTCGGGAAACATCAGGCCGGCATCGATGACGAGGATGTCATCCTGCCAGCGGAGGGCCATGCAGTTCATACCGAACTCGCCTAACCCACCCAGCGGAATCAGCTTCAATTTGTCTTGTGCCATGAATCTTTAATCTTAGCAGCAAGGCCGAAGGATCATCGGAGCACGTCCTCGAGTACGAGCGAAAGCTCTGTCTTCTCGTCGCGATACTTCACGATGACCGGAGCCGCAACGCTCAGTCCCCACTCCGCGCCTTTGCCCCTGGTGACTGCGCGTGATCCCGGAACGACGACTGCGCCCTCTGGAATCACCAGCGGCGACTCGGCGGTCGCTTTGTAGACTTCGTCTTTGATCAGGTCATAGACGGGGGTTCCGCGCGTGAGCACCGTTCCGGCTGCGATTACCGCCCGCTTGCGTACGATTGTGCCCTCGTAGACCCCGGTGTTGCCGCCCACCAGGGCATCGTCCTCAATAATCACAGGACTTGCGTTCACTGGTTCCAAAACGCCTCCGATCTGCGCGGCCGCGCTCAGATGGACGCGGCTGCCAATCTGAGCGCAACTGCCTACTAGCGCGTGAGAGTCCACCATTGTGCCCTCATCCACGTAGGCACCCACGTTCACATAGGCTGGCGGCATCACAACAACGCCTTTCGCGAGATAAGCTCCGCTGCGGATGCTTGATCCTCCCGGCACTACCCGGACACCATCGGCTGCACTAAACCGTCTTGCGGGATACGTGGCTTTGTCGACGAACCGGAAACCGTCCGGGCAGCCCATCTCAACCATCTGGCCTAGACGGAAGCCCAGTAGAATCCCACGCTTCACCCAGGCGTTTACGCGCCAGCCGAGGGGAAGAGAAGTGTCTGGTTCTGCTGAACGCAGGGTGCCTGACTCGAGCGCGCCTCGCAGTTCAAAGAATGCTGCTTCCGCGTCCTTGTTGCCAATAGCCTCTGCGCCTTGCGCAAACCAATGCTCAATCTTTTCCTGCAATGAACCGTTCAAACTCACTTATCACCTTTTCTAGTCAAATCCTGAGTGGTTACGACGCGCGGCGCTCGGTGGTTCTGCTGGAAGTCGTCTCGAGAAGTCCAAGCTCGCCCAAAAGCGCCTCGAGCTTCCTTCGAGTAGCATCGCTGACCGGCACCATGGGCAGTCGAAGCAGATCATCGCCACGCCCGATCATCTTCAGCACCGCCTTCACGGGAGCAGGGCTTGCCTCCCAGAAGTGCGCCAGCATCAGGCGGAAGTAGCGTTGATTGACGCTGCGGGCCGTGGCCCAGTCGCCGTCCATGGCTGCTCGTATCATTGCTGACATCTCTGCAGGTATGACATTTGAGGCTACCGACACCAATCCGGCTCCGCCAAGCGCTAACACTGGCAGCGCCATCGAATCGTCTCCCGCAAAGACCTTAAAACCTCGGGGCGCGGTTGTCGTCAATTCAGTGATCTGCACGATGTTCCCGCTCGATTCCTTCACGCCAATTACGTTCGGGATCTCGGCGAGCCGCAACACCGTTGCTGGGTCAAGGTTCGCGCCGGTGCGACCGGGGATGTTGTAGAGAAGGACTGGTAGGTCTACGGCCTCGGCGATCGCGCGGAAGTGCTGATACTGCCCTTCCTGGCCCGGCTTGTTGTAGTACGGGTTTGCGGTCAGAATGCCGCTAAGACCCTTTACCTGCGCTAACTTCTTAGCTTTTTCGACCGCTTCGCGTGTGGAGTTGTTCGTGCATCCGCCAAAGACAGGTACGCGGCCAGCTGCGGCTTCGCAGGTCAGTTCTACGACACGCAGCCACTCCTGCTCGCTCAGCGTTGCTGCTTCGCCCGTTGTGCCGCAGGGAATCAGAAATCCGATCCCACTCTCAATCTGCCATTGGACCAACGAACGGAGTGATGCCTCGTCCACGCTACCGTCCCCGCGAAAGGGAGTCACCAGCGCCGTTCCACAACCTCTCAATTCCATAGTGACTGCAAGTTTACAGCGTCCAGCCCGTGGATTTCGCTACCCCTTCGCGCCTTCCTTCAAAAGGATGCGGGCAAAAAGAAATCCCCGGCAGATTGCCGGGGATTTCTTTTTACGCCGGTTCCGTTCAGGCGCGGTACAGTTCGGAAGGAACATGGAACTCAGGCATATGCAGCGAGGCGCCGTTGACTGCGCCCGGAGGCGTATCCATGCACTTCACGAATGCCGACTCGAACTTCGCCATCTCCTGCTTGGTTCCGACGGTCACACGTACGTAATTCGGCATCGCCGCCCATGTACGACCGATCGCGACGTTCTCCTTCAGCATGGCTGCCTGGAACTCGCGTCCGGGACGCTTCACGTCGACCATGAACATGTTGGCCTGGGAGCCGGGGATTGTCTTGTAGCCATGCTTCTCGAGGAACTCCAGCGTCTCCGCGCGGATGTCCGTGTTGATTTTGCGGCGCAGCGGAACCAGGTCCTTGTCCTGCAGGCTGGCGCGTGCGGCGGCAGAACTCGTGATGGAGATGCTGGCCAGGCTGCGGCTCGGTCCGGGAACCGTGCCGAGCTTCTGCAGCAGGTCCGGCCGTGCGACGGCAAAGCCAGCGCGGAGGCCCGCCATGCCGTAGATCTTGGAGAACGTCCGCATGACGATGATGTCTTTGTCCAGTGCTACCTGGTCAATTACAGACTCATGATCCGAGAAGTGGTGGTACGCCTCGTCTACGATCACCACCGAGCCTGCGGGTTTGTTCGCCAGCAGCCAGAGGATGTCCTCGCGCGGGGTCATCGTGCCGGTCGGATTGTTCGGGTTCACGATGTAGTAGGCGCCGGGCGAAGGATGCGCCTTCACCATCGCCTTTACATCATGTGCATATGTTGAGGTGAGCGGGACGGGCAACTTGGGGGCCTTCATGGTGTCGGCCGCGCGGGGTCCCTGCTCGTAGCTGGGGTCGCCATAGACGAGGGGCTTATCCGGGCCGATATTCGACATCAGCGCCAGGTCAAGCGGTCCACCCGATCCGGGGAAGAGCGCGGAGTAGCCCTTTTTCAGTCCATATACCTCGTTGAAGGCCACCAGCGTTTTCATCGTTTCGTCGAAGTGGTAACGGCCGCCGAGCGGAGCTGTTACGCCAATCGCCTGCAGCGCCGACTGTGCCGGTCCAAGCGGATTCTCGTTTGAGCTGATGATGACGGTGTCAGCCGAAAGCTGCCGCATCTCGCCCATGTCCGCGCCGCCAAGCCCGCGGCGTCCGCCACCCTGAGCGGCAGGGGCTGCGCTCTGTTGAACCGCGGCAAGCGCGGGAAAAGAGGCAGCCGTTGCAGAGGCCGCCCCGAGAATTCGCATAAAGGACCTGCGCGATACACCTGTGTGGATAGTAGGACACATGAGGCTCTCCTCTTGATTTCGCTTGGCGCGAAATGGCGATTTAGGTGGACGGATGCGACGACGCAACGACAGGGAGTCGTGCGCTGACGGCGAAGATCGGCAATCGAACTTGCCCTGCGGAGCGTCGCGGCTCGCGCAGTAACTACATTGTGAGGGGATTCACGGATACTGACGGATCAGCTCCGTAATGAGTTTCAATGTACAGCGAAAACGGTCTTAATGCACAAAAATCTTCGACGGAATTCAAAAAACCTTCAAGATCATGAGGAAAACTGGAGAATTATCCCCTATCTGTAACTAACGAAGGCGCAAAAGAGCAGAAAAGCTCGGCGATCTCAACCGAGTCCATTTCTGGAAAAACAATTTGCGATGCTTTATTGCTTACACCCATGCGCCGTTACGCATCAGCGGCTCTGCTGTTCCGTTAGCCGCAATGCCATCGACGTCCATATTCGCGGATCCGATCATCCAGTCCACGTGGATCAGGCTCTCGTTTGCTCCAAGCTTTGCCAATTCGGCGTTATCCATCTTCTCGCCGCCGATGATGCAAGTCGAATACGCCTGGCCCAGCGCGATGTGGCTAGCTGCGTTTTCATCGAACAATGTGTTCCAGAAGAGGATTCCGCTTTGTGCGATTGGAGAGTTGTGCGGCACGAGGGCGACCTCACCCAGCCGCCGGGCTCCGTCGTCAGTCGAAATTAGGCGGTTCAGCACGTCCTCACCGGCAGTTGCCGTGGCCTCAACGATTTTTCCACCCTCAAAGCGGACGGCGATGTTCTCAATCAACGTGCCCTGGTGGGAGAGGGGCTTAGAGGCTTTTACCACGCCGTCCACGCGGTCTTTGTGTGGCGTCGTAAAGCATTCTTCGGTGGGAATGTTCGGCTGGCAGTAAACTCCGTTACCCGCGGTCGTTCCACCACCCGCCCAGAGATGATCGTCCGCCAACCCAACTTTCAAGTCCGTCGCTCCGTCGGTCGACTTAAAGTGCAGCGCAGAGAAACGTTTTGCGTTGAGCATATCAACACGCTTCTTCAGGCGTTCGCCGTGCTCCTTCCACTCTTTAACGGGATCCTCGACATTGACCCGCGAGGATGCAAAGATTGCCTCCCATAGTTTCGCAACAGCGACGTCCTCAGGTTCGCCGGGAAAGACCAGCTTTGCCCACTCTGGCGTTGCTGCCGCGACGATCGTCCAGTTAATCTCATGCCGCGTAATCAGCTCCATCGCGGGCTTGCCGGCCTTCGAGGCGGCTACGTTGGCGCGAGCTACTTTAGATGGATCCTGTTTTGCCAGGAGCGCAGGATTCGCGCCCGCAATCGCCAGCCTCGCCGCACCGCTGCGGAAGCCATTGGCAACACCATCCTGTAGCCACGTTGGAGCGTAGTCGAAGCTGGAGTCCTGTGCGTACTGGAACCTCGCCAGCACGCTCGGATCGTCTCCATAGAGTGTCGTAACAAGCAGCGCACCAGCCTTGTAGGCCTGCTCGGTGATCTTGCGCGCGAGCGGAAGAGCGTCCATGGGGGCGGACATGATTAGTTCCTGCCCCGCCTTCAGATTCAGCCCAACCTTTACAGCTACTTCGGCAAGCCGGTTCAGCTTGTCGTCAAGGGACAGCTCTTCAAATTTCGTCGCTACTGCTACAGCAACACTCATCGAAAACTCCTAACTCATTAAACGCCAAAATCTCCGCAAGACGTAGCGCAGCGTTCTACATCTGCGAATAGATGTCCTTGAAGTCGTAGCAGCCTCTGTGCGTGGCGAGCCACTCGGCGGCCCGTACAGCGCCCTCGGCGAAGCCGCGCCGCGAGTGCGCATCATGCGTCAGGACCAGCTTATCTGCTTTGCCCTTTGCCTCAAGAACGTGCAAGCCCGTCGCGTCGCCTTCGCGATGAGACTTTATCGGAACATTCTTTAGGCCGGTGGCGGCCTCGACCACGCTGGCCAGCGTAAGCGCGGTGCCTGATGGCGAATCGACCTTCGTCACATGATGCGTCTCTTCGATCGAAAACTCGTAGCCGCAGCTTTTCAGCATCTCGCCCATCTTCTTTGCTAGCTGCAGCATCGCCTGTACGCCCACCGAAAAATTTGTACCGTAGAGCAGACCGGCTTGTTTCCGTTCGGCCAATCCCCGCATGTCCGCAAGCTTGTCATACCAGCCGGTCGTGCCAACCACCATCTTTGCTCCCGTAGCGAGCACGGCGCGCATGTTCTGCACAGCGGCGTCGGGGGCTGTGAAGTCGATCACTACGTCGAAGCCCGCGACATAAGGAGGTGTAAGCGCAGACGCGTTTGCGTTCTCTTTTGCATCCAGCACATTAACGCTGTGTCCGCGCTCCGCCGCTACCTCAGCTACCAGCTTGCCTGTCTTGCCCTGCCCCAGCACCAGTACGCGCATTCCAGTTCCTTCCTAAGCCTTGCTCTCCGCAGGGACACGGGCTATCACATCAAACACAGTCTCGTCAGGATCGGCGAAGAACTGTTGATGCAGGCTGCGAATTGCCTCGTCTACATCCTCCTCATCGATCATGAAACTCATATTGATCTCGCTTGCTCCTTGAGAGATCATCCGCACATTCACATGGCTTACAGCCGTAAAGACCTGGCCGGCGATGCCATTGTGTCCACGAATATCTTCGCCGACCATGCAGATCAGGGCCTTGCTGCCCTCCATCTTCACGTCGGCGATCTTGGACAGTTCCTCGCAGATCTCCGGCAGCCTTTCGTTCGAGTCCACGCTGAGCGAAATGCTTACCTCACTGGTCGAGACCATATCGATCGCGCACTTGTACTTGTCGAAGACGTCGAAGACTGCTTTCAGGTAGCCATGGGTCATCAGCATGCGGCTCGCAACAATGTCGATGATAGTCAGCTTCTTCTTCGCCGCGATGCTTTTGAAAGGACTTCTGCAATGAGGAGCCACAGC
>Ga0105248_10001514_pt1 | contig 25857 bp, 18 predicted proteins | sample KBSS34metaG_FD_81524 | JGI IMG/M metagenome (GOLD analysis project Ga0105248, IMG submission 81524) | Switchgrass rhizosphere microbial communities from Kellogg Biological Station, Michigan, USA - KBS S3-4 metaG | ecosystem: Host-associated > Plants > Roots > Rhizosphere > Soil | place... | reverse complement strand
GGCCAACAATTCCCGATCGGACGCTGAGAATTGTAAAGCGAGCGAGCCCAAGCCCATCGCTGCCTGGGCGTTGTGACATGCGGTGCATGTCCTTTCGAAGATCTGCCTACCCGCGTTATTCGGCGGCGGATCCGATTGCGCCGACGGGCTGACAACTGAAAACATGCCCACCGTAACCAGCGATGCCTTAGCCAGATTGTCCGTGACCTTGATCTGTATGTCATACGTACCCTGACCGAAATTTCCAAGCGGGACGCTGTTCGTATAAGTCAGCTGCTGTCCAGAGCCCGTCAGATCCGTGGAACTCGAAGTTGATTTTCGAATCTCCTGCTTGTTCTGAGAAATCAGCATTTCAAACGTCGCAGAAGGTTTTCGAGAAACAGGGTCTACAGTGAGCCCATAAATCTCCTGCCACACATTCAAATTGTCCGTGGGTCGAAAAACGCCGCTTGCGTTGGGCTTCACTCTTTTTTCACCCAAGGCAAACATGTCGATCGCAAGCATACCCGCCGGCCTGTCCGTAACGCTGTATGCCAGAATCATGGAACTGGCCTGCAGCGACTGGTCCGGAATGCGAGGGACATCCAGAACGTAATCCTGTACACCGATTCTCTGAGCATTCTTGTCTTCCACTGTGATGTGGAGTTTGTACTTCCCTGGAGTCAAATAACGGGATTCCTGGAAAAGCGTAGGCTGGTCCAGACTTGCTGCAAAGGTGTTGGATGGAAGCTCCACCATGACATCCTGTGAGAATCCGGGGAGTCTGCTGTTGTCGATTCGATATATAGTTCCTTCGATGTGGCCGTCTGCTCGCTTCGCTCCGTACACATCCTGGAACGCAAGATCGCGATTCATAAGTTCAATCGTAATCAAGGTACGGATCTGATTGCTCGTCCCCCGGACGTAGTTCGCCTGAACCTTGAAGGGCAGCCTGTTATTGGAAAGTGGAGTCGTCAGGTTCGTATTGGGTTCGCTGGCTATGATTCGCGGCGCAACCTCGGTCTGTCCCTCTACTGCCGGATCCGCACTTCGCGGTCCAGTTTCAGCAGACGATTGCTGCAACAACGCCACGTACTCGGAGGAACTACGGCTCCAGGAGATCACTTCTGCCACAGTTTTCAGTTTGATTGAGGGGTTCGTCGCCATCTGCTCGCCGGGAAGCAATTTCTTCAATTCTGCTCCCTGCTGTACATGCACCTCACCTTCGACGACTGCCACCGTCGTACCAGATTGTTCCGCACGGACAAGGAACACCGTCCCAACGACCGACACCATTGCGTCCCGGGTCTGAACATATAGGTGTCCCGCACCCTGTTTGGCGGCGTTCACCAGAATGCTGCCGCTATTGAGATGCACGCGAATGCCCTCTCCGGCGGATTCCAGTTTCAATTCCGACTGCTCCCGCATTTCAACGCGTGAGCCGTCTTCCAACGCGAGAAGCAGACCCACGGCACTGTTCGACTGAACGACCTTCCCGGCTTCGATCGTTTCTCCAACTCGATACAGCGAAGGATTCCCCGCTGCCTCAACCGTGGCCTTCGGACCGGCGTTGCTGCCGGCTTCGCGAACGAGTACCATCGACACGCCGGCAGCAACAACCACCGCAGCCGCCGCCAGTACCCACTTCACAGAACTTCGACGCTTCAACGATGCCAGCTCGGGCAGCGGTGCCGGGTTCTTCAGCCGAAACTGCCGAAGGTACGATTCGAATTGTTTATCGTGCTCGTCCATGTTCGCTCCTCGTTTTACTCCTCGCTCCTACCTGAAACTGATCGCGCAATTTCGACAGTCCATATCGATAACGAGATGCCGCGGTGTTCGGCGAAATTCCCAGCGCGGCGGCGACCTCATCGAAACTCATTTCACCCCAGACGTGCAGCACGATGACTTCGCGCTGTTCTTCCGGCAAATCCTTCAACGACGACTGCAGTTCGAATCCCGATAGCTCCATCCCGGCCGGGCTCTCCAGCCACGTGTCTTCAAGATTCACTTCCCGCGATCGATTACGGATCTGATTCAAGGCGACGTTTCTCACCGCACGGTACAGGTACGGAACCGGTTCTCCTTCGATTTCCAGATCTCCCCGCAACATCCGTTCGAACACCTGATGCAATGCATCTTCAGCCGATGCAAAGGACGAAACAAACGAGCAGGCATACGCGAACAAGCCTCGGCTGTGGTGCTCATACAGCTTTCGGATTTGATCCCGATCGATCCGGCTACCCACTCGTCATCCTCAATTTCGCCTCCGTGGACAAGACACCGGAGAACGGCAAATTTGTCTAGCGCAGGAATTGGAGCTTGTTATACTGCCCGAAGTGATCCAAAGAACAGCAATCTGGATTCTGGCGACATTCGCACTGTGTACGCCCGCTGGGGTCGGCTTCGAACAGATCCGTGAAACAAACGGTGCAGGACGTGCGGTGTGGTCTGTCCAGATTCGCTCACACGAACCGGAACGCTCCGCCTCGCGAAAAATCCTTCGGGGTTGGGCGGATTCAGTCGAACGCATTTCCGTATCTCCGGATCCCAACAATGCAATAACCGTCCGGCTTTATTTCGGATCGCTCTACAACCGCCCGCCGCCCGCAGTCCTCTCCTTCAGCTAGCAACAATTCCAACAACCACAATTTGCTAAGGAGGGTGAAGTGCACCGTCTATTGGAGAACCTGTTTCGTCCGGCTTCTGCCGAAAAGGAAATTCAGACTATTAACGCGCGCCGCCAGGCATTGGCAGGCGTAAAGGACATCGCATTGAAGGCTGCAGCCAAACAATCTCGCAGTTTGACTGAAACCATTGCTGTAGCTGCGGTCGCAGCAGAACGCGTGTTAGTCCTTCGAATGTTTGACGTCCAGCTTCTGGGCGCTCTTGCGCTCGCAAAAGGCCGCATCGCCGAGATGCAGACCGGCGAAGGAAAAACACTTGCGGCCGTGCCGGCAATTGTTTGGTACGCCAGCCAGGGAAACGGCATTCATGTGATGACCGCCAATGACTATCTGGCCCGGCGCGACGCCGAATGGATGGGCGGTATATACAAATACCTCGGATTATCGGTGGGCTGCATCCAGCAGGACATGACGTCGGAGCAACGCAAGCGCGCTTATGCGTGCGACATCACGTACGGTACGGCAAACGAAGTGGGCTTTGACTATCTCCGCGATCAACTCGCGTTGTTCCGGGGTGATCAGGTGCACCGCAATTTCTACGCTGTGCTGATCGATGAAGCCGATTCCATTCTGATTGACGAAGCCCGAGTACCGCTCGTCATTGCCGGTGATGAGAAACCCTCGCTGTCGCTGGCCTATCGCGTGGATGAGGTGACACGCCACTTCCGCCGTCATTCCCATTTCACCGTCGACGATGGCGGGCGCAACATCGGGCTGACCGATGCCGGAATCGGCGCCATTGAAGCGGCTTTCAACTGCGGCAACCTTTTTGAGCCCGAAAACCTCGAGCTTCATACCGCCGTCCAGGATTCCATCCACGCGCATGCCCTGCTGCGGCGCGACGTCGACTATCTGGTCAAGAACGGTGCCATCGAATCCGTCGACGAATTCAAAGGCCGAATCATCCAGGATCGCCGGTGGCCCGGAGGTCTTCACACGGCCATTGAAGCAAAGGAAGGCGTCGTGCCCAAGAAACAGGGCCGCGTTCTCGGTTCGATAACGCTGCAGAATCTCGTCGCTCTCTATCCTATGGCATGCGGAATGACAGGCACCGCGGCGACACAGGCCAGCGAGTTCCGAAAGATTTACGATTTGGAAGTGGAAGTGATTCCGACGAATCGGCCAATGATTCGCGTGGATCATCCCGATATGGTTTTTCCGACGATGGCGGAGAAAGAACAGGCTCTCGTTGAGGAAATTCGCAAATTCCACAAATCCGGACAACCCATTCTGGTTGGCACCGCCAGCGTTGAAGAATCCGAACGACTCAGCCGCCGGCTTGACGGCATTCCTCATCAGGTATTGAACGCACGCAATGACGAAGTCGAAGCGGCAATCGTTCGTCGTGCCGGAGAGCGCAATGCCGTGACGATCTCCACGAACATGGCCGGGCGCGGTACCGATATCCAGCTCGGACCAGGTGCGGCCGATCTGGGCGGTTTGTACGTGATTGGAACAAACCGGCATGAAAGTGTTCGCATCGACAATCAGCTTCGCGGACGTGCCGGGCGTCAGGGCGACCCGGGATGTTCCCGCTTTTTCGTTTCGTATCAGGATGAACTGCTGGTGAAGTACGGAATCAACGACGAGACGAATTCGACACCGGCAGAGATCCAGCGCCGGATCGAAGGTCAGTTGCTGGACGTCCGACAGTTTCTCAACAAGTACGAACGCGTCGCCGAGGGTCAACGCCTGGCGATTCAAATGCGGCGACAGGATTTGCTGGACGGTTCGACTCCCTGCGGGTCCGAGTTGGAGAGACTGGCATCGCTGATTACGATCGATGATCTTTGGGCGGAGTACCTTTCGGCGCTCGCCGAAATTCGATCGGGCGTGCACTGGGTGTCGCTCTCCGGCGGAGCACGCGATCCGATTCAGTCATTTCTTCGGTTTGGTGGTTTTGACGCGTTTCGGGAATATCTCAGGAAGATTCACGCACTATTCAAGGATCTGGTGGCCGCCATCGACGAAGAGATCCCTTTGCGGCTGGCTCACATGGAATTGAATGGCATCGACCCGACGCAGCGGGGCTCGACCTGGACCTATGTGACGACGGATCAACCGTTCACAACATGGGTCGCAAAGGCACTACGGGAGCTGCTTAAACGAAAAACACAGTAATGTCAGCGGCGTTTCCAGACAGTGAATGTGCGTCCGTCGCCGCGATCGGACTGGAATTGTGTGGGACGAGGCTTGCCCGGCGCGGCGACGCAGATTCTCAACATGCCCCCTTCGAATACATAGATTCCCTGTTGGGACTTCCCCTTGTTCGATCCGGCCGTATTGACGTAATCGATGATCTTCGGAGCTTTCGACGCATCGCAGGTGAACTCCATTTTCATCAGGAGTTGAGGACCGGCATATACCGACGTCTCGCTGCCGTGTGTGATGCGTTTCACCCATTCGACCGCTGATGGATCCATAGCAACGCCATCCATGACCGCGGAAACCATTTGCCACTCGCCTTCAAATTCCGTTACCAGCGAAACTTCGGCCCTTGCTGTTGGGACAGCGGCATTGGAAGATGGCGGCATATCCTTTTTCGAAGAGGCCGCTGCACTGCGAGTGAGCATTTCAAAAACGAATCCGCTGCCGGCCGGCGCGGAAAACTCCGTTGGACGTACTTCGCTTCGTGTGGAGAGGCAGATCTTCCACCGGTCTCCATTAAGCTCGTAAATCCCGAGATTCGTATTGCCGTTTTCCGGCCCCGCATCGAAGTTCATATTGAGCTGGTGGGGATTGGAGGAATTGTTGAGTGTGACCGTGCCCTCATAGACTGTTCCCATGCCACGGCTGCTGAACCGGTTTCCCGTGATTTCGACTCGCGCGTTGGAAAGCATGCCGCCGGAAATCGTCTGACCTTCCATTTCCAGTTCCGTAACCGCCCAGGTGCCCTGAATCAGGTCCAGATCATCTCCCATGAACGCGTAAATATAGAATTGCGGGTTGGGACGCAAGTAGAAACCTGGTGAATAGGGATGCGAGGGGTCTGACCCCTGTTGATATACTCCTCACTCTTTGAGGAGGACGTTCGTTATGAGATTTCAGAAGCTATTGCATTTGTCGCGTCTCGGCCTGGCCGTGATCATCGTTCTAACAGTCGCTTTGCAGATTGGATTGGGCCAGCAGACGGTTCCGATGCAAAACGGTATTCCAGTCGCACCTCGCGGTCTGGCGAATAAGCCATTGCCGAAAATGCCGATGGAGTTCGACACCGCCGAAGGTATGAGGATCCGTGTCTCGGCGGCGGCGCGCAATCTTGAAAATCCATTTGGGCTCGCCTTCCTGCCGGACGGCAGCATGCTGGTGACGGAACGCGCGGGGCGTCTTCGGATTATCCGCAAAGGTGTTCTGGATCCTCAGGCGATTGCGGGCGTACCGATATCGAGAAATCTTGGCGTGTCGGGCGAACCTGGCGCGGTTCACGGTTTCATGGATGTTGTTATTCACCCGAAATTTTCGGAAAACCAGTTCGTCTACATCTGCTACACGAAGCCCCTCGATGCGACCCGGAATGCGACCACCATCGCGCGAGGGAAATGGGACGGCAAGGCGGTGACCGGATTGAAAGATATCTTCCAGGCGGATGAGGGAACGAGCACGGCCCGTATTGCATTCGGCAACGACGGGAAGTTGTACATGACGACGGTCGGAACGCAGGGCAACATTGCGCAGGATCCCAACAGCCAGTCGGGCAAGGTGCTTCGACTGAACGACGACGGCAGCGTACCGGCTGACAATCCATTTGTGGGGAAGGCCGGCGCCAAACCGCAGGTGTATACGATCGGACACAGGAGTTCGCTTGGGCTGGCAGTGCATCCCGGGACCGGGGAAATGTGGCTCAATGAAAATGGTCCGAATGGCGGTGACGAAATCAACATTCTCAAGCCTGGCAAGAACTACGGCTGGCCGATCGTCAGTTATGGCCGCACGTATCAGGGACCGTGGCAATCCGAGCATCCCGGGAGCGAAGGCTTCGAACCGCCTTTGGTGTATTGGGTTCCGTCAATCGCGGTCTCGGGGATGGCGTTTTATACCGGCGACAAGCTTCCCAAATGGAAAGGGGACGTGTTTGTTGGTGCACTTCGCACGGGAGAAATTCCAGGTACCGGCCACCTCGAACGAATCATGTTTAATGAAAAGATGGAGGAGGTCCGTCGAGAATCTCTCCTCGTCGAGTTACGCCAGCGAATTCGCGACGTTCGTCAGGGACCGGACGGCTTCTTGTATGTGCTGACCGATGAGAAAGACGGCGCCGTTCTCCGTATCGAACCGGCCCCCGCGAAATAGAAAAAAGGTCTGACGGGTCTGGCGTCCTTTTCGAACTGAAGATTGCTGCAGAAAATGGTGCCAGGCTCGTCAGACTCCTTTTCCGCCTTTATTTTGTTTTGAAGCCGGCGGCAGGATCGAGCTTCTTCCCATCTTCGCGGACGGCGGAAACCCAAATCGCCGCTTTCTGGCCATCCTTCATCGGACGTCCGGTGATGGTCAGCTTCGTACCCACTTTCAAATCACTGGGCTTGATGCCGGCGCGCAACAGGGTGCTTGGTCCTTCGGCCTCAAAACCCCAGACCACGGGTTTGCCATCCTTGCCGGTGACTTCAACGAGCAGCCACGAATGCGGATTGGTCAGTTGCCATTCCTTCACTACGCCTTCCACCGTAATCGTCTTTGTTGGTTCGAACATGGCGGCGGAGTGATGCGCGAAGCCCGGCGGGACACTCATGATCATGGCGCCCAGGCCCAGTAGTGCTGTGAACAATGCTCTTTTCATGGTTTGCCTTTCTCTGCGCCGGATTTCTCGCCGAAGTTCAGATCTCGAAACTGAGTGGTACCGTCTTTCGTCTGGACGACGCTATTGTTCGGGTTCTCACCGCAATTCCAATATCGAATGCGCAGGTTCTTGTCTGGATCGTCCAGTTTGACGTAAGTCTGCTTCACATACCATGGCTCCACGAGCGCGGGAGGATCATAGACCCAAACATCGACGCCCATCGTCTTATCGTCCATCTTTTTCCAGATCTCCACCGTCTCCACCTGATTGGTATAGTCCGGATTCGACCGCTGATAGATGCCTGCCTGCAGTTGATTCGTATGAACCACCAGCTGTGGACCATCCCAGAATCCGATAGAGTCGCCGTCGGGGATTGGAAGCCGATCTTCTTCGGCGACGTGCGGACGGCCGTCCGTGTAGACACGTCGGACGTCGTTGACCATCTCGTTGATCAACCATGTCTGTTCCGGTGTCACGACGAATTCCCGGAGAAATGGCTCGGTCAACCAGCGGGGCATTCCCGGCGGAGAACAGGTGGAGATCGGATCCCATTCAATGCCGTGCTTTACATCTTCAATGCGCTTCAATAGTTTTTTCTGATATTCGGGGGTCAGCTTCGCCGTAGGGAGGCCGCCATCCGGCTGATCGGGATCGAAAGTGAAGCCCTTGTCTGCTGGCCTCGAGTAGACGCCAGACCAGTCCGGAAGGCCCGCCGACGACAGGGGCTGGCCACCTTTTGCTTCCTCCCGGAGTGCCTGATAGAGGTCGGCGGCGGTCTTATGCTGACGTCCAAGTTCGGCCTTCTGCTCTTTGGTTCGTTCGGCGATGCGTGGGGCAGCTGGACCTGCAGGTTTCGGCGATGACGCGGTGCAGGCAGACAACACCGTCGACAGAGTGAGGAAGGCACCCATCATCGCACCCATCTTCGTTCTTCCATGTGTCATAACAATATTCCTCCTCGCATCCGTCCACCGGGACCTGGGGCAGTGGACTTTTAACACCTTTTGGCGCGTCACTCAAGCGCGTGTGGACGGCCGGGCGGAAATCCGTCATCATTTCAGCGCAGAAGAGGTAAAGATGCTTTCAGTCCTGGTCACCATCGTCGGCCTTCTTGTCCTCGAAATCGTACAGAGTGTCGACAACGCCATTGTCAACGCCCACATGCTCAAGAGCATGAGCGAGAAGGCGCGGAAATGGTTTTTGGTTTGGGGCATCCTGACTGCGGTTTTTCTCGTCCGCGGACTGCTGCCTTTGCTTATTGTATGGATTACCGCGCCCGGCATTACGCTGTGGCAGGCCGTGCTGGCGACCTTCGGCAGTGATCCGCTCGCACACGAGGCGATGGAGAAGAATTCGTTCATCCTTCTCATCGGCGGCGGAATGTTTCTTCTACTGCTGTACTTTCACTGGCTGTTCCTGGAGAAGAAGGATCCGTATTTTTTCATCGACCGGATCGTGAAGAAACAGCATGGGGGTTGGTTTTTCGCACTGGCCGGGTTGATGCTTGTTGGAATCATGTGGGCAGTCCGCGACCAGCCGCTCGCGATGATTGCCGCAGCGACGGGCAACGCCGTGTTCTTCATTCTGTTCGGATTTCGCCAGATGGCGGAGCAACAGGAGCTCGAGATTGAGAAGGGGACAAGCGACATTGCCAAGCTGCTGTTCCTTGAAGTTCTGGATCTTTCCTTCAGCATTGACGGCATTTTCGGGGCGTTCGCTTTTACGACAAATGTTGGCCTGATTCTAATCGGAAACGGGATCGGTGCAATTGTCGTGCGAGAACTCACCATCAAGGGTATCGACAAGGTCGGAAAATACCGTTGGCTGAAGAACGGGGCCATGACTTCCATCGGCCTTCTTGGAGCGTTCATGATTGTCGAAGCCCTGGGAATACATCTGCCGGAGTGGTTTCCGACGGCAGCGACGCTCTCCATTGTCGGAATGGCATTCTGGTCGTCCCACCAGTTCCTCAAAGCCGAAACCCAACAAGCGGCATAGAAATCGGGTCTCCCACTTTCCCCTATTTCGTTTGACTCGGCTTGTCTGTCCATGATTAGAATGCGCCAGTTTTTCGAGGTACAACTTAACCAATCGCCTATCGGCATACCCGGGGGAAAAATCATGAGGGGATCTTTCGTTATATCCGTGCTTTTCTGCGTTTTGTCCGCAGGCGCTCTTTCCGCGCAAACGGGAAATGGCTCAGTGAGCGGACTTGTGCACGACAAAGCGAATGCCGTCATACCAGGCGTCACGATCACGTTGACGGGCACGGATACCGGTGTCGCATCGACCGTTTTGACCAACGAAACCGGGGCGTACTCGTTTGCTTCCGTACTGCCTGGAACTTACAAGCTGAGCGCGGAATTAGCCGGATTCAAGGGCTCCCTCCTCACCGGTGTGAATGTGGGCACCTCGGCGCAAGTACGATTGGACTTTACGCTGGACGTCGGCGGTACCGCCACCTCCGTTGAAGTTTCTGTTTCGTCCCAACAGTTGTTGAGCGAGTCATCCGCATCCGTCGGACAGGTACTTTCCGCGGACCATGTTTCAGCCCTTCCTCTCGTCAGCGGAGAAGTGCTGGATCTGGTTCGGATCATGCCGGGTATGCGCGTCGATCCGTTTGGCGATCAATTCAGTACGTTTACCGGACTACAGACGAGCACGATCAACACAGTTCGAGACGGTCTCAGCGTGACCGATACTCGCAATGCGAACGGCATCTCGGGAACCACCACACTGAATCCGGACCTTGTCGGCGAGATCCGAATCATCCTGACGCCAGTCGACGCGGAGCTGGGACGCGGCAATGGACAGATTCAAATTTCCACGCGTTCGGGAACCAACAAGTACACCGGATCTGCAGTATGGAACGTTCGAAATTCGGCATTCAGTGCGAATAGCTGGGTGAATAACAGGAACGTCGACGCGGTTACCGGTCAATGGAAGCCCATTCCACTGGATTGGCAGAATGATCATCAATACACCATCAGTTACGGCGGACCGATCATCAAGAACAAGACATTCTTCTTTGCGTTGTGGGACCAGAACATTAATAACAACCGCACACTCGTGACCACCAACGTATTAACGGATCCGGCCAGGCAGGGCATTCTGCGTTACTGGTCGGGTTGGAATCCAGGCAATGCGTCGCAGGCAATCCCCACTTTCCCTGCCAGCGCCACCGCCGGAATCTACCCTTCAATTGATGCAACGGGACACCCGGTGGCTCCGCTGTCCAATCCGGATGGCTCGGCCTATACCGGGAGCCTTCAGTGCTTCAGCGTGTTTGGAAACAAGAAGGCCGACGGCAGCCCATTCACGTCCGCCGATTGTGTCTACGGAAATGTGACGGGAACGGCTCTCCTTCCTTCAGGCACGGCGACGGCATGGGACACATTGCGGCCATCCTTCGATACTTCCGGATATATTCAGAAGATTCTTGGCTCGATGCCGCATGCAAACTTTTACTCACCTTCACCGGCGGGAAACACGATCGATGGCCTGAATCTGGCGCAGTTCCAATGGGTCCGGGGAAAAGGCGGCGCTACGGGTGCGGGAGCTCAGAACGGTACGAATCCGATGAACAGCGCGCGAAAGCAGATCAACGTCAAAATTGACCATAACCTGAGTGCCAAGCATCGCCTCGCAGTGGGCTGGAGTTATGAGCACGACGACAACACCGACAACGTTTCCAACTGGCCCGGCGGGTTCAATGGGGTATCGACGCGACGTCCCCAGGTTCTGACGGTCAATTTCACTTCCACGCTGTCTCCAACGCTGGTCAATGAAGCACGTTATGGAATCACCTACGGTGCTCAGACACTGACGCCGCCCTGGCTCAGCAGCGATTCATCGGTGAAATCCGGAGCGCAGGAATTTCTGATGAATGGCGGTACCAACCCGGCAAATGGCGGAGTCTATCCGGCAGTGATCACTCCCGGAGCCGGCAACTATTCATTTGGAAACAACATGATCAATGCCGCTTCCACGTACAGCGGCTCCAACTCTCCGCTGTTCAATTACGCCGACACACTGAGCTGGACGCATGGTCATCACGCATTCAAGTTCGGCGGCGAACTTCGTCTGACGCGATCGGACGGATTCAGCGGAGCCATCTACCCAACAGTGAGTGGGGGCGCGGGCGGAAATAACTCCCCGCTTGGAACGACAGGACTCGCGGGTGTGGCCGCCAGCCTTCAGCCACTGTCGACCACGAGAACCAATGCGGCAAATATGTTGTATTTCCTCAACGGATCGGTCAATACCGCTTCGACCCTGTATTGGATCGATTCCCAGGACAACGTGCAGAACGGTACCTGGGAGGACATCACCACGGAATCGCAACGATTTCGCAAACAGGTTGCCAACGAAGGGGACTTCTTCGTCAAAGACGACTGGAAAGTGATGGAGCATCTCACTCTCAATCTGGGCGTGAGATGGGAATACTATGGGTCCCCCTACCTGCGGGGCGGGTACACATCCTCTATTGCAGACAAGGGAGCCGGGTTGTTCGGCGCCGGGCGAAGCAACGAGATTTTCAGCAATTGGATGGCTCCCGGAAACCTGTATCTGACCGGCTACGGAGCGAGCGTTCCTGCGGCATCGGCCCTGTCGTGCCAGACGAATGTGACGCAGTCCGCTCTACTTCCAGTTTCCACATGCGACCCGAGTAAGTTAACTACTCTGATTTACGTCGGTCCAGGTTCCACTTTGCCTTCACAGACCACCATTCCCAACGACTACAACAATTTTGGTCCGGCGGTTGGCTTCGCGTGGCAACAGGGCAATACCGCCATTCGAGGAGGTATGCAGGTGACGTTTGGCGGCTCGGGTCGAAACGGCGGTGCGACTGAAAATCTGCTGGGCAACGTGACGGGCAACAACAGCACGGGTTCATTGAACACTGCCGATTTCACATCGATAACGACGGGACCGTCGGCTCGTGCGCTCGGCCTCATTGACCTGCCGGTGATCGTTCCGGTCAAACCCACGGCTCCTGCACTTCCGGCAGGACAGATCCCCATCTACAACCGCGCAACGACTTTTACCGCATACGATCCGGAATTTGCGACACCCTACGTTCAGAACTTTACGCTGTCGGTGACCCGAAACCTGACCAGGAATTACACCATCGATGTGCGTTACGTCGGCACTGTTGGCAGAAAGAGGTCGGGCACGATCAACTTGAATCAACCGAACGTGTACTACAACAAGGAGCTCTTCGACGCTCTCACCCAGACGCGCGCCGGCCTGGACGCTCCGCTGTTTGATCAAATGCTGGCGGGTGTGAATCTGAATCCTGGCCTTACAGGACCCAATGGCGTCGCCTATGGTCCGGTCGGCACCGTAGTGGGTGGCGTTGTGCAGACCGGATCTGCGGCGCTACGACGCAGTACGACGTTTGCATCGAACCTTGCAATTGGAAATTTCGATGCAGTCGCCTCAGCTCTGAACACGCTGATTGGCGGCGCCTCAGTGACGGGCCTTGAAGCTTCGCCGATTACATCCAACGTGGGAGGAACAGTGTTGCGAAACGGTTGCAACCGTATCGCCGATGGCAAGTACGATCCCAATCTGCCGGCAAACACGACAACCAACATTCCGACGCGCTGCTTCGCCGAAAACTACATTGTCGCCAACCCCCAGTTGAGCGCGGCGACGTATACCGCCAACCTTGGAAAATCAAATTATCATTCCATGCAGGCGCAATTGACGGCGAGGCCGATACAGGGCATTACCTTCCAGACCACCTACACGTTTTCGAAGCTTCTCGGCCTGGTGAACGGGACCTTTAGCTACACCGATCCTCTCGACCGGGATGCAGATTACACGTATCCCTACCAGAACGTCACCCACGACCTTCGTACGAATGGCACGTTTGAACTGCCAATAGGGCCCAACAAGCTGGTCTTGGGGAATTCCTCCGGATGGATCGCGCGGGCAATTGAAAAGTGGCAGACCAGTGTCATCTTCAACACTTCGAGCGGAAACCCCAGGACCGTTATTGCGGGACATATGTTTTATGCCGGAGGAAATCAGAATCTGGACGGCGGACAGAACCGCGCGGACGTGGTTTCGACACTGTTTGATACCCATATGAAAGGCCACGCCGAATGGAATGGTGCGACGGGAAGTTACTATGGCGTCAATAAGTACGCGCAGGTGACGGATCCGCAATGCTCCGCAACCGGTCCGGTCAATCACACCGATACCATGGGCGTAAACCTCGTCAGCAACGCGGGTAGCGGGTCAGGCGTTTGCACCCTCAGCGCGATGGCGTTATTGAATCCGGATGGTACGCTCGGCCCGATCGTTCTTCAAAATCCGCTGCCCGGACATCGCGGCACCATGCCAATGTCGCTGGAGGCTCTGGGAAAGTGGAGATTCGACGCAAACCTTGGCAAGTCTTTCCGGATCACGGAATCCAAATCGCTATCGATTCGCATGGATGTGACGAACGTGCTGAATCACCCGGACCTTATTGATCCAGACCCGCAAACAGGTTCGAGCATCAATACTCCGGGCCTGGTGTTCGGACGAATTCAGTCAAAAGGCGGCGCTGGAGCGAACACACAGCCTCGAACATTCCAACTCCAGGCCCGCTTCAGCTTCTGAAAAAATGGGGGAACGAGGGGACTGTCCCCTCGTTCCCTCATTTTTCTTATTGCGCGGGGGCCTGCATGAACCGGCCGCCGAATATGGCGCGGCCCAATACCTTGCCGTCCATCGCCGCCATAACCGCAGCGCGATTGGCAAGCGCAGCCGCATCCAGCGGAGCGTTTAAAGCATAAAGAGTTAGCGTGTAGTGATGCCGTGGTCCCGCAGCGGGAGCGCCAGGGCCTCGGTAGGGCTGAACCTGAACCGCACCTGCCGGAAGCAGAGTAGAGTTCATGGCTCCAGCATTCTCCGGAAGCGACATTGTTGATGCGGGAATCTTGGCAACCATCCAATGAAGGATGTCTCCGCTGACTGAAAGTGCAGGCTGTACCGGCTCGGGATCGTTCATGACCAGGACGAACTCGACGGTTCCCATCGGTACATTCGTCCATGACAGCGCGGGTGAAATGCTCTGGCCTCCTGCTCCGCCCGCATGCTTCGGCGGAATCTCACCGCCATCGGGCCACGCGGTGCTGGTAAGTGCCATCCCCGGACCGCCACGCCCGCCACCGCCTCGCTGAGCCCCACCGGGAGCCCCACCTGGAGCGCCGCCTGGTGCACCGCCACGCGGCGCCTGAGCTCCCGCTGCAGGAGGGCCGCCCGCTGGCGCTTGTGCTGCAACCGCCATGGTGATGCTGACTGTGAAAGCCACTATCAATACAATCGAAAACATCGTCACAACTCTGGATCGCATCGGTTTCTCCTCGCCAGTGTCTGGCAAAATTTTCCGGACGTTCATTCGTACGGAGAATCTTAATAGGCATTGCAAATCGCTGGCCAGTATTAATTATTCCGTTTTGTTGGATCGCGGCATTCGGGATTATTCTTGAAAGAAGACATTGCAAGGAGGACGCCATGATTCAGACGAGATGGATTGCGATTTTCCTGATTCTGATCAGCATGACGGCTCTGGCGGAACGGACAAAACTGAAGCCGGCAACCAATGATCCCCCGCAAGACGATATCAAACTGGGACTCGCCGCTGCCGCGGAAGCGGAAAAGCAGCTCGTGCTGATCCAGAATCCCGACGCGAACTCCTATATCACTTCGCTGGGAAACTCGCTCGTTGCGAAGGCTCCAAACGATAACAGGTTTCCTTTCACATTCAAGATTGTCGACGACAAGTCGATCAACGCCTTTGCGCTTCCCGGCGGGCCCATCTATGTCAACCGCGGAGCGATCGAAGCCGCAGACAACGAAGCCCAGATCGCCGGTGTAATTGGCCATGAGGCGGGTCATGTTCTTCTGCGCCATGGAATGGCACAGGCGAAAAAGGCCCAGTTAACGCAGGGCATTATCGGTGGACTTGGCATCCTTTTCGGAAACAGCACCGCCGGCCAGATCGCCGGTGCCGCTGGTGCATTTGCCGGCAGTTCGATACTGTTGCGTTATTCCCGAGACGCCGAGTCCCAGGCCGATCTCATGGGAACGCAAATACTGTTCGACACTGGCTATGATCCAACGGCAATGGCCGTGTTCTTCGACAAGATGGCGCGCGACCATAAAGGGAGCAAAGCCGAACAGTTCTTCAGCAACCACCCCATACCGGCAAATCGCGTCAAGAAAGTTAATGACGAGATCATGAGAATTGGCGCCGTGCCCCCGAATCCGCGAACCGACACGGCCGCTTTTCAGCGGGTCAAGAAACTCCTGCTGGCGTTGCCGGATCCTCCAAAACCAACGCCGGCAGGCGCGACCGCATCGGCAGCTCCGCCGCCTCCGCCGTCTGCACGTCTGGCGGACTTCCAGACATCTGTATTTCAGCTCCGGCATCCGGATAACTGGGTACCGTCTGTCGACGGAACCAATGTCACACTGGCCCCCGCGGGGGGCGTCGTTGGAAAGGGCGATCTGGCGTACGGGTTGCTCATCGATGTTTTCTCGCCGCAGAACGCTGCGAATCTGGATCAGGCTACGACACAGTTCATCGATAACCTTCTAAAGGGAAATCCATCTGCAAAAATTGTACGGTCGCGGGTTTCGGCTCAGGTAGGGGGGAAACGTGCTCAACTCACCGAGCTTTCAAACTCGAGTCCGACAGGTGGGCAGGAATCCGATATCGTGACCACTGTTCTGCAACCGGACGGTACCCTGCTGTACTTCATCGAGGTCGTTCCGACGAAAGAAATGCCTCAGTACCAGAAGTCCTTCCGTGCGATTCTCGAATCCGTCCGCTTCCGATAAAAGAGCGGTCTGACGCGTCCGGCACCTTCTTTGAACGGACGAATGACAATTGAACATTGACAGTTTCCCCAGACAATTCGGGTGACGGGGAAATCGTCATTTTTCAATGTTCAATTGTCATTTGTCATTCAGGGAAGCTTGAAGTTGTATAGGGTATCGCCGGCGGCAACGACGATGTATTGAACGCCATCCAGTTCATAGGTGATGGGTGTGTTGCTCATGTTCGAGCGCAGTTCCGAATGCCACAGTATCGATCCATCCTTCGGATCGAATGCAATGAGATTGGACGCATTGTCCCCCGCAAACAAAATGTTGCCCGCCGTGCTCAGCAGTCCCGAACGCACGGCAGCACTTGCCGGCCACTTGTGCGTCCACCGGATTTTGCCGGTCTTGTAGTCAATGGCTTCCAACATGCTTTCGGACCATCCACCGCGATCGTTGCCACCCCAGCCTTCAGGTTTCACATCGGTGTCATAGAGGTAGTAAACGCTGAATGCGCGCGTGGCATTCACATAGAACAGTCCGGTCTCCGGGCTATAACTCGGGGGCGGCCAGTTGACAGCGCCTCCCTGATTGGGAGAGACGAGTGCACCGTCGTATTGCGGCTCTTTCTTTGGATCCGGTATGGGCTGCCCTTTCGCATCGACACCCTTCGTCCAGTTCGTCTTCACGAATTCCGTGCTGAGAATGTTCTTTCCGTTCGTCCGATCCAGAACAAAGAACCATCCGTTTCGGCTGGCCTGTGCGAGCAGTTTGCGCGGCTGTCCGTTCACTTCACCATCAAAGAGTATCGGTGCTTCAATCGCATCCCAGTCGTGGGTGTCGTGCGGCGATGCCTGGAAGTACCAAACCAGCTTTCCGTTATCAGGATTGAGCGCGATGATGGATTCGGTGTACAGATTGGCGCCTTCTCTTCCACGTCCGGCGATTACCGGCTGCGGATTGCCGGTTCCGAAATAATACAGATTCAACTCCGGATCGTACGCGCTTGGTCCCCACGTCATGCCTCCACCATGCATCATCGCTTCGACGCTGGGCCAGGTCTTCGCTTCGGGATCGTTGGGATTGGGATACGTGTACCAGCGCCATTGAAGCTTGCCGGTCTCGGGGTCGTGCGATTCCACATACCCAGGAATATCGAGATCGTCGCCGCTTACGCCGACGATCACATGATTCTTGACGATCGTAGGTGCGACGGAACCGTAGTAGAACTGCTCCAGATCGCAGATCTCCGTATGCCAGCGCTCCGTGCCATCGGCGACGTTCAGCGCAATGAGATTGCAGTCCGGTGTCTCGACGTATAGCGTCGATCCAAGCACCGCTGCGCCTCGATTACCGATATGCCAGCCGCCTTTGGACTTCCACGAAAAATGCCAGATCTCGCGGCCGGTGCGTGCGTCAACAGCCCAGACATGATCGGGTATCGTGGTGTACAAAACTCCGTTAACCTCGATCGGCGTGCCCTTGATCGTGGCCGAAGTCGCACCGCCGCCAGCCGCCGGGCCACTGCCCGGATTCGCGCGCCAGGTCCAGGCCTGCGTGAGACTGTTCACATTCGACGAATGGATTCTTTTCAACGTGCTGAAATGGCGGCCGGAATAATCGCCGTGAACCATGGGCCAGTCCACAGGGACCTGTCCGAGTAACACCGCAGAAAGAAGCAGAACTCCGATGAGACTTCCTGGAAGCTTCCCGCGTTTCATTTAAGCGACTCCAGATAAGCGACGATGTTGTGCATGTCCCCATCCGTGTACTGATCCAGCAATTCATGATGCACGGCAAGTGGATCGCGCACGTCGACTTTCACGTTTGGGGCGCGGCGAAACGTCTGCGTCTGGCCATCGACGCCACGCAACGAAACATTGAAATCGTCGATTCTAACGAGTGTGCCGGTGACTGCAGCTCCGGCCGCCGGAGTTACAGTCACTTCTGTTTGCTTTCCTCCGCGTGCGATTCGAGGGAAAAGAAAATTCTGCTGGATATTGATCGGCGTCGTGCGTGTTCCGTAGCCTGCGAGGTCGCCTGTTGGAGAATGACAGGTACTGCATTTTCCTGCGCCATTGAAGTAATCCTTTCCCGCCGCGACATTTCCGGTGAGCACGTTCGGGGGCTGGTTTGTGTTGCGGTTACTCGATGTCGATTCGACGCGTTGGTGCAGGAAATGAGACAGATCGAGAATCTGCTCCTGGGTCAGATCTCGGGGATGATTCGAGAGCTTCTTCATGGCTGGTCCAATGTCGTTACCGAGCCGATCATGCAACACAACGACCGAACGAATCAGGTCAGGGCCGTCGTCTCCGCCTTTCACGTTGCTCCCATGACAGTTGATGCAGTATTGGGCATAGACGGCCCGCCCCCGCGTTGCCGCCGCATTGTCGATGACCTGGCGGACCGTGGGTCCGGCCTGGCCGGCGGCAAATTCAGCTGCCAACACAATCACGACTGCGATAATCAATACGTGATTTTGAAAGCCTAGACGTCGCATATCCCAATCGCTTTTTCCAGTACGCCAATGGCATCCTCGCCCGCATTGGGCGAGTATTCATGCGACAGGAACCCGGTAAACCCGAGATCCACAATGGACTGTGCGATGAAGCGGTAGTTGAGCTCCTGGCTCTCATCGATATCGTGACGACCTGGATTACCGCCCGTGTGGAAGTGTCCGATCCATTGAAAATTGTCCCGGATATTGCGAACGATGTCGCCGTCCATAATCTGCGCGTGATAGATGTCGTAGAGAATTTTCACTCGAGGTGAATTGACGCGCTTCATCACATCGACTCCCCAGGCCATATGATCGAACATGTAGTCCTTGTGGTTCACGCGACTGTTGAGCAACTCCATACATATGGTGACGTCTTTGGACTCCGCATACGCTTTGATGTTGTTGAGGAAGGCGACGCAGTTGTCCGCGCCTTCCGCGTCCGCCATGCCCGCTCGATTTCCCGAAAACGTGATGATGTTGGGAACTCCGGCCGCTGCGGATTCATCAATGGCGGCACGCATGCTCTGATCCAATCGCGCATGGTTCTCTTTGCGATTCAGCCCATTCGGAATGCTGGCACCGGCGGTCGGCTGGTACATCGAGGAAACCAGACCGTACTTCTTCAGCGTCGGCCAGTCGGCGGGCCCCCGCAAATCGAATCCTTTGATACCGAGACGCGCGGCCTCTTTGCAGGCATCTTCAATCGTCGTGCCGCGAGCGAAAACGCCCATGGTGACTCCCTGCTTCAGCCGTCCTCTTCGTTGAACGGCTGGCGCTGTCGTTTGTGCCCCAATCAAAGGAAACACCGAAGCTCGGGCCACCAGTAAGGGAACGGCCATCGTACCTAGAAAAGCTCTTCGTTGCATGGTTTCCTCCCATGTCGCACTGGATGCCCGGCAGTATATCTGCGACGGCCGACGTCCTGGAGAAAAATAGGTTACTCTATCGCGCGGAGGACGCCTGAATGTCGCAGAGAAGCATTACTGTTTCCGTAATCGTGCTGACCCTGGTTGTGATGACGGGGTGCAGTTCTGAAAAACAAGTCGTACCGGCGGTAGCAACATACGATCCGGCAACGGCGACGGCCCGCGTATTTGGAAGCATCAAATTCGAAGGCACTCCACCGGAACCCACACCGATTCATGCGGGAGGCAGCGCCTACTGCGTGCGGAACGCGCGCGGGCTCGTGGATGAAGACGTCTCTGTGACGAGCGACAAAAAACTCCGGAACGTCATCGTTTATGTAAAGTCCGGCCAGGAAGGCCGAACCTATGAAGCTCCTTCGGAACCGGTCGTTCTGGACCAGCAGAAATGTGCCTACGTGCCCCACGTCCTGACGGTGATGACGAACCAGAAACTGTCGGTGCGAAACAGCGACCCGACTTTTCACAACGTTCATGGTCTCAGCCAGGCCAATCCGGGATTCAACATTGCGCAGGCGGACAAAGGCGCGGAAAACACATTCACGTTTACGAAGGCCGAAGCACCATTTCACATCGGATGCGACCTGCATCGATGGATGGGAGCGTTCGTTGGCGTCTTCGATCATCCGTTCCATACGACATCCGGAATGTCCGGCGATTACGAATTGCACCTTCCTCCGGGCAAATATGAAATTGTCACTTGGCATGAAAAGTTCGGCGAAAAAACGATGCCGATCGAAGTCGCGGAGAATTCGAAGATGGAGTTGAATTTCGCGTATGCCGGAACAGCCACAAAGTAAGAATTGGTCCAAAGCTGTGGGCGGTCATAGACCGCCCATACTCTACTGAGGCTTGATGGCCTTGAAGACGACGGGGAGAGTGTCGTAGCCGTCAAGTGCGATGGACTTTGAAGCGGCCTCGACAGTTACTTTGCCAGTCAGCGAGGCCTTGCCTTCACCATCTCCCTTCGGACCCAGGCGAAATTCCATCACAGTGAATTCATAATCCGTCGGAGTTGCTGTCCCCGCAGGCTTCCAGGTCGCATTTGAAGCGCCGAGCCGTCGGTCCGTTGCCAAAATGATGCGCTGGCCGCCATTGGGCAAAGGGAGCTTGTAAGCGTAGCGAATCGCGTATCCGGTGACTTCAGAGGTCCAGAGGTATCCATTCACCGGTCCATTCTGCAATGCCGTAAGCAACGATGCAGCCGGCGTCAAGACTGCCGCATTGCCTGCGCCGCCACCGCCGCGACCACCACGGCCGCCACCGCCGCGCGCGGGTGCCGCAGCAGGGGCAGGCACCGCATCCGGGTCGGGAGGAAGATCCGGCGCAGCATCCGCCGCAGCCGGAGTAGTTGCAGTTGCAGCCGCACCGCGAGCTGCGCCCCCGCGGCCCGCCCCACTGCCGCGGCCGCCTCCGCCACTACCGCGAGCACCGGCAGCTGCCGTCAGAGTCCACGCCGCTACAAACTGATCCCGTTCGGCATCGGTCGACCACTTGTTCAAGTTGAGCTTGATGGTTTCGCCGGCACTGCTGACGTTGTCGCTTGTGGCGGTCAGTTTCAAGACCGGTCCGGCTGCAGGCGCCTGGGCTCTGGCAAGAACGGCCACTGCTAAAATTCCGATAAACGTAAACAGTGTTGCTATGTATCTCGTCGCCTTTTCTTTAGTCGTCATGGGCCATTCGTCTTTCCATTTGATGCTGCTCGTATTGCATGTTTTTGGATTCTTTCTGAATCCAGGCCTTATGCCGGGTTGTTGCACTTTCGTTCTTCGTCGCAAACAGGGAAATCATCTGCTCGAGATTCTTCCCTTTCGCATGACAGCCCGGACATGCCGCCACTTCGACTGTGGTCGGCACCACGAGATGTTCAAAGGTGGTACCACACTTACGGCATTTATATTCAAATATTGGCATCGCCTAATTATCCTGATTAGTTCCCCGAACTCGACCTAGCCACTCGACCAGACGCTCCAGTTCCTCGTCCGTGAGTTTTGCCCCCCGTTCACGCATGTCGATCGAAAGCACTCGCCACTTTTCTTCCGAATATCTCGCCTGATTCACGCGGTCGATATCGTGACAGGTCGTGCACGCACGATCCAGAAGACGCTTTGCTTCCGGGTCTGAAAAGAAAGTAGTGATCTCTGGAGCGATGTACGATCGCGGGAATGGTTTCGTATTCGGCCCGAATTTCATCTCCAGCCAGTCAAGAAGAAGTTTCTGGTCCGCTGCCGCCAGTACTGCACTTTTGTCTTTATGTTTGCTATCGATCAAGTTCTGCCAGCCGTTTCGATCCAGTGCATAGAACGCATAGTCGTCGATACCATGGCATGCGGTGCAATTCTTGCGAATCACCTGCCATACCGGACCGCTGGGTGGAACCACCTGTGGACGAGATGCACCTCTTCCCTGTGCAGTCACAGTTCGAGCAACTGGCATCGCCAACAGAACAACCATCACTGTCGCGACAAACCAGATTGCTTTTATCCAGAACTTCCGACTCATCCACATTTCTCCGTCGTTCGCTTTCAGGTTCTGTCTTACTAGGCCAATCCGGGAAGCGGTCCGCTGCTGGAGCCGATACTATCCCGCTGAATACCATAAAGACGAAGGATGCTCAGCAGCATGTTCGATGTTTTCTGGGTATCGTCTGGAAACACAATATGACGGTTGCCTTTGAACGTGCCGTCTATCCCTCCGACCAGAATCACCGGCACTTTCACATGCGCATGCCGATGTGAATTGCCCATGTTACTTCCCTTGTAGATCAGCACATGATCGAGAACGCTTCCATCGCCGTCCGGGATGTTCTTCAATTTCTCGACGAAGTAAGCCAGGTTTTGCACGTGATAGCGGTTCATCTTCGCGTAGTTGGCAACGTTCTCCGGCTTGTCGCCATGGTGCGAGGATCCATGCCACCCACCGGTGAAGCCGGATTCGGGGAAGCTCGTCCCCGACAAGTCCCGACCCAACATCAACGTCGCCGATCGAGTGATATCGCCTTCGAAGGCCAGAGCCATCAAGTCATACATCAGCCGGAAATGCACATGCTTGTTGTCTGGAAGGCCAAATGGGATTTCCGCGGAAGGCTCTTTCACCGATCGGCCCATTGCGATATTGATTCGCCGTTCAATCTCACGAATATTCTCGGTATAAGTATCGAGCCTGCTCTTGTCACCTGCGCCGAGATCCCTCTTGAAGAAGGCCAGTTCGCGCGTTACCGAATCGAGAATGCTCGCATTTTGTTTGCGGCCAGTGACACGCTCTTCGGTACTGGTTCCATCGCCGAACAGTCGCTCGAAAGCCACGCGAGGATTGCACTGAGTGGGTAGCGGCTGAGTGGCTGTCGTCCAGGATATGGAATTTGTATAGGCGCAGCTGTATCCCCAATTGCAATTCCCGAAATTGCCGGTGTCTTCTATACCCAGCTGAATGGACGAAAGAATCGTGTCCTGCCCGTACTTCTGCGCAATCAGCTGGTCGATTGTCACCCCGAGATACGGACTGACGGCATTTCTTCTCGGTCGTGCTCCGGACAACAACGCCGCACCCTTCGCGTGGTCTCCTCCGGGTTCTTCCTCCGTCGCAAACGATTCGTTCATATCGAGTCCACTGATAAGAACGGTGCGGTCGCGATAAGGCTCCAATGGTTTCGTGATAAACGAAAAATCGAAGTTCGCGCCCTCCTGCACCGGACTCCAGTAGCCGGGGGCGGCGCCGTGCGGATGCCAGATTCCCACAAAGCGCTTCGCCGGGCTTGCGGCAGTCTGCCGCAGTGGCGTCTGCGCGGGAAGCATCGATTCGAGCAGCGGCAAAGCCAGGGTCGTGCCGACGCCGCGAAGAAACGTTCGACGAGGAATGTGTCTCTTGGTAATAAACATTATCTGGCCTCCTCTACAACTTTCGTTCTCATCTGGAATGGTGCGCTCCGGATTATACCCATCAGGATCGACGTAAATTTGTCGTTGTTTTTATCCGCATCTTTCACGATGGAGCGGACCACCGGCATATCGTAATATTCCACGCCGCGGCCCAGAGCATACGTCATCATCTTTTCTGTAATCATTCGAACAAACTGTGGAGAGTAACGCAGCAGCGCCTTTCTCAATTCCACCGGCCCGTTCACCTTCGTGCCGTCCCAGAGTTCGGATGACGCATCGATAACAGCCCCACCGTCGCCTCCCTGCTTCAATCGCCATTTGGCATCGGCATCGAAATTCTCAAGTGCGAATCCGATCGGATCCATCAGCTTGTGACAACTGGCACACGGTTCGTCCTTTCGGTGCAACGTCATCTGCTCGCGTAGCGTCAGAATCTTTTCCGGTCCTCCCTTGGTGTCTTCAAGGGGTGGAACGTTCGGCGGAGGCTCCGGTGGCGGGGTGCCGAGAATATTTTCAAGCACCCAGACTCCCCGCTTGACCGGTGAAGTTCTGAAATTCTGCACCCACGTGACAGACAGGAAACTTCCCTGCCCTAGCAATCCGCGGCGGTAGTCCATCTCCGGGCCAAGGGCCACGCGCCGGAACTGGGATCCGTATACGCCGGGAATTCCATAATGTTTCGCGAGCCGCTCGTTCAGAAACGTGTAATCTGCCGTCAGCAAATCCACGACGCTGCGATCCTCACGCATGATGCTGTCGAAAAGCAGTTCGGTCTCACGCCGAAAACCCGATCGCAACTCGTCGTCCCAGTCGGGATAGTGCACCCCATCCGGAGATGTCGACGGCAGGTTCCGCAGGTACAGCAATTGATCGGCAAAATTTTCAACGAGAGCCGCAGAGCGCGAATCCGCGAGCATGCGCTTCACCTGCGCCTCAAGTACAGCAGGAGTGCTGAGCTTTCCCTGACTGGCCAGCGCAATCAGCGCGTCGTCCGGAATACTGCTCCAAAGGAAAAACGACAATCGAGAGGCTAATTCCAGATCGGAAATGCGATAGGTTTTCCCGTCCGCGAGATTGGCGGGAACCTTTTCGGCGCGCACCAAAAACTGTGGACTTGCAAGGAGCCGGCGCAGCGCCAGCTCGATGCCGTCGTCGAACGTACCGCCTCGGTGCCCTTCTCTATAAAAATCCAGCAACGCTTCAAGGTCAGTCGCATCGGCAGGGCGGCGGTATGCGCGCCTCGTCAGCGTCGTAAGTATCTCCTTCGCGCAGGGTTCTTCCTGGGCGGCAGTTATCGGCCGGCACGTAAAGACTTTGCGAAGGCTGCGCGAGTCCTCGGGGCGTGCAGCATCGAACGGTCCCTGAATTCTCAGCAAGCCGATCGCCGGGTAGTACTCAATCTGCGGGATGCTGTTATTCTCAAGCGATTTCCGTTCGTACTGTTTGATCAAATCGAGACTGGGCCGGTAGTTGGTCGCAAGGAAAGTGGCCCCAACCATATGGGTGCCTGCGCGAACCGGAACGGAAATGTCGATGGATCCATCACCGCCGGATGCAGCCATACCTTGAGTCAACCCAACGCCAATGTAATCGGATAGTTTTACCCTTTCGCCGTCGATAACGAACTCAATCTGCTCGCCGGGAATGTACCGGCCGATACCGAAGTTCTGGATTGAGAATTTGTACATGCCATCAGCCGGGAAACTGTGGCGGACCAGCATTCCTCCGCGCGTGCCGAAAGGCAGGCCATCGATGTGCTGGTTTTGCGACGTATCCCCCGGTGCAATGTAGGTCATTTCCGTTGGCGTCTTCCAAAAACCTACTGCCGCGCGGGCGACTCTGGTCGCGGCCGTCATATAGGCTTCCAGCAGCGTGGGAGATATCGTCAGCGAACCCGCAACGTTGTCGAAGCCTCTGGCGGAATCGTCCTGCGGCAAAAGCGTGGTTACATCGATTTCAAGATCCAGAAGATCCCGGACGACATTGGCATACTCGGTTCGATTGAGCCGGTGGAGAATCACCGATCCAGGATTGGGCCGGGCTGCGGCCTTTCGATCGATCTCCGTTTCAAGCCAATTCCGCAGTCCTTCATACTCGACCAGCGGCGGCCGCTTCACTCCTGGCGGTGGCATCAATCCTGCGCGAAGTTTGCGAACGACCTTTTCCCACAATTCCGGGTGATCCCCAGCGTTATTGAGGTCGAGATTCTCCAAAGTCAGATTGGCTTTTTTCGTTTTGTCGTTGTGGCAGGTAACGCAGTATTGATCAAGAAGAGCACGCTGAACGGCGG
>Ga0105248_10001509_pt1 | contig 25897 bp, 24 predicted proteins | sample KBSS34metaG_FD_81524 | JGI IMG/M metagenome (GOLD analysis project Ga0105248, IMG submission 81524) | Switchgrass rhizosphere microbial communities from Kellogg Biological Station, Michigan, USA - KBS S3-4 metaG | ecosystem: Host-associated > Plants > Roots > Rhizosphere > Soil | place... | reverse complement strand
GTTCGATCTCCGCCGGCTTCAAATGTGCCCACGGTGGCCGAAGGTGGGCGGGTATGACAGGAGCCACCAGTCGCGGCAGGGACGGGTACGGTGCCCCGGATCGCCTTGACAGATAAGCCATTTACTTTACCACATATTTTCTGCACGCTTCGTTCACCGCGGGGCCGGGAAGAAACGTCAAGGTTAAAGAAAAAGACCATGTCCCGGTTTTCCGTTCTGGCACCGATCGACGAGGAGGAAGGGCCGGAAGTGGCGGAACCCGAACCCCCGGCCCAACGAACGGCAGCAGATATTTCGGCCGAACCAACGGTGTCGGAAATGCAGGCTGTGCACGCCAAAATGCCGTCGTTGACACGGACCAAGTCCTTGCGTGCGTCACACGCGCCCCCAACGCCCAGCGGCGCAGCCCCCCTGTTGTTGACCGATGCGTTGTTGCCCTTTCCGGTTTTGCCGCCGTCGATTGTGGAAGTCACGCACGACACCATCTTTGTGTCGCTGGCCAGTTATCGCGATCCGGAATGCAGCAACACGCTGTATGACTTGTTCACCAAGGCCCACTACCCGGAACGCGTGTATGTGGGCGTTTGCCAACAGAACGCACCCGAAGACGCCGACTGTCTCGACGACCGTCTGAAGCCTTACCTCCATCACCTTCGCGTGCTGCGGCTTTCCCATTTCGACGCCCAAGGTCCCATGTACGCCCGCGCGCTGATCGAACAGCAGTTGTACCGCGACGAACTGTTTTACCTGCAAATCGATTCGCACATGCTGTTTGTGCCCGGTTGGGATGAACTGTGCATTCAACAGTTGGCCCTGTGTCCGTCGGACCGTCCCATCTTGACGACGTACCCCAACGACTTTGACCGGCTGACGCGCCAGCACGTCATCCTGCCCGACGGGTCCAAGCGTCCGTTGGGCACGGTGCCGCCCACCTTCATCCGCTTTCGGGAGTTCCACCAACGGCTGAAATTCACCGAACAAGAGAAGCACAACTTCCACACGGTGCCCCTGCGCCCGCTGCCCTCGCTCTTCTGGGCGGCCGGCTTTAGTTTTTCCTTGGGCGAACTGATTCGGCAGGTGCCCTACGATCCGCACTGCCCCTTTCTGTTTTTGGGCGAAGAAATGGGCTTGGCGCTGCGGTACTTCACGCACGGCTGGGATTTTTTCGCACCCGGCGTCAACGTGGTCTATCATTTGCTCAAGCGAACCTACCGCAAAACGTTTTGGGAACAGGTGTATTTGAAGAATTGCGTGGTCGACGATGCCACGCGCAGGGCTCGCAAAACGCTGGAGGAGCAAGCGGTGCATCGTGCGACGCAGTTGGTGTTGGATCGACTGCCGCCGTCCGATCCGTATGGCTTGGGGAAGGTGCGCACCGTGCGGGATTGGGAGGTGTACACGGGGGTCGACATCCGCGCGCAAACCGCCCAACTGCGATCGTATTGGGGCCTCTCTCCGCAAGCCCCGGATGACGAAAAACTCCTCAAGCACGGCCAGCAAGTGCCGAGTTTTGTGCCCAAGGCCGCCAAAGCCCATCTTTCAGTGCGGTCCACCACCCGGACCGCTATCGCTCGGCCCCCGAACACCCGAACCGCAGCACGGGCCGCTTCCAACCGGTCCGCCATGGCCCGAACCGCACAGATTGCTTCCACCCGAACGCCGATCACCCGAACGCCGAACACCCGGATTGCTTCCACCCGAACGCCGCTCACCCGAACCGCACAGATTGCTTCCACTCGGACAACCGCGCGGATCGCTTCCGCCCGTACGAACGTCCAAAACACTCCCAAGCCACGTCCCCCGCCGGTGTACTTTTCCAACAAGGGCTTGTATTAAACAACGGTTTCGATCAACGTAACGTAGCCAAACGGGGAAGGCGCCTATCGGAAAAGGCGCCTATCGGGAAACCCTGTAGAATCGGGAAAAATTTACCTGTAGCCAGGTCACGAGGGAGGACTCGCGTGGGTTGGTCGGACCCGATCAGATCATGCACCGAGGCGAGGACGAGGGTGTTGTTCCGCTGGACCGTCGCACCAGTCATACGCCCAGCGTCCATCAGCAGGACGTCGGATATGAATGGAACGACGCCCATGAGCAGTTGTGCCAAAAGTGGAAGGACCGTTCGGACCATTACGGGCACCTGCACACGTTGGCGGGCAAACAATGGGCGCAATTCAACGCGTGGCTGGGGTTGCCGACGAAAGTGCTGCTGTCCTTGATTGCCAGCGTGGAGTTTTCCCAATTGTCCAATGCCTCCAACAATGCCAGTTGGACCTTTTATTTCAATGGCCTGGCCGCGTTGTTGACCTTGGCCTTGGAAGGGGCGCAGGACTACTTGGGGTTGGGTCCCCGGGCCACCAAACACTTTGCGGCGGCCACCATCTACGAAAAGTTGGCCATGAACATCGAAATGGAACTGTGCCACCCGCGGAACCAGCGCGTCAATGTGCGCGCCTTCATGCGGCATGCCAAAATCACGTTGCAAAACTTGAAGGAAACCGCACCCGACATTCCCAGCCGCATCCTGGATGCCTACCTGCAAGCCGTGGAAGCCGCCGACCGTGGACAGATCAGCCAATACGTGCGGAACGTGCCCGAGGCAGGCGGAATGCTGCCTGTTCCTCCACCGCCCGTAGCAGTGCCACCACCACCCGTTCCACCCACCAACCCGCCCGCTCCACCACCGCCCCTATCCGTTCCATCACCACCCACCAACCCGTCCTCCTTCCGTGCGTTGTCCTTGGTTCCCCCGCCGGTCGAATCTCATCCAGAAGACAACATCAATCCCGAAACCGATCTCCAGGACGAGTTTGCCCAAGCCATGCAACGCAAACTGGAAGACAAACAGGCGCGCTTGGAAGCCTTTCGCTTGCAACGGTTCAACGAGTCCTAACGGGATATTTTATTCGAAAAAGGGACGGTGCTATGACGACGAGTCCTAACGGGGTTTATTCGAAACAGGGACGTGAACGGTGCTATGACGTAGGAACGGTTCACTCGGCCACAGGCACGGGTTGAGTCGGGCGCATGCGGTGCAGGAGACGGTCCAGCGTTTGCAGTTGCTGGATGAAGCCTTCGTTCATGCACAGTTCGGGTCGGGCGCTGCGCACCATCTCCAACGCAACGTCGTACGCCAAATCATAGACAATCATGAGGTAGGCGATGACAAAGGACACGGAGCGCGACCGCCCGGCCGTGCAGTGGACGAGCACGTTGCGCCGTTCCCTTAAGCACCGGCGAATAAAATAAATCACGGTTTCCAGATGGCTCAAGAGATTGCTGGAAGGTCGGTCGTCCAAAGAAAGACAGAGTTGCTCCACTTCGTCGGCCGGCAAACCATCGATGCGGTAATAAATGGGCGATAAAATGGCGTACGGGGTCCGTATGGACACCAAGCCTGTGATGTTGTGCCGTCGCAACAGTGCTTCGTCCGCCGCGGAGGGAGCATCGCTGATGTACAGGTGCTGGCCGTCGGGCAAGCGCACGGGACTGAGGTAGGTCAACGCGCGAGGCCAATACAAGGGCCACGACGGCAACCATTCCCACCACGCCTCGACCCACGTTTTCCAGGTGGGGTTCGAATCGGTGGCATACATCCTCCTTCTTTACTTCTGACCTTGATCTTTCTTCCTTTGTGGCCCCGTCGCGGGGTAAAACAAAACAGCCAAAACCCGTGCACCTCCTTCATACTTTTTCCTGTGCGTTACGCAACGTCCGAGTCCATTCTACTTTTTAAAAAGAAAGTCCATGGAGCCGTCCGAGGAACTGTGGCGTCGCTTACAAAAAAAACAACGGCGCCGAATTGCGGCCACCACCTGCACGTGGTTGGCGCGACAGGGGTTGCTGGAGTTGCTGCAACGGGCCCGGGCCCAAAGCCCTCCATACCCTTCGGATGAAACGACGTGCGGTGCCGCCGCCCAACACGGCCATCTCCAACTCTTGCAATGGTTGCGTGAGCAGGGTTGTCCATGGGACGCAACCACCTGTGCGTTTGCAGCGATGGGCGGCCATATCCCGGTGCTGGAGTGGCTTCGGGCGAATCACTGCCCTTGGGACGAACGGGCCTGCGAGTGGGCCGCGCGGGGCGGCCAAATGGCGACGCTTCAATGGCTGCGAAAGCAGTACCCGCCTTGCCCCTGGAACCAGTCCACTTGCTGCCGCGCGGCCGAGCAGGGGCACTTGGACATCCTGCAATGGGCACGGAACCACGGCTGTCCCTGCGGCCCTGAGACGGGCCTTCGTGCCGTGGAAAACGGTCACTTGCACGTACTGCAATGGTTGGAGGCCCATGACGACGCCGAACCTTTACCTGGTCCCCTATCCTGGTTCCGCACCGCGTTTCAACAAGGCTATTGGGTTATTGCAGAGTGGATGCTCCGCGCTGCCCCCCATCGTGTTGTTTGTACTCCTTTGTTGGTTCCCAGCCGCCGTTTCTCCGAATGTTACCAAGCGCAACGCTATGTGGTGCACTCTGTTCGTCACTGCATGTTTTCGTATGCTTGGCTGGATGCGGTGACCGACGTTTCCCGGTTGGTTTTGGACCAAGTGTTGATTCCCGACCTCAGCAAGTTGATCCAACGGTACGTGTAAAAGATGAGGGCCAAAACGTAAGGAAAAAACTGGGTGGATGCCGTTTTTAATGTTGGGCAGTGACTAGTTCAGACGGGGCAACGTGCCGAGGCTCACGACGCCTTGTGCGTCGCCGACCACGCCTTGCTCGATGAGTTTCTGGAAGCGTTGGGCGAGTTGGTTTAGCATACGTTGTTCCACTACGCCGAAAAGTTGGTTGGCATTTTGTGCCACCTGCCGACTCGCACCATACTCGCCGATGACTGTCAGACCATTTTCAGCGGTGCTGGAGATCTGGACCGAATTGTACTCGTTGACAAAGTACGACGACTTGAAGTTGGCCACCGCCGTAGAGCACATGTTGTAGGGCTGCGCCAATTTGTCCTTCAGCAAACGAAAATGACGCTCCAGGGCCACCTTCGCATCCGCCCGAAATTGCTCCAAGGACGGAACTTGTCCAGGCGCCAGATCCAGAGCAAACTCCCGGAGCACTCCAGCCTCCGACAGGAAGCGGTAATTGCCCGTGAGGTTGATCCGCTGAACCACCACCGGTCCTTCTTGAGCCATGGTTGACACGAAGAAGACCAGAAGGTGTTGAGAAAGTGAACCACCCGCACGTGTCGGCTACACCCCCCAGACTAAGTTCGAAACGACTCATCCCTGACTACAGACCAAACTCGGAACGGATCTTGGAATGGTTCGTCCCTGACTACAGACCAAACTCGGAACGGATCTTGGAATGGTTCGTCCCTGGCTACAGACCAAACTTGAAAGTTACCCCGTTTCGTGATGAAACTTAATTGGTGGCTACGGTGCTTCCGGTTTTCCGAAACAGCCACGAGTACCGGGAACAAATCACCATGGCTCTGACAGCGGAGGCCGTACGACAACGCATGAAAGGGCGTCCGTTGACCGAAGACACCTGTGCCTTTGCTGCAGCCAGCGGAGATTGGGCGTTGCTCCAGGGGCTGCGAAGTTTCGATCCCCCCTGTCCCTGGGATGCTTGGACGTGCGCTGCAGCGACCCGAAAGGACCATACGGAGATGCTGCATTGGATGCACGCGCAGAACTGCCCTTGGGACGAGTGGACCTTTGGGGGCGCTGCAGCCCGAGGCGATCTCGATCTGATGGGCTGGTTGAGAACGCAGGGTTGCCCGTGGGGGGTTTCGACCATGCGGGAGGGTATATCCGGAGGACTGGAGGCCCTGCAATGGTTGCGGTCCAACGGTTGTCCTTGGGACGAAACGGCGATGGAGTATGCTACACACAACCTGGAAATCCTGCAGTGGTTGCATTCCCAGGGCTGTCCCTGGAGTACCCATGTGTTTACGCACGCCGTGGACCAATGTGCCGACTGGACGGTGCTGCACTGGTTAAAGAATGTCGGTTGTCCTTGGGATGTCGGGGCCTCCTGTGCGGCGGCCCGCCAAGGTAAGTTGGACGTTTTGCAATGGTTGCGCTCCCACGGATGTCCTTGGGATGCTCATACGCTCCACATGACCACCACGTATGGCCATTACCCTCTCTGCCAATGGGCCTTGCAGCATGGTCTCTCGCCGGATGTTCACGGGTTGAAACCATCCCCCTTCATAGAGTTGCGTCAATATTATCAAGCACGGGTTTGGCTCCAACAACAGTACGGCCTCCGGTGGAGCAAGCGCATCAAGCGTTGGTTGCGGAACGTTAAGGATGTTTCCCAAACCCTGCTGGAGGTCGTGCTAATAACCGATGTGGTATCGTTGGTCCTTGGGTACTGCTGAAACTCGATGGCTAGAAACTCCATGTTGTCCAGATACACTCCAAGTGTTCGGTTCAGCACCGTTGGGTATTGTTTCAGCGTGATACCACGATAGGCCGGATGGGTTATTTTCATCAAGGGTGACTCGGCCGTAGAACGTCGGGCCGCCCTCGAAGGTCGGGTGATCCGTTGGTGGGGAAGGGAAGAAACTTGGGCCGTCGTGGATTTTGCTGTTTCTTATCCGTGGTGTTGTACTGCACTGCTGAATGAGATCAAACACAATCCCCCTAACCCGAAAAAAAAACGTGCGCAACACCAAATAAACCCCCTCCTCATGGACGACCAGTACTTTAGGGCGGTTTTTCTGTCCCGAACCAACGAGCGCTTTGGCGTAACCAGTCCGCACGAGGCCTCGACGTTGCGGCAACAGGCCAGAAATCGCACGGCCATCGTTCGCCGGGCCGAAAACCTGTTGCGACCGGGTGGACGCTGTTACGGTATGCGGGTGGTTTGGGCGGGCGACTATGCCGACGAGGAACCCGGACAAACCTACAATCTGTACGCAGCGCCCGATGTCTGTAACCTCGATCACGAAGGGGAGTGTCCCTCAGCGCTGCGGTACATCGTCAACCACACCCAAGCCACCTATGTGGACTTGGCCCAATATGGGCTGGGCCACCCGCTGCCCCTGTTGACCGTCGAAGGCGTGGCCGACGACCCCACCTACGAGGCCTGGGTTGGTGCCTGGGCCCGCGACGAAATCACCTGCGAGAATATGGCGCCGCCGCCCCATTATAGTCCACTGGTCCTGCGCGCCCTCCGTGACGAATGAAACGTCCAAAGACAGCAGCCACGCCCTATCCCACCACCCACGCTCTATCCCACCATCCGTGTTCGTTCGTTTTCCCTTCACAGGGTGTAGTGAACGACCAAACCAACCAAGTCGGAGGGCCAGCAGGTCTGGCGTTCGAGGAGGGCTTGAAGGCGCTGGCGTTTCTTTTCGTGGGTCCGACACCAAACCAACCGACGATCCTCCGGAAGACGTGCCAGACACGGGCGAACCACGCCGAACCTACCGCACACAGACGCTTGGCACCGCACGTGGTCCCATTTCGCGGTGTATTCGTGGAGGATGTGGCGCCACAGGGAAGATGGGGGACTGAACTTGATTTGCCAGGTGATGTAGTCGACATGGGTAGCAAAGACAGCCGGACTTTGCCGAAACGGTCGGCAATGGCACAAGCCTTGATGCAAATTGGATATCCAATGACACCTGTCGCGGTCCGTACTCCATCTTTTGTTGCAGCGTCTGATCCGTTGGTACGTGTGCAGCAAGTCGGGCGCGGACCAGGTCTGCCATACGTGTGGATGTTGGTAATGGGCTGTTAACTGCGCCAGCGCCGCGGCGACCGGTTCAAGATCGGGACGGCCCTGGCAATCGTCATTCCATTCGATGAGTTTGGTCGGCAGCAAGAAGCATACGTCCTGCAACGCCGGGAAGTTGGGAAGATGCTGTTGGAGCAAGTGAAAATGCAACGTTATGAAACGAACGAGGAGCAAAATGCGCTGTGAGGTTGGAGTGGAGGTATCATAGAAAATGTACTGTAACTCGTACACAAGGTCGTCCCCCGTGACGGCCGACCCATGGGCCATAGGGGGGTTTCATTCTGGCAGATTTTTTTCCCCGTGGCCACCAAACGTTGGCGCCCAACCTAACGCCTTTGACCAGGCACAATGCGTTTTCACAAGGCATAGTGTTCCACCAGGCGCAGCAAATCGTCCGGGCAAGGCGTGTGGCGTTGCAACGCTGCGTGAAGCCGTTGGCGTTTCTTTTCGTGGGTCGGGCACAGGGGTTTTCGTGTCACGGGAGGTGCGAAACAGGGGCGCCGAGCACCACCCCGGCCACACACCGTCGCGTGGCAGCGCGTATGGACCCACTTTGCGCTGTACTCGTCGAGGATATCGCGCCACAGGTGGCGCGTTTCGGGCGACGCGTGGTGTCTCTCTGCCACCATATAACGGACATCGGCGGCAAACACGGCGGGCGATTGTGACGTGGGCGGACATTGGCACAAGCACTGGTAAAGGTGCGCCACCAACTGGGTTTTCGTCCCCAGGCTGGGGTGCTTTTGATACGCACGCACCAGGTCGGGAGCAGTCCACCACTGCCAGCACGGGTGACACAAGGTTTTTAAATGCGTCAGGGCTGCGCTCAAATCGGCCAAGTTGCGTTCGCTACAGCATTCGGTCCATTCGTCGAGTTTGGCCAACAGGAGGAACAAAAAGTAATCCAGGGCCGAGGAAGTTCGGAAGATTGACTCAATTTGGGCAAACCGCAAAATCACGGTTTGGACCAACCGATAGACGCGGTCTTCGGGGGCCTGATGCGTGTCGTGGAAGATGGATTGGCACTCCCCGATGAAATCGACCAGGGCCATCAAGGCCACCCCCGTTGGTTTTCGATTGTTTTCAGGAAAATGTTCACTGCGCGTAACGCTCCATCAAGTGAAGCAAGTCCGAAGGCAGCGGCGTCACCGCGCGCAGTATGGCCTGCCGGCGTTGCCGCGCGTTTTTGTGCATGGGGCACAAGGTGTGGGATGGGCGCCGCCGCAGGCAAGGATGCCGGATATTTTTCGGCCCCCGCACCGATGCGGGACAGTGCGGGTGGTCCCAGTGGGCGACGTATTCGTCCATGGCCGCTTGCCACAACGTGGCGCGGACGGAACAACGTTCAAATTCAATGGCTTCTATAAACCTCCGAATGTGCCTCTCAAACGTGGCTGCCGATTGCTGCGACGGTTGGCACCAACACAGGGCTGGGTACAGGATGGTCACATAATGGCTGCAGGTCTCCACAAGTTCAGGTCCGGTCCACAGCCGCGCAACGTGGGGCTGGGTACAGAGTGCCTCCAGTTGTTGAACCGCAGGGGCGGGGCAACATTTCCGTACGTACATGATGTTACGTCTCAAATCTTCATCCTCCAGCAGATGGGTTTCCAGCAATGAAAAATTCAAAATCAACGTGTTGGCAATGGATGAATCATACGGCACGGTCATGCTGTGGTCGCGAAGCCACTGTTTCAAAGCACCTATGTCGGTGAAGCGGCGACCGGACATGGTTTATGTTTCTTTTAGTGGTTTATCAGAGGGAGAACAACAACGCGAATCGTTCGTTTTTTCCCAAGGCTGGAGACGATAACAAGACGACCTGAAGACGATCAACAAGGCACAAGAGCGGCCCGAAGACGAAAAACAAGGCACAAGAGCGGTTTCTTAGGTTTAAGTCAATGAGGCATCGCCGCGCGACGTCTTGCTGCCGGGCACGACTTGGGACGCCGGGAGCGAACAGCATTCGCCGGCTGCGTCGGTCCAGGTCACTTGGGTGATCCAGTGGGAGTAGCGTTCGATCAGGTGGGAGCACCGGCGGCAGGGGCGCGACATGCGCAGTTGGTAGGTGCGCGTCAGGGCCACGTTGACGAGGTGGACACCTTTCCGTAACCAGCGGCGGGGCAAGGCGTTGCGTTGCACCAACTCGACAAACTTGCTCCAGGCGGTCTCCTCGCTGTGAACCGACTGGCCCTTCAGGTCAAAGCCGTTGACACCCCAGGCCACCACACGGGCTTGGCAGTTGGTGACCACGAAGGACACATGGGCAAAAGGCAACCGCGAGTGCGGGTCGGCTGCGGGAACGTTCTTTCCCCAAGACGGCGGCGGGGCGAAGTTTGCGCAACACATCGTGGTGCAGGCTACGACAGTTGACCGAAAAGAGCAGGTGCGTCAACGCCCGCGGCAACCACGGCGGCGGCAGCGCGGACATGGCGGTGAACAATTGTGGGGTTCTCAGCGACGCGACGCTGTATGGGCCTTGCTGCAACGCGGCTACAATCGAACGGTTGGCTACAGGCGAACTTTTTTTCGTCGAACCATTGGCAAACATCAGGAAATAGTCGAAATCAGAAAATCGTCGAAAAACCCTTTACTACACCCTGGGGGCTACAGGCGGTTGGTCTGGGGAGGGATGGTTTACAGGTACCCCAGTGCCTTGATGGCTTGGAACTGGTCGGGAACTTCCATGAGACATTGCAGAGCAAATTGCGTCGACGGGTACGGATGGGCCAAGGCCAAACGCATCACGTCTTCAAACACCACGAACTGAAAGTTGTCGAAGCATCGTTCGGGCAATTGGTCGTCAAAGGTGCGCATTGTATCCCAGGGACCATCGCCGACGCCGACGACAATGATGGACAGGGGGTACTGGGAGGCGCGCACGATGGCCGCGGCGTCGCGTCCACGGTCCGACACCTGTCCATCGGCCACGATCAGCAACACATGGAAGTCCTTGGTCTCTTGCACGATGCGCAGGGCCTCGTTGATCAGCGGTTCGAACGACGTCGGGCCGGACAGGGTAAGGTTAGGCACCTGTGCTTCGTACCGCGCCAACACGTCTTCAAACCCGCGGCACCCACGCGCAGATTCCGGAGCGAAGGAGCGCACGCTCTGGTGCTTGGTCAACACATCGCCGAAATAAAAGGCGGGGATCCATCCGTCCTCGTCCATGTGCGCCAAAGCCTCACCCACGAACCGGATGCACTTGCGGTAGGGATTCACTTGCGCGTCGTCCAACCGGAAGGGAATATTCACAGCGCATGTGTCCCCTGCAAAGTTCGGGGGCGGAATCCAGTGCAACGACTGGCCCCCGTACGTGTTGCGCCCGCTGGTTTCGTTGGACTTGGTTACGTCGATGCCCACGATCAGGTTACACGACTCCAGGCCGCTGTGGCGCAAGGCTTGCGCCAAGGCCTCGAAGGTGGCATGGTTGTCGCCGATGCGCGAGTGCAGGCGGTGCCGCGGGACCGGGTCATCCACGTCCAAACTAACACAACACGCCCGGGCCACGTTGCCCATGGTTCAACAAATGCTTAAAAACGTTTCTTCCACCGGAGCCTTGCGTTTCCCGGCTACGTCCGCCGTCGTGCCGCTACGTCCGCCCCGAAACAAAATAGTTGAACAGATGTAGATGTTGTTTCTGCTACGGACGAACACTCGTCGCCCGAATACTCTGGACCTTGGCACTCCACCATGAAACGACGACACCCCGACGATGTTTTGGAGCAGGCCTGTCGCTCGGGGGACGTGGCGGCCGCTCGGGAGGCGCTCGACGGGGGCGCCACCGACGTGAACCGCGGGCTGCTGGCGGCCTGCGAAAACGGTCAATTGGCCGCGGCCCGTTGTATGGTGGGCCGCGGAGCCCGGCTGTGGGCCCCTGCCATGGAACGTGCCTGCTTCGGCCACCACCGTCCCTTGATGGATTACCTTTTCCGTTGCGGCGGGGCGCGAAACAGCAGGTGGTTGATGATCGAGGCAGGACTGTGGGGTGCCGCCGAAGGAGGCCATGTGGAGTTGGTCCGGGAGATGCGGCGCAAAGGGGCCTCCCAGGTCCTTCGGGCCTTCGACGTGGCTTGCGAGGCCGGACACTGGCACGTGGCACAGCACCTGGAACATGGTTTCTGCAGTTTGCATCTGACTCCCCTCCATGTTCAAAACCTGCTGTGTGCGGCCGCACACAACGGGCACCTCACGGTGGTGGAGAACTTGCTTCGCTATCCTGGCCTAAGCGCGTCTCAGCCTGGGAATCTACTCATGACGCCAATGAACCGGTGTATTTCCTCCGATGTGCTGATCAACGCCTACAAAGGAGGCAACGTCGCACTCATTGCGTTGTTGCGCCAACATGGGGCACCCTATGTTCATCTCCCCGAAGCGTACGTGAACCCCGAAGCGTACGTGAATGCCGCCTGTGCCGGTTCGTGGGAAGCGATCGAAGATGCCCTGGAGCACTTCCGGCTGCCCACATGGGACTGGACTGCAGCGGTCGCACACACCGTGCACAGTTTCCACGAGCACGAACAACTGGACCGCACCGCTCGGATCATCGTCGAACTGGTGAAGCGTGGCGCGTCGTACGTGGCCGAGTGTGCTGCGCTCGACGTGGCGGCGCTGCTGGATGCTGGGGTGCCCGTGGCCTGGTTCCCCCGACGCCGGACGCGAGAGATTGTGGCGCACCGAGCACGTCGGTACCATCTGCTGCTTCAGCACCTCCCACTCTACGACGCCTTGTGCCGCCTCGTGGACACCTACGCGGGGTATGCGATGCCTCCCGCACCCGTCGTGCCGTTGCGTCGGTCGGCACGCCCCAGGAGCGACGCCGTCGTGCCGCTACGCCGGTCGAAACGGCTCCGTTCCTGAAACGCCGGACACACCCCAACGCCCAAGCGCTACACTTGGCGAACACCCTGGAGTTTTTGTTCCATATCCTCATTGGTTCGTCATGAAACGTCGGCGGAATCGTGGGGCTGTTGGGCTGTCACGACACGACAAAGCGGAACAATGCAAGGCGGCGGCGCTGGACGATCTTTTGGTGCAGGCCTGCCGCACGGGCGACTTGGCTGCGGCCCAGGCGGCGGTGTCCCAGGGCGCCACAAAGGCGTGTCGCGGCTTCTTAGCGGCGTGCGAAGCCGGTCACCTGTCGGTGGTCCATTACATGGTTGGTATTTTATGTTTACGTCTCTGGGGCGTGCCGTGGTTCCGTGCCATGGAACGCGCGTGCGTGGGCCGTCACCGCCCCGTGATCGACTACATCTTGGCCCACGGCGGAAAGACGTCGAGCAACGGCTGGAGTTTGGTTGATTATGGATTGCTGGGGGCTGCAGAGGGAGGTCATTTGGACTTGGTTCGAGATTGGTTACACCACAACGCCCAGCAAGTGGTGCCGGCTTTCGAAGTGGCCTGCGAGGCCGGACACTGGACCGTGGCCCAGGAACTGTTGGATCGTCTGCCTCCGTCCGTGGACTTGGCACTGCCGCTGTGTGCCGCGATCCGGAAGGGCCAGTTCGTCGTGGTGGAACACCTGCTTCGCCTCAACGTGCCCCTCCCTACGGACCTTACGGATTGGAGATTCACGCGCCTGGGTGAGTTCTACTTGCCCTTGGATGCGTTGATCAACGCCTATCAGCGCGGGGACGTGGCGCTCGTGGCACTGTTGCGCACGCACGGGGCAACATACGTCCACCTGCCTTCGGTGTATTTTGAGTATGCCTGTCGCGGGTCGTGGGAGGCGGTGGAAGACGTGATGAACCACTTCCCCATGCACACCTGGGATTGGTCGCAAGCAGTTCGCATGTGTGTTCGCAACAGCGACTTTACGAATTGGGATCATACGGCATGTGTGATTGCCGAATTGGTGCACCGCGGCGCAAAATGCCCCCCAGGCGACCTCAGGGGGCCAGACCTGGTTGTGGCGTTGCTCAATGCCGGGGTGCCGTTGGATTGGTTTCCGAAACGTTTACGTTTGACGCGTCGCAGCGTTGCCTATCGAATCTACTGTGCCAACCTTCTCGCACAACACTGTCCCCTTTACGACGCGCTGAACCGGTTGGTGGACGCTTACGTCGGTAATGTCATCCCTCCGCCGGGACCACTGCCTTATGGTACGCTGCCCCTACGGCGGTCGGCACGCCACCATGCATCCTCCGCCGACGTTTTTTAAACCCAGCCTAATCCATGCACCACGCTACTGGTGGCGCATAAATTCTTTTTGGAACCGAAAAAACACCCCAAGACCAGGCTGGGGTTAAACCCACGAAAGAGTTGGCTACGCCAGCCAGAACTATTCTTGGCACCGGCGCCATAGGCCCAAAAAGCCACGTTCGGCGTGTAGCAGCACTGCACGGTGATAGGGGGCACCGCCGCCAAGCCATTGGTTCATGAAACGCGAGCGGCGCCATCAGACCCGGCGGCGTCTTCGGGCTCAGTGGCGCAATTACCTCTACTTCCGCGAACTGGATCAGGCCCAAGTTGCGCTGACCGAGGCGTGTCGCGCAGGGGATGGGGCCGCGGTTGAGATAGCCCTGAAGCGGACCACCCATCATGTACAAGACGGATTGCGCGCGGCGTGCGAACACGGTCACTTGGCCGTGATTCAACACATCCTCCGCGTTGAACCCGAGTGGTTGTTCCGAGCCATGGAATGGTCCTGTTTCGCCCGTCACTGGCCCGTGATCACGTTTCTCATGGCCGATGGTCGGGACAGTGGCCTCGGGTTCTTTAGCGACCAGACTCCGGTCGACTTTGGACTCCGGGGCGCTGCGGCAGGAGGCCATGTGGATTTGGTCCGGTACTTGCTGCGTAACCAGTATGCCAAGGACATGAAATCGGCTTTCCAAGCGGCCTGCGAAGCAGGGCATTGGACCGTGGCGCAAGAACTGCTGCCCCGACTTCCGGCTACCTATAACTTTGCACGTGTGGTTTGTGGGGCGGTCCAACAGGGCCATGTGGCAGTGGTGGAAAACCTCCTGCGATGCAATGTTCCCGTTCCGGTGGAACCCACTGTTTTTCCCACCAGTTGGGCTTCGAGTCGGGATTTCCAGCCCTTGGATGCCCTCGTTCTAGCCCACGGCAGAGGCGACGTGGCACTGATCGAGTTGCTGCGCACGCACGGGGCCACGTACGAACATGACCCCCACGTCTATTTTCACTTTGCCTGTACGGGCTCTTGGGAGGCGGTGCTCGACATGATGAGCCATTTCAGTCCCCTGCTTGGGGACTGGACCAAGGGCCTGGAGACTGCGGTCTATGCGCTGCTTTTTCTGGGAAAGCCACTCGACCGTATGACCCGGATCGTCGCCGAACTGGTGCACCGGGGCGCCCGATACCCGCCGTTCCGCCTGCAGAGCCACCACGTCACAGCCTTGCTCAACGCCGGGGTGCCGTTGGACTGGTTCCCGAAACGGTTGACGCGCCGCATCAGCGCCTATTGCGCGGGTCGCACGGAGTGGTTGGCATATCACCTGCCTTTGTATGATGCATTGCGCAACCTCGTGACTACCTACACGGGCTACGTTGACCCTCCGCCAGGCTTGCTGCCCCGTCGGTCCGGTGCTTCACTACGGCGGTCGACACGTCAACGCAACAAGATCCGCAACCCCGTAATCCTGAGCGACGAGATCCGTAATCCTGTGCGACGGATTTGGTCTGCCCCATTGCGTTCGTAACCAATAGACAAGACAGCGGGCGTTCTCATTAAATGTCCACCAAGAAGATCAACCGTGTCAACCGAGCCAACCGTGCCTTGTTGCGTGCGTGTCGCGTGGGCGATGAGGCCGGGGCGCGTCAAGCCCTGTGCCGCGGCGCCAATGCGGTCGACGTTGGCATGCACCTGGCGTGTATGCGCCATCACCGTCCCGTGGTGGACGCTCTCCTGAAGGCTCAGCCTGGGTCGATCACTTTCGGGTTGTCGGGAGCGGCTGCGGGCGGGCACCTTGACCTCGTCCAAGACCTGCTGGGCCTCGGTGCCCGCGACGTCGGTTCTGCTCTGCAAAGTGCCTGCCGAGTAGGGCATATCCCCATCATCACCGCGTTGCTACCCCATCTTCGCCTTCCTGACGATATGGTTCAATTTCACGTTGCCTTGAGTCTGGCGGTTCGGGCCGACCAAGTCACGGTCGTGGACACCCTCCTCTTCCAATACGGTCTGCCAGCCTACCCACACATACTGTTCGACGCCTATCGCGGCGGCTCCGTGGCCGTGATAGTTTTTCTGGAGTCGCACGGCTTCACGTACGATCGGAACGAAGGGGACCGCTACTTGGGCGCTGCTTGCGTCAGCGGTCGCTTGGCAGCCGTGCAACATGTTTTGCAGAAAGACCCGCCCCAGGCACCGCATGACTGGAATTGGCCGCATGCTTTCTGTGAAACGGTACAAGGGTACAAGCGTGACCCGCAAGGAAAAGACCACTTGGCCCAGGTCGTCGCCATCCTCGTCTATTTGGCACGTTGCAGCGGTTACCCTACGTCTGAGCCTCCGGCAACCCTAAACAGTGTCCTTCACTATGTCTTGGGTTTGCCCAACCCGATCCCGGTCTCTGCGCTGCTGAATGCCGGTGTGCCTCTGGCGTGGTTTCCCCCACGTGCGGTGCAACGCGTCGTGGCCTATCGGACGCATCGATTGCAAGTTTTGGTGCAGCATTGTCCCCTGTACGACGTGCTATATCGGTTGGTGGACGCGTACGCCGGGTACGTCCAACCTCCGCCGGGCCACCCCCGAGGGGTTGATCCTCCGCTACGTCGTTCGAAACGCTTGAAACGTTCGGATTAGGATCACGACGATCACCCGAACGATCCAGGGTGACAGCAAGCCCCGTTGCCTCTGCTACGTCGTTCGAAACGCTTGAAACGTTCGGATTAGGAGCATCCAGAAAATGGCAGCAAGCCCCGTTGCGTTCGGGGAGCGTAGATTCGGGAGCAATCGTTTTCATTAAATGTCCACGAAGCGGGCTCGCCGTATCCACCAGGCCAATCGTGTCTTGCTGCGTGCGTGTGGCGCGGGCGATGAGGCCGCCGTGCGGCAAGCGCTGTCTTGGGGTGCCGATGCGGTGGTCGAGGGCTTGCACCTGGCGTGTAGGCGGCATCACCCACCCGTGGTGGATGCTCTCCTCGAGAACCCCAAAGCAATCTCCGTCGGGTTCGTCGGGTTGCGGGAAGCGGCTGCCAACGGCCACCTCGACCTGGTCCAACGCCTGCTGGGTCGCGGTGCTACCCCTGTTGGTGCTGCCCTTCACTTTGCCTGCCAAGCAGGGCATGCGAATGTGGTCGACGCACTGTTGCCCCACGTTGACTGCTTTGACGACCTGGACTACGCTTTGACTTTGGCGGTTCGGGCAGGACAGGTCCAGGTCGTGAACGTCCTCCTTCAATATGGTGTCCCAGCCACCAAATCCACCCTGTTCAATGCCGTTAGCGGCGGCTCCGTGGCAATAATAACCTTGCTGCAGTCACAGGGGCTGACGTACGGTACAGCCGATTGGGACAATTATCTGTACGCCGCTTGCCACAGCGGTTGCTGGGCGGCCGTGGACTATGTTTTGCAGCAAGGACCATCGCACCCTTGGAAGTGGTCGGAGGCTCTCTGGGAAACAGTGAAGGGCTACAAGTATAACGACAAAAGCCACTGGGATGAAGTCGTTGACATCATCGCGCGTTTCTGTCAACGTATTCAGCAGGTTGAGCCTTCAACGTCCGTACGGACCAGCCTTCGCTACGCCTTGTCCTTGCCCCGCGCGATACCCGTATCGGCCTTGCTGAATGCCAATATACCTGTGGCGTGGTTTGCCCCGCGCGCGGTACGGCATGTCGTGGCCTATCGGACGCACCGCTGGAACTTGTTGGTGCAGCATACCCCCTTGTACGACGTGTTACACCGTTTGGTGGATGCGTATGCCGGTTATTGCCAGCCTCCGCCGCGCCAACGTGTAAAGGGTTCACCTCCGGACCAAGTGGTCGACCCTCCGCTACGTCGTTCGAAACGCGTGAAACGCTCCGAATTTTTTCCGTCGGGGTCCATTTTGTCATGAAACCAACCCCCGATCAAAAGTTGGTACGGGCCTGTCGATGCGGCGATCTCCCCGCCGTGCGTGACGCCCTCGTCCAGGGTGCCACTGCCTGGAACACCGGGCTTTTCCAGGCCTGTGAGCAGGGTCATGTGGATCTCGTGAAAGCGTTGCACCGTGATGCGCGACGCCAACAGGTCCTAAACTGGGAAGAGGCCTTGGCAAGGGCCAGTCTCCACAATCACCGTCCGGTGGTCGACTACATCTTACATATCTGCAGCCAACGCCGACGCGACCGTCTGGTCCAGTGTGGCCTCCAGGCCGCGGCCCAAGGCAACCACATGGCGTTGGCACGGCGCATGATTCATCTGGGTGCTACAGCGTTCATCGAGGCCTTTGAGAATGCCTGTGGATCTGGCCACTGGGAGATGGCTCAAGAAATGCTGCAGTACGGTGAGACGCCATCGCCCCGAGTTTTGGAGTACGCCTTGGACTCTGCCTCCCAAGGCGGACATTTAACCGTGGTCCAGCATCTCTTACAGATACGCGGGTGTGTGGCGACCGATCAAGCCCTGTTCAATGCCCATTTAAGCGGCCATGTCGCCCTAATCGCTTTGTTGCGGGCCCAGGGAGCACATTACAACGCCCGCCCTTGGGTGTATCTGCAGGCGGCGTGCGACAGTGGGTCGGTCGACGCCGTGCAAGACGTCGTCGACCACTTTGCCTCGGAGCGGTGGGATTGGACGCGGGCTCTGTGGTCGGTGGCAAAATCCTTTTTTTGGGATCAACGGGATCACTGTGATGTCATGGCCTATTTGATACGCCGCGGCGCCCGATTCCCAACCAACGGATTGGATAACCACCACATTACAACTTTGCTCAATGGCGGAGTACCATTGGACTGGTTTCCGAAACGCTTGACCCGTCGCATCGTGGCCTTTCGAGAGTCCCGCCTCGATCTTCTGGCGCAGCACCTGCCGTTGTACGATGCGCTGCGAAACCTCGTAGACGCGTACACAGGGTACACCCCGGCTCCTCGTGGAGCACTCCCGCGCCGTCCCGATGCTCGCCGATCGAAACGTCTGCGTGTGGAGTGAATCCGGCTACACACCGAAATTGGTTTAGTGGGCAACGGGAGCAACCGTGGATTCGCTTAACTTGAAATATAACAGCACTAACAAGCGCACACACACACGTACGCACGTGAGCCTACCACATGAGGTATTCCATCAAAGACCAAATAAACCAACACGCGTCTGTGATTAGGCGAAAGAAAACATGGCTTCCCTAACAAATCCGCATCAGGTTTCGTCATCATGTCACTTCACCACCGACGGCTCCGCATGTTAGAGCATGCGAACAAGGCTTGTCGCAAGGGTGATCTGGCAGCGGTTCGGGCCGCTTTGAGTGATGACATTGATATCTATGAAGGGTTGGGCCTGGCTTGCGAACGGGGACATGCGGCGGTAGTCAAATTCATACTTCGTTGGTCTCGCCATCAAAACTGGGGGTGTCGGTACTGGTCCCACGCCATGGAACGTGCCTGTTTTGCCCGACAGACTGCCTTGATTCAGTTTATCATAAACCATGGCGGCCGAAAGAACATGTGGTACAATAACCGGAGTCTCATCGATTATGGACTCAAGGGGGCTGCGGAAGGCGGCCACATCGACTGGGTCCGGTACTTCCTGCTGCGCACTCGTTATGCCAGGGACATTGCGCCGGCGTTCCAAGTGGCGTGTGAAGCCGGACATTGGACCATGGCACAAGAATTGCTGCCCCACCTTCCTGCTGCCTATGATTGTTCACGTGCGTTTTGCGGTGCCGTACGCAATGGTCATCTCACTGTGGTGGAGAACCTGCTTCGCCGCAATGTTCCCATCCCGGTGGATTCAACGAACTTCCAATTCCGCATGATCATAAGCGAGCATCACCAACCCTTAGACGCCATGATCGCTGCGCATGGCAATGGCGACGTTGCGTTGATCGCGTTGCTACGCACACATGGAGCCGCGTATGTCCACCATCCCCTTGCGTATTTTCATTCTGCCTGCACTGGCTCGTGGGAGGCGGTGGAAGTGGTGATGAACCATTTCGAGGCAGAGATTGAGGATTGGGCCGGTGCAATGGACACAGCGGTTTATGCGTTGATTCATCTTCACAAACCACTGGACCGCATCACCAAGATTATCGCCGAACTGGTGAAACGCGGTGCCCCATGGCCGGGCAAACGACGCCTTGAGGGCCACCATGTCGCCGCACTGCTCAACGCGGGCGTACCGCTGGCGTGGTTTCCGATACGACTAGCACGACGCATCGTCGCCCATCGGGAGCACTGTGTCGACTGGCTGGCCCAGCACCTGCCGCTGTATGCTGCGTTGCGTCACCTTGTGGACGTGTACGCGGGATACGTTGTGCCTCCGTCAGGTCCCATCCCGCGTAGTTCCGATGCTCCGCCCTTACGCCGATCGAAACGTCTGCGCGTGGAGTGACTTTGGCTACACGACGAACACGCCTTGGCGATCGACATTTGGCTACATCCATCCGTGTCAACCACCACTTCATACAATTACCCTCCCACCCTGACCCTCATAACATCATCATGCAGGCGTTTCTGCACTCGATTCGGCGTCGTCCCGAGCCTTATCTGGGGCAGGGACCCTTTCAAGAGCACTGGAACACCGTATCCAACGTGCCGTTTCTCGTGATTGGGCTCTTGCGCCTCTGGTCGCCGCTGGGACAAGAAAAAACCCTCCGCCAGTTGTACGTGTTCTATGTGCTGGCCGGAGTGTGCAGCGGCATCCACCATGCGATCGATTTCCCGGGGTCCATCGTGTTGGACTGGATGCCCATATCCTACTCCTTGCTGCTCTGGTACCGATACGACGTGGTATTTTATCTTTCCGCTGCCACCTGGGCCCAGTTGGGATTGGCGCTGGGCATCCTGTTGGTCGACCATCTCGGGCCCGTGGTGCCGGTGCCCTGGGGACACGTGCTGTGGCATATCACCGCCGCTTTGGCAGTGGATGCGGCGTACCAAGACTACCACCTGGCAGGGTTCGATTGGTAGCGGTGCGCTGATCGATAGAACCCTGCCAGGTCGGCTTGGCAGTGGGACAGAACACCGGCTCGAACCGTCCGCGCCTCCATCATCTGGCAGCCTCCACCTTTTTTCTCTCTAGGACCAATGCCCTCTCTCTATCTTTTCTGCGACTCCAGGTTGGCAGTGGATCGGAACACCGGTCCAGATCTGCTGGCAGCCCCACAGAAATAAATTTCTCCCCGTAAGAATAAAACATGTCCTTGGCCGAGGCCGTCTTCCACACCCAGGCGCTGCCCACCACGACGAACCCGGACGCGTTTTCGGCGCATGCCACGTCTGACACCGCGGTGGCGGCGTCGCAGTTTCGCGGCGATCCCCGCCTCAAACAGAACCACCCGAATGCCTTGTGCGTGACGTACACGCCCACGAGCAGCATTGCCGAACTGTGCCAGATGGCCTACACGGAACAAACGATGGGCGACAACAACTGTTCGTACGGCCGGTCGTACCTGGTCAACATGATGGATTCCAACTTGCCGGTCGACGGCGTGATCAAGGAGTGCCACAGGGTCAGCAACCCCTTGGAGGTTTGCGTGCCGCGGGGCGCGGTGGCGGTGGCCTGCAACCCGGATCAACTGTCGGTGGGGTTGAACGTCGGTGGCGGCAGCATGCAACTGGAACCCAGTTACATTGCCGTGCCGCAGTCGGAGATGAATCTGTTGAGCGAACAGTACACCAGTTGCTACGGCCCCACCCCTGGCCAAAGTTCCGCGCGGTACGCGTACGTGAAGACCAGCAGCCAAACGGGCTTGAACGAAGGCGTGCGCGGCCCCGTGCCGTTGAACCTCTAAGGGCAACACCAATAAACTGCCTCAGGCCTAATAATGCACTTTTTATGGCGCATAAATTCTTTTTTGAGCCGAAAGAACACCGCTGGGGTTGATCTCAAAAGTGAAACGAACCACCCACGAACACACCGTGTTGGTTGCCATGCACATCCACGGTGTTGCCACTGGGCGTTGTGTGATGGATGCCGACGTTGAAGTCGCCGCTGACGTGTGCTTGAAAGTGGCCGTCCGCACAGATTTGGGTACCGTCCTTGGGTCCAACGCAGCCGCCAATGGAGATGCCCTCGTGCGACCCACCGTGGCCCGAGATGGACCCGCCCCACTGGTGGGGCGGAGACGCCGAGGACAGCACCGGGTGATGGGGTTGCGGCGAAGCCCCGGGTGCTGCATGTGGCGCAGCCCCGGGTGCTGCTTTCGCCACTACCACGGGCGGAAAAAAAGGCGGCGGCATCGGCGAAGGCACCCCTGGATGGTGAGGCAACGTATGCATTCTGCCGCCCTCGACCACCGCTGGCGCGTCGTGTTGATGGTCATGGACGTGATGTTGATGGTTCTGGACATGGTGGTGAGGATCCAGGACATGGTGGTGAGGATCCAGGACATGGTGGTGAGGATCCAGGACATGGTGGTGAGGATCCAGGACATGGTGGTGAGGATCCAGGACATGGTGGTGAGGATCCAGGACGTGGTGGTGAGGATCCAGGACGTGGTGGTCCATGGTGTGGTGGTCCATGGCGTGCTGATGCGCGGTGATGGGTTTTTGCCGAACAGCGGGGACCAGTCACAGTTCTTTTTTATGTCTTGTAGCCCAACCCATACAATGAGTGTAGCCCAGCGAAGGATGGTGTATCCCAGCGAAACGTGCTGTTGTAGCCAATTCGGTGAAGACGGGGGCGGGATGGGGATGGCGGCTCAGTATTCGATCTGCCCAGACCCCCTGATTGTGTCCTTCCGTTCGAACGCTTCATGTTGGGCTTTTTGGAGGTGCTGGCCATTGCCGCGCCGCTGGCGTTGACGCTGAGTGCTTCGAATGGGGTCATAAGCAGCAATGTGAGCCGGGTGGTACGATGGTGGCGGAACTTTTGCCAATGCCACTGCATCAGTCTTTCGACGGTTCAATTCAACTCGCACCTGTGGTCTTCCGACTCCACACGAGTGGAGATGGTTTTACTGGTGGAGTACCTACACCGGCGAGGCCCCGGATTGCGCGAATCATGCACGTTGGTTCCCTTTTCCTTCCAAACCAAAGTGCAGATCATGGAACATGATCGTCAACCCATCGTGGAACATAATTATCAACCCCCACAGGCCAAGGACCTCATTTTTGCTGTGGATTTTTACCTGCCGCGTGACTCCTTTGTGGTGGAGGTCACTGAGGGCGCTGGCGACGATGCGGATAACTTTGTTGACGCCTTGACCGAGGGCTCGGTGCGGTTTTCCGCCGATAGGGAGCCCCAGCCTGTCGGTGCACATCCTCAACCTCCTCCTGCGCCGCCAGCGCGTGGTGCCAGTTGCCACCACTTCAAAAAGTCCTACCCGCGGCGCAGCGGCAACGTGTGGAAGTTTAGGGTTGAGCCCTTGTGGAGTGGCGGCGTGTTGGTGGGGTTGGAGTTTTGGACCATCAACGTGGTGTGGAGCCACCTCGACGCCGTGCAGTGCCTAACCCGGTTGTCAGACCACATCGCCAAGATCCGTCACCCGCAACGCCTACGGCCCATCTTGATGCAGTATTACCCCGCAACCTCCAAGACAGCAGAAGATGGCAACAGTCCGTTACATGCCGATGAGCCGGAAGAAAAAGAAGCGGAACAAGCGGAACTGACGCCGTTATTGGCGATTTGATCGGATTTTCGAATGAACAGAAATGCGTCGTGTGAAAACGAACAACTTGGGAGTTTTTTGTTTTTCCCGGCTCATAGACAAATGTTGTCGGTGTTGGCGCAATGCTTGGAGTCGTACCACCGCACCGAAATGGATTTGGACGGGCTGTGCCACATGCTGCTGCGGGCCACGCTGGATCTGTCCAAGGGCAAGTACGGGTACGTGGCCTGCAGCACGGCACTCGAGCCGGACCACATGAGGTACGCCGCCACCGTGGGCATGGACTTGTACCTGAAGGCCCAGGACGTCCGGGTGTACAAGCCCAACCGCACCTTTTTCACCCCGCCCCACATCCGCGCGCGGTGGGTGTTGGTGCCGCTGACGTTGCACCGCAAGTTGCACGGCGTCATGGGGTTTGAAAACGCCACCGCCCTGGCGCACGCCGAATTCAAAACGCTGTTGGAACCGCTCGTACCGCGGTTGGCGACGGTCCTGTTGGACGTCCACCTGACGGCCCGGACGGTGGCCACCCAGCAGGACCTCTTCCTCAGCACCATGAGCCACGAAATCCGCACGCCGCTGAACGGTATTGTGGGCCTGGGGCGCATCCTCCGCGAAAGCCAGCCCTGGACCGACGAACAACGCACCTATCTCAAGGCCATGTCCGAGTGCACCTACCAGTTGCTGGACCTGATCAACGACATCCTCGACTTTTCCAAAATGGACTGCGACCAGTTGCAGTTGCAGGTGGAGCCCTTTCCCGTGCGCGCCTGCATCGAGGAGGTGTACGATTTGGTATACCTGCGCGTGCAAGAAAAGAAGATCAATTTGTGGTATACGGTGGCGGACTCCGTACCGCAGCAGGTGCGGGGCGACCGCAAACGCTTGCGGCAGGTGCTGTTGAACCTGATCAACAACGCCATCAAGTTCACCGATCACGGACAAATCGACGTACGGGTCACCGCCCAACGCTCTGCGACCACCACTCCTGTTCCACCCGCCGTTATTTTGGTTCCATCCACTACGACCACTCCTGATCCACCCACTACCACCCCTGCGACCACCACCACCCCTGTTCCACCCACTGCGACCACCCCTGCGACGACCACCACCACCACGCCTGTTCCACCCGCCGTCATCTCTACGACCACCACCACCATTTCTGTTCCTCCTCCTCCATCACCCATGGATATTGCTCCATCGTCCGCTGGTACCCGTTTCTGCGAACTGCACTTTGAGATTCAAGATACGGGGGTGGGCATCCCCAAGGAGCAACAAGACCACGTGTTCAAAAGTTTTCAGCAAATTCGTACGCAACGTCCGCAGACGGACGGGGTGGGGTTGGGCTTGGCCATCTGCAAGAAACTTTGCCAGTTGATGGGCGGCGACATTGCCATCCGCACCTCGCAGGTCGGCCAAGGCACCTGTATGCACTTTTTTTTGCCCTTGGAGGAGGTAAAAAACGATCCTCCGCCGGCGCCGCGCGTCGTCACCATGCCACCGAACAAACGCATCCTCTTGGTGGACGCGCAACTCGGTCGGCGGTTGCAGTGGATCGAGGCGTTGGGGCAACTGCATCTGCACCCCTATGCCTGTGGCACGCTCGAAGAAGCCTTGGCCTACCTGAAGGTGTTGCCCATTGACGCCGTCTTGGCCGAAGCCTCCACCCGGCCCCATTGGCCGTCAGCCTTGCCCGTGGCCTTCGTGGACCAAACGCCTCTGGCGGATGCCCCGACCTTGCTCCAAGCCCTCTGGGCCGCACCGTCGCTTCCTGTTGGGTTGCCCTCCGTCCCGATGCCCCGCTACGCGTTGGATGTTTTGGTGGTCGAAGACAATCCGTACAACATGATGGTGATTTATGAAATGTTGAAAAAACTGGGGGTGGACGAACGGTCGATCGACAAGGCGCTCACGGGCACGGAGTCCATCCAAAAAGCCCTCACCAAACCCTACGACGTGATTTTGATGGATTTGCTGTTGCCCACGGTGGACGGTGTGTCGGCGGGAACCCAGATTCTGAACTACTACCGGGCTCGCTGCCCCCAACACCTCAAGTACAGCCTGGACCGGTACGAGTCGCTGCTGCCCACCATCGTGGCGCTCACGGCCATGGTGACGCCAGAGACGCAGCAGCGCTGCAAGGCGGCGGGGTTCAAGGGCTTTCTCACCAAACCCCTGGACAAGGAGGAACTGGAGACCATGCTCACCATCGTAGCCAAACGGCGCCAACAAAGCCGCAAGAGTCTCGCCAGCGGGTAGGCCAGATCCCCGTAGGCAATGTTCCCGTAGGCCAACGTTCCCGTAGCAGGGTTGGCACGGCCAGGGAGATCATTCTGTGGGGTGAACATTCTCCACTTGGCGTCTCCATGGATCGGAACGACCTTGGGGATCGGACCGACCTTGGGGATCGGAACGACCTTGGGGATCGGAACGACCTTGGGGATCGGAACGACCTTGGGGATCGGAACGACCTTGGGGATCGGAACGACCTTGG
>Ga0105248_10001508_pt1 | contig 25901 bp, 16 predicted proteins | sample KBSS34metaG_FD_81524 | JGI IMG/M metagenome (GOLD analysis project Ga0105248, IMG submission 81524) | Switchgrass rhizosphere microbial communities from Kellogg Biological Station, Michigan, USA - KBS S3-4 metaG | ecosystem: Host-associated > Plants > Roots > Rhizosphere > Soil | place... | reverse complement strand
TCCCGGCGCCAACGGTTACAACCGTCTCGCCGGCCCCACCGACAACCCCTGGGGCACCTGCCCGGGCTGCAATGACAGCGGCATCCCGAGCGCCTCGCCCTTTACCACTACCGACAATAGGGCCGGCTACGCGAGGATCAAGACCAACGGCTACACGCTGAAGTTCACCGATGATTTCGGCGGAACGGTGCTTACGGCGATCGGTGACTACTCCACGCTAAACAAGCAGTACCAGGAAGACTCGGACGTCACGCCCTACACGATCTTCCAGTTTTTCAACGGCAGCGACGTCAAGCAGACCTCACTTGAGCTGCGGCTCAACGGTGGCGACGACAAACTCAACTGGACCGCCGGACTGTACGGGCTGCACATCGATGGCGATTACTACGACGGCTGGGAAGGCCCGGCATTCTTTGGCGCCGAGGAATTCAACTATCCCTCCAATCCGAATTCCGGCTACAGCGGCTATTCGGCATCGCCGGGCCCCTGGCCCTACAGTCTGACACCGTACCCGACCGGTTGCGGTTGTCCCGGCTATACCATCGGTGGCGCGCTGCCCGATCCCAACGGCGGTCTGCCCGCCACTAAGGCACCCTACAGCCTGACCACCAAGTCATACGCGATCTTTGGTCAGGTCGAATATCGAATGACCGATGTGATCGGCTTTACGCTCGGTGCGCGCTTCACCAACGACAAGAAGGACTACTCGTTCAGCTGGTACCCCTACGAGTACTATCCTCAGAGCATCACCGGGCAGACGTTGCAGCTCACGCGTCCAACGGGGCTGGCCCTGGCCCAGGATTACAGTCAAAGCCGGAGCGACAATCTGTGGGCGGGCAAGGCCCAGGTCGACTTTCACTTGACTCCCGATCAACTGCTGTATGTAAGTTATAACCGCGGCGTCAAGGGCGGTGGCTATACCGCACCGCTGTTCCCGGCCACGATCGCGAACGTCAATGACTTGGTGTTCAAGCCTGAGGAGCTCACGTCCTACGAGATCGGCTACAAGTCCGAGTTCCTTAACCACACGCTGCGTTTCAACACCGCGGCGTATTACTACGACTACCACGACTATCAGGCGCTGATTTACACGGTCACGCTCAACCAGCTGATCAAAAACGCCGACGCTACCCACAAGGGCGTTGAGGCCGAGGTTGACTGGGCGCCCAATTCCGCCTGGCGGTTCAATCTGGGCGTGGCCTACCTGAACGCAGTCGTGAAGAACGTGCCCGCCCTTTGCTGTACGGCCGCCTTCACGGCCATCGTTGGCGACTACACGCCCGCCAATGCCCCGGACTGGTCAGGCAATGCCATGGTCCGCTATACCATGCCAATGGGCGCGGCCAACCTCGCATTCCAGGTCGACGGCACCTATCTGTCAAAGTTCTGGTTCAATCTGGGTGATGCACCGGCTGTGCAACAGGACGGCTTCGGAGTCGCCAACGCGCGCATCAACTACAGTGGCCCGGGCGACAAGTATGAAATCGGCGTCGCTCTCGAGAACCTCTCCAACAAGCACTATGCGGTGATGGGCTTTGACAACACCGGGGTCAACGGGCTGGCGCAGCGCTACCCGGGTATGCCTCGTTGGTTCAAGGCGCACGTGGAGTATCGCTTCTGAGGCGCGCATCGGCGCACAACCGGAGAATTGCCGTGCACAAGCATCACGCTGTCGCGTTTGGGGCCTTGCTGGTACTGCTGGGGGAAACAGCAGCCAATGCCGCACCCGATGCGGCGCCCAGCCTGAATGCTGTCTATGCGACGCTCGCCACAAAGAGCTTCGTCGACCTGACCCACACCTTTGGCCCTACGACGCCACACTGGAAGGGGTTCGGCAACGAGACAGTGACGGAGCTGTACACCATCAAGAAGGACGGCTTCCTAGTACAGCAATTCACGCACGTGGGCCAGTGGGGCACGCACATCGACACGCCCGCGCATTTCCATGAGGGCCTGCGCACTGCCGACCAAATTGACCCGAAAGAGATGCTGCTGCCGCTCGTCGTGCTCGACGTACATGAAAAGGTCGCCAAAAACCCGGACTACGTCATCGCGCTCGATGATGTACGCGACTGGGAGGCGCGCCATGGGCGCATTCCGGCACACGCCTTTGTGGCGATGCGCACGGACTGGTCCAAGCGCTGGCCCGACGATGCGGCCATGCAGAACCGCGATGCGGCGGGAGTCGCGCATTATCCGGGCTGGAGCATGGAGGTGCTGAAGCTTCTCTATGAGGAGCGCAAGATCACCGCGTCCGGACACGAGACCACCGATACCGATCCGGGAAAGGCAACCACGAAGGACGACTACACGCTCGAGAGTTACGTGCTCGGCACCAATCACTACCAGATTGAGATGCTCACGGACCTTGATCGAGTGCCGGAGGCGGGCGCCTTGGTCATGGTGTCCTGGCCCAAGCCGGAAGGAGGGACTGGATTTCCGGCGCGCGTAGTCGCCATCCTTCCCTGAAAATCACTCGCAGCATGCCCGTAGGCTCGAAGGCGAACAGCGGGTTGCGGCGCAAGGGCCTCCTGCGACGCGCTGAATCCGGGCCTCAGCAGTGAGCGGCCATCGCTGGTCGACGGGCTTAGGCTTTACCCTGGGTGCCGTGGGCACCGCTGTCGGCCTCGGCAGCATCTGGCGCTTCCCTTACCTTGCCGGCGCCGGTGGTGGATTCGTGTTCATCACCGTATTCGTGCTGGCCTGCCTGATCTTTGGCGCCCCGGTGCTGGTCGGCGAAATCATTATTGGGCGCTGGTCACGGCAGAGCCCGCCGCTGGCGGCCGGGACGATTGCCGCCCGCTTCGGTTTTTCCACACGCTGGAACATCGTCGGCTGGGCCGGATCACTGGCCGGCTTCCTGATCATGACCTACTACACGATGATTGCCGGCTGGGTCATGGCCTACACCTGGTTTTTTCTCAGCGGCGACTACGCCACCGGCGGTGTGGCCCCCGTGGTCGATAAGTTCAAGCATTTCGTGGCCGATTCACGGGCGGTATCGCTCTGGCAGCTCGGTTTCCTAGCACTCGTCACGCTCATCTCGATCCGCGGCGTCAATCGCGGCGTGGAATGGATCAATCGCATTCGCGCACCGGCCTTGCTGACACTGCTGCTGGTACTTGCCGGCTACTCTCTCGCCACTGGTGATGTGGCGCGCGGCCTGCACTTCGCCTTCGCCCCGGACCTAAGCCGCCTGACGGCGCCCGTGGTGCTGGGCGCCGTCGGCCAGGCATTGTTTGCCCTGGGCATCAGCGCCGGCGTCATCATTGCCTACGGGGCCTACATGGCCGAGGGCGAATCCCTGCGGCGCAATGTATTTGCTGTGGTCGGATCCATTTTCGTCGTCTCGCTGCTGGCCACCGTAACCATCTTTCCCTTGGTCTTCCGCTACGGACTGAACCCGGCCGAAGGACCGGAGCTGGTGTTCCAGGTGCTGCCGGTGGCATTCGCCCAGATGCCGGCAGGACGCGTGGTGGGCACGCTGTTTTTTGCACTGCTGATCCTGGCGGCATTGACGCCCTCGGTGGGTCTGCTGGAAGTGCCGATCGCTTGGCTCTCGGAGCGCGCCGGCATGCGGCGTCTCACGGCGGCGCTCCTGACTACCAGCACCTGCTGGCTGATCGGCCAGGGCTCCGTGCAGTCATTCAACCACTGGGCCCACTGGCATCCTCTGGCTTCGGTCCCGCGCTTTGCGCATTTGGATTTCTTCGGGCTGATAGATTTCATTGCGGCCAACGTGCTGATGCCCCTATCGGCCCTGCTGGTCAGCGTGTTTGTCGGCTGGCGTATGGGATCCCGGATTCCCGCGGAGCAGCTGAGCGGGCTTTCCCCGGCGGCCTGCCGGCTGCTCATGTTTGCGCTGCGCTACCTGTGTCCGATCGGCATCTGCGTCGTGCTCATCATCGGGCTGAGGTAGGAGCTCGAACCGCTCCGCGTCTCTTCGAAATCAGTGGCCTTCGGCGCGGTATACGACCTTGCCGCCGACCATGGTCATGAGCGGCCGGGTGGCGGCAATGGTGTTGGGGGCCACCGCAAACAGATCCTGCGAGAGCACCACGAGATCGGCCTGCTTGCCCACTTCCAGCGTACCGACCTGATCGTCCATGAACGCCGCATAGGCGGAACCCTGCGTGTAGGCCTTCAGCGCCTCCATGATGCCGATGCGCTCCTCAGGAGTGTAAAACTCACCGGTGCGCACGGCACCACCCTGTCCGGCGCCGTCGAAGGGATTTCCCACGATCCATTCCGTATCTGGCGATCGCCACACCTCACGCAAAACCGCCTGCTGCATCCCCAGGAACGGATCGGGCGGCAGGGTGCACGGCCAGTCGCTGCTGAAGGCCAGCTCCGTGCCCGCGTTAAGGAAGGTGCGCCATCGGTCCGTGGCCAGCTGGTGCTCAGCGTCGTAGTTGAGCCCGGTGGACGCGCAGCAGAAACTGGGTTGCATGACCACCGTGACGCCGAGCTTTGCAAAGCGCGCGATATCGGCGGCATCGGTGACGTCCGCGTGCTCGAGGCGCATGCGCCGCTCGCGCGGGCCGTTCTTGACCTGCACGCGCTGGTAGGTGTCCAGAATCATGTGCACCGAATCATTGCGGGCTGCATGCGTCATGACCTGATAGCCGCGACGGTCAAGTTCACTGACCAGCGACTCATATTCGTGGGGCTCATACACCAGCGGGGGGATCAGACCCGAGAAGCCATCTGCGAAGAACTTGACCAGGTTGGCGGAGACCCATTCGTCGTGATAGCGCGTTCGTGCCTGCTCGAGCTCAGAGAGGAACTGTGCAGTAAGCCGATGCGGCACCGCCACGGATCCAAACGCCGTGCGGGTGCGGACGGTGAGCTGGCCGCGCTCGTGCAGTGTCGCGTACAGGCCAATCTCGCTCAAGCTCCCGGTCGCATTGACGATGCTGGTGATGCCGAAGCTATTGAGATAGCGGGTGGCCGCCGCCACCATCTCGAGTTTCGATTCCACCGGTAGCTGGGCGTCCACCGCCCGTTCCATGGCCTCCATCGCCGCCTCAATCAAGGTTCCGGTCGGCTGGCCGCTGGCGTTGCGGATCACACCGCGCTCTTCCGCCGAATCGGCAAGCGGGTAGTCCGTGATGCCGGCGAGCTTCAGCGCGGCGCTGTTGACCCACAGTGAGTGCTCGGAGGAGTTGTGGACCACCACCGGCCGGCCGGGAACGGCGCGATCTAGGAGCTCCGTGGTTGGGGTGGAGGGGGGCGCGGCACTGAAGTCGGCGCGCGCGAGCACAATCGGATCCTTAGGATGTTCTGCCGCATACGCCTTGAGACGGGCGACCAGTTCATCCGGATTTCGGACGTTGATGCTCCGCTGCGGCGTGGTTAGGTTCAGCGCATGCAGCGCATAGGCCCCGAAGAGCAGGTGAACGTGCGAATCGATGATTCCCGGGATCACGGTCCGCCCCTGCACGTCGAGGGTCTCGTCCTTGCCGCGGGAGAGTTTCTTCACCTCCTGGTCGGTGCCCACCGCAGCAATGCGGCCATCCCGGATCAGCACGGCCTGCGCCCAGGGAGCCTTGGGATTGCCCGTGAAGATGTGCCCATGCGTGAGGAGTGTGTCGCCCAGGGCGAGCGGCGCTACGGCGAACAGCATCAGGCTGAGTAGCACCTTTTGTTGGGCATGCAGGCTAGGTTTCATCCGGCCTCCGTGACGCGGAATTATCAGCGCACCACAAACATAGCCACGACTGCCGTGGCCATGACCGCGGTGGCGAACCAGCCCAGCACGCGATGCCGCAGCGTCAGGGTATATGCGCCCAACAGCTCCCGACGCGTGCCGAGCCACATCATCACGGCCATGATCGGCACGGCAATCACACCGTTGACCACGGCCGCCCACACCAGGGCCTTGATCGGATCGAGCGGCGTAAAGTCTATCAACGTACCAATCAGCGTTCCCAGGCCGATCACCAGGTAGAAGCCACGCGCCTCCAGCAGCCGATTGTCCAGACCCGAGCGCCACTGCAGTGCATCCGCCACAGCGTATCCGGAAGAAGCCGCAAGCACCGGCACGGCCAGCATGCCGGTGCCGATGATGCCGAGCGCGAACAGCGTAAAGGCCAGATCACCCGCCAGGGGACGCAAGGCCTCCGCTGCCTGGGCGGTGCTCTGGATGTCGGTTATGCCGTGCGCATGCAGCGTCAAGGTCGTGGCCAGCATTACGCAAAACGCAATGATGTTGGAATACACCATGCCGACCGTGGTATCGAGCTTGATGCGGTACAGGTGCTCGAGTACGTAGACCGATGAGGGAGCGATCGCCCGCTCAGTGCCCCCGGTGGAGTCCATGCGCTGGCGTTGTTCAGCCTCCTGAGCCGCCTGCCAGAAGAACAGGTAGGGACTGATGGTGGTGCCCAGAACCGCCACCACCATGGTCCAGTAGCCTCCGCCGTAGCGCAGGCGCGGAATAAGCGAGTGCGAGAGCACCGTCTCCCAGTTGACGTGCAGCATGAACACCACGGCTACATAGGAGAGCAAGGCCAGCGTGAGCCATTTGAGCATGCGGACCATGGCATTGAACCCGAGCCAGATGGGGAGCACCGTGCACAGCAGCCCGAACAGCAGCGCCAAACCATGCTCGGAAGGCTTGCCGTACAGCAGCCGTAGCGCACCTCCCATCGCGGCGATGTCGGCTGCGATATTGAGGGTATTGGCGACCATCAACAGCACGACAATGCTAATGGTGACCCAGCCCGGCATCACGCGCCGGATGCTCGCCGCCAGACCCTGGCCCGTCAGCCAGCCGATGCGCGCGCTCACCATCTGGATGCCGATCATCAAGGGCGTCGTGAACGCAACGGTCCAAAGCAACCCGGCACCAAACTGGGCGCCCGCCTGGGAGTAAGTGGCCAGTCCGCTCGGATCGTCGTCCGCCGCTCCGGTAATTAGGCCGGGACCTAGCTTCTCGGCGAACTGGCGGGCCTTCAGAGTATTTAGCATGCCGTCCAATGTTAAGAGGTTGCCGGATACGCGCTCCCACTTAGGACAGCGCGCGCGAATTCTTGCACGTTATATTACACGCGTAACCGTCCCCGCCACTTGTAACGGACAGCGGCTACTGTATCGTTGCAACAAAATTAATGGCGGTTCGCATCGGGTGCGGGTGGCACCCGAGTAGCGCGAAATGACTGCAAGACGGTCTTCAATAAATGAAATCAGTACGATTGCTTGTGCGCCCGAATCGCGTTGCTCTTCACTCGCTTATTGCGGGCCAGCGACTTGCTTCTCCGGCGGCCCTGATCAATAGGTTCGTAGCGCTGGTTGCCGGCCTTTGGATCGTGAGCGGTACGGCATTGGCGTGGGTCTATCCGGAGCATCGCGATATTGCCGTGCTCAGCGTGGCCGGTATGGACCCGGAACATCGCGCGGTCTTTGATCAGCTCTGGAACACGGCGCGGGTCGGGCAGGAAAAGCGCCTTTGCAAGGATGGCGCGGACGCGGCGCAGGGCCTCGATCCGCAATGCATCGACTGGGCAGCCATGTCGGCGATCGCGGGCGATCATTCCTGCTCGAGTCAGGGCTTGCTGGACGCTGTGGAAAATGCGCCCTGGATCCTGGAAGTGGCGGACGTGGCCGCTCAGCTCAAGGTGGACCTGGCCAAAAGCGCGGCCGCCTCACCGGCGCCCGCAACGCCAAGCACCGGGGCCATCAGCGATCTGCGGCGGCAGCTGGAAAGCGAATCCGCCCGCGCCCAACGCATAAACGCACTACGCGTCGCGGACACGCGCTTGCAGGGGGTCGATCCGGAGTACGCCACGCGCGCCGGATCGAACAACGCCCACTTCCTGCTGCCTCGACCCAGCACGGATTCGAGCGCCCGGGACTACTTCCTGGCGGCGCTCAAGCCCGGTTCAGAGATCAATGCCGTGGGCGTGTATGCCTGGTATCACCTCACAGCGTTGCAGAAAGCCAGCCGGCTGGCACACGAGCAGTTGTCCGCGGCCGATCGGAGCGCGTTAACGCGCGCCATGCTGGCCGATGAGGCGTTTGCGCTGCACTTCATGGAAGATGTCTTTGCCGCCGGGCACGTGGCTGGCACCTGGGGAGATGTCTCGCAGCGCAAGGGAACGCACGACTACTACAACGAAAACGGACTCGAGGTGACGACCTGGCTAGGCGAGGCGAAGACCATGGTGCTGCTGGGCGATGCGCACATGCGCCCGGAAGATGCGGCTCGTGCCGCAGCGGACGTGCGCCTCAGCCTTGAGCAGGTCCTCAACGTCGCAGCCGGCGCGGGCGGCAGCACTTTCCCCTATACGCCTAAGGCACCTTCCCAGCCGGGTGCGTTCGATGTGTGCAAGAACAACACGCTGCTGGCGCGATCAGAAGAACTGAAGGCATCTCCCGAAGCGGTCGCCCTGGGCGTTGAAGTGCTCAAGCCCATGCCGGTACCAGGCCTGGGCCAGGGGCTGGGTGCATTACCGCGCTACCGCTCGGAACTCGGCCGCTTTATCGGGGCCGCCGGCTCGCTCGATGTGCGCCATATCGACGGCGGGTTTACCGGTCTTGAGCAAGGGACCGGTTTTATCACCGGCGCGGATCTGTCGGCGCGGGTGGGCCTGGGGCTCGATGGCGTGCTGGGAGAAGCGGGCGATGGGCTGGTGTTCCTGTCGCTGGGCTACCGCGGCGACTCATCTTCCACGAACAAGTTCTCCAACGGCTCCGTGGCCCAGCAGGCGGGGTCGCTTTCCAGCGCGATACCGGCACGTTCAGGGCTGTCCGCACGCCTGCGGATGCCTTTCTATCTGCTGCCCGGTGACCTATTGTTGCTGGCGCCGTTGTACTTCATCTCTCCCAAGACCTATCAAAACATGGGGGTCACCGCGGTCAACGGTGGCCTCATCCCCTGGCAACTGGGCTGGGCGACGCCGGTTGGCCGGTTCCAGTTCGTGTTGGGACGCGAGATCGGCGTGGCTTTCTATGGCTTACAGGACGACACCAGCCTGCTGGCGCCCGGCGCCACGTCTGGCGCGAGTCCACGGATCATCTCGTTCAAGTCCACTTACTTTGACTTTCCGATCGCCGAATACCGCCCGTACCGGGCCTTTGACACCAAGCAGACCTCGGAACTGCGCTTCCAGCTCTATTATGGGATCGACTATCCCTACGGAGCCAAGGTGATCTACCCGGCGGATGCTCCAGGCGTAGGCCTGCATCGCGTCCAGTCCATCGGGCTGCGGGTGGTCTTCGACTGGCGCCACTATTACTGAGCGGAAATCCGGATCCTGGGCGCGAGCTTCCAGCCCCGCCCACGTGTGGCCTAGTCGGTCAGCACCAGCTGCACTTTCGGGGCGTTTGCGCCCGCGTGCTGATTGACCCTCTGCTGAGTGAGCGCGGCCGCCGCGGTCGAGGCCGGCGTCGCTTGAGCTACGCGAAATGAGAACTCGGCGGCGTTGCCGCCGGCCTGCGGTGGGCCAACACCGGCGTTTCCGCCGGCCTGCTGCTGGAGGCAATCGTAGAGATGCTGCGCGCCCATGATGCGCGTGAAACTGTCGTCTTGGACCGCTGCACAGACCCTGATCTTCGGATTCACAGCCTTGATGGCCCGGTAATAGTCCACGAAGCCATCGTGGTGCCCCGAGGTATAGGTCAGGCTCACGCGGCTGCCCTTAGGCGGAATGGCTCCGTGTACGCCATCGCCAAAACTCACGGCGCCCGATTGATAGTCGATCGTGTACACCTTGGCGTCGGCCGCGGCGGAAGCCAGGTCTGACAGTCCCTGCCAGGCCGCTCCATCAATCATGACGATCTCGCTCCCGGCGGCCACCGGCGCGTATCGAGCGTAGAGAGATTGCTGCGGGTCGCCGTTGCTAAGCGACGCGCCATCGCGCCAGTCCGCCGGCAGCACGGCCGGCTGCTTTTCAAATCGTGTTGCCCCTCCGAACGCGTACAGGCATGAAATCTTGTCCGCTGCGCAGGCCGCATTGATACTCACCGGCACGCCTTGCATCCAGTAGCCTCGCTCGTCCGCCGGTGCGCCCAAATCCATGCCGACATCAACATAGGCGATCGGGTAGGCCGGCGGGTGGTGATTCGCCGCCCGGCGTGCCGCCCAGTCGACGCCATTGACCAATCCACCGCCAATCGGATGTGCCATGTAGGCCACGAAGTCGGCGGCTTCGGCCGCCGTGCCGGTGCCGAAGTTGACCACTAGCTCGCCCGACGTGCCGGTCTTGTCGAGCAGGTCGCCGTATTCATCCGGGCCGAACCGGCTCTCCTGCGGCGCGGGTGCGCCAGCCATGCCACCGGCCTGCAGCCCGCGACGATTCTGAGGTCCCACAGATCTCTGCCAGTGAAACGTGTTTGCGAGGTCCGAGGCAGGATATCGAATCAGCGAGATCCCGGCCTGCCTGATCTTTATGATGGCGGAGGGGCGGGCAAATCCGAATTCCGGATCGACGCCAGCTAGGAAATCAGCGCTGTGACGGAAACTGGCGCTGTATATCAACGCACTGCTCGCGGCACCGCTGGCATTGGCAGAAGAGACGACGGGGGAGGTATCTGATGTCTGCGGGCGCACTGGCAGGGATGCGAGCGCCAATGATGTCAGGCAGCCACCGAGCCATGTTCGCAAGTTCGATCTCATGTGCAGAGTCCTCGCTGAGATACGGAGGCGAAGCGCACCATCACGCGCCTAGCGCAGCTGTCCACGGAATATTGGCTGGCGGCCTCGCCAACCAAATGCGTGCAATGGGAATCAGTTTAGCAGGCGACACCCACAAACTGAATTGCGGATAGTGTGGCAGAAAGCATCGATTTTCTAAGCCGCAGTCAGAACCAAGCGAGAAATATTAAGTTGCCGATAGGTGCAAATCGTTGCCTTGATTTTTCAGTTTAAGACCTTGAAGCCGAACGCCTCAAATCGAGCGTCGCCCACCGGCCCGCGCAAGAACTCAACGAAAGAGGCGGCCTTCGCAGCGGCGTTGGAGGTGAGGGCTATGGGATAGGTGATAGGCAAATGCGAATCTTCTGGAAATATGTCCACGATACGGACGCGTTTGTCGATGCGGGCATCAGTTTCGTAGACGATTCCGAGCGGCGATTCACCGCGAGCCACGAAGGCGAGCGCGCTGCGGACGTTGTCCGCCCGCACTAGGTGGTCCTCAACATCCTTCCATACACCCAGATTGGTCAATGCCGCGCGGGCGTATCGACCAACGGGCACGGAATCGGGATCGCCGGTGGCCAGACGTCCGCCGGCCAGCGCTCCAAGCAGGGGAAAGCCGGGCTTGATCTGCAGCTGTACGCCGCTTGAGGCAGGCGCGACTAGCGCCAGCCGGTTACCGAGCAGGTTACTGCGCGTTGCCTTCTGCACAAGGCTGCGCTGCTCGAGGTAATCCATCCAGTCCTGATCCGCTGCAAAGAACACGTCGGCATGAGCACCGCTTTCAATTTGGCGAGCCAGAATCGAGGTCGCTGCAAAGGAAAGCTCCACTTTAGTGCCGGTGGCCTTGGTGTACGCCGCACTCACCTCCTGCATTACGTCGGTGAGTGATGCTGCCGCAAATACCGTTATCGAGTCGGCGCCCTCGGCACCACGCACAATCCACGGCAGCAGGCACAGCGCTAACGGCAGCGCCAAGCCTACAAACTTACGTCTCAACATGTCATTCCCCACCCTGAATGCGTTATATTTCGATAAATATATCGTGGCGAATAGCTACTCAAAGCGCAAGCGGCTCACGGAGCTTGCGTGCATTGGTGGCGGCGGCACGCTAAAGTTGTTTGTGGGAGGCATTACATGACCCGCATCAACGTGCGAGTACGCATCTACTTTGATGCAGCTTTGGCCATTGGACCTGGCAGGATCGAACTACTCGAAGGCGTCCAACGGACCGGATCACTGGCGCAAGCTGCACGGGAAATGAGCATGAGCTACCGCCGCGCCTGGCTGTTGATGCAAAGCTTGAATGGCGCCCTGCGCAGTCCCGCCTCAGTGCCCGCGCGCGGCGGACGCAAGGGGGGTGGCGCTTCGGTAACGCCCCTGGGAAGGGCGCTCATCAAGGCCTACCGGCAAACCGAGGCCCAAGTGACGGGAAACATCAACCGGCGATTCGCCAGGTTTGCCCGCGGAACCTAGCGATCTGCCTAAGATCGGGCGGCGCGACGGGCACAGTCGCTAGAATCCGTAGCGCACTTCGAACCGCACGCTCCGGGCGGGTAACCGGTAATAGCCTGCCGTCTGCGTCACAGTAACGGATTCATTCAATTCGCTAGCTGCGACCGGATCGCGGACATTGGTGAGATTGTAGCCCGTCAATTGCAGGCGGTAGTGACCCAGCGTGTAGTTCAGGCTCGCATCCAGCGTCGTGTAGCTACCCGTGGAAAGCAGATTTTCCAAGCCCAGCTCGCGTGAGCCAATATAGTTGGCCACCAGAGAACCGCTCAGTCCCGAGGCCGGCGCGTACAGCAGACCAAGGCTCGCCAGCTGGTGCGGTGACATTTCAATGCGATTGCCCGAAACGTCAAGTCCGCCATCGTTTATGAAGTCGACAAACCGCGCATTGTGTTGGGCATAGTTCGCGGCGAGCTGCCAGTCATTGGCCATACGAAGGCGCGCTTCAACCTCAAAGCCCTCGAAGCGCGATTTGCCGCCATTGGCGGGACCGAATTCACCGCTCGCATCCTGCGTAAAGGTCAGCCCGTTGCGAAAGTCCATCCGAAAGATGCTGGCATCGAGAGACAGGTGGCCGTTGAGCAACTCGCTTTTGGCGCCCAGCTCAACACTCACTCCGGTCTCCGGCTCAAGAATGTCGACTTCAGCCTCCGGCCCGAAGTCGATCGCCAGAGGCTTGAAGCTGTTGCGGTAATCGGCGTACCAGATCAGATTGTCGTTCCCCGACGCCCATGATCGCCAGCTCGCTCCAACCATTCCGCTCAAGCGCGTGGTGGTACGCTCGTCACTGCCGTCGAAGGCCAGCACCGGTGCAGCGCCCGTGTTGTCGATCGCGACACCGTCGGCGGTCTCGCGAGTGTGATTCAGGCGAATCCCCGCTAGCACATCGACTGTGGGGCTAACCTGCCAGTCAAGTTGTGCGTAGGCACCGGCGAAGCCGCGCTGGTCATCAGAGTAAACAAGCTCGTCCGAATGGTGCGCTCCATCGCAGGCATATTCGTGGCCACCACCATCAACGCAGTAGCCGAAATTGATGGCGTTTTCGGCGCCGTAGCCATACAGATAGTCGACGCCATACATCAAGTGCATATTGGGCGCGGGCGTGCTCGCCAGGTGCGCGTCAAAATAGATGTCGGTGATCGCGGTGCTTTGGGTGTAGCCATCCGCCTGAAACCCATCCCCCACTCCGGCATCGGGCGGATCGGCAAATGCGTTGCCGCGCAGGAAACCTCGCAGCACATCGTTAAGCGTGCGGGTAGCCGACAGCGTGACTGACCAGTTTCCGAGCGAAGCCGTGCCGTCCAGCCCGAGGTTAAGCGCGTAACGCTGCTGATCAAGTTTCGCGCCCGCTGGGTTGTAATTTGCGTCAATAGGCAGTTCAGTGTGCAGCGTAGTACCGTCGAGCAACAGCATATTTCCCGAGGGGTCTTGCGGCAGAATTGAAATGTCGCCATCCACATGAAACGTGCCGAACCCCAGATCGCTTTGCCCGCGGTACAGGGCGTGGTAGCGCTGATATTCGGTCCGGTCTTCCGCGTAGCCCCGCTTTTCGAAATTCGCAGTCAGCGAGTGATGGTAGCTGCCGACATCCGGGAGGTCTGCCGCCCCGCTTGCTGCAACGCCGCCGTAAGAGGCCGCGGACAGGGCCGCAAAGCTCGGCGTGCTGCCGGCCGAATAGTGGATCACCTGAATCACACCGACAAACGAGGTAGCGCCGTATATCGTGGGAGCCGCGCCACGCAATACCTCGATGCGCTCGACGTTGGTCATGTCGATGGATGGCGTTGCCGGATTGAATGCTCCGCCCCAGGGGACGCCATCCACGACCAATAAGAACGCGTCGGCTTCGCGCAGGCCCCACAACGCCGGCACCGAACCGGCCGGGCCACTATCACCACCAGGCGTGCCCTCGACACCCGCAACCAGCGACAGCGCGGTGCGAAGATCATTCGCGCCACGCAGACGCAGTTCTTCACCCGTGACTATCGTGATCGACGCTGGAACCTTCTCGACCTCTTCCGGCACACGTGTGGCGGTGATCTCCAAGGTTTCGCGAGACGCCTCAGCTTCGTACTGTTCGGCCCCCACCGAGCGGGAGAGCGAAAGTGCAACGCACAGCGCACTAACCACAAGATACTTCACGAAGACATTCCTGGTGATGCCGAAATGAATATTCGGCGGCCGCAAGAATAGTGGGAATTGCCGTCTTTGCGCAAAGTCCCGACGGCCAGTGGCAATTCAGTTTCCATCAATATGGTGATCAGATCGCGGCCAACTGACTAAAGGTCGCGCATTCTTTGTGCTACTGACGGCAGCGCGAGTTTCTTAGTGTTAGGCGATTGCTTGGGTCGCAGACGCTGCGCGCGTATCGCGAGCGCTTTAGAAGACTGTTAACATAACGACTCTATTATATTGATTTTGCGGGCCTTCTTTAGGGTTGTGTTGAGCTTAGGCGCGCGGGGGTGACTAACCCATTCACGTCGCGTCCCAAAACTGCTCCATCTTACGCCGCATGTTCTGGTCAGGAAGGTGACCCTGCGCGGCCCCTTGGTTATCTTCCAAATGCGCGACTTGCGTGGAGCCTGGAATCGTGCAGGTAACAGCCGGATGCGATACCACATACTTGAGCAGAAACTGGGCCCAGCTGCTGACATCAATCTCATCAGCCCACGGGGGCAGGGCGCGTGAGCGCAACTGCCCTAGAAGCGATCCGTACGCAAACGGCACGTTAACCAGCACCGCCGTGTTGCGTTCGATCGCCAGCGGGAGAATTGCATTGGCGGCATCGCGATTTGCGAGCGAGTAGTCGACCTGGATAAAGTCCAGCGGATACTTTCGCATGTAGGCAGCCATTTGCGCGTGCTGGCCCACACGTGATGTGGTTATTCCTAGGTAGCGTATCCGGCCGGACTGTTTCCAGCGCTGCAGTATCGGCAAGAGTTCATCGACACCGTCGAGATTATGCACCTGCAAGAGATCGATGCGCGTCGTCCGCATGCGTTCCAGCGAACGGTTGAAGCTTGCCTCCCCCGTTGCACCGCCCCTGAACGAGCCCGAGCCGGTCAGTTTAGTCGCCAGGAATAACCGATCTCGAACACCGAGCGAAGCCACCACATCGCCAATAATGGCCTCACTGTCGCCATAAGCCGCCGCCGTGTCGATAACTGTGCCTCCGAGCTCGACCATGCGACTGATCTCGGCGCGAATTGCATCGCGAGCGTCAGTACGGAATTTGTCGGTACCCAATCCCACGACCGGGAGGCGCTCGCTGGTGCCGGGAATCGCCCTTGAAATCGGCGAGGGCGGCGCTGCCGGCCAGGATGTACGTGCGCAAGCCAGGCTCGCGCCTGCCGCCAGGCCCGCACACAGTACTTGTCGACGTGAAACAGGGTTCGAAGATGTGGGTTTGTTCATGGCTTGTGCTTCCGTCGTCACATCGGCATTCCTCTTATACGCCCAGAAACCGCGAAAGTTCCCGATGATCGAGTGGGTTGGATTCACATTCGACTGGGACAGGTCTACCATTCGGCAAGGACCCAGGGATTGAGCCGGCATATCAACAATAACGCGCATCCGCCAAGCCCCTAGACCATAGCCCCGCCGCCTTCGGGTGCGGAAGACGGTGGCTTTCCGGGAATGCCGGCCCATACTGCGCAACTCGAGGGTCTTCCGACAGGGAGAAGAATTTATGAGACGACGAAACAAGGTGCTGCTCATTACTCTCGCAGTCGTGTTCGCGGCCGTTGCTGCATTGGCCCTCTGGGTCAGCCATGACACCCCGTGCAGTGCAAATACGCCGCCAAGTCCGAGCGCGGGCGGCATGAAAGCCGTGGTGTACCGATGCTACGGATCGCCGGAGGTGGTGAAATTCGAAGACGTGCCAACACCTGCTCCCGCAGACGATCGGATGATCATCAAGGTGCAAGCAGCGTCCGTTAATCCGCTGGACTGGCACTTCATGCGCGGCAAGCCCTACATCATGCGGCCCATGGCCGGAATTGGGGCCCCCAAAGACTCACGGCTCGGCGTGGATTTCGCCGGAACGGTCCAGTCGGTTGGCAAGGACGTAAGGAGTTTCAAACCCGGTGACGAGGTGTTTGGTGGCGCGGATGGCGCGTTCGCCGAGTACGTTTCGGTGCGCGGCGCCGGTTCAGTAGCCCATAAGCCCGCCAACGTGAGTTTTGAACAGGCGGCCGCTGTGCCGATTGCAGGGATCACCGCCCTGCAGGCCTTGCGTGATCAAGGCAAAGTGCAAGCGGGCCAGAAAGTTCTCATCAACGGCGCCTCGGGAGGCGTTGGCACCTTTGCCGTGCAAATTGCCAAGGCTATGGATGCGGAGGTCACAGGCGTATGCAGCACCAGGAATCTTGAGCTTGTGAAGTCACTGGGCGCTGACCACGTCATCGACTACACACGCGAAGACTTCACTCGCAGTGCGGAAAAGTACGACGTGATCGTCGACAACGTCGGTTCGCATTCGGCATCCGAATACCGTCGCGTGCTCAAGCCCGACGGCAAGCTCGTGATCGTCGGCGGATCAAGTGACGGCCAATGGCTCGGCGGTATGTCAGGGGCGATCCGTGCAAAGCTGCTGAGTCCCTTTGTCAGTCAGCAGATGAGCTTTTTCCTGGCGCATTTAAACCCAATGGACCTCGAATACCTGGCTGGACTTCTTCAGAACGGGAAATTGAATCCCGTGATCGACCGGCGCTACCCGCTGAAGGACTCAGCAGAGGCTATTCGCTATCTGGAAGCCGGCCACGCGCGCGGCAAAGTCATCATCCAAGTACAGTGAGAAGCGGGCAGCAGAGGACATCGCCAAAGGCCCTGACTCGATGACCGTGGCCCCACACGAGCGTCGTGCATTGGCGATCGCCTTTGCCTGCAACTTTGTCCTGCTGGGTAGCTACTACATCCTGCGCCCGTTGCGGGACACCATGGCCACGGTATACGGAGTCGACAAGCTTCAACAGCTGTTCACCGCAACCTTTGTCGGCACGATCATCGGCTCTGCGATTTTTTCCGCCTTAGCATCGAAAATCAGGCTCACCCGGCTGCTGCCGGGCGTTTTCTGGTTCTGGCTCCTGAATCTGGCGTTGTTTGTAGTTCTCTTCCGACTAGAGCCGGAAGGCCGCGCGGTCGGGGGTAGTTACTACGTTTGGTTCAGTGTCGCCAACCTATTCATGATCTCGGTGTTCTGGAGTCTGATGGTTGACGTCTTTTCCTCCGCCCAGGCCACCCGCCTGTTCGCATACATTGCGGCGGGGGGTGCACTCGGCGCTGTCATCGGACCATTGCTTACGCGGCTCCTAATCGGTCGTCTGGGAATCAGCGGGTTGCTGGTCGTGGCGGCGATTGGCTTTGGCATTGTTATTGTGTTGATTCACCTGCTGATGGGGGAGAAGACGCGGCTGCGCTCTCACGATCGGGAGGCGCAGCAAAGCACGCTCGACCATAGTTTGCGCGGTAGCGCCCTGGAAGGATTTGGAGAACTCTTGCGGTCGCCCTATGCCCTAAGTCAGGCCGCCTTCATCCTACTGATGACCTGGGTCAACACCGTTGCCTATTTTTTGCAGACCGACGTGGTGGCGCGCAGCTACACCGCCATCGCTAGTCGTGCACAGGTGTTCGCGGACATAGACCTGGTGGTCAACGTATGCACTGCGGCTACTCTGATTCTGGGTCTGGGCCGCATCGTGCAGCGCTTCGGGGTGACCACTGGGTTGCTTCTCAATCCATTGCTCATGATCGTGGCGTTCATCGCCACGTTGCTCGCGCCCACCATCTACATGATTCAGGGGCTGCAAATTATCCGGCGTGTGGCGCAGTACGCTATCGCGCGGCCAAGCCGCGAGATCTGCTTTACCGTCGTCGAACAGAGCGGCCGTTACAAGGCCAAGAATGTAATAGACACTGTTGTCTATCGGTTTGGTGATGTCAGTTCCGCGTGGATGCAGGCTGGGTTCCGCGCCATCGGCTACGGACTAGAAGGGGCAGTCGCGGTCGGAGTCGGTGCTTCGATAGTATGGAGTGCAAGCGCTCTGCATCTGGGTCGCAATTATGAAAGGCTGAGATTACTGGGACTGGCGCGCCCTCCGGCTCCCGATGAGGCTGTAAAGGAAACCGTATGAATCCACCGCCGACCTCGAACTCATCTCATTCTTCCGCGGTTGCCTGGTTTTATCGCAGGGTGGGTGCCGTTCAGCCGAATGAGATTCGCGCGGTGACGCTCAGCATTCTGTATTTCTTTTTCTTATTTGGCAGTTACTCCGTCCTCAAGCCGGTTCGTGATGCCATGGGTACCGTCTATGGCATGCATCACCTGCAGGAGCTGTTCACCGTCACCCTGGTGGCCAGCCTGATTTTCGCGCCGCTCTACTCGGGCCTCGCGACGCGCGTCAAGTTGTCGCGGTTCCTACCTTGGGTCTATGGGTTCGTCGCCCTTAGCATTCTGCTCTTCTACGGACTGTTCGTGAGCCACGAAGACCAAGACCGCTGGGTGGCCGCGGGCTTTTACGTGTGGGTGAGCACCTTCAACATGCTCATCATCTCGGTGTTCTGGAGCTTCATGGCCGATCTGTACTCGAAGACGCAGGCCAAGCGCCTGTTCGGGTTGGTGGCCACCGGCGGGACAATCGGTGGGATCGTCGGACCTGCCGCGGCGACTTGGCTGGCCACGTCTATCGGCAACAACAATCTGCTGTTGGTGGCGGCCGCCGGGTTTGCAGCCACGGCCCTGATAGTCCGTTCCCTCGCAACGGAGAAGCAACGCCTGCTGTCCGCGGGCGCCGAAGCTCAGCCCACAAGTCTTGACCAGCGTCTTCGCGGAAGCGCTTTCGACGGATTCCGACTGTTAGCCCAATCACGCTATCTGTTGCTGATCGCGCTGTTCCTGTTGTTGATGACCTGGATTTCGACAATCGTCTATTTCCAATTGGGCGAATTAATCACCAAGGCATTTAGCAGCCGGGAAGAGCGCACGCAGGTCTATGCAATGATAGATCTCATCGTCAATAGCTGCGCCCTCCTTATTCAGTTGTTCGGGACTGGTCGGTTCATTGCACGCTTTGGAGTGGGAGCGGGCTTGTTGATCAATCCCATCGTCATGGTCATTGCATTCCTTGCCATTGCCTTCTCGCCGGTATTGATGCTGCTTGGAGCGATCCAGGTTGTTCGCCGTGTGGCGGAATACGCCGTTGCGAAGCCCACTCGAGAGATGCTCTTTACTGTTGTGGACCAGGAGAGTCGCTATAAAGCGAAGAATGTCATCGATACCGTCGTCTACCGTTTTGGCGATTTCAGCTCTGCGTGGATAAGCGCGGCAATTCTCCCGTACGGCGTGGCGGGGCTGGCGGTATTCGGTGTTATCGCATCCGCCGTGTGGTTTCCGATCGCCTACCTATTGGGCGCGCGCTACGAAGGCGTCAGAGCCGCCGGTCACCACGGATCCGATACACATTAAGGTATTTTCTCGCTTCCGTTTGGCAGCGCGCATCGCCTAGGTAGGCTGCGCAAATGAAGTTTAGAATATACACGTAAGTGTATGATCTTAAAGTCTAAAGGCAGCGGCAATTCGCGGTCATCTATTAGATACGGCAATCCATGCTCCGCTCATGCCAGAGCGGCGCGCGTATTGACTCGTTAGAAGTATCGGCGATTCCGAATGTACTGGTAGGACATCGTCTGACACCGTTTTTGGCGCCGATCCTCAAAATCGTGGCCATGAATTTCATACATCGAACCGTCCTAGTTCTCATGGCAGTCGTCAGCCTGAGTGCATGCTTCGGCAAGGACGACAGCAACGACATGACGGGAACCACCACCCCAACGCCGCCGCCGGTGCAACGAGGCGATGTCGTCAACGGTCCACCGATGTTGGTTGCGACTTATTCGCCGACAGACCTACTGACCGTGTTGGGCGGCAATGATCTGGGCCAGACACTTTTGCAGCTGGCCTACACGCCACTGTGCACCATTTCGGTCTATCACATGAACTACGAGACGGTAGATCCCGCCGGCAACCTGACGGTCGCTGCCGGTGCCATCATGGTGCCCAGTGGTACCGACACGCGCTGCACTGGCGGCCGGCCCGTCGTCCTGTACGGGCACGGAACCACGACCTCTACCACCTATGATATCAGCCAAATTGATGTCAACGGCGAGGGCTCCATACTCGCGGCCGTATTCGCCGCTGAGGGTTACATCGTGGTCGCGCCAAATTACGTGGGGTACGACGGGTCAACGGTGGACTACCATCCTTATCTGATTGCCGATCAGGAATCGAAGGACATGATTGATTCGCTGACGGCAGCACGCGCTTCGCTCCCGACCGCGGACGCCCCAAATTCGACCGATGGCGGCAAGCTGTTCATCACCGGGTATTCGGAAGGCGGATACGTGGCGATGGCGACGCACCGGGCCATGGAAGCCGCGGGTATGACAGTCACGGCATCCGCGCCGATGTCTGGCCCCTATGCGCTGGCCGCCTTCTCGGATGCCATCTTTGAAGGCCAGACCAACAACAGCGCAGCGAAGAGCCTGGCCTTGGTTGTCGTCGCCTACCAGAAGGCCTACGGCGATATATACGCCAGTCCGGACGACGCCTTTGACCCGAAGTACGCGCCGACAATCGAGAGCCTGCTGCCTGGACCCGTCTCGGTGAGCGAGTTGCAGGCGGAGGGCAAATTCCCGCTCGCGGCGTTCAGCAGCATCCCGCCCACGCCGGCCTATGCGATCTATACCCCGGCGACGACTCCCACAAAATTCGCGACCATATTCGCCATGGGATTTGGTACTGACTTCCTCCTGACCAACGATTTTCGCGGTGCTTACATGGATGACGCCTTCGCCGAGCCGGACGGCGGGTTTCCGCTCATCACCGACGGCTTGCCCGCAGCGAGTCCTCAAAACATCTTCCGAGAACACCTGAAGGTGAACGACCTTCGCAATTGGTCACCGACCGCGCCCACGCTGTTGTGCGGCGGGAACTCCGATCCGGAAGTGTTCTTTTTCAATACCACGCTTATGCAGAATTACTGGTCCGGGCACGCGCCCGCGGTTGCACCGGTCATTCTGGATATTGATTCTCCGGTCGCGACCGGCGACCCGTATGGAACACTGAAGGACGGGTTTGCTGCCGCGGTCAACCTGGTACGCAGCAATGCCATACTCGGTGGCGCGACTGACGGCGGAGATGCGGCAGTGCTGGACGCCTACCACGCGGGGCTCGTTCCGCCTTTCTGCTTGAGCGCCGTGAAGGCATTCTTCGACGCACACTGATCGAAGGGCAGGGCGTATGCGGACGCGCTCCTTTGAGTGTGCCTCTCCCGCATTGGAGCGATCTTGGCCAACACCAAATCACAACTCGCCAAGTATCGCGCGAAGCGCGACTTCAAGAAAACCGCGGAGCCCAGCGGCGATGTAAAGGTTGCTCCATCGGCGCGGCTGAGATTTGTAGTGCAGAAGCACGCGGCCACCCGGCTGCATTACGACCTGCGGCTGGAACTCGACGGCGTATTCAAGTCCTGGGCGGTAACCAAGGGACCATCGCTGGATCCAGCCAATAAGCGGCTCGCCGTTGAGGTCGAGGATCACCCGCTGGAATATGGCGACTTCGAGGGCACCATCGCTGCCGGTCAATACGGCGCGGGCACCGTGCAGCTCTGGGACCGAGGCTACTGGCAGCCCGATGGGGCACGGTCCGCACAAGACATGCTCGCTAAGGGAGATCTGAAATTCCAGCTCGACGGCGAACGCTTGCGCGGCGGCTGGGTGTTGGTGCGCATGAGAAACGACAAGTACCGCAGTAAGCGCAACAACTGGCTGCTCATCAAGCATCGCGATGAATTTGCCCGCCCGGCCGACGATGTCCTACTAGAGCAGGATGCCTCGGTAGCCTCCGACCGATCCATGGCCGCCATCGCTGCGGGACAGGGCCGCAAGCCAAAGCCGTTTATGCTCAAGAACAAATCGTTCGCTGCCGATGCCAAATGGGCTTCCAAAGAGCGCACCGATTCGACGAAAGTCCCCGTCACAACCGCGAGGCCCTCAAGGCAGCACGTCTATAAGATCGCCAGGATGCCCGCGTTTGTCGCCCCGCAGCTCTGCAAGCTGCTGCCGCGCCCCCCGGCCGGTTCGGGCTGGGGCCATGAGGTCAAGTTCGACGGATACCGGATCCAGATGCGAGTCGAATCCGGTAAATGTGTTCTCAGCACCCGCAAGGGCCTGGACTGGAGCCGAAAATTTCCGGAAATCATGAAGGCTGGTGCGGAACTGCCGGACTGTATAGTCGATGGGGAAATCGTGGCCCTGGATTCCGCAGGAGCACCGGACTTTGCGGCCCTGCAAGCCGCGCTGGCAGAGGCCAAGACGGGCCAACTGGTGTATTTTGCCTTTGACCTTCTGTGCGTGAAGGGGGAGGACCTGCGGAAGTTACCGCTTTCGGATCGCAAGTCGAGACTGCAGGATCTACTGACCAAGCACGACCAGGACGGCGCCCTAATTCGTTACGTCGAACACTTCGAGAGCGGTGGCGATGCGCTCCTGAATTCCGCGTGCCGGATGAAATTGGAGGGCATTGTCTCCAAGAAACTCGACGCGCCTTACCGTTCCGGGCGCGGCGACGGGTGGACGAAAGCCAAGTGCCGCACCGGCCACGAGGTTGTGATCGGCGGATGGAGCGAGGCCGACGGTCGCTTTCGGTCCCTGCTGATCGGCGACCACCGCGATGAGTTGGTCTACGTCGGTCGCGTAGGCACGGGATTCGGAGCTCAGACAGTTGCCCGGATTTTTCCGCAGCTAAAGAAACTGGCCAGCGACCACAACCCCTTCGCTGGTGCCAATGCACCGAGGAAAACCGCCGACGTGCACTGGGTCAAGCCTCTCTTGGTGGCCGAGATCGAATTTGCAGGGTGGACCGAGGATGGCATGGTGCGGCAGGGTGCGTTCAAGGGCTTGCGTGAAGACAAACCCGCCGATGAAGTTCGCGCCGAAGTGCCCTCAAAGGCGAAGACCACCCCGCTCGCGGCTCCAACACCCCGAGCTAAGGCTACGCCTGCGCGCGGGCGATCCGCAGGATCGCCCACCTATGTCATGGGGGTGGCCATTTCAAACCCGGACAAACCACTTTGGCCCGCCGCGGGTCAGCAGCGTGCATTAACGAAGCTAGATCTGGCGCAGTATTTTGAAACTGTCGGAGCGTGGATGCTCGCGCACGTCCGCGGCCGGCCGACATCATTGGTCCGGGCTCCGGACGGGATCGACGGCCAACGTTTCTTTCAAAGGCATGCCATGCCGGGTATGTCGAGCCTGATCAATACCGTGCGGGTCTCAGGTGACCGCAAGCCGTATCTGCAGATAGACCGACCAGAAGGTCTCATTGCGACGGCCCAGATCGCGGCGATCGAATTGCACCCATGGAATTGCGAGCCCGGCTCTCCGGAGACCCCGGGGCGCCTGGTGTTCGATCTCGACCCTTCACCTGAGCTCCATTTCCATCGGGTCATCGAGGCAGCCCTGGAGCTCAAGGCCCGAGTGGAAAAGCTCGGGCTCGTTGCCTTCTGCAAGACGACGGGCGGTAAGGGACTGCACCTGGTGACCCCTTTGAAGCCTACGAAACAGCACTCAATCGGCTGGCCCGAGGCCAAGCTCATTGCCCGTACGATCTGCGAACAGATGGCCGCTGACAGTCCCACGAAGTACCTGACGACGATGGCCAAGAAGGAGCGAACCGGACGGCTGTTTTTGGACTACCTGCGTAATGACCGGATGGCGACCGCTGTTGCGCCGCTGTCACCACGGGCCCGTGTGGGTGCAACCGTTTCCATGCCTTTGCCATGGTCGCAGATCACAAAACGCCTCGAGCCATCGCGGTACACGTTGCTAACGGCGCCGGCCCTTATCGAGAAATCGGACGCCTGGGACGAATACCCGCAGTCCGCGCGGTCGCTAATAGATCCGCTCAAGAAGTTGGTTGCGGCAAGCAAGGCCGCATGACCTGGCCGTGCAGCGGACATTGGCCGCCCACTTGCTGAGCGTTGCCAGGAACACTGGTAGTTGACCTTAACCTTCTGCGCTTCGTCGGAAGGCAAGCATATGCCGCAGGGCATCCCGGGGACGCTGTAGCCGTTCATGCAACAGACTGAGGTTGAGGTGCGCCTCGTGCATTGCCGGATCCAGTGCCAGTGCCTCCCGGTAGGCCTGTACCGCCTCGTCGTCCCTGCCGCGATCCTCCAGCAGTAATCCCAGGTTGAATGCGAGCAGCGCGCTGCCTTGTTTGGCGGCCCGATACACTTCCTCCGCGGCATCGAGCTCGCCGTCCAGATGCATCAATCTGCCGAGGTTGATTCGCGCCGACAAATGCTCACTGTGCTTGGCCAGTGCCTCGGCATATGCCGCTCGCGCGGCAACCGTGTCGGATTCCTCGAGCGCCAATCCGCGCTCAAAGTGCAAAGATGCCTCAGCCATTCTCCGCGCCGCTGGGGCGTCACTGCCTTTGTCAGCGGACCGCGTCGCACGAATATCGATCACGACTCGGCCACGCGGATACGCGCCCGATGCCTCATCCGACTTCTGTGCGGTGCGAGGCACACCGGTTGTCGATGCTCCCGTGACTTGCAGCAATCTCGTGAGTTTGCGCAGGATTCCCGGAATTTTCGCGACGGATACTCCGGATTGCTGCAGGGTCCTAGCGGCCCGCACCATGGCCTTTTCCGCCGGGATCGCGGACATTCCGGCTGAGCGCGCCCTGATGAGTTTCTCGCCAATGAGCGCCGTGAGGAGGTCCCTTGACCCACTGCGTGCCGCGGTACGACTCGTCCGTTTTCGCGAAGGGCTCTTCATCGCCTACTGGCCTTCTTGGTGGCGCTGCTGGCAGCACGCTTCAGGCTGCGCCTGGTCGCGCCGCCTTCGGGTTTGCCGCCCAGGCTCTTCTTCAATGCTTGCATGAGATCAATCACATTACCTTCGCTTTGCGCAGTTCCCGCTTCCGCAGCCACGGAGATCTCCTTGCCATCGATTTTGCGGCGCACGGCAGCGGCTAGCCGTCCCTTGAACTCGTCGGCGTACTCCGTCGGGTCAAATTTCTTTGCGGCCAGCTGATCGATGAGCTGGCGAGCCAACTTCAATTCCGCATCGCTCACCTTGGCCGTCTCGATGCCGAGATCCTTCATGGAGCGAATCTCCGCATGAAAGTGCAACTGATGCATAGCCAGGCCGCCATCGAGTGGTCTTAGGACCACAATATGCTCCTTGCCGTGCGAGACCCAGCGGCCAACAGCGCAAAGTTCGGATTCACTAAGCGACCGAGCGAGGAGGGCGTAGGGCTTTGCGCCACCCTTCTCGGGAGCCAATAGGTAGGTTCCGGCGAAGTAGATCGGGTCGACCGACTGCAAAGGCACAAACTCAGTAATGTCGATCGTTCTGCTGGTCTTGTCCTCCAGCTCCTTCAGCTCCTTCGCCGAAAATATGACGAACTGCCCCTTTGAGAACTCGTATCCCTTGGTGATTTCCGATCGTGGCACCACCTCGCCGTCGTTCACCGCAATGTACTGCTGCCTCACGCGCGAGCCATCTTTGGCCCGGAGAAAATTGAAGGACATCCGTTCTGCTGTTACCACGGATGAGTAAACATTGACAGGAATTGCCACCAGCCCGAAGGACACGGTGACTGAAGCCATTGGACGAGCGTTGGTTGCCATTCGGACGACCTTGAAAACCCATTGATAGATTGCACACTGCAGCCGCAATTGCCGGT
>Ga0105248_10001503_pt1 | contig 25938 bp, 18 predicted proteins | sample KBSS34metaG_FD_81524 | JGI IMG/M metagenome (GOLD analysis project Ga0105248, IMG submission 81524) | Switchgrass rhizosphere microbial communities from Kellogg Biological Station, Michigan, USA - KBS S3-4 metaG | ecosystem: Host-associated > Plants > Roots > Rhizosphere > Soil | place... | reverse complement strand
GCTGTCGTGTGGTCGGTCGCAGCTCGAAGGAGCGCACATGTTCGAGAGATTCACCGACCGGGCACGTCGGGTCGTCGTCCTGGCTCAAGAAGAGGCCAGGATGCTCAACCACAACTACATCGGCACCGAGCACATCCTCCTCGGCCTGATCCACGAGGGTGAGGGTGTCGCAGCCAAGGCGCTGGAGTCGCTGGGGATCTCGCTCGAGGGTGTGCGGTCGCAGGTCGAAGAGATCATCGGACAGGGGCAGCAGGCACCGTCCGGGCACATCCCCTTCACCCCGCGCGCTAAGAAGGTCCTCGAGCTGTCGCTGCGCGAGGCGCTGCAGCTCGGCCACAACTACATCGGCACCGAGCACATCCTCCTCGGCCTGATCCGCGAGGGTGAGGGCGTCGCAGCCCAGGTGCTGGTCAAGCTCGGCGCCGACCTCAACCGGGTCCGCCAGCAGGTCATCCAGCTCCTGTCCGGCTACCAGGGCAAGGGCGAGCCGGCGACCGCCGGCGGCCCGTCCGAGGGCACGCCGTCGACGTCGCTGGTGCTCGACCAGTTCGGCCGCAACCTGACCGCGGCCGCTCGCGAGTCCAAGCTCGACCCGGTGATCGGGCGCGAGAAGGAAATCGAGCGGGTCATGCAGGTGCTGTCCCGCCGGACCAAGAACAACCCGGTCCTGATCGGCGAGCCCGGCGTCGGCAAGACCGCCGTCGTCGAGGGCCTGGCGCAGGCGATCGTCAAGGGCGAGGTGCCCGAGACGCTCAAGGACAAGCAGCTGTACACGCTCGACCTGGGCGCCCTCGTGGCCGGCTCGCGTTACCGCGGTGACTTCGAGGAGCGGCTGAAGAAGGTCCTCAAGGAGATCCGCACCCGCGGCGACATCATCCTGTTCATCGACGAGCTGCACACGCTCGTCGGCGCGGGTGCCGCCGAGGGCGCGATCGACGCCGCGTCGATCCTCAAGCCGATGCTGGCCCGCGGCGAGCTGCAGACGATCGGCGCGACCACGCTCGACGAGTACCGCAAGCACCTGGAGAAGGACGCGGCGCTGGAGCGCCGCTTCCAGCCGATCCAGGTCGCGGAGCCGTCGGTGGCACACACCATCGAGATCCTCAAGGGCCTGCGCGACCGGTACGAGGCGCACCACCGCGTCTCGATCACCGACGCCGCCCTGGTCGCCGCCGCGTCGCTGGCCGACCGGTACATCTCGGACCGCTTCCTGCCGGACAAGGCGATCGACCTGATCGACGAGGCCGGCTCCCGGATGCGCATCCGGCGGATGACCGCGCCGCCGGACCTGCGCGAGTTCGACGAGCGGATCGCGAACGTCCGTCGCGACAAGGAGTCCGCGATCGACGCGCAGGACTTCGAGAAGGCGGCGTCGCTGCGCGACAAGGAGAAGACCCTCCTCGGGGAGAAGGCGAAGCGCGAGAAGGAGTGGAAGGCCGGCGACATGGACGTCGTCGCCGAGGTGGGCGACGAGGAGATCGCCGAGGTGCTCGCCATCTGGACGGGCATCCCGGTCTTCAAGCTCACCGAGGAGGAGACCGCCCGTCTCCTGCGCATGGAGGACGAGCTCCACCGCCGGGTCATCGGCCAGCAGCAGGCCATCAAGGCCGTCTCCCAGGCGATCCGGCGCACCCGCGCCGGCCTGAAGGACCCGAAGCGCCCAGGCGGCTCGTTCATCTTCGCCGGCCCGTCCGGTGTCGGTAAGACCGAGCTGTCCAAGACGCTCGCCGAGTTCCTCTTCGGCGACGAGGACGCCCTCATCCAGCTCGACATGTCCGAGTACATGGAGAAGCACACCGTCTCGCGACTGGTGGGCTCCCCGCCCGGATACGTCGGCTACGAGGAGGGCGGCCAGCTCACCGAGCGGGTCCGGCGCAAGCCGTTCTCAGTCGTGCTGTTCGACGAGGTCGAGAAGGCGCACTCGGACGTCTTCAACACGCTCCTGCAGATCCTGGAGGACGGTCGTCTGACCGACTCGCAGGGCCGGCTGGTCGACTTCAAGAACACCGTCCTGATCATGACGTCGAACCTGGGCACCCGCGACATCTCCAAGGGCCCCGGCATCGGCTTCGCCACCGGTCAGGGCGCGGTCGACTACGAGCGGATGAAGGCCAAGGTCCAGGACGAGCTCAAGCAGCACTTCCGGCCGGAGTTCCTGAACCGCATCGACGACATCATCGTCTTCCACCAGCTGAGCAAGGAAGAGATCATCCAGATCGTCGATCTCATGCTGGCCCGGGTCGACACGCAGTTGAAGAACAAGGACATGGCGCTGGAGCTGACTCCGGCCGCCAAGACGCTGCTCGCCATCCGCGGGTACGACCCGGTGCTGGGCGCCCGGCCGCTGCGCCGGACGATCCAGCGGGAGATCGAGGACGTCCTCTCCGAGAAGATCCTCTACGGGACGCTCAAGCCCGGCGAGATCGTCATCGGCGACGTCGAGGGCGACCCCGAGGCCGAGGACGCGAAGTTCGTGTTCCGCGGCGAGACCAAGCCCAGCTCGGTCCCGGACACCCCGCCGATCGACCTGGCGAAGTCCAGCGAGTAGCCGAGAGCCGCGCGGCTAGGGAAAACTGAACGGAGGGCGGTCACGGGGTGCCGTGGCCGCCCTCCGGCATGTCACGAGAAGGTCACCAAGATGAGAACGGGGGGCGAACGGCCGTGACGCGGCGGATGCCGGATGGTGGCGGGGTCCATCTGACCTTCGGGGCGGATCCGGCGACGTCGATGGTCGTCTCCTGGCTCACGGACGGCCCCGTGAGCCGGCCCATGGTGCGGTTCGAACCGGTCGACCCGGACGCGGCCGAGCCAGGTGAGGCGTACGCGACGACCAGCACCTACCGGGACGCCGCCCGCCGCAGGGTCCACGTCCAGCACGCCACGCTCGTCGGGCTGCGCCCGGGCGTCCACTACCGCTACGAGATCTTCCCCACGCCCGGCGGCGCCGAGCCCCCCACTTCCCAGCGGCCGTCGCCGGCCGGGACCCTGACCGGCGACTTCCGTACCGCCCCCCGCACAGGCGGTAGGGACGCGGCCGCGCCGGACCCGAGCGGTACGGACGCGGGCGGTACGGAACCTGGCGGCGCTGCCTTCACGTTGACCTGCTTCGGTGACCACGGCACGGACCACGAGGACGACCCCTACGGCACGCCCGCCTCCGGCGCGGTCGTCGCCGCCGTCGACATGCTGGACCCGCTGTTCAACTTCGCCCTGGGTGACCTGACCTACGCGAGCCTGCGACGCGACCCGGCCGAGGTCTGGGCGCAGTGGTTCCGCATGATCGCCCCGTCGGCCAGCCGCCGGCCGTGGATGCCCGTCGCCGGCAACCACGAGAGCGAGCGCGGGCTCGGCCGGTTCGGGCTCGACTCCTACCAGGCCTACTTCCAGCTGCCGGGCAACGGCGCCGGCGCCGACTTCCAGGATCTCTGGTACGCGTTCACCGTCGGCCGGGTGCGCTTCGTCGTGCTGTTCGGCGAGGACGCGTGCTACCAGGAGCACGGCCTGGTCTACCTGCGCGGGTTCAGCGGCGGCCGGCAGACGGCGTGGCTGGAGCAGACCCTGCGCGCTGCCCGGGCCGACCCCGACATCGACTGGGTGATCGTCGCGATGCACCAGGTCGCGATGTCCACCGCCGCGTACCACAACGGCGGTGATCTCGGTCTGCGCGAGGAATGGCTGCCGCTGTTCGACCGGTACGAGGTCGACCTGGTCCTCTGCGGCCACGAGCACCACTACGAGCGGACCCACCCGGTCCGCGGCGTCATTCCCGGCTCGGGGCTGCTGACGCCGCGCCCTGTCGTGCCCGCGAACACGACCGCCGCCCCGGCCGACGCACCGGTCTCGCCGACCGCGCCCACGGTGCCGATGGCGGCCCGGAAGGCGAACCCGCCCGGGCTGGCGCTCGCCGTCGAGGCCGTCGACACGACCTCCGGAACCGTGCACATCACCATCGGCACCGGCGGCTCGTCCTCGCCGAGCACGGGGGCGCTGTTCCACCCGCCGGCCGGCCAGGTCGTCGTCCAGCCGGAGCTGCCGAACCCGGCGGACGTTCCCGGCCGCCGCCGGTTCGGGAAGAACCCCGTCGTCCGCCGGCGCACCATCCACGTGACGGAAGGGGCGCCGTGGCTGGCGGCGCGCTCCACCGACCACCCCTACGCCTTCGCCGCCCTGCGCGTCGAGCCCGGCGAGCCCGGCGGCACGACGACCATCCGGCTCACCGTCCACGACTCGCTCACGCCGGGCGAGCCGCCGTTCGACGAGGTGCTCTTCACCCGGCCCCGCCGCGACACCCGCCCGGACTGATCTTCACCGCGGCGTCGGCAGCCGGTTCGCCCGGTCCGTCTCGGGGCGTGCGAACAGCCTGAACAGCGCGAGCAGCGAGGGCAGGATCACCACCATCCCGGCGGCGATCGCGACCAGCAGGGCGCGCAGGTTCGCCGCGGGTGCCGCCGCGCCGTCGACCGTCGCCTGGCCGACGACGAGGTCCGGGTACTGCGCGACGGCCCAGCCCCAGAGCACCGCGGCGGCCGCCAGGCCCGCCGCGGCCCGCGCCGCGGTGAACCGCCGCCGCCAGACCAGCACGATCGCGCCGAGCCCGCCGAGCGCCGAAACGGCCACCAGCGGCACCGACCGGTCGGCGAACCGGGCCGCGACGACCGGCGCGTCCGCCCACAGCAGCGGCAGCAGCGCCGCCGCGAGCCCACCCGCGACCGCCGCCGCGACGAGTGCCCGGTGCCGGAAGCCGGCGACGAGGTGGGCGGTCGCCGGCCGCGCCGCCGCGTCGCGGCACAGGTAGACCGCGGCGAGGAAGGCGGTGACCGCGACCGTGAACAGCCCGCAGACGACCCCGAACGCGTTCGCCAGCGGGGCGAACGGGGCGCCCACCGCCAGGTCACCGGTCGCCAGGGCGGCCCCCGCGACGCCGAGCGAGAACGGCGTGAGCACCGACGCGGCGGCGAACACCCGCCCCCACCAGTGATCCGGTCCGGCGGCGCCGCCTCCGTACGCGCGGTACACGTAGGCGCAGCCGCGCAGCACGATCCCGAGCAGGGCGCCCACCAGCGGCACCTCGAGCGTCGACCCGACGACGCCGAACGCGGCCGGGAAGCCGCTGAACAGCGCGACGATCACGAAGATCAGCCAGACGTGGTTCGCCTCCCAGACCGGGCCGAGCGAGCCGGCGACCAGCGATCGCTGGTCCGCGGCGTCCCGGCCCCGGGCCAGCAGGTCCCAGACGCCGCCGCCGAAGTCCGCGCCGGCGAGCAGCGCGTACGCGGTCAGGCCGACGACCATGACGACGACGAGCAGGTCCGCGGCGCTCATCGGCCGGCCTCGCCCGGTCGCACGCACCGCGGCGTACGGTCCGGACCTGATCCGCGATCCGGACCCGATCCGCGATCCGGACCCGATCCGCGATCCGGACCTGGGCGGCGGTCCGGATCCGGGCGCCGGTCGGGGTCGGGTGGGTAGGGGTCGGTGGGCGGCCCGTCGGCGCGCGGCTCGTAGCCTGGACCACCGGTCGCCATCCGGCGCAGGATGAGCACGAGCGCGGTCGCGAGCCCGAGGTAGAGCGCGAGCGTGCCGGCGAAGATCCAGCCGATCCCGCCGGCCGCGGTGACCGCGTCGGTGACCCGCATCCGGCCCTGGACGATCCACGGCTGCCGGCCGCCCTCGGTGACCTCCCAGCCGGCGAGCATCGCGAGCACCGACGCCGGCCCGGTGGCGACTGCAGCGAGCAGCCACGGCCGGTCCGTGGGGAGCACGGGCCGACGCCCCCGCCGCCGGCGCAGCACCGCCACCCCGCCGGTCAGGGCCGACAGCGCGATCAGCCCGGTGCCGAGCCCGACCATGGTGTCGAACGCCAGGTGCACGACGGTGGCGTTCGGCCGCTCGTCGGCCGGCACCGAGTCCAGCCCGACGATGACGTGCCCGGCGCTGAACCCCTCCAGCAGTGACAGGCCGGACGGGATGTCGAGGCCGTACCGGATCTCGCCGGTCTTCGGGTCGTACCACCCGCCGATCGTCAGCGGGGCGTGGTCCCCGGTGTCGTGCAGGCCCTCCATCGCGGCCAGCTTCACGGGCTGACGATCGCCGACGACCCGGGCCGCCCAGTCGCCGACGACCAGTTGCAGCGGCGCGCAGACGAGGACGACGGCGAGGCCGACCCGCAGCCCGCGCTGGTGATAGGCGTCGCGGCGGCCGCGCAGAATGCCGACCGCGTAGATCCCCGCGATCGCCCCACCGGTGCACATGAGCGCGGCGAGCAGCATGTGCACGGCCTGCGGCGGCGCGGACGGGCTGCGCAGCGGCGCCAGCGGCTCGGCCGAGACGACGGTGCCGTCCGCCGCGGTCACCACTCCGCTGGGCACGTTCATCCAGGCGTTCGCGGTGATGATGAACAGCGTCGACAGCGTTCCCGCGATCGCGATCGGCCATAGCGTCAGCCAGTGTGCTCGCGGCGACAGCCGCTTCCAGCCGTAGAGGTACATCCCGAGGAAGATCGCCTCGGCAAAGAAGGCGAAGCCCTCGAGGGTGAAGGCGAGGCCGAGGGCGCCTCCGTAGCGGGCCATGAACGCCGGCCACAGCAACCCGAACTCGAACGACAGCACGGTGCCGGAGACCGCCCCGACGGCGAAGAGCACGGCGAACGCCCGCGACCACTTCCTCGTCAGGGCGAGCCAGGTCTCGTCCCCGGTCCGCAGCCACCGGCCCTCCGTGTACAGCAGCAACCAGGGGATCCCGACGCCGAAGACGGCGAAGCAGATGTGGAACGCGAGGCTGAAGGCGGTCTGGGCGCGGGCCAGGTCGAGCGCGCCGGTCGCGTGCCCGGCGGCGAGCTGGGCGGCGGTCTGGGTGACCGCGGGCGAGCCGAGGACCATTCGAGGTCCCTTCCGAACCGGCCGCGGCAGGTCCGGGATCGACGCTGGCCAGCTCTATCTTCTACGCATCGTAGAAAGTTCTACACGACGTAGAATAACCAGGTGCACCCAGCCGCGCACCGACGGCGAAAAGACTCGGTACGAGATCCTGGGCACAGCTCGGAGCCCGCCGGGCATCCCGAAAACCCGCCGGTATCGCGAAAGAGACGAGGCCCGGGTGGGGTCGACACCTGTCAGGTGTCGACCCCACCCGGGCCTCGACGGTGGGTGCGCGGCCTCAGCGCGGAGTGGGTTCCGGCACCAGATCGGCGACGACGACGGTCGTGTCGTCCCGGGCGCCGGCGAGCAGCGCCGCCTCGACGAGCGCGTCGGCAGCCCGCTCCGGCGGATCGCTCGCCAGCTGGTGGAGCAGGCCGTACAGCTGCTCGGGCTTCATCACCTTGGTCATGCCGTCGCTGGAGAGCACCACCCGGTCGCCCGCCTGGACCTCGACCTGGAACAGATCCATCTCGATCTCGTCGGCCAGGCCGATCGCGTTCAGCAGCGGGCCGCCGGTGATCGCGTGCGGCGTCGTCAGCTGTCGGGGCTCGCCCTTGCCCGGCTGGAGCCACACCGTGCTGTCACCGACGTGCGCGACCGTGATGGACCGCCCCGTCGTCTCCTGCCGCCCGAGCACGACGACGTCGAGCGTGCAGGCCATCCCACGCCACGACGGCTCCGATTTGGGGCGCTGGCGCACCACCCGGTTCGCCCGCTCCACCGCCGCGCGCAGCCCCTCCTGCGGATCCGGGGCGTACTGCGGCCGGAAGCCGGCGACGGTCGTGACAGCGAGCGTCGACGCGATCTGGCCGGCCGCCTCGCCGCCCACGCCGTCGGCGACGGCAAGCAGCCCGTCGACGACCACGAAGGCGTCCTCGTTCGGCCCGCCGCGCTTGCCGCGGCGCGTGCGCCCCGCGGCCGACAGCCGCAGCGGCGACGCGGTGAAGTGCTCCGGCTCGTCGGCGACATAGGGACCGGTCGTCGTCACCGACGGCGGCGGCGCGCTCGGCTCGGTCCGCGCGTCGGGAGCGACGGCGGCCGGCGGCACTGCCGCGGGCACAGGCGGCACTGCCGCGGGCACGGGCGGCGCGGGGGGCGCAGGCGGTGCGGCGGGTACGGGCGGCGGCTCGCTGGGCGCGGGCGCCGACGGCGCGATCGTCCACGCGGCCTCGTCGGCGGCCCACGCCGGGTCGACGGCCGCCGGCTGCGCCGGGACGCCGGCGCCGGCGGGCTCCCCCTGAGACGCGCCGGCATGCGGCAGTCCGCTGGGCGGCGGGGCCCAGCCGGTGGCGTCCGGGTCTCGGTCGTCATCCGGCCAGCCGCCGTCGCCACCGGCGGAAACCTGCGTCGTCACGTCATCACTCCAGGCATGTTCGGCGCGGCGCGCATCAAGATCAGGGTCAGGTGCCGGGCCGCCCCCGGTGGCCGGCGCCGCGGCCGGCGTTCCCCCCGCCGCGTGCGCGCCCGCGCCGGAACGGCCCTCGGCGGCGCCAGCCGGCCCGAATCCGGGCACGAGGTTCGCCGGGTCGGACGGGTAGCCGTCGGCCGGGGCGGGGCGGCGTCTCCCGCCGACCTCGCCGCGGCCGTCCCGGCGCCGGCCGGGCCGCCGCCCAGATGGGCGGCTGTCCGGCCGGCGATCCGTGGGGGGAGGCTGCTGCGGGCCGTTCGGGCCGTAGTGCATGCGCCCCGATCGGCTGGACAGGATGACGAACACCGTGGCGCCTACGAGGAGCACGACGATCAACATGATCGGTACCAGTGAGCTCTTCATGGCCTCCGTACCTCACCGCCGCGCGTGGCTATCGACTGAGCTTGACGCGGGCCGCTGCTCGTCGCACCGATCGTGCCGTCATGCTGCCAGATCGCAGGCATGCCCGACCGCTGGTATCTGTCCCGTTGGTCCTAACAAAGACGCCAGACCATGGCCCCGAGGGAAAGTGTCGCTACGCCGACACCGTCGTGGTCATCGAGCATCTTCCACCCGAACCGCCCGTCCGCCGGGCAACCCTCACCTAATGGTGAGCCACGGCCGCGCCCCAGGCACCCAAGCGGCAAGTTTTTGACTGTGTTGCGCTTCGCTCCGTGCCCGCACGGAGCCGGCCGAGGAGTCAGTGCACTCGCTGGTCTGGGGGGCAGTCGAGGGCGCTGGCCTTGGTCAGGCCGTCTACGGAGAGGCGGGCTGAGAGGCGGACTGGGCCGGGAGACTGGGCGAGGATGCCGGTCCAGTCGCCGGCGGCGCGAAAGACGCAGACGTCGCCCTCGGTGATCGACCAGAGGGAGGTGTAGTGCACCAGGACGGTTGCCACGCCCGGAGACCGGAAGTCGACGGCGACCGAGCTGACGCCCAGCTCCGTCAGCGTCGCGGGACCGCGGACCAGCCCGCTGGAGTCCGTCACGATCCAGACCGTCCAGTTCGTGTCATGCCACGCGAGGTCGAGATACGGCAGGCCGGACCGCAACAGCCTCGCCTCGGCCTGGCCCGACGCGTCCAGCGGCACGTTCGGGAGGGCCACATAGGTGACGCCCCGGGCCAGCAGCCAGTCGTGGTACGAGTCGGCCGTCAGCGTCCCGTCGTAGAAGAGCGCGTTGTCCTTCGTGTCGAGCTGACGCAGCCAGCCGCGGGCCATCTCCGCGTGCGGGGCGACATACCGCGCCTCCCAGTGCGCCTTGGTGAAAGGGATCTCCACCCGGCCGGCCGGGATGAGACCGTCGCCGCGGTCGAGGTAGGTCAACAGCCCGCTGTAGTAGCCGGGGGATGCCGACGGATCTCCCTGCGTGATGAGCGCGCCGTGGACCGGCCCGATCGACCAGCCGATCAGCGGCGCCGCGACCACCAGCAGCACCCGCGGCCGGCGAGCCAGCAGGACGGCCGCCATCGGCCCGGCGAGCAGCGTCGCCGGCCGGGTGATGTTGCCGCCGATCGACGACGGCACGAAGAAGAACACGGTCGCCGCCGCCGCCCACAGCAGCAGCCCGCGACGCACCGCCCGCTCCCGGCGCGGCACCACCAGCAGGCCCCCGCCGATCAGCAGCAGCAGGCAGAGATAGGTGAGCGCCGGGAACGGCTGGACGCCTTCCTCAGGGAAGACCAGCGACACGATCAGCCCGGACAACGCCCCCGTCATCGGCAGGATGCGCCGCCACGGCAGGCTGCCGACCAGCGCCGCCGCGACCAGCAGCACGAACGCGCCGGCCAGCGGCGACGACAGCGACGCGCCGAACGCCCCGACCCAGGCGACCCAGGACCGCCGCTCCCGCACGCCGACGAGGGCGAGCGCGCCGAACGCCATTCCCAGCGCGAACGGCCCGCGGCCGACGACGAGGTTCGCGACGGTCACGACCGCGAACCAGACGACGGCCAGGTCGTGATGCCCGCTTCGCCGGCCCGGTCCACGCAGCAGCCGCGCCACCAGCAGCGTCGAGGCAACGCAGGACAGGGCGCCCAGCACCCGGGTCCCGAGCAGCGCCCCGAGCGGCGGGAACAGCACGCTGTAGCCGAGCACCGTGTGCCCGCCGTACCACTGGTTGTCCCAGAGCCGCGCGCCGCCGTGCTCGAACAGCCAGACCCGGTACTCCTGCGCCGGCGAGTCCGGCCCGGTGAGGTCCAGGCCGAGCGTCAGCGCGCACAGCGCGGCCGTCAGCAGCCACGGACGCGCCCGCACCGCCCGGCCGACGAACAGCCCGAGACGGGCCACCGCGTGCCGTACCGCGCCCCAGCGGCCCGACTCGCCAGCCCGGCCCGGCCGTGCCGGTCGCGGGCTGTCCGGGGCCGCGACCGGTCGCGGCTGGGCCGGTAGGGCACGATCGAAGCTGACCGCAGCCGGCGGATCGACCATGGCCGGCACGTCGACCACCGGCACGTCGACACCCGCAAGGACGACACCCGGCAGGCCGATGTCCGAAAGACCGACGTCGGAACGGGCGCCGGCCGGCAGGCCGGCGCCCGTGACGTCCACGTCCCGGACGCCGACGTCACGGGGGTCGACGTCACGGGGGTCGACGTCAGGGACGTCGACCGCGGGAAGAACGGCGGCGACGAGTGGAGAGGACGGTGGAAGTGACGGAGGCGGATCATCGCTCGGCTGGGGGCCCGTCGGCGCCTGGCCTGTCGACGCCTGCCTCGCCGCCGGCGGCGGACCCGCCTGAGGCAGACCCGCCCGTGCAGGACCCGGCTGCGCAGCACCCTGCCGCGCGGGACGCGACTGCGCGGCACCCTGCTGCGCAGAGCCTGGCTGCGGAGGCGGACCGACCGGAGCCGGCGACGCGGTCGGGTCGGCTCCCGACGGCGGCCGCGCGGCCTGGGGCCCCGTCGAGGAACCGGGCATGGCGAGCGGTCCTGCCACCCGGTGCTACCTCCCAGACGTTCCCGAGTTCGCGCGCGCTGTCCGGCCAGGCGACCGGGCGCACCCCCCCGATCGCCCCCACCGGTCCGGCGAGGGTCCCGCGGTCCGCTACGGCCTGGCTCGTCGTAGCGGGCCTTGGCGCCGCCGTGGCGGCCATGCTGGCCGAGAGCCGGCTCGGACCGCGTGATCCGCGCGCCGTCGACCCGACGTCCTGGTGGGGCATTCTCCCACCAGCTCCGCCCACCGGCACCACACGGGGCGCCCTTGCCGGAATCAGCGCACTAGCCGTCGTCGCCCTGTGCGTGTGCTGGATCATGTTGGTGCGCCGGACGTTGTCCGGCCGGGCCGGCCCGCGGGCCGCGCTGACGGCCGCCGTCGCCTGGTGCCTGCCGTTCGCGCTGGGGCCCCCGCTGTTCAGTCGCGACGCCTACGCCTACGCCGCGCAGGGCGAGCTCGCCCGGCGCGGCCTCGACCCGGCCACCCACGGCGTGGCGGCCCTCGCGAGCGATCAGGCGCCGTCCCCGGCCGGCGCCGCCGATTCGGGCCGCGCCCTCGGCGCGCTGTTCAGCGACGCCGTCGACCCCCGCTGGCGGGAGACGCACACGCCGTACGGCGGCGGGGCGGTCGCCGTGGAGCGGCTCGCCGCGGCGGTCGGCCACCTGTTCGGCGGCGGCCCGGCGACGGCGCTGGCGACGTTGCGCGTCGTCGCGGTCGTCGCCGTGGTGGTGCTCGTCGCGTGCACCGCCCGCCTCGTCGACCGGCTGCCGCGGGTCGACGCCCCGGCGGCCGCGGACGGCACGGACGGCACGGACGGCACGGACGGCACGGACGGCACGGACGGCACGGACGGCACGCCGCCGCCGGCGGCGGCGCTGCGCCGGGCGGCGGCGATCGCGCTGCTGGCCGCGAATCCGGTCACGGTGATCCACCTCGTCGGCGGGATGCACCTCGACGCGCTGGCCGCCGCCGCCCTGGCCGCGGCGCTGCTCGTCGACCGGCGCCGGCCCGCCCACAGCGTCGTCTCGGGCGCCGCGGTCGCCGCGACGGCGCTGGCCTGCTTCGCCGGCACGATCAAGGTGACGACGCTGCTCGGGTTCGGGTGGCTGCTGGTCGCGCATGCCCGCGACGCCGCCCGACCCGACCCGACCATCCGGCCCGGTCGGGGCGGCCGGCTCGACCGGGCCGCGCGGGCGGCCCGGCCAGGGACGACGCAGCCGGACGTCGCCGCGCCGGCCCCCGGGGGCGCGCGGTGGGGGCGCGCGGCGGTGGCCGTGGCCGTCGACCTGGCCGTGGCGGCGGCGGTGCTCGGGCTGAGCGTGCTGGCCAGCGGCTTCCCGCCGACCTGGATCAAGGCGCTGGCCACGTCGGGCGAGCTGACGACCGCGGTCGCACCCGCGTCGCTGCTCGCCGCCCTGATCGCCGCCGGCGCCGGCCTGGCCGGCTTCGACGTGGCGGCCGGGCGCGGTTCGGCCCTGCTCTCCGACACGCGGGCCGCGACGCTCGCGGCGGCGGCCGTCGTCGTCGGTGTCCTGCTGTGGCGGGCGTGGCGCCGCCCCGCCGCGGTCGCGGCCGACGGGCTCGACGGGCTCGCCGTGCTGGGGGTCGGCGGGTTCGCGGTGGCGCTTGGCAGCCCGGTGCTCTACCCCTGGTACCTCGGCCCGGCGCTGCCGATGCTCGCCGTCCTCGTCGCCTGGGCGCATGTCATCCACCTGCGCGCCGCCGAACCGGCGCTCGCGCGGCGCCGGTGCCGGGTCGGCGTGGGCCTGGTCTGTGTGACCTCTGTGTGGCTGTGCGGGGCGACGATGTCCCCGCTGGCGCAGACCTGGCGGCTGTTCGGCCCGCACGGCCCGGCCTTCCCGGCGCCGTTGGTGGTGACGCTGGTCGCGGCGGGCGCGCTGATCGGTCTGGCCGCCGTCACCGCGGCGCGGTGGCGGGCTCGGCGGCGGGCCGAGCCGCGATGACCCGGACGGCGTGCCAGGTGGCGACGAGCAGCAGCGCGTTACGCCCCACGAGGACAAGGCTCATGACGATCCGGCCCTCGATGACGTCGTTGTACCGCCACGGATAGACCAGGTGGCTGACAGCCGCGATCACCAGCAGCGTCGTCAGCACCAGCCGCCGCCGGCGGTCGACGTCGGTCACCGGCCGAGGCGGGTGCCCGCCCACGGCCGCCCTCGCGTCGGCACCGGCGTCGGCCAGCGCGACGCCGGTGACGGCGACGGCGAGCACCCAGAGCAGGTACTGCGGGCTGAGCACCCGGGACGTCACGAGCACGACGAGCAGCAGCGCCAGCAGCCGGTCGCACGCGAGCACGGCCCAGCTGGCCGGCAGCCTGGCCGGATTCCTCGTCGGCAGCAACCACCACCAGACCGCAAAGGCCGCGACCACGACCAGCTCGACCACGGTGCACACGGAGGCGACGGTCCGCGCGGCCGCGTCGCCGAACTGCAGGGAGCCGTAGGAGTACCGGGCCGTCTCCCCCGTCCCGAACATCCGGATGACGACGAACACGGTCGCCGGGACGGCCTCCAGCTGCAGGCCGCGAGCGCGCTGCGCGCCGAGGAAGCCGAGCAGGTCGCCACCCGCCCCGGCCGCTACGAGCACGAGCCCGACGACGGCCGCCGCGCCGGCCACGCCGGCGGCCATCCGGCTGAGCGCGCGGACGCCGGGCCTACCCACGGCGACCAGCAGGAACGCGGGCCAGACCTTGACCAGCGCGCCGGCCGCGGCGGCGGCGCCCAGCCGCACGGGCCGGGTCGCGCCGAGCGCGAGCAGTCCGACGACGGCGCAGGCCGCGGGCACCAGGTCGAACCGGGCGAGCGTCACCGGACCGAGCAGGAGCGTTCCCAGCAGCCAGACGCGCGCACCGCGGCCGGGGAGCCGCGCCCGGTCCGGCCGGCCGCCCGCGCGGGCGAGGACGGCCGTGACCACGGCGTCGACCGCGGCCATGAACAGGGGGAAGCCGACGCGGTAGGACAGGCCGGTCGCCGCGTGCACGAGGGCGGGGACCGCGAAGACGAGGATTGCTCCCGGCGGGTACTGCCAGGTCTGGTCTCCCACCGGCAGGCCGTGGCCGTGGACGAACGCCTCGCCCCAGCTGGCGTAGAGCCGGACGTCGCCGAGGACGCCCTGCTGGGCGCCGAGCACCCGGCCGGCGAAGACCAACGTCAGCAGAACCGCCCGGCTCGCCGCCCAGAACCCCCACAACCGTCGACGTGACCATGGCGCACGCCAACGTCCGATGATCCCGGCCGGCCGGCCGCGGTGGCCACGTCCGCCGGCCGTCTCCGGGCCGGCCGAGCCGGCCGGGATGACGGTTTCGGCGGCGGTTACTGCCGGCGCCGCGGCACCGTCGGCAGGCGGGCCGGCATCGGCGACACGCCGGAGGTCGACACGCTCCGTGTGTTTCACCACACCGTCAGCCATTTTCCGCGGGCCGACGGCGCCGGCGGTCGCGTGGCCTTCTCCCGTGACGCCCGGCGGCAGGCGGCCTGCGGGCCCACCGCCCGGGTGTTGTCTCGTCGTGGCGAATCAGGCCGCATATCGCGGACCGTACCGGCCGACCACGCCGGGCCGCGTGGAGGGGACGGTCCGAGGCGGGTACCGTGCGTGACTTAGTGCATCAACGGCGATGCGCTCGCGGGGGCTCTCCCGCCACGGGTTCACGGGGCTCCCGCCGGATCGGCGGCAGGTAGGCGGTCCGGCGGGCGGACATCCGGCGGCTCGGCGGGCATGGCCGAGATCACCGACACGGGTCGGGGATCAGGTGGGTCGCGGGCCGTCCGGCGCCTCGACCTGCCGGGTGGCTCTCGCGGCGGGACGTCGTCCCCGCGGGCCACATAGGAGGGCCAGTGAGCCTCGGGGCATCACCCTGGGACACCGCCTGCGTCCAGCTCGCGGACGCCGCACGGTACCTGGAACTAGACGACGGACTGCACGACCTGCTGCGGACGCCGCGGCGGTGCCTCACGGTCAGCGTCCCGCTGCAGCGCGACGACGGGCAGCTGCTGGTGCTGACGGGTTACCGGGTGCAGCACAACCTCGCCCGCGGCCCGGCGAAGGGCGGCACTCGCTACCACCCGTCGACCGACCTCGACGAGGTCAAGGCGCTCGCCATGTGGATGACCTGGAAGTGCGCCCTCATGGGCATCCCATACGGCGGCGCCAAAGGCGGGATCGCGGTGGAACCCCGCATGCTCTCCGACCGGGAGCGGGAGCGGATGACCCGCCGCTACGCCGCGGAGCTGGTGCCGCTGATCGGCCCGGAGAAGGACATCCCCGCTCCGGACGTCGGCACGGACGAGCAGACCATGGCCTGGATCATGGACACCTACTCCACGCACACCGGTTACACGTCGCACGGCGTCGTCACCGGGAAGCCGCTGTCGGTCGGCGGCTCCGCCGGCCGGGCCGGCGCCACCAGCCGCGGCGTGCAGCTCGCGATGTTCGCCGCGCTGCGCGAACACGGCATCGACCCGAAGGGCGTCACCGTCGCCGTCCAGGGCTTCGGGAAGGTCGGCGCCCTGGCCGCGCAGTACCTGCACGACGCCGGCTGTCTGGTGGTCGCCGTGTCCGACGTGAAGGGCGGCGTCTACAACCCCCGCGGCCTCAACCCGACCGGGCTGATCCGACACCTCGCCCGCGGCGCCGACACGGTGGTCGGCTACCCGGGCACCGACACCGTGACCAACGCCGAGCTGCTGGAGCTCGACGTCGACGTGCTGGTGCCGGCGGCCCTCGAGGGCGTGGTGACCGCCCAGAACGCGCCCCGGGTGCGGGCCCGGATGATCGTCGAGGGCGCAAACGGGCCGGTGGCCGCGGAGGCCGACCCGATCCTGGCGGAGAAGGGGGTCGTCGTCGTCCCCGACATCCTGGCCAACGGCGGCGGGGTCGCCGTCTCGTATTTCGAGTGGGTGCAGGACCTGCAGGCCTACTTCTGGTCCGAGGACCAGGTCAACGACCGGCTGGCCGAGCTGATGGAGCGCGCCTACGCCCAGGTTTCCCAGCTCGCCGCCGAACGCGGGCTGACGCTGCGCCAGGCCGCGCACGTCATCGGCGTCGGCCGAGTCGCCGAGGCCCACCGCACCCGGGGGCTCTACCCGTAGGCAGGAGCCGGTCGAGTGACCCGCGCCGAGCGGGCTGCGCCCGGCGGGCCGCGCCCCGCGGGCGGCGCGGAGCGGGCCGCGCGGGGCGGGCGGCGCGGGGCGGGCCGCGCTCGGCGGGCCGCGGGGCCGCTATCGCCGTCGGCGCCGGTTTCTGGCGCCGGCGGTGGCGCCCGCGGCGGCCTGGTCGATTCCGCCGGTGACGGCCGCGACCGCCGCCTCGGCGGCCAGGCGCAGCAGAGCCTGCTCGTCGTCGGCTGGCGCGGTCCGGTTGCGCCGCCGGTGGCCGCAACGCTCGCAGGCGTGGGTGAGCACGGTGTCGTGCGCCCGCGCCTCGACGGCGACGGGACGCATCAGCCCGCCGCAGCCGGCCGCCCGGTCACCCGGCTGGACGTCCACATGCCGGGACCACAGGCAGCGCGGGCAGTGGTTCGTGTAGCCGTCGCCGCGCGCCGAGGCGCCGCAGACCAGGCAGGCGAAGTCCTCGGTGGTACGAGTGAACCGGCGCGCCACGGGATCCACGGTAGCCCGGCGGACGGTCACCCGACGGACGGTCACCCGACGAAGCCGACGACCCACTGCCGCGTCCGCGGCCACGCCTCGTCCTCATGATCGCCGTCTGTGCCCCGCGGTGGTCGCGAATCGACCGCGTGGACAACCACCAGGGGGCGTAAGCCGCGATCATGCTGGCTCGTCTGCCGCCGCGGCGGATCAATCGGGGGCTCACAGGTTTGTCGTGGCCACGGGGTGAAATAGTGACGTCCAGCCCGTAAGCCGCGTTCGCGGGAGCCGGGCGCCCAGAGCCAGCCCCGCCGAGGCGGGTCCAAGTCGCCTGAGGGACCGAAGGGGGTCACGCGGTGGATCACGGCGAGTCGGCGGCGGTCAGCGGGACGTCCGAGCCGACGGTCGCCGGGATGTCCGGGCCCACCGCGGCCGGCGAGTCCAAGCCCACGGCCGCCGGCGAGTCCAGGCCCACAGGCGCTGACACGTCCGCGCCCGCGGCGCCGGGCCTGTCCGAGCGGGACGCGCGGGTGCTGCGCTTCGAGCGGCGCACCTGGCGTTATCCGGCCGCGAAGGACGAGGCGATCCGGGCCGAGTTCGACCTGTCCCCCGCGCGGTATTACCAGCTCCTGAACGCGCTGATCGAGTCGCCGGCGGCCCTCGCCGCCGAGCCGATGCTGGTTGGGCGCCTGTCCCGGCTGCGGGCCGCCCGCCGCCACGGCTGGTCCCCGGCGAGCGCCGCGTCCACGCGGCCGGGCCCTTCCAGGCCTGCGCCTGCGCAGGCGCAGGCGGCAGCGACGGGCAGGCCCCACACGTCGGTGCCGGCGACGGGCAGGCCCCACGCGTTGGTGCCGGCGGCGGGCGAGCCCCCCGCGTCGGTGGCGGGCCGCCCCGTTTCGGCCATCCGGGCCGACGGGTCCCAGCCGGACGAGCTGGCATGAGCGAGAGCGGCTCGGCGGCCGGTCAGGGCGCCGGCACGATGGCGAGCGCCGCTCCCTCCCCCACCGGGTCCGTGGGCGGCGGGGGTGGCGGCCGGCGGCGGCCGCCGTCCGGGCGTGCCTGGCTGCGTGGGCTGTGGGCGGCGCTGATCGCCGTGCTCGCGGTCAGCGCCGGCATCCTGCTCGTGAACCTGCTGCACGACCCGGACGACGGCCACGACGAGCCGGCCGGCCGGCCGCCGATCGCGGTCACGACGGCGGCGACGGCCAGCACGCCCGCGACCGCCAGCCCGTCCCCGACCCAGGCTGCCACCTCGTCGGCCGCTCCGGCCACCAGCTCGGCGCCGGCCACCCCGAGCTCCCGTCCGCCCGCCCCGGCCGGCGGCGGCGCAGCCTTCGCCCCGGTCGTGATCCTGAACAACTCGAAGCTCGAGGGACTCGCCGCGGACGCCCAGACGCAGGTCGAGGCGGCCGGCTTCACGGTGACGCGCATCGGCGGCTGGGGTGGTTCGATCAACGTCGCCCGGACGACGATCTTCTACGAGAGCGACGACCTGCTGCCCGCCGCGCGCACCCTGCAGCGCCTGGTTCCCGGCATCGACGAGATCCGCAAGGTCAGCGCGGACGACCTGATCCGCCCGGACGGCGAACACGACGATCTTCTCCTCGTCGTCACCAAGTACTACCCGAACCCCAGCCCCAAGCCGTAACCAAGACCGTCTCCCTGCAAGGGTGGCCGCGTCGAGCGGCGTCGAGCGGCGTCGAGGCACGTGAAACCGGGGCTGGAGGCGCCCGTCGGCGCCCCATCTGACCTGCTCGGGCGGAATCCGCCGCCGGCAGCGCCATGTCGTGGCGTACGTGCGAGCGGCCCGGGCGGCAGCGGCACAGACTCGTCACTCTGCGGGATTGTTGGATGGTCGGTGCGTGGCCGGCGCGACGCCACCGGCACACTTGTTGCCATGGTCGCCCGGGTACGCCCAACTGGGGCAGCGTCATGACAACATTTCCCACGCCAGCACCACGCACCCCGGCCGGCGGCGCCGGCCTGGCGGCGCTGATCACGGCGCCGGAGTTCGCGCTGGTCGCGCTGGACTATGACGGGACGTTGTCGCCGATCGTGTCCCGTCCGGCCGACGCGGTGCCCGCCCCCGGCGCGGTGGAGGCGCTGCGCGCGCTCGCCGAGCGGGTCGGCACCTGCGCGATCATCACCGGCCGGCCGGCGGACGCCGTCCTGGAACTCGCCGGTCTCGTACCCGCGGGTGCCGGCGCGGCGCGCGGGCTCGCGCGCGGTCCCGCCACCACCACCGGGAACGGCACCGCTACACCGCCGTTGCCGAACCTGACGGTGCTCGGTCAGTACGGACTGCAGCGCTGGGACGGCGCCACCGGGGTCACCAGCAGTCCCGATCCGCTGCCCGGCGTCGCGGCGGTGCGCGCGCTGCTGCCCGAGGTGCTGCGCGACGCCCCGCCCGGGGTGACCGTCGAGGACAAGGTGCAGGCGCTCGTCGTGCACGTGCGGCGCGCCGCGGACCCGGACGCGGCGCTCGGCGCGCTCGCCCCGGCGCTGCATCGCCTCGCCGCCGACCACGGGCTGGAGGCCGCCCCCGGCAAGAAGGTGCTGGAGCTGCGCCCACCGCACCACGACAAGGGCCGGGCGCTGCGCGAGCTCGTCCGGGAGCGGGCCGCCCGGTCGGTGCTGGTCGCGGGCGACGACCTCGGGGACCTGCCGGCGTTCGACGCGGTCGACGAGCTGCGCGCCACCGGGATCGCCGGGCTGACCGTGTGCAGCGACGGCCCGGAGGTTCCCGACGCGCTGCGGGACCGGGCCGACCTGGTCGTTGACGGCCCCGCCGGCGTCGTCGCGCTGCTGCGGGTCCTCACCGCCCGGCTGCGCTGACGGCGGCGGTCCCGGGTCGGCGGCCTCCGGGTTGGGCCGGAAGCGCGGCCGGCCCGCAGTCCCGGGCGACGGCGGCGGATGGTAGCGGGGCCGGCCGGCCGGGTGGCGGCGGCCCGCGGCCGCGTCACGGCAACCGGTCCACCAGGTTAATTTTTGACACCGCGGACTGCCGCTACTGGTCAACGGCGGTCGCTGACTCGTCTACTGTGCCAATGTGCCAAACCTGACCCAGGCCGCGGTGGCAGGGCCCGACACGAGGGCCGCCGGCACGGCGCGGGTGCTCGTCGCCTCCAACCGAGGTCCCGTCGCGTTCTCCCTTTCGGAAACCGGCGCGCTGCTCGCCCGGCGCGGCAGCGGCGGGCTGGTCAGTGGCATGCAGGAGGTCATCCGCGACGCGGCCGCGACGGCGACGGCGGGCGGGGCGGGCACGGTGGGCGCTCTCGACGAGGCGGCCACCGGCGCCGACTCCCCGTCGGGCATCGTCTGGGTCTGCGCGGCGCTCAGCGACGCGGATCGCAGGGCGGCGCGCGAGTCGCCGGAAGGCCGGCTCGACCACGCCCGTTTCGACACCGGCGGCGCGGCGGTGCGGATGCTGGACGTGGACCGGGTCGTGTTCGACCGGGCCTACAACGGGGTCGCCAACCGCACGCTGTGGTTCGTCCTGCACCTGTTGTTCGCCCCGGCCGTCGAGCCGAGCTTCGGCGCGATGTTCTGGCGGGACTGGGAGGCCTACGAGGCCTACAACGCGATGTTCGCCGACGCGCTGGCCGCGGAGGCGGCGCCCGGCGCCGCGGTGCTGATCCAGGACTACCACCTGACGCTGACCCCGGGACTGCTGCGCAGGCTGCGCCCGGACCTGCGGATCTCACACTTCACTCACACACCGTGGGCGCCGCCGGACTACTTCCGGATCCTGCCGGATCGGGTCTCCCGCGCGGTGATCGGCGGGATGCTCGGCGCGGACCGGCTCGGATTCCTGACCGCGCGCTGGGCGACGACCTTCCGCGACTGCGCCCGCGCGCTGTTCGGCGCCGACATCGAGATCGACGACCGGCTCCAGACCGCGAACGGGCTGAAGGTCGCGGACGCGCTGGCGCTCGGGGCCGGGCTGGAGATCGAAACCCAGTTCCCGACCACGGACGGACCGCCGATCGGAAACGCGCTGCCGATCGGAAACGGACTGCCGGCCAGAAACGGACTGCCAGGGCTACCGGTCGCGGACGGGCTCCGGATCGGGGACGGCCTCGAGATCGCGGACGGGCTGGAGGTAGCCGGCGGGGCGGAGATCGGCGGCGCACTGGAGGTCGGCGGCGGCCGCCGGACAGACGGTCTCCCGATCGTCGAGCAGCGCGGGGCGCCCGCGGTGGAGGACGACGTCCCGACCGGCCACGGTGGCGACGTCGCGGCCGCGGCGGCCGGCCCGAGCGCCACGCTCGCGTACGGGGGCCGCCTGGTCCGGATCGGCATTCACCCGCTCGGTGTCGACGCCGTCGCGCTGCGCGCGCGGTCGGCAGCGTCTGACGTCGTCGCCCGGGCCGCGGAGCTGCGCGAGCTGGTCGGTGACCGGCGCCTGATCGTCCGCATCGACCGGACCGAACTGTCGAAGAACATCGTCCGCGGTCTGGACGCCTACCGCGAACTGTTACGCAACCATCCGGTCTGGCGAGGCCGGGTGACCCACCTGGTCTGCGCCTACCCGTCACGGCACGACCTGCCCGAGTACCGCGAGTACACGGCGGCCGTGCAGCGCATCGCGACCGAAATCGACGACGAGTTCGCCACCGACGGCTGGCTGCCGCTTCGCCTGGAGGTGACCGACGACTACCCCCGCTCGCTCGCCGCGCTGACCCTGGCGGACGTCCTCGTCGTGAATCCCATTCGCGACGGCATGAACCTCGTCGCCAAGGAAGGCCCGACGGTCTCACATCGCGACGTAGCCCTGGTGCTCTCCCGGGAGGCCGGGGCGTACGCGGAGCTCGCCGCGGATGCCCTCGTGGTCAACCCGTACGACGTCGCTGAGACCGCCGTGGCGTTGGATGCGGCGTTGCGCATGCCGGCCGCCGAGCGACGCCGCCGGGCCCGCCGGCTCGCCGCGCTCGCGGCCAGGCTCCCTCCCGGGGACTGGTTTCGTCAGCAGCTGGCGGCCCTGCCCGCCGCGCCCGACGTCCCGGAACCCCTCGCCGCACGCTGAGGCCACGTCGTGCGACGGTCGGCTCCGCCTCACCGTGCCGCGACATCACCTCGGCGGCCCGGCGCGCCCCGCGGGCCCAGCGCAGCCGGTGGGTGCGGCGGTCAGCCGTGGGTCGCGACGGCCGCGCGGACGGCGCTCGCCCAGCCGAGGGTGACCGGCTCCTCCTCGACGACGACGTTGTCGTAGGAGGGCAGCAGGCCGGCGATGTCCGGGTGGCGCAGCGCGTTCGCGACGAGGTGCATCCGACCGACGTAGCTGGCCATGGTGAGGTCGCTGGCCGAGTCGCCGATCGCGACGGCGTCGGCGGGGTCGATGCCGCGTCGTTTGAGGTCCCAGGCGACCGCCTCGCCCTTGCCCACGCCGTAGGGCACCAGGTGGTAGACGTGCGGGTTGACACCAAGATCGGGCATATGCGCCGGCGAGATCAGTCCGTTGTCACGCAGCGAGAGCCAGTCGTAGCCCGCGTCCCGCAGCCAGGCGTCGGTGGCGGCGAGGTCGACCTTGCCGCGGAACATGACGTCCAGCTCGCGGCCGGTGTGCCACGGAGTGTGCAGCTCCAGACGGCCGGGGTGCGCCGCAATCAGGTCGTGCAGCAGCTCCTCGGGCACCTGGCTGAAGCGTTCCGGCATCGCGCCGCGAAGGATCTCGCTCTGCCGGCCCTGGTCCCAGCCGACGATGGCGCCCAGCTCGCCGATGAAGCCGTCGGCGCCGAAGATCGCGGCGGCCTCGACGAGCTGCGGGCGGGTCCGGCCGCTGACGAGCACCAGCGCGATGCCGGCGGCGTGCAGGTCGACGAGCGCCTGGGCGGCCGTGAGCGTCAGCGTTCCCGCCGCGCCGCGGGCTGCGTCCGCGGCGCGGGCTGCGTCCGCGGCGGACGCCTCGGCCAGGAAGAACGAGCCCTTCGGCCCGACCATGGTCCCGTCGAGGTCGGTGTAGACGACACGGACACTCACGTACGCACTCCTCACGACGGGCCCGCCGGTCGCGCGGTCGGATCGTCATCCGCCCGGCCGCAGGCTGTTTCTGCACTCCCATCGGACAGCATCTGCCACGGCGGCCCGCCGGTGCCCGGCTGGGCGACCGGACGCAAGCCTCGTCACAGTGCTCGGGCGGAGAAGTGCGGTGCGCGCCCCGGTGCGGCGGTCTAAAGTACGGAGACACAACTGAACATGGCTCATCCAGAGGGGCAGAGGGAACGGCCCAGTGAAGCCCCGGCAACCGAGCGGAGAAGCCTGCTCGCTGGTCCTTCGGACCAGCTTCGCCAGAGCCGCGATGTCTGCTCCGGGGGCAACACCCGGACCTCCGATGTCGCGCCTCGTGTGACCTTGTCGCGTCAACGACGCCAGGTCACGGCCCAGGCAGGATCTTCTCCGCGGCAGGTGCCAATTCCGACCCGTGGTGCCATGGCGGCCCCGGGAAAGATGAGGAGATCCAATGACACTCGCGCCGGAGCGCTCTGCCCAGTCGGGCCCCGCCTCAGATGACACCGCAAACCCTGCGGTAGGCCTGTCCTGTCGCAACTGCGGCGCGACATACCCCCTGGCCCCGACGCACGTCTGCATCGAGTGTTTCGCTCCCCTTGAGATCTTGTACGACGAGGATCGGCTTCGCCGCGTGACCCGGGCGTCGATCGAGGCCGGACCGCGCAACCTGTGGCGTTACGTCGGTCTGCTGCCCACCGGGCACGACCCGGCCCGCCGCGTCTCCCTCGGCGCCGGCTTCACTCCGCTGCGGCCCGCCCCGCGGCTTGCCGCCGAGCTCGGCATGAAGACGCTGTGGGTCAAGGACGACAGCGCCAACCCGACGCATTCGTTCAAGGACCGCGTCGTCTCCGTCGCGCTCTCCGCGGCCCGTGATCTCGGCTTCACCACCGTCGCCTGCGCATCGACCGGCAACCTGGCGCATTCCGTCGCCGCGCACGCCGCGCACGCCGGGCTGCGCTCGATCGTCCTGGTGCCGCACGACCTGGAAGATGGCAAGACCGTCTCCACCGCCGTCTACGGCGGCACCCTCGTCGCGATCAAGGGCAACTACGACGACGTCAACAAGCTGTGCAGCCAGCTCGCCGACGAGTACGACTGGGCGTTCGTCAACGTCAACGTCCGCCCGTTCTACGCCGAGGGCTCGAAGACGCTCGGCTACGAGGTCGCCGAGCAGCTCGGCTGGCGCCTGCCCGCGCAGGTCGTCATCCCGATCGCGTCCGGCTCGCTGCTCACGAAGGTCGACAAGGCGTTCCGTGAGCTCATCAAGCTCGGCCTGGTCGACGAGACGCCGTACAAGGTCTTCGGCGCCCAGGCCGCCGGCTGCAACCCGGTCGCGGCGGCGTTCGCCCGCGGCGGCGACACCGTCGCCCCGGTGCGCCCGTCGACGATCGCCAAGTCGCTGTCCATCGGCAACCCGGCCGACGGCCCCTACGCCCTCGACGTCGCCCGCCGCACCGGCGGCGTGATCACCGACGTCACCGACGACGAGATCGTCGAGGGCATGCGCCTGCTGGCCCGCACCGAGGGCATCTTCGGCGAGACCGCCGGCGGCGTCACCGTCGCCAACCTGCGCCGCCAGCTGCGCGAAGGCCTGCTCGACCCCGACGCCGAGACCGTCATCTACAACACCGGCGACGGCCTCAAGACCCTCGACCCACTGGTCGGCAACGCCCTGCCCACCGCCACCATCCCGCCGACGCTGGCGGCCTTCGAGGCCGCGGGCCTGGGCGACGACTGATCGCATACCCGCCGGTCAGGCCATCCATGGCCACCCTTCGCCGGATGGCCTGACCGCTTCGCCTGCCCGTCGACTCCCAGATGATCTGCCTCGAATTCGCGCCACTTCGGGTATTCTCGAGGCATGACCGTGCTGCCGTTCACCGAGGCGCGCAACCGCTTGTCAGATCTCCTGGACGAGGTGGAGCGGACGCACGACCGGATCGAGATCACCCGGCACGGCCGCGCCGTCGCCGTGCTCATTTCCCCCGACGACCTGGCGGCGATCGAGGAGACGCTCGAGGTGCTCGGCAACCGCGAGACGATGCGCCAGCTGGCGGCGTCCCGTGCCGCGGTCGAGGCCGGTGACGTGCTGGACGCGGACGAGCTCGCCGCGCTCCTGGCGAAGCGCTCCCGAAGCGGCGGGCAACCAGCGGCGTGAGCCAGGGAGCCGAACCCTACGAACTGCGCATCGCGGGCCCGGCGGCCCGCGCACTCGCCGGCCGGCTCCCAGCGAAGATCGCCGCTGCTGTTCACGAGTTCATCACCACGACGCTCCTGGAGAACCCGCGCCGCCTCGGCAAGCCGTTGCTACTGCCCCCCTACCAGGGGACGTGGTCAGCGCGCCGCGGTGCCTACCGCGTCCTGTACGAGATCGACGACGATTCCCGAGTCGTCCTGGTCACGGCTGTCGAACACCGTTCCGACGCATATCGATCGCGCTGAGGTGCTGGCAGCCGTCAGCGCCAGCACACCCGACGAAACGGTGACGCACTGCGTAGGTCGCCGGGCCGGCGCTCGCAGTTCGCGGCCCGCGTCCCGGGAGGCCGGCGGGACACGCGGTCCCCGCCGGTCCAGCACAGCGCTGCCAACACAAGGAGCGAGCTTGCACTCACCCGGGTCGAGTGCTAAACAGGGACCTGGCACTCGGGTAGTCTGAGTGCCAGCAGGGCTGAACGGCGAGGCTCCACGATCTGGGGATCCCGTGCTCGCCGCCCCTCCGGGGGCGGCTCGCCAGGATCCCGCGCAATGCTGGCCCAGGGGGGTGACTCCCTGGAACTCCCGGTGCGCTCGCTAGCGCGAGCGCCCGCTGCGCCCAACCGTCCGAGTGGGCGCTGCGGACCGAGCGGGCGCCGGCGAGGCAGGGTCGTGCAGAGCCGTCCGTCGCGGGCGTCGTTGTGGCCAGGCCATCACATTGCCATATCCCTGTGGGAGGACTCCGACACCATGCCGAAGATCATTGCCTTCGATGAGGAGGCGCGGCGCGGCCTGGAGCGCGGCATGAACCAGCTGGCCGACGCCGTCAAGGTCACGCTCGGTCCGAAGGGCCGCAACGTCGTTCTGGAGAAG
>Ga0105248_10001498_pt1 | contig 25979 bp, 22 predicted proteins | sample KBSS34metaG_FD_81524 | JGI IMG/M metagenome (GOLD analysis project Ga0105248, IMG submission 81524) | Switchgrass rhizosphere microbial communities from Kellogg Biological Station, Michigan, USA - KBS S3-4 metaG | ecosystem: Host-associated > Plants > Roots > Rhizosphere > Soil | place... | reverse complement strand
TGGACGAGGTGATCTCGGTAACACCCGGGATTTCGCCGAGCCGGCGCTCCAACGGCGCGGCGACGGTCGCCGCCATGATGCTCGGATCGGCGCCTGGGCGGCTTGCCGAGACGCGGATGGTTGGGAATTCGACCGTCGGCATGCTCGACACCGGCAGGAAGCCGTAGGCCACGACGCCGACGAGGAACAGACCGAGCGCCAGGAGCGCGGTGCCGACCGGACGAAGGATGAAAGGACCGGAAAAATTCATCGCCGTCACTCCGCTGCGGTGTGCGGCACGTCCCCGTCAGGCCGCGGCACCGGCGGGACGAACGGCTCGGCGCGGATGAACCGCTTCTTAAGCCGGTCCATGGCGAGATAGATCACCGGCGTGGTGTAGAGCGTGAGCAACTGGCTGAGCAGCAACCCGCCGATGATGGTGACGCCGAGCGGATTGCGAAGTTCGGAGCCAGTGCCGCTTTCGAGCGCGAGCGGCATGGCGCCGAACAGCGCGGCTAGCGTCGTCATCATGATCGGGCGGAAGCGGAGCAGCGAGGCCTGCACGATGGCGTCCCGCGGCGACATGCCCTGCCCGCGCTCGGCTTCGAGCGCGAAGTCGATCATCATGATCGCGTTTTTCTTCACGATGCCCATCAGCAGCACGATGCCGATCAATGCGATGACCGAAAGATCGTAGCCGAGCAGCATCAGCGCCAGCAGCGCGCCGACGCCCGCCGACGGCAGCGTGGTGAGGATGGTGAACGGATGGATCAGGCTCTCGTACAGCACCCCCAGCACGATGTAGATCGTCACCGCCGCCGCGAGGATGAGCCATGGCTGCCCGGCCAGCGACTTGTCGAACTCGGCTGAGTCGCCGGAATAAGATCCGGTCACCGACGACGGCATCCCGATGGCGCGCTGCGCCTCGGTGATCGCGGCGACCGCGTCACTCAGCGCCGAGCCGCGCGGCAGATTGAAGCTGATGGTGACCGAGGGAAACTGCTCCTGGTGTGCCAGCATCAGCGGCGCCGAGATGTGCTCGAATCGCGCGAAGGTCGACAGCGGCACCTGGTTGCTGCCGGTGACCGAGTTCGGCGTCGCCGAGGTGTTGGTGTTGGTGGTGCCGGCGGCGGTGTTGGCGACCACCGCCGCCGTACCAGTCGAGGTGCTGGCGCCAGTGACGTAGAGCTTCGCCAGCGCGGCCGGATCCTGCTGATAGCGCGGCTCAGCCTCCAGGATCACGCGGTACTGATTGGCCTGTGAATAGATCGTCGAAATCTGGCGCTGGCCAAAGGCGTCGTTGAGCGTGTCGTTGATCGCCTGCATGGAGACGCCGAGCCGGCCGGCGGTTTCGCGGTCGACCTGGACCTGCATGCGCAAGCCGCCCTCCTGCGCCTCCGAGGCGACGTCAAGCAGCCGCCGATCCCGTCCCATCCGGTCGGCCAGCTTTTCGGACCATTCGATCACGTCGCCGGCGTCAGTGCCGACCAGAGTGTACTGATACTGCGCACGGCTCGCGCGGGTGCTGATCTGAATATCCTGCACCGGCTGGAAATAGACATTCATGCCGGGGATCGGCGCGACCGCTTGCTTGAGGCGCAGCACGATGTCGTCGGCGCTCGCGCGCCGTTCGTCGCGCGGTCGGAGCGTAATGGCGAGGCGCCCGGCGTTCGGCGTCGGATTCATCCGGCTGACGCCGAGCACCGAAACGAGGCCGACCACGTCAGGGTCCTTCCTGATCGCGGCCTCGACCTGAATTTGCAGACGCTGCATCTGCGCAAACGAAACCTCGGTGCCGGCTTCCGACACCGCGGAGATCAGGCCGGTGTCCTGCGACGGCAGGAAGCCTTTCGGCATCACGACATAGAGCAACACGGTGGCGACGAGGGTCGCCAGCGTGACCAGCAATGTCATGCCCTGGCGGCGCAGCACCCACTGCAGGGTCTGGCCATAAATCTCGACGGTGCGGTCGATTGCACGGTTGAAGAACCGGCCAACCCGATTACCGGCTTTCGCCGCCTGGTGACGCAGGATGCGGCTGCACATCATTGGCGTCAGCGTCAGCGAGACGATCGCCGAGACCACGACCGCGATGGTCAAGGTCAGTGCGAACTCGCGGAACATGCGGCCGACAAGACCGGTCATGAACAATAGCGGAATGAAAACCGCGATCAGCGACATCGTCAGCGAGATCACGGTGAAGCCGATCTCGCGCGCGCCGCGTAACGCCGCATCGAGCGGCGATTCGCCGTCCTCGATGTGGCGCACGATGTTCTCGATCATGACGATGGCGTCGTCGACGACGAAGCCCGTCCCGATGGTCAGCGCCATCAGCGACAGGTTGTCGAGTGAGAAGCCGCAAAACCACATCACGCCGAAGGTCGCGATCAGCGACAACGGCAAGGCCACGCCGGCGATGATGGTGGCGCGGATGGAGCGCAGGAACATCAGCACGACCAGCACTACGAGGACGACACTGAGCAGAAGCGTGAACTGCACGTCATGAATCGAAGCGCGGATCGTGGTGGTACGATCGTTGACGATGGTCAGCGTGGCCCCGACCGGCATGGCGCGTTGCAGCCGCGGCAACTCGAGCTTTACCCGCTCGACCGTCTCGATGACGTTGGCGCCCGGCTGGCGCTGGATGTCGATCACCACGGCCGGCGTGCCCTGATACCAGGCCCCGACCTTCTCGTTTTCCAGTCCGTCGACGACCTGGGCGACGTCGGTCAGCAGCACCGGCGCGCCGTTGCGATAGGCCACCACCAACGCCTTGTAGGAGTCGACGCCGATCAACTGATCGTTGGCCGAGATGGTGTAGGACTGATGCGCGCCGTCGAGCGAGCCCTTCGAGCCCGAAACATTGGCGCTAACGATGGCCTGGCGGATATCCTCGAGCCCGATGCCGTAGGCCGCGAGCCGCGACAGATCGGCCTGGATACGCACCGCAGGGCGGATACCGCCCTGGATCGAGACGCGGCCGACGCCGCCGACCTCGGCCAGCCGCTGCGCCATCAGAGTGTCAGCCAAGTCGCTGAGGTTGCGGAGTGAAATGGTCGGCGAGGTGAGCGCCAGCGTCAGCACCGGCGCATCCGCCGGATTCACCTTGGCATAGGTCGGCGGATAGGGAAGGCCGCGCGGAAGCGTCGAGCCCGCGGCGTTGATCGCGGCCTGCACGTCCTGCGCGGCGCCGTCGATGTCGCGGCCGAGATCGAACTGCAAGGTGATCTGGCTGATGCCGAACGAGCTCGACGACGTCATCAACGACAGCGATGGGATCTGACCAAACTGGCGCTCCAACGGCGCGGTCACCAGCGCCGCAATGGTGTCAGGGCTGGCACCCGGCAATTGGGTGCTGACCTGGATGGTCGGGAAATCGACCTGGGGCAGTGACGAGACTGGCAGCCACCAATAGCCGAGCCACCCACCCAGCATCACCGCAAAAGCCAGAAGCGAGGTTGCGATCGGACGCCGGATGAAGGGCGCGGAGACGCTCATTGCTGCGTGCTCGTACTCGCTCTTGGAGTGGCCTCGGAACGCTGTTGCCCCTCGGCGCCGCGCCGCCGCTGGCGCGGCGGCTGGGCCGGCTGTGCATCGGGTGCCGGCGCCGACTCGGCGTTGGTCACCGTCACAGCCGCCCCCGCAGTGAGGCGGGCAAAGCCGGTTGTCACCACGCGCTCATCAGCCTCCAGACCCTTGGCAATCACCGCCTGGACCTCGTCCTGCTGCGACACCGTCACCGGCCGCACCGCGACCTTGCTGTCCGGCTGCACGACATAGACGAATGTGCCGCTAGGTCCGCGCTGGACGGCCGCGGTCGGCGTGACCACCACCTGCTTGAGCGTGTTGATCCGCAGCCGCACGTTGACGAAGCCACCCGGCCAGAGCTGCAACGCGCGGTTGGCGAATTCGGCCTTGAGCTTGATCGTACCGGTCGACGGATCAACCTGATTGTCGACGACCTTAAGCTCGCCGGTCTCGACCACCGTCTTGTTATCGGGTCCGAACGCGTCGACGGGCAGTGCGCCGCCGGCGAACGCACGATTGACGTCACCGAGCTGTTGCTGCGGCAAGGTGAACAGAACCGAGAGCGGCTGGAGTTGGGTGATGACAACGATGCCGTTCGCGTCCGAGGCATGCACGATGTTGCCTTCATCGACTTGGCGGATGCCGGTGCGGCCCGCGAGCGGCGCTACGATCTGGGTGTAGTCGAGGATCGCCTTGGCGTTGTCGATCTGCGCCTGATCGAGCTTCACTTGGGCTTCCTGCTGCGCCACCGTCATTCGCTGAGTGTCGAGCTGCTGACGCGCGATCGAGTTGGTGGACACGAGCTTGTTGTAGCGCTCGAGATCGAGCCTGGCGTTGGCGAGCGTCGCCTCGTCCAGCGCCTTCTTCGCCACCGCCTGGTCGTAGGCGGCCTGATAAGTGGTGGGATCAATCCGCGCCAGGACATAGCCGCGCTCAACATCCTGGCCTTCGGTGTAATTGACGCTGAGCAGCTTGCCGTCGACCTGCGACCGCACCGTCACCGTGTTCAGGGCTCTGATGGTGCCGACGCCGTCGAGATAGACCGGCACATCGGACCGCTTGGCCAGAGCTGCAACGACCGGGACCGGCCCGTCATCGCCACCGCCGCCGCGGCCAAAGCGTGGCTGCTGTTGCTGCTTCGCCGGCGGCCACCAGACGACACCGGCGACCCCGACGAGAACGAGGGCAACGATTGCAGTCGCGATCGATCGTCGTCTAATCGCCATCTCCCGCCGGCCTGAGTCGCAACGCACCCATAGATAACGGCGCAGCCGGCAGATTCACAGCACATTACGCACATTTCATGGGGCCTGTGGCGGCATTCTTAACGCGGATTCAGGGCTTTGGAGGCCCTTCGCCGGTGGTGGCCGGGCCGTCTTCCTTGGGTTTCTGCCAGCCGCCGCCCAGCGCCTGGAATAGGGAAACCGCGGCCGTCAGACGGTCGAACTGGTCCTGCGCCAGCAGGTCCAACGCCTGGAATAATGTCTGCTGGGTCTGGAGCAGGGTGACCAGGTCGATGGTGCCCTCCTGCAACCGCTTCTCAGACAGGTCGAAAGCCGTTCGCGAGCTCCGCACCACTTCGCGCTGAAGCCGCTCGCGGAGCGTCGTCTGCTGCACTGCGATCAGCGCCCGCTCGACATCGGCAAACCCGTTAACAATGGCCTTGCGATAGATCTGCAGCAATTCGTCCTGCCGGCCGACCTGTAAATCGAGCTGACCTTGCAGGCGCAAACCATCGAGCAGCGGCTGCGTCAGGCCGGCTGCTACATTGTAAAATGCCGATTCCGGGCGCAGCAGGGCTTTGAGAATTGCGCTTTGGTAGCCGCCCTCCCCGGTCAACTGGATGCTCGGAAGAAATGCGGCGCGCGCCGAATAAACGTTGGCGTTGGCAGACGCGAGCTGCGCCTCCGCTTCGCGGATATCCGGGCGCTGAGCGATCAGATCGGACGGCAGGCCGGGTGTCACCGGCGGAATGCGCAACCGCGACATGCTGCCGCCGCGAACGCCCACGGACTCCGGCGTGCGGCCGATCAGCACCGCGAGCGTCGCCATATTCTGGCGCAAGGTCTGCTCCAGCGGAGGGATCGAGGCGCGCTGGGTGTTGACAAGGCTTTCCTGCTGCGCGGTGTCGAGCGCGGAGGCGGTGCCGACATCGAAGCGCTGCTTGATCAAGTTGTAGACGCGCGTGGCGGCGGCCAGGTTGTCGCGCGCAATGCGAAGCCGGTCTTGGGATTCGAGCACCAGGAAATAGGCGTTGGCCACGCTGACGACGGTGGTCAGCGCCACGACTTCGCGATCAAACCGGCTGGAGACGGCAAGCTCTTCGGCGGCGCGCTGCAGGGCGCGGTTCTTGCCCCAGAAGTCGATCTCATAGCTGGCGCTCAGCGACGTGCTGTAGGCCACTCGTTCCGACGACCCCCCGCCGCTGCCTGCGACGACTCCAGTGGAACTGATAACGCCGCCGCCGCCGCTCTGCGATGCGCGTTGTCGAGTCGCGCTGGCGTTGAGATTGACGATCGGCAGCAGCGCCGCGCCGGCAATTCGTGCATTAGCGTCAGCCTGCACGATACGGGCGACGGCGGCGGCGACGTCGAAATTGGAGGTCAGCGCCTCCTCGATCAGAGCGGTGAGCTCCCGCGAGCCGAAGCCGCGCCACCAGACCACCGAAGGCAGCGCAGCGTCAGCGTGACGCGGACCAGCGCGATAGGCCTGCGGAATCTCGATGGCGGCCGGGACGTTCTCGTCGCGCAGAAAACAGCCGGCGAGCGGCTGGGCCAAAACAATTGCGATACCGATTGCGGCAAGGCGCGGGACGCGCCTCGAAAATATCGAACGCCGCGACTCCCCCCGACGCATACGGACCGCTCAAACACGGGTGAAACTGTGCCATCGCGGCGAGGACACGCCGCGCGGAATGCAAAAAAATGCTATCAACCTCCGGCGGGCTGCCCAATCGAAATAACGCCGGCTGCGGCAATACTGTGGAGGCGTTGTGGATATGTCACGCGGCGGCGGAACCCGCGAAGGTTACGCCGCCGTAATGTTCGATCGATTTCATCAGTCAAGCCAGAGGCTTGGCGTCACGCAATCACCATCCAGCGGCTATTTCGGCTTGTAAACGATGTCGAACAGACCGGCAATGTCTGCAGGCGTCTTCGGCGAGGCGATGAACTTGTACTCGAGCGCATCCTGCAATGAACGCTCGAGGTCCTTGATCTCGCCAATCTGCATGGCCGACTTCGGGAAGAAGCCGTCCACCGCCTGCTTGGCGATCTCGGGGGTGACCTTCATGTTTTTGGCGAAGATCTCGATCGCCTGCGGATTGGTATAGGCCCAGTCAATCGACTTCTCGATCACCTGCATGAACTTGATAATTGTCTCGCGCTTGGTCTTAAGCGAACTGACACTGGCAAGGTTGGCACGGATGGTCTGGTTCGCGAGCTCCGTGGCGTCGCGGGCGCGGGCGACGATACGGATCTTGCCCTCGTTGACGTCCTTCAAGGCGAACGGCACCACCGACCAGCCGATGTCGATCTGGCCGGTCATGGTCTGGGTGTAAGTCCCGGGCACACCACCGGTCGGCACCGGCTTGGCCTTCGAGCCGGTCTGCTTCAGCAGGGTCAGCAGGATCAGGTTCGACGACGAGCCGGGCGACGAGAACGCAATGGTCTTGTCATCGGCGTCCTTGAGCGTCTTGATCGGGCTTTCGGCCTTTACCCACCAGAACAGCTCGTTGGCACCGGTCATCTCAGCCGAGATGATGCGGTAAGGCGTCGCTTCGCCACCCTTCACGTAGGCGCCGATGGCGCCGAGGATGCCGTTCGACATGGCGATGTCGACGCTGCCGGACGCGACGGTGGCGATCGTCTGCGCGCCGCCCTCGGTGTAGAACACCTCGACCTCGAGTCCGGCATCCTTGAAGAAGCCGGCGGCCTCTCCGAACTCGACCCAGGTGCTGTCCCAGAAACCCCGTTGCGGGATCGCGACCTTGAGCTTCTCCACGGCGAAGCCTGCGCTCGTTCCCGCTATCAGGATCGCAAGCACAGCAAGGATCATTCGACGCATCATGTTCTCCCTCGACGTCCAGTTCTTATGTCGCCGTTGGCCTGCGAGTGTGCCCCGCTGGGATGCCGGACACAATTGCCAAGGCGTCGCATTGATCGCCCGTGGCGCTCTCTCCATAATCGCGGCTGTTCTACCGCCGGAGGAACTTTCGATGCGTGTGCCGACCTTCGCGATCGCCGCGATCATCGTGTCAGTCGCGAGCATCACGCCACTGCATGCCCAGTCGGACGAGGAGATCATCCTGGCCGATCCGGCGTTCAGCCTGACCTTCGCCGCCGGCTATATCGCGAGCGATCTCAACCTGTGGGGCAAGCACGGCATCAAGGTGAAGACCGTGGCCATCACCGGGATCGGCGCCATCAATTCGGTGATTTCCGGCAGCTCGCATTTCGCGCAGGCCTCGGCAAGCTCGTTCGGCCGCGCCAGCGCGCGCGGACAGAAGCTGATTGCCATCGCCACCACCATCAACCGGCCGTTCGCGCAGGTGGTGCTGCGCAAGGAAATCGCTGAGGCCGGCGGTTACGATGCCAAGTCGCCGCTTCAGAAGCGCGGCGCGCTGCTCAAGGGCCGCACCATCGCGGTGGATTCCATCAATTCGATGATCCACGCCTATGTGCGGCTGGTGGCGGCGCGCTCGGGCGTCAATCCGGACGACATTCGCATCGCGCCGATGGCGCCCGCCAGCATGCTGGCGGCATTCCAGAGCAAGCAGATTGACGGCTACGCGATGTCGCTGCCCTGGCCGCAGAAGGCGGTGCAGGACGGCGAGGCGCTCTTGATCGCCAGCGGCCCGGATGGCGAGCCGGGCGACATGATCCCGTTCGGTCACAACCTGATCGCCACCAAGCAGGAGACCTGCGAGAAGCGGAAAGCGCTCTGCATGGCGATCGGGCAGTCGATCAAGGATGCGACCGCGTTCATCAAGACCAAGCCCGATGAAGCCTTTGCGCTCTTGAAGAAGCGTTTCCCCACGCTCGACGACAAACTGCTGCAAGCTTCATTCCTGGAGCTGCAGAAGGTCACGCCATCGCCGCCCGTGGTCAGCCGGGCCATCATCGAGAATTCGGAAAAATTCAACGTCGATGCCGGCCTGCTCAAACCCGACGAGGCACTGAAATCCTACGACGGCCTGTTCAGCAACGAGTTCGTGCAATGATGAAAAACAAGCTGCGCCCCGCCCCTGCTGCCGCCACGATCCTCGTGCTCGCGGCTTCGCCGCTTGCGGCGCAGCCGGCGCTGCACGACATCATCATCTCCATGCCGAACTTCACCTTCACCTCGACGCCGAACTTCATCGCCGAGGAATTGGGACTCTGGGCCAAGCACGGCCTGCGGGTGAAAATCATCCAGATTGCCGGCGTCGGCGCAACCAACGCAGTGATCGCTGGCAGCGCCGATTTCGTGCAGGCCGGCGGCTCGACCCTGACGCGCGCCGCGGCGCGCGGTCAGCGCCTGCTCGCCATCGCCAACACCGCTGAGCGCAACATCGTCGCCATCACGATGCGCAAAGAGGTCGCCGAGGCGGCGGGCTTCGACGCCAAGGCACCGATCGAGAAGCGCGCCCAGGCGCTCCGCGGCAAAACCTTCGGCGTCGGCGCAATCAACGCCAATCCTCACGCTTATCTTTTGGCCGTCGCGGCTCGCGGTGGCGTCAAGCCGGACGAGCTGCGTGTCACCGCGCTGGAAGGCAACGCCATGTGGGCGGCGTTCCAGAGCAAGCAGATCGACGGCATGTCGAACTCGCCGCCGTGGCCGCTGAAACCCGTGGTTGACGGCCTGTCGGTCGTGATCGCCAGCGGCCCGAACGGCGATCCGCCGAACGCCGTAAACTTCGCCTACAACGTCGTTCTGGCGAAGCCGGAAACCTGCCAGAAGCGAAAAGCGGTCTGCGCCGGGGTCGGCCAGGTGATGAAAGAGGCGATCGCCTATATTCATACGAACCCGGCGGAGGTGATCGCGATCCTCGGCAAGAAATTTCCAAATCTGGAGCCGGCGCTGATCGCGGCAGCGTTCGAGGAAATCCGGAAGTCGACGCCGAAGGTACCGGTCGTCACCAAAGAGGCGCTGGACAACGCCGATGACTTCAACGTCGAGGCCGGCATGATGAAGGCGTCGGACAAGCTGAACTCGTATGACGGGCTCTACACCGACGAGTTCGTGAAGTAGCGGCTACTTTTCGTCCACGATCCTGGTCCGCAGCACGCCGATCCCGGAAATCTCCACCTCCAGCACGTCGCCGGGCTTCATCCAGAGCGGCGGCTTGCGGCTGTGGCCGACGCCCTCGGGCGTACCGGTGGCGATGACATCGCCCGGATGCAACTCGGTGAAATCCGAGCAGAAGCTGACGATCTGCTTGCACGAATAGATCAGCTTGTCGGTTCCGGAATGCTGCACCTGCTGGCCGTTCAGCCGTGTGGTGAGCGTCAGCTTGCCCGGATCGGGAATCTCATCCGCGGTGACGATCCAGGGGCCGAGCGGCCCGGTGCCCGGCCAGTTCTTGCCCGACGTGACCGAGAATTTCTGGTGGTCGCGGACGCTGCCGTCGACGAAGATCGTATAGCCGGCGAGATGGTCGAGCGCGCGGTCGATCGGGATGTGGCGGCCGCCTTTGCCGATCACCATGGTCAATTCACCCTCGAAGTCGAAATTGTCCGAGAGCTTGGGCCGGATCATCTCGCCCTCGTGGCCGACCAGCGTGTCGGTGAAGCGGATGAACATGCTTGGCTGCTTCGGCAGTTCGCGGCCGACTTCGGCGGCATGGGATTTGTAGTTCACCCCGGCGCATAGAATTTTGTGCGGGTTTGGAATAACCGGCAGGAAACGGATGTCGGACAGCTTGTGATCCGGTTTGGCCAACGAGGCCTTGCGCATGTCGTCGAGCGCGCCGGCCGCCAGCGCGTCGCGGAGCGATCCGTGCCCCTTGAGAGTCACGACGCCGTCGCCGACCACCGCGCCGTAGCACGCCTTGCCACCGGCGACATAGCTCGCAAGTTTCATCAGGCGCTCCTCATAACTGCATGTCCCGGTCGGTCGGCCGCCACTTCATGGCGCGACGCTCCAGCGCATTGACGGCGACATTGATGATCAGCACCAGCGCCACCGCAACGACGATGCCGGCAAAAACGCCGGTGGTGTCGGACAGCTGGCGCGCCCGTTCGATCGAGAAACCCACGCCTTCGACCGCCACCAGGAATTCGCCGACGATGGCCGCGCTGACCGCGCGCGGCAACGCGATCTTGAGCCCGGTGAAGAAGAACGGCAGCAGCGAAATCCAGATCACTTTCCGCGCAATGGTACGCTCGCTCGCGCCGATGATGCGCGCCATATTGACCAGCCGTTGGTCGACGCCGCGAATGCCGGCGAACACCGTGATGAACGTGATGTAGAACACGAACAGCGTCACCACGATGACCTTCGGCGCGTCGCCGATGCCAAACCAGAGGATCAGCCATGGCGTCAGCGCGTACTTCGGGATGCCCTGCGACGCCATAATGAAGGGCTCGACGGCCTCGGTGGCGCGCGGTGACAACCGCAGCAGAAACGGCAGGCCGATGCCGCAGGTGCAGCCGATGATGAAGCCCATGACCGAAACGCGAAGCGTCGCCACGATGTCGGTGAAGAGCTTGCCGTTGCCAGCCATCTCGACGATGCGCTCCGCGGTGGCGAGCGGCGGCGCAAAGAACAACGGGCCGAAGGCGCGCGAGCCCCATTCCCAGGCGAGCAGCAATGCAACGGCCAACGCAACACGGCCCCCGGTGACGATCCACTGCCGCGGAATCGCATGACCTTCCGACAATTCGGTCGTGAGATCGGCGCTGCTCATTGCACGTCCGCCCGGATGCGTTCGTAGATCGACGCAAAGCCCGGCATCGTGAAAATGTCCTTCACGTTGCGCGGCCGCGGGATTGGGATCGGATGGTCGGCGGCGATATGCGCGGGCCGCCGCGTCAACACCAGCGCGCGGTCTCCCAGAGCAATCGCTTCGGTGATGTCATGGGTGACGAAGATGATGGTCTTGCGTTTGAGGCTCCATAGCCGGAGCAGATCTTCCTGGAGCTGGGTGCGGGTCTGCGCGTCCACCGCGGCGAACGGCTCATCCATCAGAATCATTGGCGGGTCATAGACTAGCGTGCGGATGAGCGCCGCGCGCTTGCGCATGCCGCCGGACAGCTCATGCGGATAATAGCGCTCGAAGCCGCTAAGTCCGACCGCGTCGATCAATTCCTGCGCGCGGACGCGCGCAGCGGCGTCGAGTGTGCCTTGCACTTCGAGCGGAAACAGCACGTTGTCGATGGTGGTGCGCCAGGGCAGCAGGTTGTCGTCCTGCGTGACGTAGCCGATGCGGCGATTGAGGCCCGGATGCAACGCCCTCTGATCAGCGCCGGTGATGCGCTCACCGTCGAACACGATCTCGCCCGCACTCGCCGTTTCGATCTGAGCGATGATGTTGAGCAGGGTCGATTTTCCGGCGCCGGACGGTCCAACGATGGTGAGAAGCTCGCCCGCGCCGACCGAAAACGACATGTCCTGGATGATCCATGGCGGCGGCTCGCGCCCGGCGCGCGCCGGAAAGCGCTTGCCGAGATTTTTGATGTCCAGCATCAGCGGCGCGGTCATCGGCTCAGGTCCCATGATCGACGATCAGCGCCGCGCCGCGCGGCCGCCAACGCAGCAGGAAGCGCTCACCGACGTCGATGACGGCGATGAAGGCGTGCACGATGATCGTGGCGGCCAGGATCGCGACGAAGACCTGGGTGGTGTCGAAATTCATCGCGCCGGTCTGCACCAGATAGCCTAAGCCCCGGTTCGACGAGATCAGCTCGGCGATCACCGCGCCGCCGATCGCATAGGGCACAGCAATGCGGAACCCGGCAAAGATCGCCGGCACCGCGCCGGGAAACACGATGTGGCGGCCGACCTGGCGTTCGTTGGCGCCGATCATCTGCGCCATCTGCACGAGCTTGGGCTCCAGCGCGCGGACGCCCGAGAGCGTCGAGAAATAGACGATGAAGAACACCACCGCGGCGACCAGCGCGATCTTGGATTCGATGCCGATGCCGAACCACAGGATAAACAGCGGCGCGAAGGCAAGCTTGGGCGCACCGTAGCCGCCGACCATGAAGGGATCGAGGATCGCCACCACGATCGGCTGGCGGCGCAACAGGAACGGCAGCAGCACCGCCGGCACGCCGCCAATCACGCAGCCGGCCAGCGCCTCGTTGATGGTGTAGCCGCCGTGGAAGGCAAGCTCGCCGTTGAACAGCGATGCAACAAAACGCGTTGCCACCGCCCACGGCGAACTGAGCCAATAGTTGCCGAGCCACAGGCTGCCGCCCTGCCAGGCGGCAAGCAGGATCACAAGAACGATCAGTCGATCGAACCAGACGCGCCAACGCATCATTGGACCTTAATGCATCTCTCGGACCGGCACGAACAGCTCGTCGACCCGGGGCGCCTTGGCGATGACGCCCTGCTCTTCCAGGTAGCGGACCAGCGCGCTCAAGGTCGGACGGTTTGCCTCGACGCCGTACGGCCAGGGATCGCCGCCGAACACCGCGTCGATATCGTCGAGCTCGGCGGTCATCCACGGCAGCATGTAGCGCAAGGTGCCGCGGTAATTCATCTTCTTCAGTGCCACGTCCTTGGCCTGGTTGAAGGCGCGATAGAGCGCGCTCGCTACGAACGGCTGCTTCTCATGCACGTCGCGGCGTATCACCACGGTATGCATGATCGGGAAGATCTTGGTGCGCTTGTAATACTCCATCTCGGCGGTGCGGTAGTCGGGGTAGAGCCGCACGATATCGGGGTTCCGGCCGAACGCCGCCGGCACGCCGGTGCCGATGATCGCCTGCAGTTCACCGTCCTCCAGCATCTTGCTGAGCGACTTGGCGGACTTGTTGGCGCTGATCGCCATTTTCTTGGCGGTCGGCAGGATGGTCGGATTGCCGTGCGGTTTGGCGCTGTTGATATCGCCCTCGACCCATTCGTTCTTGGAGAAGTCGATGCCGTACTCGTCGCTCAACAGCCCACGGATAAAGATCGCGGCGGTCATCGTGTAGACCGGCACGCCGATGCGTTTGCCTTCGAGGTCCTTCGGCGACCTGATGTGCTTCTTGTTGACGAAGATGAAGCTGTGCCGGAACACACGCGAGGCGAACACCGGGATGGCGACGAACGGGCACTGACCGGCGACGAAGCGCGAGACATATTCGGAACTGGAGAACTCCGCGGCGTCGAACTCCAGGCCGGCCGCCATGCGGTCGAAGATATTGCGCGGGTTGTCGTCGACCAGGAAATTAAGATCGATCCCCTCGACCTGCACCTCGCCGGTGTGGAGCGCCTGCATGCGGTCATAGAGCCCGCAGGCGAAAGTCAGGGGCAGCTTGGGCATCGTTCCTCCGTCGCGCGCGGTCCGGCGCTTGTTGCCGGCATTACAACATTTGGCGCCGACGCCGCAAAGGGTACAGGCAAAGCGGCGTTGCGCCTTGCGGCGCGAACGGCCCACGTTAACATCAAGCCGTCGCGGCGGCACAGACCGCCCGAACGAAGGAAACGCCACGATGCGGACCATGACGCCGTCCCGCTTTGCCGCGGCCCTATTGCTTTACTGCCTGATGACTGCACCATTGGCCGAAGCCCAAACCTTGAAGAAGATCAACGACGGCCAGGTCTCGCGCACCGCACCGAATTGGCCGAGCTTCATCGCCGCTGAGAAAGGCTTCTTCCGCCGCGAAGGCGTGGAGCTCGAAACCACCTACGTCGGCAATGTCGCCAACACGGTCCAGCAGCTGGTGGCCGGGTCGTTCGACGTGGCGTCCTCGACCTTCGACACCGCAATCCGCGCGATCGGCAACGGCGGCAACGCGGTGATGATCGGCGGGATCGTCACCAAGTACCCCTACTCGATCATGACCACGGCGGATGTCAAAAGCTCAGCCGACATGAAGGGCAAGCGCGTCATCCTGCCGTTCCCCAAGGACCTGCTGACCATCGTCTGGAATCGCTGGCTGACCGATCGGGGCATGCGACCCGAAGATGTCGAGCAGATGTACGCCGGCGCGACGCCGAACCGGCTGGCGGCCTTGGTCAGCGGCGCGGTGCAGGCTGCCCTCCTGACCCAGCCATTCGATTTCCGCGCCCAGGCCCAAGGCTATCGTAAGCTTCTCGACATCGGCGCCTTCGGCAAGGAGTACGGCTTCCTGACCGCGCTGGCACGGCCGCAATGGCTGCGCGACAATCCCGACACCGCACGGGGCTATCTGCGTGCGCTCGCCGCCGGCGTGGATTGGCTGTACGAGCCGGCCAACCGCGATGAGGCGATTGCGATCCTGGCCCGCGAGACCAAGCTCGAGCCGGCGATCGCGACGCAGACCTACGATTACTACATCGGCGAACTGCAGCCGTTCAGCCGCAAGCTCGCCGTGCCGGACCAGATCATTGCAGGCACGGTCAAGACGTTAATCGAGCTTGGCGACATCAAGCCGGACGCCGCAACGGCCAAGTACGTCGATTTGGCCTACCTGCCGCGCTGACGGCGGCGGTGGCCGAGCCGATGGCGCGCGTTATACTGCCTTGAAGCGGCTCTCACCTCATTTCCGGAATCCCTTCATGTCCGACCTTCGCCTGACCTTCGCCATTGGCGATTACCTGCACATGCGCGAGCTGACGCTCGGCCGGGTCAAGCCCGAGGGCATCGACCTCACCGTGCTGACGCTTCCGCTGGAGACCATCGCGTACCGGTTCTTGGCCACTTATGAATGGGAGGTGTCGGAGTTCTCGATGGCGACCTATTGCACCATGGTCGCCAACGGCAACGCGCCAATGGTCGGGCTGCCGGTCTTCCCATCCCGCGTATTCCGGCACGGCGCGATCTTCGTGCGCGGCAATTCGCCAATCAAAACCGGCGCCGACCTCAAGGGCAAAAAAGTCGGTGTTCCGCAATGGACCCAGACCGCGGTCACCTATGTGCGGGGCTGGCTGCAGCACGATGCCGGCGTGCCGCTGACATCGATTGACTGGATCCAGGCCGGCGTCAACGACCCTGGCCGCAAGGAGATGACAACGTTCGAACTGCCCCCGGGCTACCGGCTGACCAGCGTGCCCGACAAAAGTCTCGGCCAGCTGCTGGTCGACGGCGACATCGATGCAATGATCTCAGCGCGGGCGCCCAATGTCTTCCTCGACGGCAAGCACGGCATCAAACGGCTCATGCCCGACTATCGCGCACAGGAAGAGGCGTATTTCCGCAAGACCGGAATCTTTCCGATCATGCATCTCGTGGTGCTGCGCCGCGACGCCTATGAGGCCAACCGCTGGATCGCACGCAATCTGATGGACGCATTCGAGAAGGCCAAGCGCGCCTGCCTGCCCGAGTTGTACCAGGGCGGGACCTCATTCCTGCCGACCGCATGGGGCTACGATCACGCCGAACAGACCAACCGCATGATGTTTCCCGCCGACGATCCGTGGCCCTACGGCATCAAGAACAACCTCAAAACACTCGAGCCGTTTTTAGCCTTCTGCCACGAGCAAGGCGTGACCAAACGCAAGCTCGCCGTGGACGAGCTGTTTCCGAAGGAAGTCAGTTTTGAATTGAGAATCTGATTTCGTGGAATAAGAAAAACAGTTCAGGAGGAAAGCATGGCGCTCGCGCTCTATCATAACGACATGTCCAGCTGCGCCCAGAAGGTGCGGCTCGTTCTTGCCGAGAAAGGCCTCGAATGGGAGAACCGCCATCTCGATCTGCGTGCCGGTGAGCACCAGAAGGACTGGTACATCAAGCTCAATCCGCGGGCGGTGGTGCCGACCTTGATCGACGGCGATATCGTCGTGCCGGAATCCAACGTCATCAATGAGTATTTGGACGAGCGCTTTCCCGATCCCCCGCTCAAGCCTGCCGACCCGTTCGGCCGAGCGCGAATGCGCCTATGGACCAAGCAGCTCGACGAAGGCGTGCACGACGCCGGCATTGCCGTCTTGAGCTTCGCACTAGCGTTCCGGCACCAGTATCTCACCCGCGGCGAGGCCGGGAAAGCGATGCTGGAGAGCATTCCCGATCCGGCGAAGCGCGAGCGCCGGCGCGACGTGATCGAGAAGGGACTCGACTCGCCGCACTTCCACGTGGCGATCGAGCGGCTACTGACGCTCTATCGAGACATGGATAAAGCGCTGGCCAGCCATGCGTGGCTTGCGGGCGACGCCTACAGCATCGCTGACGCGGCGTTCACGCCATACATCGTGAGGCTTGAGCATCTCGACGTAATGGGGCTGCTCGATCCCACTCCGCGCACCGCCGACTGGTACCGCCGGATCAAGGCCCGGCCGAGCTTTCAGGCCGGCATCGTGCAATGGGAGAACGACAAGTACCTTGAGCTGATGAAACGCCAGGGCCGCGAAAACTGGCCTAAAATCAAAGAGATCATGGCGTCCTCCTAGAGGCTTTGCACAGGCGTCCACAGCAATTCACAGCAAAGACGCGCGAATCCGCGCAGTGCGGGAACGGCCAGCATGGCTGTCGCATTGATGCCGCATACCGGTTGGATACCCGCACCAGAGCGGGGGCCCGGTCGTGAGGAGCCCATAATGGCTAGCAGAGCGCATTATTACGTCGTCTATGACGGCGAGTGGAAAATCCAGTGCGACGGCGAGAACTCCGAACCGTATCCGCGCCGAAGCGACGCGTTCAAAGACGCCGTGGCACTTGCTCATCTTGATGTGCGTGGCGGGCGCGAAGCCGACGTCATCGTCCAGTGCGAGGACGACATGTTTCGTCCGGAGTGGGATTCCACCCGCGATCCCTATCCGCCACCTCTGGTGCCTGATCCCTGAAACATCGCGCATCGCGAGAGTGAGTCGCGCCCGTTCCGCAAGCGAAATGATGCTGGCGAGAGGGCTGGCGTGGGTGCCGCGAATGTCTAGTATGTGGCGCGACGCATTCGGGCGTTCGTCATGTCAGCGACACCGCAACCGACCACCATGGGACCAGCGCATTCGACCAGCCAGGTCCCCCGCGTTCTGATCGTCGAAGACGAATTGCTGGTGGCGTGGCATCTCGAGTCGCTTGCCCGCGAACAGAATCTCGAAGTGTGCGGCCTCGTCCCCGACGGCGACGGCGCGATCGAGCAAGCGATTGATCTCGACGCCGACCTGATTCTCATGGACATCCGGCTCGCCGGCCGCATGGACGGCATCGAAGCAGCGCGCCGCATCCGCGAGCAGCGCGCCACGCCAATTATCTTCATCACCGCACACGGCGATCCGGCGACCCGCGCCAAAATCGAGCAGGTGTTGCCGGGCACGCCGGTGCTAGCGAAGCCGATCACCGCCGCTATCCTCAAAGAGGCAATCGCCTCGGTGATGAAGCCGTAGTCGCTACGTCACAGCTGTCGGCGCCAGCGCTTCGATGTCGGTGACGACGTCGATGATGACGGGCCGGTTGGCGGCCAGCGCCTGCGCCAGCGCCGCGGGTAAAGCCTTGGGATCCTCGACACGGATGCCAAGGGCGCCCATCTCCTCGGCGATGCGAGCGAAGTTAGTCTTGCGGAAGGTCCACAGCTCACGCGCCTGCTCGGTCTGGGTGCCGCCATAGACGCGATCAAAGCCGCGCTTCGACTGGTTGCCGCCGCCGTTGTTGTTGACCACCGTCACCGCGTTGATCTTCCATCGCACCGCCGTCTCGATGTCGCCGATGTGATACCAGAAGCCGGCATCGCCGGTGAACGTCACCACCGGGCGATCCGGCGCGCCGCACTTGGCGCCGAGCCCCGCCGGAAACGCCCAGCCGAGATGGCCGGCGCTCCGCATATAGCTCTGCGTGCTGGTGCGCAGGTCGTACATGCCGCCCATCCACATTCCGGCGTGACCGGTGTCGACCACGACGATGGCGTCGTCCGGCACGTGCTTCGACAGTTCGTGGCAGATCCGCGCCGGATTGATCGGCATCGAGTCCGACTCCAGCATCGGCTTGTACTTGGCGTACCATTCCTTGGCGATCGATTGCGCCTGCTCGACCCAGGGCTTGCGCTTGCCGGCGGTGGACTTGTCGCAGGCCGTCAGCATCTTCGCGAGCGTCACCTTGGCATCGCCGTTGACGCGGGCCTGCAACGGATAGTTCACGCCGAGCGCCTCGGGATTGATGTCGATCTGGATGGCCGGCGTGCCGATCTTGGGCACCGCCCAGAAGTGCGTGGTCATGCCGCCGGTCGTCGAGCCGACGAAGCAGATCAGATCGGCCGCGTTCACCACCTTGTTCGCGCTCTCGCGCGAATAGGTGCCGACCACGCCGCATGACAACGGGTGAGTGCCGGGGATCGAGTCCTTGCCGTTGAGCGAGGTGACGACCGGAATTTGCAGCGCCTCCGCCAGCGCCACGAGCTCGCGCGCTGCGCCCGACGCGCGCACGCCACCACCGGCCACAATCACCGGGCGTGCTGCGCTTTGCAGCACCTTCACCGCCGCCAGCACACTCGCCTGATCCGGCTCCGGCCGGAACGGCGGCACACGCGAAAACTCCGGTTCGGTCATCGGCTCCATCTCGCCTTCGTCGCCGTCGACCTGGCCTTCGTTGCCGCGAAACTGCAGATGCACCGGCCCGGGGGTGCCGGTGGTGGCGGCGCGGAACGCCTGCCGCACCATGTCGGGAAACCGGTTCACGTCATCGACAGTAGCGTTCCACTTAGTGACTGGCTCGAACGCCGGCACGTCGTCGACCTCCTGATAGACGTGGCGGAACTTGGTCTTCGGCTCACGGCCGCCGGTGAAGGCAATCACCGGAGAATGGGCGAGCCAGGCGTCGCGCAACCCGGCGGCGAGATTGAGCGCGCCGATCACCTGGGCCATGCAGATGCCGGGCTTGCCGGAGGCCCGGGCGTAGCCGTCGGCCATATAAGCCGCGGTCGCTTCGCTGTGCACATGCAGCCGCTTGATCTTGGTGCGGGTCTCCATCACCGCGAAAGTCTTCCGCAAGACTGCCGGCACGTGAAACACATGCGTCACGCCGTAGGCTTCGAGCATGTCGGCCATGCACTCCGCGCCCAACATCTTGCGATTGTGTCCGAGCATCATTCCCCTTGTCCTCCCGCACCCCCGCGCCCATTCGGATGGGCACGTTGGGCCGTAAAAGACATATCGGCTTCGCGCCGTCGAGTCCTCGCGTAAGCATTCCGCTGCTGGGGTTTCAAGCCCTGCGGAAACCGCCTACCATTCTCGCTGATTTTGCAGCGTAAGGGCCGTGCCCCTGTGAGACCGACGATCGCCGCTTTTGCCGCCGCTGCATCGCTGGTTGCAGCATCATCTGCATCGCTACCGGCATCGGCGCAATCGGTCGAGGAGTTCTACAAATCTCATCCCGTCACCATGATGGTCGGCTTCAGCGTCGGCAGCAGCTATGACACCGTGATGCGCACGGTGGCGCGGCATATCGGCAAGCACATCCCGGGAAATCCAACCGTCATTCCGGTCAATCGGCCGGGCGCCGGGAGTCTTGCCGCCGCCAACCAGGTGTTCAATGCCTCGCCGCGCGACGGCACCGTAATCGGCCTCTTCAACCGCAGCATCCCGACCGAACCCCTGCTCGGCAGCAGCGGCTCGGCCAAGTTCGACGCCACCAAGTTCACCTGGATCGGCAATGTCGGCAACGAGGTCAGCGTCTGCGTGACCCGCCGGGAGACTGGCGCGAAGACCTGGCAAGACATGATTACCAAGCCAATGCAGGTCGCCGCGACCTCGACCACCGCCGACACTGGCGTCTATCCATTGCTGCTGAACAACATGTTCGGCGCCAAGCTCAAGCTCGTCACCGGCTACCAGGGTGGCGCCGACATGACGCTGGCGCTCGAGCGCGGCGAGGTCGACAGCCGCTGCGGCTGGTCGCTCGGCGGCATCAAGATCTCGCGGCCGTCGTGGCTCAAGGACGGCCCGGTCAACATCCCGGTGCAAATCGGCCTGCGTGGCAGCCCGGACCTCGCCGGAATTTCGCTGATCATGGATCAGGCTGCGAACGACCAGCAACGCCGCGTTCTGAAGCTCATCATCAGCCGCCAGGAGCTGGCTTATCCGTTTGCCGCGCCGCCCAACCTGCCCGACGACCGGAGGATGGCGCTGCGAACAGCCTTCGACCGGACCATGAAAGATAACGAGTTTCTTGCCGAAGCCGACAAGGTGGCGATCGAGGTGGCCGCCATGACGGGGGGCGACGTCGAGCGGCTGATGAAAGAGATTTACGATACGCCGGCGGACCTGGTGGCGGAAGCGCGGCGCGTCATCTCGCCGTAAGAACTTTAGGAGACGTCATGAAAACCTCGACCGACCGTATCCTCACCACTCACACTGGCAGCCTGCCGCGGCCGAAGCCGCTGCTCGACATCATTCTCCGGCGCGAGCAGGGGGAAAAAATCGACGCCGCCACTTTCGAGGCCGCGACCGCGCAGGCGGTGGACGAGGTCGTCGCCCAGCAGGTCGCGTCGGGCGTTGACATCGTCAGCGACGGCGAAATGAGCAAGCCGTCCTACACCACCTACATCCGCCATCGCGCCAGCGGCATCGAGCACGACCCGCGCGCCGCCGAAAAGGGCCGCGACATCATGCTCGGTCGCGATCTCATCGCGCATCCGGACTTCGGCAACACCCGGCGGAATTTTTCCGCCTCGCCGTTTCCCGGCTGCGTCGGCCCGCTGAAATACAAGGACCGCAGCGCGCTCGACCGCGACCTCGCCCATCTGAAAGCCGCCGCTGCCAAATCCAAGCTGGCCGACGTGTTCATGACCGCGCCGTCGCCCGGCATTCTGACCCGCTTCATCATCAACCTGCACTATCCGAACGAAGAGGCCTACGTCGAGGCGCTGGCCGAGATGATAAAGACCGAATACCGCGCCATCATCGAGGCGGGCTTCGTGTTGCAGATCGATTGCCCCGATTTGGGCTCGTGCCGCAACAACCAGTATCGCGATCTCACCGATGACGAGTTCCGCAGCAAGATCGCCGAGCGCAACATCGCGGCGCTCAACGGCGCGATCGAAGGACTCCCGGCCGACCGGATGCGGCTGCACATCTGCTGGGGCAACTACGAGGGCCCGCACAGCTTCGACCTGCCGCTATTGAAGATCATCGATATCGCCTTTAAGGCCCGCATCCAGGCGTTCAGCATCGAGGCTGCCAACCCGCGCCATGACCATGAATGGGAGGACCTCAAGACCTTCAAAATCCCGAGCGACAAGATCCTCATTCCCGGCGTGATCGATTCGACCACGAATTTCGTTGAGCACCCGAAGCTCGTGGCGCAGCGCATCGGCCGCTACACCGACATCGTCGGCCGCGAGCGCGTGATCGCTGGCGTCGATTGCGGATTCGGCACCGCAGTGCGGACCGACCCGATCGTCGCCGACAGCATCGTTTGGGCAAAATTAAAAGCACTCAGCGAAGGTGCGGCGATCGCGAGCCAGCGGCTGTGGGGCTCGAAGGCCGCGTGATGAGATTTTGCAGAATCATCGTCTCCGCCGTCGTCACGTCGTTACTGCTGCCCGCGACCGCGTTCGCAGCAGTCAGCGGCGACAAGCCGCCGACGAAGATCAGAGTGCATCCCAAACGATCCCCCTATGGATTTCTTCCCGGCTACCACCAGCCGCCGGCGCTGACCGACTGGCGAGCTCAGAACAAGATCAGCGCGACGCGGCCCGAGTGGCGGTTCTACGGTTGGGACGGCGCGCCGCGATATGGGTTCGGACATCCGGGATTCTATCGCGGCCGCTACAATGGCGGCAGCTTCGGTCCATGCTGGACTTCGACGCCGATCGGCATGATGCCGACCTGCGGGCAATAAATTTCCAGCGCTGCTAGACCACAGCCATCCGCGGCGGATCGAACGCAGCAACCGGCCGGAGTGACTCAGCATAGCGTTCGACCTCGACCAGCGCAGTCGCCGAACTCGGCCCCTGCCCGAGCTTCGAGGTGCCCTGATCGCGGGTCAGCACATTGGCATTGCCGTGCAGACAGAGCGCCTGCTCGCCGCCGTCAGCCGGATCGTACCAAGCGCCGCAGGACAGATTCACAATACCTGCGCTGACTGTGTCGCTGATGACGGCGCCGGCCAGGCATGAGCCGCGCGCGTTGTGCACGCGCACCACATCGCCGGCGTTGATGCCGCGCGCTTTCGCATCGGCCGGATGAATGGTGATTGCCTGCCGCCCTGCGATCTTGCCCCCGGCACTCACAGGTCCGCAGTCCATCTGGCTGTGCAGCCGGTCGCGCGGCTGGCTTGAGACGAGATGCAGTGGGTAGGTCTTGGCGTCCCTGCCGCCGAGCCATTCCCACGGCTCGATCCAGGTCGGATGCGGCGGGCAATCGTCGTAGCCGAAAGCTGCGATCTTTTCCGAATACAACTCGATCTTGCCCGAGGGCGTCCGCAGCCTGTGCTGGTCCGGGTCGGCGCGGAAGTCGCCGAAGATGACGTATTCCTCGCTGGCGGCGGGAATTTCCAGATAGCCGGCCTTCCAGAAGGTGTCGAAGTCAGGCAGCGCCGCGGCATTGGCGCCGGCGCTGTGACGGCAATTCTCGTAGAGATGACGGAGCCACGCGCTCTCGTCGCGGCCCTGGGTGTAGGCCTCGGCGATGCCGAGGCGCTGCGCCAGAGCACTGAAGATGTCGAAATCGTTGCGCGCCTGCCCGACCGGCGCAACCGCCTGCGCCATCGCCATGATGAACTTGTCGCGACGCGCGCCGCCGATGTCGTTGCGCTCCAGCGAAGTGGTTGCCGGCAGCACGATGTCGGCGTGACGCGCGGTCGCGGTCCACCACGGCTCGTGCACCACGACCGTGTCGGGTTTCGCCCAGGCGCGCCGGAGTTTGTTGGTGTCCTGATGATGGTGGAACGGATTGCCGCCAGCCCAATAGACCAGCTTGATGTCGGGATAGGTGCCGCGCTTACCGTTGAAGTCGTATGGTGCGCCAGGATTGAGCAGGCAATCGGAGATGCGCGCCGCCGGGATGGTGACGTTGATCGGATTCTTGATGCCGTCCATCGCGGGCGCCGCGAACGACAGCGGCGGATCACCGATGCCGGCGCCGGAGCCATAGCCGAACCCGAAGCCACCGCCCGGCAGGCCGATCTGGCCGAGCGCGGATGCGAGCAGCACCACCGCCCAATACGGCTGCTCGCCGTGATGCGCGCGCTGCAGCGACCATGACGCCGTCACCATCGTGCGCGTCCTCTGCATGCGCCGCGCCAGTACGCGAATGGTGTCGGCGGGAACACCGGTGATGGATGCAGCCCAGTCGGCGTCCTTCGGCTGGCCGTCGGACTCGCCCATCAGATAGGGCAGCACGCGATCAAAGCCCGCGCAGAACTTGTCGAGGAACTGCCGGTCGTGCAGGCCTTCGCTCACCAAGGTGTGCGTCATGGCGAGCAGCATCGCGGTATCGGTGTTCGGCCGGATTGGAATCCATTCGGGGCGAACCGCATCCGGGCCGTCGTCGCGGATCGGACTGATGTTCACCACCTCGACACCGGCGCGGGCCAGTTCCGCGATCCAGCCCCGGGTGGAGTGCGACGCGCAGCCGCCCTTGCTTACCAGCGTGTTCTTCGGGTTGGCGCCGCCGAACAGCACCATCAATTTGGAATGCCGCGCGATTGACGACCACGAGGTCAGCGGCCCGACCACCGATTGCGGGCTGCCGACGATATGCGGCAGGAACGCAAGCGCCGCGCCGAAGCTGTAGTTCATCACCTGATCAACGTAGCCGCCGGAGGCCGCGAGAAAGCGATGCAACTGCGTCCGCGCTTCATGGAACAGCCCGGCCGACGACCAGCCCTGAGAGCCGCCCATGATCGCCGCGTTGCCGTGCTCGCGGCGGACCCATTCGATCTCGCCGGCAACGAGATCGAGCGCCTTGTCCCACGACACCGGCACGAAGGGCTCGCGGCCGCGGCCTTCACCGTGACCGCCGCCATGTTTCAGCCACCCCTCGCGCACCATTGGCTGCGTGATCCGCGATTTCGAATGCACTGACTCCGGAATAGCGTTGATCAGGTGCGACGGATCGGGGTCTTTCTCGAACGGTCGTACACCGACAATCCGTCCGCCCTCGACCTCGGCAAGGAACGCGCCCCAGTGCGAATGATTGCGAACGAGTTGCATGGCGTCCCCTTTTAAGAGCTATTTGATCGCCAGCGGGTTGACCGGCGAGCCGACCGCGCCGGTGATCGGGATAGCTGGCGCCACGAACAGGAATTCATAGACCTTGTCGGCGGCGCAGTCCTCTCCGAGCTCCTTCAATTCAAAGATTTCACCCATGGTCATGCCCATGATCGGGATGGTAATCCAGTGCCAAGGCTGGTTGATGCCGTCCTCGCTCTCGTTCGGGCGCACCTCGCAGCCCCATGTGTCGGAGGCGAGGGCTGCCAGCTCGGTACGCTTGATCCACTCCAAGGTCTCGAAGGCGAAGCCCGGCGCATCGCCGCCCGGATAGCCGTCCCAGCTGCCCAGCTTCTGACAGCGCTGCATCATGCCGGTGCGCACGATGACGTAATCGCCTCGCTTCATCTCGACCTTCTGCGCCCTGGCGCAATCGTCGAGATCCTTGCAGGTGATGCCGTAGCCGTCGTCAAGCGAGTCGACACCCTTGAAGCGCGCCACGTCGAGCAGCACGCCGCGGCCGACCATCTTGTTCTTGGTCTTCTCGATGCCGCACTTCTGCGCGCCGGCGGTCGTGACCTCGCGGCAGTCGTAGCCGTTCCACATGTAGTTCTCGTAGAAAACGTGACCCAGCCCGTCCCACTGCGTGCCGCATTGCAGCGGCATCACTACCATGTCGTCGGCGGCCCGGATGCCGCGCTTGTCGAGCACACCCGAATAGGCGTCGGTGCCAGTACGCAGCATGGTGTGGATCGGATTGGTGCGGCCCATCGCTGGGTATTTGCTCTTGGCGCCCTGCGGACCCAGGTGGTCGAAGTTGAGCGCAAGCGAGATTACCTTGCCCTTCTTGACGAGACGCGTCGCCGCGACGATGTCCTCGGCGGTGGTGAAATTGAGCGTGCCGATCTCGTCGTTCGGACCCCACTTGCCCCAGTTCTTGTACTTCTCCGCGGCATCGCGCAGGTCCTGACGCGTATACTTCTTGGCCATGTCGTTTCCTCTTCGTGCGGCAATGGGAAATGATAGCATCAGCAAAAGCCAATGGGGGCAACATGGTATCGGTTCGCTTTTTCGTTCTAGCCGCGGTGTCGGCCCTGCTGATCGGCGGCCCCGCTGGCGCGGAGAGCTATCCGACCAAGCCAGTGCGGATGATCGTGCCGTTCGCGCCGGCCGGCCCGGCCGACATCGTTGCGCGGCTGGTCGCGCAGAAGCCGTCCGAGGAATTCGGCAAGCAGTTCTATGTCGAGAACCATGCCGGCGCCGGCGGAAATATCGGCGCGG
>Ga0105248_10001497_pt1 | contig 26012 bp, 20 predicted proteins | sample KBSS34metaG_FD_81524 | JGI IMG/M metagenome (GOLD analysis project Ga0105248, IMG submission 81524) | Switchgrass rhizosphere microbial communities from Kellogg Biological Station, Michigan, USA - KBS S3-4 metaG | ecosystem: Host-associated > Plants > Roots > Rhizosphere > Soil | place... | reverse complement strand
TCAAAGTGTTCGCGACCCGGGTGAACGCACGTGTGTTCCTGGCAATTCAAAAGGAGTTCGGCTCGTTGAGCTTCGTCGGATCGACGATCATCTACGCGTACATGCAGGCGACGGGACTGGTCGACGACCACAGCGCGGGCTGTTTCAAAGCGCGACGCTGAGTGCGGCGGTACGACCAAAGGACGATTCGACAGGCTCCACCGGCGCGGCTACCGTGCGCGAATCATTCGCCGCGCGAAAGGACGGCGCATGCCCTCGACGCACAGGAGCCGAACATGGCGACGTCCAAGTCCACCAAGCCCAACATTCTGTTCATCATGGCCGATGACATTGGCTGGTTCAATGTCAGCGCGTACAACCTCGGCATCATGGGCTATCGCACGCCCAACATTGATCGGATCGCGCGCGAAGGCGCGTTGTTCACTGATTTCTACGGCCAGCAGAGCTGCACCGCGGGGCGCGCGGCGTTCATCACCGGCCAATCGCCGATTCGCACGGGTCTGACGAAAGTCGGACTGCCGGGCGCCACGGTCGGCCTCAGCGCCGAGGATCCGACGATCGCGCAATTCTTGAAAAACCTCGGCTACGCCACCGGCCAGTTCGGCAAGAATCACCTGGGCGATCGCAACGAGTTCCTGCCGACCGTGCACGGCTTCGACGAGTTCTTCGGCAACCTCTATCACTTGAACGCCGAAGAAGAGCCCGAGAATGCGGACTATCCCAAAGATCCCGCGTTCCGAAAGAAGTTTGGGCCGCGCGGCGTGCTGCGCTGCAAAGCGACCGACAAGGACGACACGACGATCGACGCGCAGTTCGGCAAGGTCGGCAAACAGACCATCGAGAATACGGGTCCGTTGACGAGCAAGCGCATGGAGACGATCGACGAAGAGTTCCTCGCCGCCGCGTTGGACTACATGGAACGCAAGACGAAGGCGGGTCAGCCCTGGTTCTGCTACTTCAACACCACGCGGATGCACATCTGGACGCACCTCAAGCCGTCGTCGGCTGGCAAGACGGGGCTCGGCGTGTATCCGGACGGCATGGTGGAGCTCGACGGCTACGTCGGTCAACTCCTCGCGAAGCTGGAAGAGCTCAAGGTGGCCGATAACACTGTCGTGGTCTTCACGACCGACAACGGCGCCGAGAAGATGTCCTGGCCAGACGGCGGACAATCGCCCTTCCGCAGCGAGAAGGACACGAACTGGGAGGGTGGTTGGCGGGTTCCCTGCGTGATGCGCTGGCCCGGGGTGGTCGAGCCCGGCCGCATCATCAACGACATCTGCTCGTTGCAGGACATGATTCCAACGTTCGCCGCCGCGGCGGGCGAGCCGGATCTCGTGGCGAAGGTAAAAAAGGGCTACGCGATCGACGGGAAGACGTTCAAGGTGCATTTGGACGGCGAGAACCTGCTTCCGTTCCTGAAAGGAGAGGTCGACAAGTCGCCGCGCGAGGGCTTCCTCTATTGGGGTGACGACGGCGAGTTGTTAGCGATTCGCGTCGGCCATTGGAAGGCTGTGTTCGAGGAACAGAACCATCACGGGCTCGACGTGTGGCGCGAGGGCTTCAACACGCTGCGCGCCCCAAAAATCTTCAATCTGCGATCGGATCCCTTCGAGGAAGGCCAGGACGGGATCTTCTACGACAAGTGGATGGCCGATCGGGCGTTCCTGCTCGTGCCGGCCCAGGCGATCGTCGGGAAGTGGCTGGACTCCCTCAAGGAATTCCCGATTCGCCAAAGGCCGTCGAGCTTCAGCGTCGATCAGATCGTGCAGACGTTCATGCCGAAGACGGGGTGAGCTTCGGCGGCGGGCGGTGGGCGGTGGGCGACAACGGAGGCGATCTCTCTCGGCGTCGAAACCAGGGTTAGGGCAATCGCAGTAGTGTTCTAGAGGTCAGCGCCAGCCCACCCACCCCGCCCGCCCATGCGAAACCTCAGGCTCGCATTCCGAACGCTCGCCCGCACACCGTTCGTGACCGTCGTCGCCGCTCTCTCGCTCGGTCTCGGGATCGGCGCCAACTCGGCGATCTACTCGATCTTCTATAGGATGGTCCGTCAGGACCTTCCGGTTGCGGGCGCCGATCGGCTCGTGAACCTGAGCGCGCCGGGTCCCAAGAATGGCAGCCAATCGTGCGGGCAGGCCGGCTCGTGCGAGCACGTCTTCAGCTATCCGATGTTTCGCGACCTGCAGAAGGCGCGCGTGCCCGCGCTCACGGCCATCGCCGGCCATCGCGACTTCAGCGCGAATGTGAGCTACGAACGGCAGGCGTTTGCCCGCCGTGGGTACTTCGTGTCGGGGAGCTATTTCCCGATTCTGCAGATCCGCCCGGCGCTTGGAAGACTGCTCGCGCCGGCAGACGACGATCTCGGGGCGCCGCCGGCGGTCGTGCTCGCCCACTGGTTCTGGGACATGAACCTGGGCGGCGACCCCAAGGTTCTTGGCAAGACACTCATGGTGAATGGCCAGGCGGCGATGATCGTCGGCGTGGCGCCGGATGGCTTCAACGGGACGACGTACGGCTCGCGGCCCGCGTTCTACGCCGCGTTGGCGACGAGCGCCACGCTCGGTACAGGCATAGAACGCCGAGTGACAGAGCGGAGAGCGTACTGGATCTATGCCTTCGGGCGTCTCGCCCCCGGTGCGACGATCGAGCAGGCGCGCGCTCAGCTGAACGCTGTCTACCAGCCAATCATCCGCGAAGTCGAAGCGCCGCTGCAGCGCAACATGCGCGATTCCGTGATGAAACGGTTCCTCGCGCGACAAGTGGCGATCGCACCGGGCAGCCGAGGACAGAGCGACATGGAGGGCGACGCGCGCCCGGTGTTGTTCATGTTGTTCGCGATCACCGGCCTCGTGCTCCTCATCGCGTGCGCCAACATCGCCAACCTGTTGATGGCGCGCGCGACGAGCCGCGAGCTGGAGATGGCCGTTCGGCTATCGCTCGGCGCGACGCGAGGCCGACTGCTGAGGCAATTGCTCACCGAAACGATGACCCTCGCCTTTCTCGGCGGGGTGGCGAGTCTCTTCTTTGCTTCGTGGACGTTGAAAGGGGTCGCCTCGCTTCTACCGCCGACCATGTCCGAGGAGTTGATGCTCGGCATGAACTGGGCGGCGGTCGGCTTCGCGGCGGTACTCTCGCTGGCGACAGGGCTCGCCTTCGGCTTGTTCCCGGCGCTGCACAGCACGCGGCCAGATCTCGTGACCGCGCTGCGCAACAACTCAGGAAAGCTCGCCGGCGGGCGCACCGCTCGCCGGTTCCGGACCGTGCTCGCGACCGGCCAGATCGCGCTGGCGATGGCGCTACTCATGAGCGCGGGCCTCTTCGTGAAGAGCCTATGGAAGGTGAAGCGCGTGGATCTCGGCATCCGTGTCGAGAATTTCGTGACGTTCTCCGTGACGCCGGGACAGAGCGGCTATGACTCGGTGCGCACGCGCGCGCTCTTCACGCGAATCGAAGAGGAGCTGCGTGCTCTCCCGGGCGCGTCCGCGGTGACGTCGACGATGGTCCCGCTCATCGCCGGCAGCAACTGGAACAACGACGTCCGCGTCGAAGGATTCAAGGCGGAAGAGGGGAGCAGAGCCAACAACTCGAGTCTCAACGCGGTGGGTTCCGGATTTTTCCGCTCGATCGGGGTGCCGGTATTGACCGGCCGCGAGTTCACCGACGCGGACGCAGCGACCGCGCCGAAAGTCGCGATCGTCAACGAAGCCTTCGCCAAGCATTTCAACCTCGGTCCGAATCCCGTCGGAAAGCGGATGGCGCAAGGTTCGTCGGACACGCTGCCGCTGGACATCGAGATCATCGGGCTTGTGCGCGACATGAAGTATTCGAACGTCAAGGGCACTATTCCACCGGTTTTCTTCACTCCGCACCGACAAGCACGGCGTATGACGACGATGTATTACTATGTGCGCACCGCTGCCGATCCGGCGACGATGCTGCGCACGATGGCGGGCGTCGTTCAACGCCTCGACCCGATGCTTCCGGTCGAAGACCTGCGTACCATGCCGGAACAGGTCCGTCTCGAAACGTTCGAAGACCGAATGATCTCGACGCTCGCCGCTTCCTTCGCACTCCTCGCGACGCTCCTTGCCTCCATCGGCCTGTACGGAGTGCTCGCCTATTCCGTCGCGCAGCGCACGCGCGAGATCGGCGTGCGTATGGCCCTCGGCGCCGACGCGGGGGAAGTGCGGCTGCTCGTGCTGCGGCAGGTGGGCGTGATGGTGGCGATCGGCGCGGTGATTGGACTGGCCGGGGCGTTCGGTCTGGCCAAGGCGGCGCAGTCGATGCTCTATCAGATGAGCGGAGCCGATCCGTTCGTGATGACGACGTCCACCGTGCTGCTGGCAATTGTCGCGTTGGCGGCGGGGTTCGTTCCGGCGCTCAGGGCGTCGCGCGTCGATCCTATTCAAGCGCTCCGGTACGAGTAGCTACCGGGCCTAGCGCGGACAGGCGTTCGGCCCTACAGTCATTGCGGAAGTTTGGTTCTAGTTTCGTCGCGCCGACGCCGGCGACGAACACGCTCGTCCTTCCTCGGTCCTCCCTAATCATATGATTTTACGCATCGGCTGTTCGACGCGCCGTTGCTGTGGCCTTGCCCTCGCTTCGGCGATGGTTGGGCTCTTTCTTCAAGCATCGCCACTCCAGGCGCAGCGCACCGCCTTGTTCGAGCGCGGCGTGGTCGCCAGTGGCGATTGGCTTCAGGCAAACTCGCTTCCGCTCGACCGCGATGCGTTTCAGAGCGCGGCCGCAGACGTCTCGTTCCGTGGTCGTGGGTGGACGATCGATGGCGGTTGGCTGCGTGTAGCGCGCTCCCTCAGCACGGTGCAGGGCGGCTCGATCTCATTCGGCCGACTGCTGCCCTGGAAGCGCCTCCTGTTCATTCCTGGCGTCGGCGGCTTCGTCGGTCGAGGACAACGCTCCGTCGACTCGACGGGCTTCGATTTCGTCGATCCGGCCACGGGCGCCATCGGACACACGCCACGTTACAGCTACTCGAGCGGTGCGAGCGTCGGCGGCGGCGCCGGGCTGACCCTCGAGATTCCCCTGTATCGCTTTGTTGCCGCGCGGGGCGTGGCCTGGCAATGGTGGTTCAGCGGCAGTCCGCTCGAGGGAGATCGTGCGCGCACCGTGCTCGGTGCCGGGCTTTCCGTCCGCCTTCGGGGAGGCCGATAGATGCGCCGGCCCAATCTGATTCGAGTCTCGCGGCCGGTCCTGTTCGCGGCCGCGACGCTCACCGTTCTGCTCAGCTGCGACGAGAATCTGCCGAGTGGTCCCGATGCGTTTGCCGTGCGCCTCGAGATCGGCGTGACGAGTGACACGATCATCGCCGGCGACTCGAGCAAGGCACAGGCACGGGCGATCGGCCCGAACGGCGGCCTTATCTCCGACCTTACTTTCAATTGGACGACGTCGAGTCCTGCGACGCTTGCCCTCGCATCGTCGGACCAGCCGGCCGGACGCACTCGAACACTGATCGCCGTCAAGCCTGGGCAGTCGGTCGTAACGCTCGCGCTCCCGGACGAGCGCTTTACGACGACGAACGCCACGCGGAACGCGACGGTCGTCGTCGCCGGGGTGAAAGTCTTGTCTTCACATGACTCGACGCTCACCGCGGTCAACGATACCAACTTTGCGATCGCCACGTCGTTGGTCAAGAACAACGGCGCGCTGGTCAATCGGGCATCGCAGGGAATTCGCTGGATTCATCAAGGCACGCGCACGACGGTCGTCGGCACCGGCGACACGATTCGGTACATTGCTCGCGGGAACGGCGCGGATACGCTGATCGCGACGCATGATTTCTGTCTCAAATCGGCCAAGTGCGCGGATACCGTCATTGCGCGGGTGGCCCAAGTGCTCACGATGTCGCTCTCGGCGCACGCCTTCCAGGCCTGGAGCTTTTCCGACAGCCTCGGCCCGACCGTAACGCTCGCTGACCGGCGTGGAAATGGCCTCGCCGGTACGACGATCCGCTTGATTCCAGTTACGGCGGCGGATTCGGAAATCGTGGCGGTCACGCCGCCGATTGGGACGAGTAATCCGGCGACGGGCTTCGTGGCGTCGCCGCGGTTGGTATCGATCGGCAACGGGTCGGCGCGCGTCGCCGTGCGTGCGATCGCGCCCGATGGTTCGACAATTATTGCCACGGACACGGTTACGGAGACCGTGCGTCAGGTCGCGCGACGAATTCTGGTCGAGCCGCAACGCGCCGCCCTTTCCGACCTCGAGTCCATCCCCTACCAGCCGATTGCCCGCGACGCTCGCGGCGCGGTCATCGCCGACGCAACCGTGAGTGCGAGCGCCCTCGGGACCGTTCTCAGTAGCGCCAATATCGGGCCCAATCCGGCGACCACGCCGACTTCGGTGGCCACGATCACGCCGACGCTCACCGGCATCGCGCTGCCGGAGAACAACCCCGAGGCGCCACAGGTGGGGGTGACCGTTCTTCAGTCCTCCATCAATCTCATTGCTCCGGATACGGTGAAGATCGGCGCCACCTCGCGGCAGGTTTCGACAACGCTCCTCGATTCCACCGGCGCACCAGCCGTCGGCGTCGCCGTTCGATTCAGCACGACGGGCGGTATCATCCCGGCGCCGGTGATCTCCGACGGCAGTGGAAACGTTGTGGTGACCTGGGTCCCGCCGGACGTCAGTGGCACGTACACGCTGACCGGGGTACGCGACGTGACCGGCACCAGCCCGCTGGACTTGATCGGTGTCGTCGTCATCAAGCGTCGCGTCGTCGTAATACCGGATCCGGTCAACACAACGGCGAGCGCCGCGGCGTCGATTCCGGTGACCACCCAGACGAATATTACCGTCGTGGTGAGGGACGTATTGGGCAACACCGTGACGAGCGCCGTGCCGAGCGACATCACCGTCGTACCGTCAGCGGGCACGGTGAACGCCGGATCGTGCACGAATGGCGTGTGCACCTTCGTTTACACCGCACCGGCGGCGACGGGTGGAGTTACGGTCACCGTGAAGGTAGGTGGAGCGACCGGACCGGACGTTACTGGTAGCCCGATCGCGATCAATATCACGCCGTAGCGAAACGCGACCGAGTGTACGGGCAGCCGTTACTGGCTGCCCGCGCCGGCTATCAACCTATCGGCAGCTTCGCTGCTTCATCGAGCCGACAAACTCGGAGTAGTTCGGCATCGCGCCCATGATCTTGGCGGCGGTCTCCGGGTTCTCCCTCCCGCCGCGCGTGATGGCGACCGTGACGATGCGCACGAGATCCTCGAGCCGCGTCACCGAGGCGCAGGCGGCCTGTCGTTGCACTCGCGTTGCCGACGGTTTCTTCGCCATCTCGGCGAGGGATTGGATCTCGTCCGTCGCCACCTGAAACGCCGACACGCCGAGATAGAAGGCGCTGCGCTGCGTCGGCGCGACGCTATCCACGACCTGCGCGACGCTGAGCACCGCTTCCCACCTGGCTCGCGACGGTTCCTTTTGCGCGCTGTCGAGCGCCGGGGAGACCGTGGCCAAAAGCGACGAACCCACGACGTCTTTCGCGACCCCCGCTGCCAGCGCGCGCCGTGCCGCGGCGAACGCGCTGTCCGGAGCGTTCATCCGAATATGCGCCGCGATCGCGAGCTGCCACGCGGCACGATTCGCTGGTTCGACGGCGACCATTCGCTCGGCGAGCGAGAGAGCCGCGCGAGCGTCTCCGCGGTCGATGGCGTCGCGGGCGACTACGAGAAGGAAATCCGTATTCCGCGGGAAACGCGTCGCGGCCTCCGTCGCGATTCGACGGAAGCCGACCGTGTCGTGCGCGACGGTCGCCGCACGCAACTGTCGGTTGTAGAACTCGGTTGTCGCAGCGGCGCTGTCGGCGGCGATCAATGCGGCGCCGCTGACCAGTGCCTGGGCATAGCGATCCAGCCGAAGATGCAGCAGCCACTGTTTTCGCAACAAGTCGGCGTTCGCCGGCACGTCCCGCAGCACGGTATCGATCACGGCGAGCGCCGATTCGGGACGGTTGGCCAGCACAAGCCAATCCACGAGCTCTATTGTGGCGTTGACGTCTGAGGGATCGAGATGGTGTACTTTCCGCGCCGCGTCGAGGGCGTGAACGGTGTCGCCCTTCGTGCCATACGCGTGGACGAGATTCGACCAGGCAATGACGCTCTCCGAATCGGCGGCGGCGACGATCGTTGCTACCGCAATGATCGAATCGGCCGACGCCTGCGTCTTGGTCAGCACGGAGAGTACGCAGAGGTTGAGCGACGCTGATTCGGGGCGCAGCTTGAGCCCCTGTCGCGCTGCCGTCATCGCCTGTTGGAAGTCGCCGGCAAACAGCGCTCGTGTGCAGTCGTGATAGAAAGCCAGCGCATGGAGGGCATCGCCCACAGCGCGGTCTACTTGTTTTGCGACGTCGCCGAAGTCCGCGCCGACCATTGGCGGAAGCGGCTCGGTGATGATCTGCTTGCCGGTTTGGGAGAGCAAGCGGATCAGAGTCCTCACGCCCGACTTCGTCCGCTCGATCGTTCCCGATAGGGCGTAGTCGCCGCGAACCTCCTTGGTGAGCGCGACCATTTCGTTCGGCCCTAACACGGAATCGGGATTGTAGCCTGACTGGCGAAGCGTCTGGTCGACCTTCGGCTTCGGAATCACGTAAAGGTCCGTCGCGGTATGCTGATCCTGGATCCGCCGCCGAATCGCATCGGCCGCGGCCACGCCGAGTGTCGGGTCGGCACTGGCGAGCACGCCGACGACCAGCTGCGGCGTATCGGCTCGGGGCTGCCCGCCACGTTGCTCCGGCGCGGGACGCTGTGCCGCGAGAGGCGGCGCGTTGAGGGCAAAGGTCAAGGCTACCGCTGCAACGGCGATCTGCGGACTGCAACGTCGCGCGATCATAGAGCCTCCCCCCTCTTTCACGAGGGCCGATCGGTTGTCTCCTTCGTCTTGCCGCAACGAACGGGCCACGAGCTCGGCCGTTGTCGTCGCTGCATTCCATAGTGACGTTCGGCCAATCATTGTCAATGATCAATTCCACGCCCCCACACCCAAAACCCGAGGATTGGGGTCAGACCCTATTTAGAAAACCCGTAATAGCGGGGTTAGACGCTTCAAGAATGTCGAGATGGGGTCAGACCCCTTTTCGGGGAAAGTTCGGAGAATGAGCGGAGTCGTTCGCATGGTTGTCGTTTTGAGCTAGGCTCGTTCGACGTAGAGGTGAACCCTTGATTGGAGCTAACCGTGCGAAAGTTGATCGTTTCCGAATTCGTGAGCCTCGACGGCGTAATTCAGGCGCCCGGCGGCAAAGACGAGGATCGCGACGGAGGGTTCGAATACGGCGGATGGACCTGGCCCTATTGGCACGATGACATCGGCGGGAGCTTCGCCGCGCTCATGAAAGATTGCGACGCATTCCTGCTCGGCCGACGCACATACCTCACGCACGCCGCCGCGTTCGAGCCGATGCCCGCCGGCGACTTCTTCGGCGACATGATGAACGCGCCCAAGAAGTACGTCGTGTCGCGAACGCTCGATAAGCCGACGTGGCGCAACACGACGATCATTCGCGACAACGTGATCGAGGCGATCCGCGCGCTGAAAGCGGAGCCGGGCAAGAACATCCTCACGGATGGGAGCAGCGTCCTCGTTCACGACCTCGTCAAGCACGACCTGGTCGACGAGCTCCATTTGTTGCTCTACCCGCTGACGCTCGGCGGCGGAAAACGATTGTTGCCCGAAGGCGTGCACGCGACGTTCAAGCTGGTGTCGGCGAAACCCTATCCCACCGGTGTCGTCGGGCTCCATTACGAGCGGCAGGTGACTAACGGCGGCGATGCGTAGTTGGGCGAGTATGAAGAGCCGAATCTTCGCACTCGTCCTCGGTGTGGCGCTCGCCGCCTGCTCGGACTCCGACCACCTGATGGCCGATCCGCCGAGCTCGATCGCCGCAGGCCAGCTAACGATCGCGCTGCCCAAGACGATCTACACAGTCGCCGAGTTGAATCCGGCGTCGGGTCAGGGCATCCGGGCGACGCTCGGGAATAGCGCGGACCAGACCTTCTATAGCATGCTGGGCGACGCGTTCAACGGTGCGATCGACCAGAATCCGCTCTTCGTCGCCAACGGCTCGGACGCGTCGCTGGAGCGGGAGCAGGGTTCGGACTGGGTCGCCGTGAGCGGCGTGCAAATGATCGAAGGCGTGAAGGTCGTGTCGATCCAGCCGGGGAAGTCGTATGACCTCATCGCGCACTCGAGGGGCGCCACGGCCGGCCGATATCGTATCGTCGTCGCCTACCGCAACACACAGAACGCCGAGCCGACGCGCCGCGTGACCTCAGCGATCTTCGAGGTTCGGTAACTAACGCTTCAGGTTTTGGAGCTGGTCGAGCACGACGTCGGGGTTCACGTCTTGCTCGGTATCCAGCACGAGTAACGGGCCGCAGGCGATGGGCCCGGCCGCGTCGAACGCGTTGAACTGTGTGATGAGCGAGGTGCGCGTTCGCGAGGCGTCGAGGTGTCCGGGGTGCCGCTCACGGGCGAGGAACCGATCGACCGCCGTCTCGACGCGACAACGGCAATGCACTTCGACGAGCGGCGCGCGGAGGTTGGACAGCCACTCGACCGGAGTTCCAGTGGTCTCCGAGACTTTATAGTTCCGCCACCACGAGACGAGACAGGCGCCGGGAAGCTCCCACGCCGTCCGCACGAAACGCGCATCCGCCTCACGACTCAGCGCGCTGCGCCACGCGGCGTCGCCCGCGCCACGCTCCTTGAACAGCTCGTCGAGGAAATCGTCCTTGTCGAGCACCGGCAGCGACAAGCGCGGCGCGAGTTTTCGCGCGACGGTCGATTTGCCACTGCCGGGCACGCCCGAGAAGACGACGAAACTCATCGCGTCCAGTCTAGACCTCGCCTTGCGGGGTACCCATTGGCCGAAGGCCCAAGCATCGGGCGTGCTAAACGACGAAACTGCTTTGGATACGGGACAAAGCAACAGGATTGAACGGTTCACCTACAGGGAGAACTGCTTTTGAGGGGACTTGGCGACAGAGTTCCTTCCTGCCAAATCCCATTCACAAGCAGTTAATCCTGTAGTTCCTCCGTTCAATCCGGTCGCCGTGTCCCGTATCCAAAGCAGTTTCGCTGTTTGGTCGTTCTTGACGCGATCTGAGCTGGGTTGTAGATAATCTAGGCGTAATTGTAGATCATCTTGGTATCACTGGACCAGGAACTCGGGATGCGGCCGTCGGACCTCATTCAGGGCACGCTCGATCTGCTCATCCTCAAGTCGCTGGCGACCGAGGCGCGACATGGTTGGGCGATCGCCAAGCGGATCCAAACCGTGTCGGGCGACGTGCTCCAGATCAAACAGGGCTCGCTCTATCCCGCGCTTCATCGCCTCGAGGCGCAGGGGTTGGTCAAATCCGAATGGCGCGAGAACGAAACGGGGCGCGACGCGAAGTTCTATTCGTTGACGAAAGCCGGCCACACCGCGCTCGAGACAGAGCTGACGCAGTGGGAAAGGCTGTCGAGCGCGATCCGTCTCACCCTCCGCAACGCCTGAGGTCTCGATGGCGCGATCGCTGGACGTACTGCGTTTCCGCGTACGATCGCTGCTCCGTCGCTCTCGCGCGGATGCGGAGCTCGACCGCGAGTTGCGAGAGCACCTCGAGCGGCAGGTCGAGGAGTATGTCGCTCGCGGAATGGCGCCGGACGACGCGCGACGAGCGGCGCTCGCCACCTTCGGCGGCGTTCAAAACGTACGCGAGGAAGCACGCGACGCGCGCGGCGTCGCCGCGATCGAGAGTCTGCTGCGCGACTTCCGCTACACACTCCGCGCGCTGCTGCACGAGCCGATGCTGCTCGTCGCCGCCGCTCTATCGATCGCGCTCGGCGTCGGCGGCAACATCGCGGTGTTCAGTCTGGCGCGCGCGGTCGTTTTCGCGCCACCCGACGCGCGCGAACCGGCGACGCTCGTCAACGCGCGTGTGAGCCACGGCAGTCATGTCAGTTACCAGCGTTGGCGCGACATCGACGCCGGCGGCGCGCTCGAGCACTTCGCCGGCTATTCCATTGAAGGGGAAGTGAATTGGCTCGACGCGGGGGGGGCCGGAGGCGCTGCCGTATCGATCGTGCCGATGCTCGTCACCGCGAACTTCTTCGAGGTGACGGGCACTCCCGTCGCGCGCGGGAGGGCGTTCTCCGCGGCCGAAGCCCGCATGGAGCTCGACCCGCACGTCGCGGTGATCAGCCATGAGTTCTGGCAGCTGCGGCTCGGCGGTGACTCCGGGATCATCGGGCGGAAGCTGGTGATCAACGGTGAGCCGTACACGGTGATGGGAGTGCTTCCGTCGCACCTGCGGAGCGTCGCCGGGTTCGGGATCGCGCCGGCGGTCTATCTGCCGCTCAACCGAAGCCTCGGGCCGGACTCGCGCGCGCCGAAGGCGACCATCGTGCAACTGGTCGGCCGATTGAAGCCGGGACAGGGTCTCGCCGAAGGGCGCGCGGCGCTCGACGCGCTGGATCGACGGCTCGCGCGGCTCGACGGCGACACGCTCTACGGCGGCGTTCAGGACTTCGCGTCCGTCAACACGTTCAGGACCGGCAAGGAGGCCAGAACGATCGGTCTCTTTCTCGCCGTGCTCGGTGTCGTTTCGCTATCGGTGCTGCTCATCGCCTGCGCCAATGTTGCGGGCCTGCTCATCGCCCGCGGAACGCGCCGGCGTCAGGAGATCGCCGTCCGTCTTGCCATCGGCGGATCGCGGGCGCGTCTCGTTCAGCAACTCATGATCGAGGGGTTGTGGCTGGCGCTCATCGGCACGGCGGCGGGCATCGGATTGAGCGTCGCGTTCATGCGCGTCGTCAACAGCCTGTCGCTCCCGATTCCCTTTCCGATCGCGCTGAATCTGACGACCGATCTTGCGGTGTTCGCCTGCGCGCTCGGTCTCGTCGCGCTCACGGTGCTGACGTGCGCGCTCCTTCCCGCGCTGCGGGCGACGAGGATGTCGCTCGTTCCCGCGCTCAAGCGTGAAGAGCCGTTCTACATCGTTCGTCGATTCACCGCGCGCGGTGTTCTGTTGACCGGACAGGTGATGGTCTCGACGATCCTGCTCGTCACCGCCATCCTCTTCGTCCGCAACCTGGTGCGAACGCAGGTCACGAGCCCCGGCTTCGAGGTGAATCACGCCCTCGTGGCGCAGATCGGATTCGTGCAGGGCCGGCGCGACGCGGATCACGCGACCTTTCTCCAGGCGGCGGCGGATCGCGTGCGATCGCTTCCCGGGGTCGCCGGCGTCGCGTACGCGGCCTCCATGCCGCTGACCGTGCACACCGGTTCGAGCAACGGGCTCACGGCGCGGATCGACGGCAGCGCCCAGACGCAGCACGTCGAGTTCTCGAGGGAGATCGTCGGTCCCGAGTATTTCTCGACGATGGGAATCCGCGTGCTCGGCGGCCGCGAATTCGTCGAGACCGATGCGGCGGGCACGCCGCCGGTGGCCATCGTCAACGAAGTGTTTGCCCGGCGCTATCTGGGAGGCAAGAATCCTCTCGGACAGCGCGTGCAGTTCAAGGAGGACAGCAGCGACTTCCGCGTCGTCGGCGTCGTGGCGAACAGCAAGATGCGCACACTGGGCGAAGACGAGCGCGCGGCGATCTACGTACCCCTGAAACAGAGCAAGAAGAGTCTCCGCGTCGGGTTTGTCATTACGCGAACACAGAATGATCCGACGGCGCTCGTCGGCCCCGTGCGACAAGCACTCGGCGCGCTGGACAAATCCGTCGCCGTTTCCGTCGAGCCGATGGCGTCGGCGCTGCAGTTCGCACTCCTGCCGAGCCGCATCGGCGCGTCGGTGCTGGGAACGCTCGGCCTGCTCGGTCTCGCGCTCGCCGCGTTCGGGCTGTACGCGCTGGTGTCCTACAGCGTGAGCCGGCGCGTGGGCGAGATCGCGATCCGCTCCGCGCTCGGCGCATCTCGCGGCGCGATTCTGCGGCTCGTCATGCGCGACGCGACACTCCACGTCGGAGTCGGCCTCGCACTCGGCCTTGCCGTCTCCGCGCTGATCACATCACCGCTCAGCGCCTTCCTCGTCGCGGGGCTGAGCACGACCGATCCGCTGAGCTTCGGCGGCACCGCGCTGGTCTTCATTCTCGTGAGCCTGCTCGCGAGCTGGCTGCCCGCCCGTTTCGCAATGCGCGTCAGTCCCGTTGTTGCAATGCGCCTCGACTGAACTCTGAAACTACGAAACTGCTTTGGATACGGGACAAAACGACAGGATTGAACGGACCACCTACAGGAGAACCGCTATTGATGGGGCGTGGCGCGAGAGTCTCTGTCTCCCACAATCCATTCACAAGCAGTTTTCCCTGTAGTTCGTCCGTTGAATCCCGTCGCCGTGTCCCGTATCCAAAGCAGTTTCGCTGTTTACTAGTCGGAAAGCAGTGTCGCCTTTACTAGTCGTCCCGAAGAGCCGACGTAGGATCGATCAGCATGGCACGACGGGCCGGGACCAGGACGGCGATCGTCGCACTGAAGACCAACACCACAATTGAAGCGGCAAGCGACAGCGGATCACTCGAGATGCCACTGAGGTGATGTTCGAGCATGCGCACGACGACGATCGACAACGGTACGCCCAGTACGACGCCGATGACGACGGGGCGAAGGCCGTCGCGTAGGGCCAGCCGAGCGATGTCGGACCGATTCGCGCCGAGTGCGATGCGCACGCCGAATTCGCTCGTGCGGCGCGCGATGCTGTAGCTCGCGACGCCGAACAGCCCGATTGCGGCGAGCAGCAGCGCGAGCGCACCCAACACCGTCGCGAGGCGTGCCACGAGGCGTTCGTCGCGGATCGAGATGCGGATGAGCTGGCGCACGGGATCGATCGAGTCGATCGGGAGATTGCGATCCGTCTCGACGATGGCCGCGCGCACGGCCTGGACGATCTTGCCCGGATCGCCGCTGGCGCGGATGAGCAGTCGAAGCCGCTCCGGCTGCGGAAACTTCGTGGTGCCACTCTGATGCAGATACGGGATGTAGATTCGTCGCTCGGCGATCGGTGATTCCAACGTGTCGAGCGAGCGGCCGCGAACGTCAGCGATGACGCCGACGATCTGCACGGCGCTCGAATCGTCGAAGCGCGCGTACTGGCCGACGACGTTGCGGCCGGTCGGGTCGTTGAAAAAGAAGCGAGCGAACGATTGGTTGACGATCGCCGTGCGCGGCGCGACGCCTTCGTCGCGCGCCTCGAAGTCGCGGCCGGCGATGACGGTCGCCCCGATCGATCGCGCATACCCGGCGCCCGCCCGATCCGCGGCCGTCGTGCTGTCTTTGCTCGATCGTGGAACGAAACCCGATACATAGACGTCGGTATGCCACTCGCTGCCGGAGAAGATGCCGAGCTGGGAGTACGAGACGGCGGAGACACCAGGCACGGAGGCAACGCGGTCGCGGATGGCGTGCACCGCCGCCGCCAGGCGCTCGGACGCGTAGCCCGGCGTACTGATGTCGAGATCGGCGGCGACCAGGTGATCGCGATCGAATCCGAGCGGGATCGTTTCCGTCTGGCGCAGGCTGCGTGTGAGGATCGATGCGCCGGCGAGCAGCAGCAACGAGAGCGCGACCTGTCCGGCGATGAGCGTCGTTCCGAAGCGCGCGCCCGCGGAGACGGAGCGGGACGTCGAACGAAGCGCCGATGCGAGATCGACGCGCGACGCGCGCAGCGCCGGAACAAGCCCGAAGACGATCACGGACAACACGGAAACGCCGAGCGTGAAGGCGAGGATGCGGGCGTTGGGCCCCACGGCCAGCGAGATTGGATCGCCCTCCGAGGCCATCGTCACGAGGAGCCGGCTCCCCCACCATGCGACGACGAGTGCCGCGATGCCGCTGAAGAGCGCGAGCACGAGACTTTCGACTAATAGTTGTCGGACTATTCGACCACGATTGGCGCCGATCGCCAGTCGGAGCGACATCTCGCGCCGCCGGGCGATGCCGCGCGCCAGCAGGAGGTTCGCGATATTCACGCAAACGATGCCGAGTAACAGTGCGACGCCAGCCATCAAGGTGACGAGCGGCGCCGCGAACGGACCGCGCACCGACGACAGCCCGCGCGCACCGGGCGCGAATATGGTCGTGATGCCGCGATCCTTGATCTCCGCCAGCTCGTCCGGCGCGGCGCTGGCAACGACGGCCGACTTGATGACGGGTGTGAATTGCGCGCGGACCTGCTCGAGTGTCAGTCCGGCCTTCGGACGTCCGATGAGCAGGAGCCACATCATCCGGTGATCGCGAAAGAGCGGCGCGTTCGGGTGCAAGCGATCACGCAGCGCGAGCGGTAGCCAGAGGTCCGTCCGGTAGCCGACGACTTCGCCGACGAAACCCGGCGGAGCGACGCCCGTGATCGTGACGCGTAGCCCGTCCACGAAGATGTTGCGGCCGACGACAGTCGGATCGCCGTTGAAGCGGCGCATCCAGTAGTCATGGCTGATCGTTGCCTGCGGCGGCGCGTCCGGATCGTCGGTGGCGGCGTCGAGCGTGCGCCCGGCGACGGCGTGTACTCCGAGCACCGCGAAGTAGTCGCCGGAGACGAGTCGGCCGCGGGGATGTTCGATCTCGTTTCGTGATTCGTCGATACGCGCGTCGACGCGGTCGGGGTCGGCGACGGCGGCGATGTGTTCGAATGATTGCGCGTTCTTTCGGACCTCGGTCCAGACGAAGTACGAGAAGAGTTTGGCGTCGGGCGTGCCATGGCCGCGCGAATCGACGTAGCGGGGATCCCCGACGATAACGAGTGGATCGGGATTCGGAATCGGCAACTTGCGAACGAGAACGGCGTCGATCAGCGAATAAATGGCCGCGTTCGCGCCGATGCCGAGCGCCAGTCCGCCGACGACCAGCGCCGTCAGGAGCGAGTTTCTTCGCAGCGTGCGGAGGCCGAAGGCAACATCCTGCCGCAGCTCGGCGAACAGGTTCACCCGACGGCGCACGGTGTCGTGCTGTCGGTCTGTGAGGAGCATCTCGTCGCGAACGGTGGTGAGGTCGCCGAATTGCCGGAGTGCCACGCTGCGCGCCTCCGTCGCATTCATGCCCGACTCGACCAAGGCGTCGATGCGCGACTGGAGATGGAAGGCGATCTCGTCGTCCACGTCGCGGACGAGATGAGAGCGGCTGAACGGGATACGGAAAACGCGACGCATGGGCGTCCCCTCTGTGTTAGAGGGGAGTATAGGATTCGGGCGCGCGTCCGGCAAGTCCCTCGGGAATCAGCCGGGCGACCACTCCGGGAAGGTGCAAGCCGGCCGCGCTGGTGTCCATTCGGGGTGGTCCGTATAATCGGTGCGCCGGGCGTCGTGCGGGCGTGACGTATCCATCGAGGAGGTCGTGATGCGCCGAGTCGTGTTTGCCGCGCTGCTGTTTGGAATGCCGCTCCGCCCGTCGTTGTCGCAAACGCTTCCGCCGCTCAAGGGCAGCGTCGACCGGGTCAAGGTTCACGCCGCCGCGCTCGAGGGAAACCTCGAAGGCGATTCGCCGGATCGCGACGTCTCCGTCTATTTGCCGCCGAGCTACCGCACCGAGACGCAGCGACGGTATCCGGTCGTCTACGTTCTTCACGGCTTTACCGATACCGAGAACGGTTGGTTCCGCGTTCCTTCGCATTTCGTGAACCTGCCCAAATCGATGGAGCAGGCGTTGGCCGCCGGCGGCACGCGCGAGATGATCCTCGTCATGCCGAACGCGTTCACCCGCTACGCCGGCAGTTTCTATGGCAGCTCCGTCACGACCGGCGATTGGGAGACGTTCGTCACGCGCGAGCTGGTGGCGTACGTCGACAGCCACTATCGCACCATCGCCTTACGCGCGAGCCGGGGACTCGCCGGACATTCGATGGGAGGCTACGGCACCTTCCGGCTGGCGATGAAGAACCCCGACGTGTACGGCGCGGTGTACGCGTTGAGCGCATGCTGCCTCGCCCCTTTCAACACGCAGCCCTCGGGTATCGCGAAGGCGCGCACGATCCAGACCGACAGCCAGTTCACGAAGACCGACTTCATTACAAAAGTCATCATCGCCTTGGCTGCGGCGTGGTCGCCGACTCCCAAGACACCGCCGTATTTCGACTTTCCATTCAAGGACAGCACGCTTCAGCGCGACGTGTCGGCAGCGTGGAGCGCGAACGCGCCGATAGCGATGTTGGGCCAGTACGTCGCGGCCCTCAAACGAATCCGTTTCATCGCCTTCGACGTCGGGCTCCAGGACGGCCTGCTCGCGGAAAACCAGCGCATGGATCGCCTGTTGAGCGATTATATGATCGCGCACACCTTCGAGACGTACGAGGGCGATCACGTCAACAAGATCGCCGACAGAATCGAGGCGAAGACGTTGCCCTTCTTCTCGAAAGTGCTCTCCTTCGGCCCGCCGGATCGATAGGCGAAGCGTCCCGAGCAGTTGGGAACGGAGTCTGCATGCTGGCGGCGCATGAATGCTCCAGACAACAAGACCGCAGTCCTCGCCGCGATGCTCGCATTGACGCCCGTCGCCCTGACCGGGCAGCAACCGGGCGTCTGTTTCAGTGGCGTCGCTCGACCCGCCTGCTCGGGCTTTCTCCTCCTCGAGGGAACCGCGGCCGCATCCGGAGGGTCGAGCGAGTTCACGATCAACACCACCACTCCATCGACGACGGGCCCGATCATTCTCGCGCATCACATGCGTGACCTGCCGAGCTACGTGAGCGGAGCGTTGGGTTACGTGCACGTCGTCAACTCCAACACCGCTGTCGGCGCAGTCGGAGAGCTCGGATTCGCCAACTCGTCGGAACTGGGGAACACGCACCGCTTCGCCGCCACCGTGCGCGTCCGGCGCTGGCTCGGAGCCGCGGTGCTCGACGTCGGCGCTGGTCCGCTGGGCGTGGAAGTGCTTACGCTCTCGCCCTATGGTGACTGTTGCACCGACAAGGTCAGGTCGTACGGGGCAACGCTCGAGACAGCACTCTCCTACAAAGGGTGGGCGGGTCTCACTCTTGGCGTGGACGCGATCCACGGAGCGGGGCGGACGAGCACCGGACTGCACGCCGGCGTTCGCGTCGGATCGTACGGCGCCGTCGCTACCGCGGTCGTCACCGCGGCGCTCGGCGCCTTCGTGTGGTACGGGCTCGCCCACTCCGGCGACTGATCGCTACAACTCCATCGCGGACTTGGCACCGCGCTGCTCGAGCAGCGCGACGATGCGCGACGCACCGGCCGTTCTGGCAACATCGAGCGGCGCGTAGCCGTCGCCGGCGACGATGTTCGGATCTGCTCCGTGATCGAGGAGGAGCCGCACGAGGTACTCCTTGTCGGCCTCGTCGAACGAGTGCTCACCGTCGTCGTCGTAGATCTTCGTCCACGCCGCCCAATAGAGCGGCGTGCACTGCGGCGCCTCCCACTGATCCAGGCGTCGGTTCACCGACGCAGCATCGTCACGGCAGCGCGCCTCGGCGTGCTCACGCAGGTTGAACCCGACGGCGTCGTGGAGATCGACGCGAGTGTTACCGCGTAGCCAGTCGAAAACCTCACGCTGAACGTTGTGCTGTGCCCAGGACAGCGGCGTCGAGTTGAACGGATTATCGCGGTTGGAGACGTCGGCGCCCTTCGCCACGAGACGTTTGACCATGTCGAGATCGCCGCCCCAAGCCGCGCGGTGCATCGCCGTGCCGTTGTTCACGCCGATCATGTTCCAGTTGCCATCGCGCTCGAGGAGAAAGTCGACGGCATCGCGCTTGTTGTTGACGTACGCGAAGAGCAGCGCGAGGCCGATCGCGTCGCGGTGCGTCAACACAGTGCCGTGATGCACCGATGGAACGCGCAGGCGGCCCTCTTCGTCGAACGAGCCGCGCAGCAGGTCCATTCGGCCGAGCGCCGCCGCTGCGCAGACGTCCGCTTTGGCGCCGAGTTCGATCAACTTCTCCGCGGCCCGTGGCGCGTGGTTCGCGAGTGGAGCGTCGAGCACGTTCATCGCGCCCCAATCGGGAATGACCGACTCCGTCGTTCCGAGGTCGAGTGTCGCGCCGCGATCACGGAGCAAATCGATCAGCGGTCCGGAGACGTTCGCTTCACTCGCCATGCGGCTGGTGATGACGAGACCCATCGTCGTTCCGCCGCTCCGGCCGAGTGTCGAGGCTTCGACGTCGGCGCCGCGATCGATCAGCAGCCGCGCGATGTCGACGATGTTCGACGGCACGTGCTCCTCGCGCGACGGATTCCACGCGACGTGGTGCAGCAGCGTCGCCGCGCTGAAGTAACCGTGCGGCGGATCGAGGTTCGTTCGTGCGCGAACGAGCTCCGGGTGCTCGTCGAGCAGTCGGGAGAGCGTGGTGATGTCTCCGCTCACCAGCGCGCCGACTGCCTCGCCAAACCGCGGATGCGGCGTCAGCTTGGCGACGCGTTCGCCGATCTCGACGAACTGTTTGAGCGCGCCCCAGCTCGTGAAGCCGTATTCGCGCGCGACGACGAGCTGTGCGTCGGCGAGCCTGAACGGGGAGGACGCGTCGAGGACGGACTGTGCCTCGGCTTTGGCGAACCGTGGATGATGCGCCGCGATGCGCGCCGCGGCGGCTCGGCGCCGCTCGCGATGCAAAGCGTGCAGCTCTTTCGCCTGGAGCTTGAGCTGCGCGAGGTTCGGGCGCTCGGGAAGCGTCTTTGTGGACATACGCGCTCCTTTCGTTGGTGCCCGTTGTCCGCGGTGCGGGCCGAAAGGAAGCGAGATGCGACGAGCTCGCGTCAAAACTCAGGCGGGACTCGGTCCCTTTCCGCGGACGGGTGGCGCCCTGCGCGCTCGACTGTGAAGATCGCGCGATGGGACGAGTCGGTCAATCGCGGAACGGTGGTTGCAGGCCTTTCCCGCCCTACGACCGACGGCTGGTCGCTCGTCCCTCCCACCATCACACCGCCCGTAGGAGGCATCAAATGGCAAAAGCGAAGAGCCCGATTCCCGAAGGATTCCACACCGTGACGCCGCAATTGACTTTGGACAACGCGTCGCGCGCGATCGACTGGTACAAGAAAGCGTTCGGCGCCGTCGAGGTCTCTAAGGCAGTCGGACCGGACGGCAAGGTCATGCATGCCGACCTCAAGATCGGCAATTCACACGTGATGATGAACGACGTGATGGGCGAGGAAGGCAAAGGCCCGAAGGCGTTCGGCGGATCGCCGGCGTCGCTCTGGCTCTACGTCGAGGACGCGGACGCGCTGTTCCGCCGCGCTGTAGACGCCGGCGCAAAGATCCCGCCGGGGCCGATGGGTCAGATCCAGGACCAATTCTGGGGCGACCGGTGCGGCATGGTGATCGATCCGGAAGGCTATCGCTGGACGATCGCGACGCATAAGGAGGACCTGACACCAGACGAGATGAATCAGCGGCAGGAAGAGTTCTTCCGTCAGTTCGCGCACGCGTAGCATCGCCGGCTGATCACCGTTTCGTCGCCGTACCCACGTAGAGAATTCCCTGGTAGGCGGACGGCCGCCGCGCGGTGATTCGCGCGGCGGTCAGTCCAGCCGCATCCGCCAACTCCGGCCAGCGCGACGCGGAAATCGGATGCGGAACCCAACGGCTCGCGCCGCGTCGGTCGTATTCCACGACGACGACGCGACCACCTGGACGTAATTCCTCGGCAAGTTGCCCCAGCACCCCCGGCGCGTTCTCGACAAAGTGGAGCGCGTTGGCCAACAGAATCCCGTCGAGTAGCCCCTCGCCGGTTGCCGGCAGTTCGAGCCGCTCGGTGAAGTCGGCCTTCACGGGAATGATGCGAACGGTGGGCGTCGGCGGCAGAGCGCGAAGTGCGCGAACGGCGGTCGCGTCGTCATCCACCGCGTAGATCGTACTGCCGGGGCCGAGCAGCGCGGCGAGGGCGCGCGTGAACGTCCCCGTTCCGGCGCCGAGATCCGCCCAGAGACCGGTGCTGTCGCCGACAGCGTCGCGAAGAAGCTCGATGGCGTCGTGAAGCTCCGTCGTCGATCTCCACGGACGGGGGGGTTGGTTCCGAACAAGCCTGCCTCGCCTTATGCTAGCTGGGTCGGGCACGGTTATCCCCATCAATTGAGATCAGACCATGAAGAGAGCTCGTCACAGTCTCGGCGCGTCGTTCGCGCTGCTCGTCGTTGCTGTCGCTCCTGCCGCGCACGCTCAACGCGGCGGCAATGTCGCGATCGATACGGCCAATGATCCTGTCTTCGCGCTGGTGGACCGCCTCGATCTCGAGAAATACAAAGCGACGATCAAGGGTCTCACGCAGTTCGGCGATCGCCGCCAGGGCACCGATCGCAATCGAGCCGCGGTGGACTGGATCGAGGCGCAGCTCAAGAGCTACGGCTGCACGCCGACCGAGCGCATCACCTACACCTACACCACGCTGCAGCGGGGAGGGGGAGGGGGAGGGGGCGGCGGCCGCGGGCCTGCGCGTCCGCCGGGCAGTGTCGTCGGCGTCGGCAAGTCGGCCGCGCCGGCACAGGGCGGCGGCCGCTTGTGGGGCGTCCGTACCCAGACGGGCGTCAATACGGATTCTCTAAAGCAGCCGGACACCAAGCTCCGTGCGCTGAACGCACAGCCCGCGACCGACGGCGAGAGACAAGAGGTCTACTGCACCAAGGTCGGCAAAACGCATCCCGAAGAGATGTACATCGTCGGTGGACACATGGACGGCCATGGCTGGGGCGAAGCCGCGAACGACGACGGCTCCGGAACCGCGCTGGTCATGGAGCTCGCCCGTGTTTTTAGTCAGCCCGATGTTCAGACAGACCGCTCGATCCGATTCATTCTCTGGAACAACGAAGAGACCGGCACCAACGGCGCCCGCGCCTACATCGCACAGCGCCAGGCGCTCCAGGGAAAAGAGGAGCCCGCGGGATCAGGCAAATACCCCGAGCCCAAATGGCTCGGAATGATCCAACACGACATGATGATGTTCGACCACGGCGCGCCGCGCCCCGACGGCACGCTCAATCCCGAGCAGCGCCCCGAGGCCAACGTCAACATCGAGTTCCAATCGAGCTCGAAGTTTGCCGAGGGCGCGCAGAAACTCGCCTGGTTCTTCCAAACCGCGAATGAGAAATACGCGAAGGACTATCCGGCCAAGGTCGGCCAGCACATGACGAACACCGACTCGGGCCCCTTCCAGGACATCATCCCCGCGATCTCGCTCCGCGAGAACGAACGCGGTGAACAGATCGGCGCCGGCTGGGATCCGCACTGGCACCAGCCCACGGATCGGTACTCGACGTTCTCGGACAAGGATTTCAGGCTCGGCTTGAACGCGGCGGAAACCACGCTCGCGGCCGTAGCTCTTCTCACGGGCGCTACGCTCAAAAAGTGAGAAGCTCTAGAGATCAGTCCGATTTGGCGCTCGTGACGAGTCGAAACTGCGAAACCGCTTTGGATACGGGACAAAGCAACAGGATTTGACGGATCACCTACAGGAGAACTGCTTATGAGGGGACGTGGCGACAGAGTTCCTTGCTGCCAAACCCCATTCACAAGCAGTTAATCCTGTAGTTGCTCCGTTCAATCCCGTCGCAGTGTCCCGTATCCAAAGCGTTTTCGCCGTTATCAGCAGGTTCTAAAGAACTCGACGCGCCGCTACGAAATAGGCGACGAACCAGTCGCCGCCTGAATTGAGATCGGTGTACGCCACGCCGCCTCCCGAGACAGAAGAGTGGATGATGTGGCCGTTGCCGACGTAGATCGCCACGTGGGAGATCGCTTCACCGGGTTCGGCGAACATCATCAGGTCGCCGGGGCGCAGTGCCCGGAAATCCGGCGCGACGCCGCTTCCCGCGCGGACCTGTTCGCGTGAGGTGCGTGGGAGCGTGATGCCGTACTTCGCGAACACGTACTTGGTGAAGCCGGAGCAGTCGAATCCCTTCGGCGTGTTCCCGCCCCAGACGTATGGCACTCCTACGTACGCGTCGGCAGTTCGAAGCACGCGTGACGCGGCGGCGGATGGAGGCGGCGACTCGGGAATGCGACGACGGCTTCCGCCTCCGGATGGGATGGTACGGCCACCGCTGGTCGTCGTCGTTGTTGACGACGGAATGTTCGCGATGACGGCTGACAGAATGTCGGTTGGCGATACGCCGAGCGTCGTCGCCGATGTACAGCCGGCGAGAGAGAGCACGGAGACTGCGGCGATCGCGCCGGCTCGAGCTTGCGAGGGCGTGACCATGTCCCGCGGGAAGGCATCTTCAAAGCCAAGATGTTCCAAGCGCGCAACGCGTTGATCCGCGTCGTCTTACTGAAATCGCGCGCGCTCTACCCCCGCTTCGAGCGTCCTGATTGAGCGACAGATCACCCGCTCCGGCGAGGACATCCGAACTCATCCTCGAGATGTCCTCGCCGAGTCGCCGAGTCGCCGAGTCGCCGAGCCGCCGAGCCCTCAGGGCGTCACCGTCGGTCGCACCAATTTCTTGAGCGCCTCGATCGCTGCCTCGAGCTGCTGATCGCGACCCTTGCTCACGACATTGAACTCGTTCATCACCTTGATATCCGGCTCGGTCTGCTGGTTCTCGAGATACTTGCCCGTCTTCGCGTCCTTCACCCCGACACCCGGGACGCCCCAGCGGATTCCGTCCGGCAGACCTTCCCATCCCGCAAAGGTGCACGTTCCCGGCGTCGGCATACCGACCAGCGGGCCGATCTTGAGATCCTTGTACGCGTAGGCGAAGCAGTGGCCGTCGCTGTAGTTCGCTTCGTTCGCCATCGCGACGCTCGGCTTCGTCCAGCGGAAGTTCGGCTCGTAGCCCGTGCTCCGTGTGTCCGTCGTGTAGTCGAAGAACTTCTGGCCGCTCAAGAACATCGCGAGGTCGGCCACGAGATCTCCGCCGCCGTTGAACCGCGTATCGACGACGATGCCTCTTCGCGTGGCGTACTTGCCCATCACTTCTTCGAACGTCGTGCGATAGGCGCCGTCGTTCATTCCGGGGATGTGGACGTAACCGAGCTCACCGTTGCTCGCCTTGTCCACTTCGTCCTGGTTGCGCTTCACCCAACGCTGATAGAGGAGCCTATTCTCCTCGCCGAGCGAGATCGGCTTCACGACAGCTTCGCCCTTCGTCGCGCCGGCGAAGCTCAGGAGCACGTTCTTGCCGGCCTTCCGATTCAGGAATTCGGCGACATCCTTGTCGGCGGGGATCGGCTGGCCGTCGATCGACTCGATGATCATTCCGGGCTTCACGGTGATCGTGGAACGATCGAGCGGACCGTCCTTGATGACCTCGGTGATCTTCACGCCGGGGCCGGTGTAGGTCTGATCGTAGAAGATTCCCAGCGACGCGGTGGCATCGTCCGTCGGCTGCGATGTGTTGAACGTCGCGCCGCTGTGGCTGATGTTCAGCTCTCCGAGCATCTCGGCCATCATCTCGGCGAACTCGTAGTTGTTGCCGATGTACGGCAGATACTTGGCGTAGACGGCGCGCAGGCCGAGCCAATCGACGCCGTGATAGCCCTTGGAGTAGAACGTGTCGCGCGTCCGACGCCAGACGTGGTCGAACATCGCCGCGCGCTCGGCGTCGGCGTCGAGCGCTTCCTCGCCGGCGAGGGCGATGTTGTCGCGCTTGGCCGACGTCGGGTCGATCTTCGAGATTGCGCCGTCGGCAAGCAGGAAGATGCTCTTCTGGTTCTTGTCCCAGACCATGCTGCCGCTGTTCGCGTTGAGCGCCAACACCATCTTCGTCTCGCGCGTCCGCAGGTTCGTCGACCAGAGATTGATCCCGCGCTCGAACCGCGCGAGGTAGTAGAGCATCTCGCCGTCTTTGCTGACGAGCGCGTCGCTGAGTGACGACGAGTGGATCGTGAGTCGCGCCTTGCGGTTCTCGATTCCGTCGAGGTCGAGCACGAGGTCTTTCTTCCGCGCGCCGCCCGCCTGCGTCACCGGGGCGGTCTCGCCGGCAGCTTTCGACGTATCCGGCCGCGGCGGGCGAGTCGCCAGTGAGTCGATTTCCTTGGCCAACGCGAATTCGTCTTTGCTCAACCGCGACTTCTCCCACGCGTCGCGATCGAAGAACATCGCGTAGACGTCCTA
>Ga0105248_10001496_pt1 | contig 26014 bp, 24 predicted proteins | sample KBSS34metaG_FD_81524 | JGI IMG/M metagenome (GOLD analysis project Ga0105248, IMG submission 81524) | Switchgrass rhizosphere microbial communities from Kellogg Biological Station, Michigan, USA - KBS S3-4 metaG | ecosystem: Host-associated > Plants > Roots > Rhizosphere > Soil | place... | reverse complement strand
TCATAGTTTGCAAAGAAGAATGTGCGATCCCTACCGTTGTACAGATGAGGAAACCACACCGGTCCGCCGAGATCGGCACCAAACTGATTGCGCTTCAATATCTGACGGGTGAGTGCGAAATAGTTTCGTGCATCCAGTTTGTCGTTTCGAATGAATTCGAAGAGGCCGCCATGATAGCGGTTGGTTCCACTCTTGACGGTGGCATTGAAGAAAGCGCCGCCGCGGTTGTATTCCGAGGAATAGGGACTCTGCTGGATCGAAAACTCCTGGAGTGCATCGATCGATGTCTGAATAAAGGTTCCTCCCTGGTGTTGTTCGCTGATATCCACACCATCCAACAGAAATGACGTAGCACTGCCTCGAATTCCGCTGATCGTATTGCCATTTACCACTTCCGGGCGAATGGCGAGAGAGTTTCCTGTGGGCGGCAGCAGCGCTGCGCCTGGCGTCAATTCTGCCAAGCGGAAGAATCCACGGCCATTTAGAGGGAGATCGGTCAGCTGCTTATTGGTGATGACCTGTCCGACGGTCGCAGAATCTGTGGTCAGAAGGGGCGCGGTTGATGTCACCTCCACCGTTGTCGTGGCAACACCGACTGCCAGCTTAAGATCCTCCCGTACAATCTCGCCGACATGCACCTCTACGTTTGAAGCGATCGCAGTCGTAAACCCGGAGGCCTGTACGGATACTTTGTACGTACCAGCAGCTACCGGCGTTATCACGAAGTTGCCGCTGTCGTCGGTTTGTGCATTCTGCACAATGCCTGTTGCCAGATTCGTTGCTGTTACAGATGCATGGGGAATGCTGGCGTCACTCAGATCCGCAATGTGGCCGACGAAGCGGCCCGCCTCGACCTGTGCCGACAGCCATGCGGCAGTCATGCCCATTGCGATCAATGGGGCGCCAATTTTCTTTAGTTGACTCAAACTAATTATTCTCATGGCTTTCTCCTCGTACTCAACCGACCGCGGTCATTGACAGGCGGTGCCTCAAGCCCCACAAAGGTAGTACCATTAAAAAGTGATTGTCAACCTCTCAAGAGTTGTGTGTGCCGAAAATCTCGGGAAATTGGATTTATTTGAATATTTTTTGCTTTGATTGGGATGATTTCTGCGAAGATGGCCATGCCACAGGTACAACCTATGGAAAAACTTTCCGAGAAAGAGGTTTTGACTTTGCGCCGCATTACGCGCAAGATGTCTTATGAAAAATCATCGAATTTCCTCTCCAGAAGCAGCCGAACACGCTTTGGGAAGCAAAGAGGATGTCACTCATCTGCTGATCCTGCGCTTCCAGCAGATGATGAGTGAGGGTGTACTGGCGCCAGGGACCAAACTTCCCCCGGAGCGTGAATTGGCCTCTTATTTCAAAGTTGCCCGCTCTTCGCTGCGCCAAGCGCTCAAGGTTTTGGAGATCATGGGCGTCATAACCCAAAAAGTAGGCGATGGCAGCTATCTCAACAAGGATGCGTCGTCCGTACTCTCTGTCCCTATGGAGTTCCTCTTCCTTCTGGACGACACCTCTGTCCAGGAACTCACGGAACTGCGGTTCATGATCGAGCCGGCCCTCGCAGCTAAAGCGGCAGAGCGTGCTAACTCAGCAGATATTGCGCTTCTTCGACAGTCCATTACCGACCTCGAGAACAGCAAGCTAGACCGCGTAAAGCTTGTCGCATCCGATCTGCTTTTTCATCGAGCCATCTTTCAGGCCTCAGGCAATCGCCTTACAGGACGCCTCTTCCATACCATTCATAGAGCAATGCTGAACATGATGATTGTGACGTCGCAGATGGTTGAACTTGAGCACACACTTGCATTTCACAAGCCCATTCTAGCCGCAATCGAAGATCGGGACGCGGAGCTGGCTTCTCGCCTCATGACTGCCCATCTCAATGATGCAAGCAATTTACTTGCACACGGCTGGGCTGAAGAGCGCGCTCAGGTTCTTCGTCAACACATCTCGCAGAAACCTGCCCCCTTGCAAAAGGCCTCGCGTTCATCCAATCATGGACAGCAGTTGCAGACCCTCCAAACCCTTGAGCGAAAATCGCTGACGGGTCAGAAGGCTTCTGTTGTTGCCCGGCTACGTGCAACCAATAAGACCTAAAACATTCATGCTCGATCGCGGTCGCATGGCTAAAATGAAGTGTCATGGCATCATTCGTTGCAGCAAAATTCCCGGCTATAGCCATCTTTCGATCACCGGGTAATCTATCTTGAACTCAATTTGAGTCCAATCATCAATTGCGAAATTACATATGCCCTTGCCAAACCAAAGGGAATGGTACTACCTATATAAACTGGATGGGCGATGATTCCTGACACCTGCTTCTATTGCACACCATTACGAATGTTACGCGGGCGATGAACACATCCACGGAACTGATGATCTAGGCACACAGGCCTTGGAGAAACCATGACTTCAAGTTTGACTCAGGAACCTTATCGCGGAGTGTTTCCCGTCGCTCCGACGATCTTCGACGACAAGGGCCTCCTTGATCTGGAAGGCCAACTTCGCTGCATCGACTTCATGATCGAAGCAGGTTCGAACGGCATCTGTATTCTTGCCAATTTCTCCGAGCAATTCGTGCTCTCTGACGACGAACGGGAAATTTTGGCCAAATCCATACTCGAGCACGTTGCCGGACGCGTTCCAGTGATCGTCACGACGACGCATTTCAGCACAGAAATCTGCGCCGCCCGCAGTCGACGCGCGCAAGATATGGGCGCGGCCATGGTGATGGTCATGCCGCCGTATCACGGTGCGACCATTCGGGTAAGCCCGGCCGGCATTCGGTCCTTCTTTCAGCGCCTTTCCGACTCGCTCACGATTCCGATCATGATTCAGGATGCTCCGGTAAGCGGTACTCCGCTGCCAGCCTCTTTTCTGGCTGAATTGGCGAAGGAGATTGAAAATGTGTCCTATTTCAAAATTGAGGTTTCACAAGCTGCGGCCAAACTTCGCGAACTGATCGCACTTGGTGGGGACTCGATTAAGGGACCATGGGATGGCGAGGAGGCGATAACCCTGCTCGCCGATCTTGATGCCGGAGCAACCGGGGCAATGACCGGGGGTGGATATCCGGATCTGATCCGACCGATCGTCGATAACTACCTGGCGGGAAACCGCAAGGCCGCTGTTGAGCACTATGAACGTTGCCTGCCCTTGATCAACTACGAAAACCGGCAGTGCGGACTTCTAGCCGCAAAGATCTTAATGAAAGAGGGCGGCATCATAACGTCGGATATGGGCCGCCACCCTCTACCGCCAGTCCATCCCAACACTCAAGTAGGGTTGATTGAAATTGCAAAGAGGCTGGGCGCTATGGCACTGTCTTGGTCGTAGTGAGGATGCCAGCGGACGTTGGATGATTTCAGTGTCCGTTAACGGCATAAAGTGCCCCCCAAATACCCTCCCGCTGAAAAGTACCCCCTCTGCAAAACAAAATACCCCCTAAAGTAACCCCCTCAGCGCGTGGCTTCCACGATACGTGATTGGACGCAGAAATACAAAAGCCCCTGATTTTTCAGGGGCTTGAGGGCTTTTCTTGGATGTTATCGGAAGGCTTCGGAAGGGTTGCTGGCGGAGAGAGGGGGATTCGAACCCCCGATAGAGCTTTTGACCCTATAACGGTTTAGCAAACCGCCGCCTTCAGCCACTCGGCCATCTCTCCTGCTTTTGTGGATTATACCCGAAGCCGCGGTTCGCCTGCGCCGGTCATGGCATTTCTGGCATATCGGTATGGAATAAAGAGAGAAATCCACAGTTAGTCAGGAAGCGTGATCTGCAGGCTGGGGTGATACCCCCGGATGAAGCGCATTTTTTCCTTGGGGTGGACGGCAATCGTTGTTAGATTCACATTCATGCGCCTTGTTTCCAATCCGGCTCGGCGAAAGCTCCGCATGATCCCACTGATCGCGGCGACCTACTTTATGGTCTCGGGCGGCCCCTATGCGATAGAGGACATCCTGGGAGGGGCGGGTTATACGACGGCGATCGTGATTCTGCTGGTGCTGCCCTTTCTTTGGAGCCTGCCGACGACGCTGATGATTGGTGAATTAGCCAGCGCCATCCCGGCTGAGGGCGGGTTTTATGTCTGGGTGCGGCGTGCGCTTGGGCCGTTCTGGGGGTATCAGGAGGGGTGGCTTTCGCTCTCCGCCAGCGTTTTCGATATGGCCATCTATCCTGCCTTTTTTGTGACCTACCTAGGCAAATTCAATCCGGCGTTGACGGCTGGCTGGTACGGATTTGCCTGGTCGCTGGCGGTGGTGGTTATTTGCAGCGCGTGGAATCTACGCGGTGCGCCGTCCGTGGGTGATGGCTCGGTGGGGTTATTTCTGCTGCTGCTATCGCCATTTGTCGTCTTCGTTGTGCTTGGGTTTTGGCACGGCTTTACGTTGCATCCGGCGGTGCAGTGGAGCCATGGGACCTCATCTGCCGCGCTCTCGACGGCTGTACTGGTGGCTATGTGGAATTACATGGGTTGGGACAACGCTTCGACAGTCGCGCAAGAGGTTGAGAATCCACAGCGCAATTACCCGCGGGCGATGGTAGGTTCTGCGCTGCTGGTGGCCATTACCTATATTCTGCCGCTTTTGGCGATGGCGTTTGCAGGTCTCTCGGCAGAGAATTTCGCGACTGGAGCCTGGGTCGATGCTGCGTCGAGTGTGGGCGGCAAGTGGCTTGGCTGGGCGGTCGTCGCTGGGGGAACGATCAGCGGCTTCGGTATGTTCAATGCGCTAGTGATGAGCTATACACGTCTGCCTGTGGCCATGGCCGAGGACCGGATGCTGCCCAGAGTGGTCACTCGACGAAACAGCCGCGGAGTGCCGTATGTGTCGGTTGTCCTGTGTGCTATTGCCTGGGCGCTAGCTTTGACCCTGCCCTTTGAGCGGCTCATCTCCATCGATCTGAGCCTGTATGGCGTAAGCCTGATTCTGGAGTTTGTGGCCCTTGTGGTGCTTCGCATTCGTGAGCCCAATCTGGAGCGGCCCTTCAAGGCCGGAAATCTGGCCGGAGCCTGCGCTCTCGGCGTCGGCCCGGTGGTGCTGATCATCTACGCTCTCTATGCGTCGCGTGACGAGCAGATTGTTTCCGGTTTTTCTGCGCTACTCTTTGCGTTGATGGTGGCGCTGGTTGGCCCGATCCTCTATTGGCTAACAACCGTAGTGCAAAACCGCCGCAGGCTTGCTGAATCTATCGGGGATTAACGCTACTTGGCGAGAAAGTTGTCAATGAGGTAATCGCGCAGCTCAAAGTCAAAGCTGCGTGTATTCTGCCTCGCACTGCCGGACTCATCCTGTGCGTCGGTGTTGTAGGCTACGATGTAGGCATTGCGTTTTACGGGATCGATGTAGAAGTGGCTGCGAAAGCCGTTCTGCCATCCGGCGTGGCCGATCAGCCTGAGTTTGCCGTCGGTATGGATGAAGAAGCTCGCCGCTACCTCGTCCCGCGCACTCTGACGCGACTGAAAGTCATCGTCCGGAGTGACCGGCAGCAACGGCTTCCACATCACTTCCAGCGAACTTCGTTTCAAGATCACTCCGTATTCAGCTACCTTTGCCGGGTCTCCAAGCAGGAAGGCCAGATACTTCAGCATGTCTCCCAGAGGAGCATTCAGGCCACCATTGGAGCGGGTAATGCCGGTGCTGAAGTCGAAGGGATCTTCGGTCAGCTTGCCATCTTTTAAATCCCAGCTGTGCGAGCGGTACGGCAGCAGAAAGTAAGGGCTGCGATCATAGTACGACCGGCTTATGTTGAGAGGCCTCAGAACATTCTTTTCCATGTAGACGGCATACGGGTCGCCCGAGAGCCGTTCGATGATTTCTCCGAGGAAGACCACACCGAGATTGGAATAGCTGAACTTCGTCCCCGGGGCAAAGGCAACTTCTGTATATGGCATCATGGCCACAAGCTGGGACCACAGTGCAGGCTCAAAGGGTTGCCACTGTTTGTCGTCGTCATGCCAGGGCCATGTGGCGTCACGGAAGCCTCCGGAGTGAGACATGACATGGCGGATGGTGACCTGTGAGATTGGCCCAAAAGGATCATGCACCGCAGCCAATTCTGGAATGTACTTGACCAGTGGATCGTCGAGCGAGAGCAGTCCGCGGTCACGCAACTGCAGAATGGCGATGCCGGTCAGGCTTTTGGTGCAGGAGGCCCAGTGATAGGTGGTGTTGTCACTGACTGGAACTTCGGGTGACTGGCTTTGCAGGCCGTAGTGATCAAGCAACGCCACACGTCCGTCGCTTATAACCGCAAGACTACTGCCCACGATGCCGTTCCGGCGCAATCCGGCCTCGTAGAACGAGCGGATTGCGCCGGAGTTGGGAAGTGCATCTTGGGCAAGCGATGGTAAAGCTGCGGAGATCAAGAGGCAGACATACACGGCAAATTGCAGCGCCCTCATCTGGATACTCCAACAGCCGTTAAGCTTTGGCCGCCTTGTTGTCCTCAAACTGCTTCACCGAGCGGTTAATGTGGTCGCGCGCATAGGCCGCATCATGCCAGCCTTTAATCTCAACGCGTTTGCCTTCAAGATCTTTATAGATCGAGAAGAAGTGCGTAATCTCCTTGAGCATATGCGGATAGATATCGGTGTAGTTCCACACGTTGTTATAACGGGGATTGTTGTTGCCAACGGCGAGCACTTTTTCGTCCAGCACCCCCTGATCCAACATTTCAAGCAGCCCAATGGGGCGAACCTCATGGACGCAGCCTGAGAAACTGGCATACGGCACAAGCACCAGCACGTCCAGCGGGTCGCCATCATCGCTCAGCGTCGACGGGATGAATCCGTAGTCACCCGGATAGTGCACTGGAGAATAGAGATTGCGGTCCAGCTTGAACACATGCAGTTCCTTATCGTATTCAAACTTGTTGGTGCCATCCTTGGGAATCTCGATGACCGCACGAAACACTTCCGGAGCACGATCGCCGATTGGCAACTCGAGGTAGTTAATCATGGTCGTTCTTTTCTCCTGGGTTCGGGGGGACAAGCCGTGAAGAGTTCGTTGACGTGTATTAGGACTGGATCGATTCCGTCCCGTTTCCTGCGAGTGCATCGTGTCACAATACGGAAAACTCTGGGCGTCTCCGTTGGAACTACTATAATGAGGGCAAATGAAGGCCCATGTCTACGTCACGTTAAAGGCTTCTGTTCTTGATCCACAGGGACAGACCATCCAGAATGCACTGCGAAAGATGCAAGTTGCCGGCATCACCAACGTCCGTCAAGGTAAGTATTTTCAGCTCACACTCGCTGACGGCTTGTCTTCTGAGGCTGCCCGCAGCGAAGTTGAGCGGGTGGCAAAAGAAGTCCTGACCAATCTCATCATTGAAGACTTCACGTACCGCATCGAGGAATAGCTGCTTGTTGAGTGGGATCTCTCGCGGTCTGGTGCTACTTGCCTGTCTTCTCAGCGTGAGTTACACATACGCTGCTCCGGTGATGGGATACCGTATTGTGGCGAAGTATCCACACTCGACGGCAAGTTACACCGAAGGCTTCTTTTACCGTGACGGTTTCTTCTATGAGGGAACCGGGCTTGCTGGACATTCTGAGCTTCTGGTCATTCAACCGGAGACAGGAGAGCCCGTGCAGCGGGTTCCGCTTGCACCGCAATACTTCGGCGAGGGCATCATCGACTGGGGCCCAAATCTTTACCAGTGGACCTGGCAGTCGCATATTGGCTTTGTCTATGACCGCTTCAGCCTGCGGCCGCTTCGCCAGTTCACCTACACCGGGGAAGGCTGGGGCATAACCCGCACCGAGCGCGAGATTATCACCAGCAATGGGTCGGATACCCTGCGCTTTCGCGATCCCGTCACGTTCAAGGAAACCCGTCGCATCATTGTCAAAGACGGCAAGCAGAGCATTGATCAGCTCAACGAGCTGGAGTTCATCCATGGCGAAATCTATGCCAACGTCTGGCACTCAGACCGCATCGCCCGCATTTCACCGCGCGACGGGCATGTGATTGCGTGGATCGACCTGACCGGTATTCTGCCCGATGACCAACGGATCAACGCCGAATCCGTTCTGAACGGCATAGCCTACGACGTAAAGCGCGACCGGCTCTTCGTCACTGGCAAGCAGTGGCCGTTTGTCTTCGAGATCAAAGCTATTAGGAAGCCTTCTGTAAAGCCAAAGTAAAGCAATTGAACTCGAACAGTTGTCGAAACAATACCTCATCGGAGGCCATCGAAACTGTCTCCCGCATCAGTTTATGGCCCTGTCGGAAGGTTATCGGAGTTCCTACCCCGGACACTGAAGACGACCTTGTACAGGTTCCCGGCGTTGTCTTTTGCGACTCCCCGCTCATCGCCACATATTTTGAGGTGTAGTTGCGTTGCTCTACTTCCTGTCGTGGTCGTTTCCATACATTGCCGTACGCCCAATACATGCGAGACGTAATAGCCTGGCCCGTAGACCGCATCCCAACTAGTTCCGAGATCCGTAGGAGAACTGGTATCGATCGGGCCGGCTGAAGTCAGTCGCCATCGCCCCTGAAAGGTCTCGCCATTCGCCATCGTAGCGATAAAGTTACCTGAGCGGGTTTTTGCGCCAATCGTGATCTTGCCTCGAAAGACCGGCGGTGGAGTCTGGCTGGCGACAGGACCTGAGACAGGGTATAGAAGAAGGCGTGCGGTACATCCGGTGAGAAACGTCGCGCCCCCGCACAAAATAACTAAGAGAAGGAAATTACCAAGCCTCGAAATCATCGTCGGACCACCCCCGGGCTCTTCTACTTGTATCTATATTCGGTCATCGATCTGTTGATTCAGTTGACGAGCGCCGAATCGGAAAAGATTCGTGAATGCCAAGTAACTCGTGCGACCACGACAACTCTTGTGTAAGCACCGGGTTCTACAATCTACCTATGTGCGGAATCGTCGGTTATGTTGGCCCTAAAGAAGTAGTCCCAGTCATCGTTGAAGGTTTACGGCGTCTCGAATACCGTGGCTATGACTCAGCCGGCATCGCTGTCGGCAGCCCGGGCCAGGAGAAGCTCTCCCTGCGTCGCGCCCCCGGCAAGCTGCGCAACATCGAGGAGGTCCTGCGCCTCAATCCGCTCTCTGGCACATACGGCATCGGCCACACCCGCTGGGCTACTCATGGCCGCCCCACCGAAGAAAATGCCCACCCCCACCGCGACTGCACTGGGCGCATCGTCGTCGTCCACAACGGCATTGTGGAGAACTATCTCGAACTGAAGCGCGAACTCACCGCACTGGGCCATAAGTTCATTACCGAAACCGACACCGAGATCATCGCTCACCTGATCGAAGAGGTGCAGAAGACCGCGGAACAGGCCGGCAAGCCGATTCTGCTGGAAGAAGCCGTCCGGCACGCTGTCAAGCGTTTGACCGGTGCCTTTGCCCTGGGAGTGCTCTCGTCTCTCGAGCCAGACAAGATCATCGCCGCCCGCTTCGGCCCTCCAGTAGTCATCGGCATCGGGGAGGGCGAATATTTTGTCGCCTCCGATGTCCCCGGCATCCTGCACCATACCCGCAATATCTGCTTCCTCAACGACGGTGAGATGGCCATCCTGACGCTTTCAGGCGTCGAGCTTACCGACTTCGACGGCAATCCGCTCCACCTCAAAGTCCAGCGCATTACCTGGGATCCTATCCAGGCAGAGAAGGGCGGCTTCAAGCACTTCATGCTCAAGGAGATATGGGAGCAGCCCCGAGCGATCCGCGACACCACGTTGAGCCGCATTTCGCTGGATACCGGCGAAGTCTTCCTCAACGAAATGGGTCTCTCCGCGGAAGAGCTGCGCCAGATCACCAGCATCAACATCGCCGCCTGCGGCACAAGCTGGCACGCCGCCACGGCAGGGAAGTACATGATCGAGCGTCTCGCCCGCATCCCTGTCGAGGTCGACTACGCCAGCGAATACCGCTACCGCTCGCCTATAGCCGATCCCAACGCTCTGGGTCTGCTCATCACCCAGTCCGGAGAAACCGCCGACACCCTGGCCGCCCAGCGCGAGATGATCGCTCTCGGCTCCAAGACCATCGCTATCTGCAACGTCGTGGGAGCCATGATCACCCGCGACGCCAACGGCACTATATACACTCACGCCGGCCCGGAAATCGGCGTCGCCAGTACCAAGGCGTTCACGTCGCAGATCACAGCGCTCTTCCTGTTCGCGTTAAATCTTGCCCAGGTCCGTGGCCAGCTCACTTCCGCCGAGTCCCTCACTCTCGTCGAGGAGCTCAGCAAGATTCCCGCCAAGATCGAAGAGATGCTCAAAGCCATCTCACAACAGTGTGAAGAGCTTGCCAAGCAATTCTCCACCGTCCGCGACTTCCTCTATCTCGGTCGCGGCATCCATTTCCCCATCGCTCTCGAGGGCGCTCTCAAGCTCAAGGAGATCAGCTACATCCATGCCGAGGGCTACCCAGCCGGCGAGATGAAGCACGGCCCCAACGCCCTCATCGACGAGACGCTGCCGGTCGTCGTCCTCGCAACACAGGACACCACCGATTCGGGCAGCCGCCTGCGTTATGAAAAGACGCTGTCCAATGTGCAGGAGGTGACCGCTCGCAGCGGACGGGTCATCGCCATTGCCGTTGAGGGCCAGGCTGACATCAGCCAGTTGGTCGAACACGTAATCAGCATCCCCCGCGCACCCGAACTGCTGCTGCCGCTGCTCGAAATTGTCCCGCTCCAGTTACTCGCCTACCACATAGCCGTAAGAAGAGGCTGCGATGTAGACCAACCCCGCAACCTCGCCAAGTCCGTCACCGTGGAGTAGGCAATATCTGAGAAGATGTCCTCATGGCCATGTACCTGACCCCCGAAGAAGCCCGAGTCCTCGGCGCGCTCATCGAAAAGGAAATCACTACCCCCGAGTACTATCCGCTCTCGCTCAATGCACTGGTCAACGCCTGCAACCAGAAGAATAACCGCGAACCTGTCATGGCTCTCGACGAAGCGGAAGTACGCCAGGCCCTGCACGGCCTCGAAACCGAGCGTCTCGCTGGCCCCGTTCGGGGAGATGGTCGGGTGGCCAAGTATGAGCATCGGACCCAGGAAATCTTCAACTTCACCCGCGGCGAGGTAGCCATTATCTGCGTCCTACTATTGCGCGGGCCGCAGACTCCGGGCGAACTTCGTGGCCGCACCGAACGCATGTACAAATTTGACGAGCTGAGCGAAGTACAGACCGTCCTGCAAAAGCTTATGAGCCGCGAACCGGCCCTGGTCAAAATCCTGCCTCGCCAGCCTGGCACCAAAGAGGCCCGCTACGCCCATCTGCTTTCCGGTGATGTAGAGGGCTTTGAGATTCCAGCAGCCTCCGAATCCGCCTACTCCCCCAGCCGCTATTCCAGCGCCGCCTCGGAAGAAGACCCGGAGCTCAAGGAGCGGATGGCCCAGCTCGAAGCCGAGGTTGCCATTCTGACCCGCGAACTTGGCGAGCTGCGCCAGGAGTTCGACCGCCTCTCCAAACTTCTCGAATAAGGTTTGCTTCCAGCCAATCCAGAAATTCCTCAGCATCCCATCGGAGAATCCCGTGAAAATCCAGCAAATACCCCTCTCCTGCCTTCTTCTTTCGGCCATAGCAATTGCCGGTGCATCCGCTCAGGGAACCAAAGCCCGCTCCGCTGCCGAGACAGTCAAGAGCTACGAAGCCACCCTCGACCCGGAAAAAGTCCGCGCCCACGTCCAGTACCTGTCCGACGATCTGCTGGAAGGCCGCTACCCCGGCCTGCGCGGCGGCGAACTGGCTGCCAAATACGTTGCCACTCAGTTTGCTATCTACGGCCTCAAGCCCGTGGGAGATAACGGCACCTACTTCCAAAACATCGATATGGTCGGCATGAAGGCCAAGCCCGCTGAAACCAACGCCAGCTTCATCCCTGCGTCGGGCAGCCCCATCGCGCTCACCTTTGCTGATGACTATACGGTCATGAACGCCACTCTGACTCCGTCCGTTGACGTCGACGCTCCGCTTGTATTCGTTGGCTACGGAGCCACCGCCCCCGAGTTCCAGTGGGACGACTACGCTGGTTTGGACGTAAAAGGCAAAGTAATCGTCTGCATCGTCGGCGACCCGCCATCAGACGACCCCAAATTCTTCGGCGGCAAGGCCCTCACTTACTACGGGCGCTGGACCTACAAGTTTGAAGAAGCCGCCCGTCACGGAGCTGTGGGTGCGCTTGTCATTCACCGCACCGATCTCGCCAGCTATGGATGGAGCGTCGTTAAGAACTCCAATACCAGCGAAAAGACCTTCCTCCGCGACGACAAGAATCCTCGTCTGCAAGCGGCAAGCTGGATTCAGCTCGACATAGCGAAAAAGCTTTTCGCCGCTGCCGGTCTCGACTTCGATCAGCAATTTGCCGCCGCGGGCAAGCCGGGCTTCAAGGCCGTTCCGTTGAACGTCCGCTTCAAGGCGCATGTCGAGAGCGCTGTCCGCCCCTTTCAGTCACCGAACGTGATCGGTATGCTTCCCGGTCAGCAGAAACCGGATCAGGCAGTCCTCTACACAGCGCACTACGACCACCTCGGAATTGTCCCGGGCATGGCGGGCGACAATATCTATAACGGCGCTGCCGACAACGCCTCAGGCGTTGGCATGCTGCTGGAAATGGCCCGCGTCTGGAGCCAGATGCGCGACCTGCTGCCCCATTCGGTCATTTTTTCGGCAGTCACAGCAGAGGAGCAGGGCCTGCTCGGCTCGCAATTCCTTGGCCAGAATCCACCCATTCCCGTATCCCAGATCGCTCTCGATATCAACTACGATATGGTCCTTCCCATCGGCGTTCCCCTCGAAACCAACGTCAACGGAGCCCAGCGCACCAGTTTTTATCCGGCCGTTCAGGCCACTGCCAAAGCATTTAACCTGACCATCGTCTCCGATCCGCGCCCAGAGGCCGGCAGCTATTACCGCTCTGATCACTTCTCGCTCTCTCGGGTCGGCATTCCGGCCTTTTCCGTAGAGCCGGGTTCTCTATACGAGGGGCATGATCGCGCCTGGGCCAAGGCAAAGTTTCAGGATTTTGAAGATCATGATTATCACAACTTTTCCGACAACTTCCATCCCGATGCGAGCTACGCGGGCAACGTGAAACTGATGCGCTTCGGTATGGATCTCGGCTGGCAGGTCATTACCGCCAAAGCGCCCATCGTGTGGAATAAGGGCGATGAGTTCGAGCCCGCCCGGTTGGCCAGTCAGAAGTAGTAGGCGCGACCTTTATTTCGACGCGGCATATTTTCATACTCTCCACGCCACCTATAACTTTTCAGCAGCATCTAAATAAGCAAGTTAAGGAGAAACAGAAGATGACAAGCAAGACTGCCGTACTCGAAACCACTGAGAACAAGAACCTCCTGACACCTACCGATCTTGACCGCAAAGGCACCACGGAGATTGCCGAACAGCTCCGCCACTTGTTGGCGGATACATTTGCCTTATATCTCAAGACCAAGAACTTCCACTGGCACATGAGCGGCCCGCACTTCCGCGACTATCACCTGCTGCTCGACGAGCACGCCGATCAGATATTTGCCATCACCGACGACATTGCCGAACGCGCCCGCAAGATCGGCGAAACCACCCTGCATTCGATCAGCGAAATTTCTCAATTTCAGAGGATCAAGGACAACAACGATGCCTTTGTTGCTCCCAAACTGATGCTGTCGGAGTTGCATCAGGACAATCTGCAACTAGTCGAATACATGCGTGACGCGCACGAAATCACTTCGCGCCACAACGATGTAGCCACCACAAGTCTGCTGGAAAACTGGATCGACGAGGCTGAGCGTCGTGGCTGGTTTCTCTTTGAGTCCATTCGCGGCCTCTAAACCCCTTACCGGTACCGAATCCCGCCTGACGGGATTCGGTACCGGTAGCGGAATATAATGAGGCGTGCCTCGGTTCAGTGCGTAACAGGCTTGTCAGCATCGGCCTCATCTCTTTTTCAAGCGAGAAATCTAGTTGCCTCGACAAACTTACACCGCCCGCCTGCTGAAGAAAGTTTGCCTCTCAGAATCAGCCCAATGCTTTCATCTGGAATTCGTCATCGACGAGCTAGAGAGCTTTGACCTGCTGGCCGGCCAGTTCATCTCCGCAGTAGCCGTTGATGGCAACGGCAAAACTCAGACCAGGGCGTATTCGATTGCATCGGACGCAAACGCCAACCGCTTCGATCTCTGCGTTAATCGCGTCGAGGGCGGCTTTTTTTCCAACCATCTTTGCGATCTGCCGGTCGACGGCGCGGTTCAGGTTCACGGCCCCCATGGCCATTTCACACTGCGCCAGCCCATCACCGACTCGATCTTCGTGGCTACGGGAACCGGCATTGCCCCCATGCGCGGCTTTACCCAATGGCTATTTCCCACCCAAGGCCCGCATGCGGGAGCAGACCGTAGCAACGGTAAGAACATCTGGCTGGTCTACGGGACCCGTCACGAGAGCGAACTCTATTATCGGGACTACTTTGAAAAGTTGGCTGCGAAACACCACAATTTCCACTACATCTCAACCCTGAGCCGTGCCCCCGAAGAATGGCCGGGACTGCGTGGTTATGTGCAGGAATACGTCGGATTGATCGTGGAAAAGCGCGATACGCCTGCAGCGGCCGCTGCGGCAGCCGAATCTCTGGGTGAGATCACCGAAGCAATCGCCAAAGAGGTACCGGTCTTTGATATCCATACCTACATCTGCGGACTGAACAACATGGTCTCCGCGGTACGAGAGCGGCTCACCGACCACGGCTGGCACAGAAAACAGATCATCTTTGAGCGCTACGACTAGAAGCCGGATAGCCGCCAGGCTACTTGGCGTGGCCAAAGGCCATTACGACAATAAAGAAGACCGCGGCGGCAAAAACGATGATTCCTGCCAGTAGCGCAAAGATGAACCAGCTTGCCTGTCGCTCTTCCTTCGGAGTTGGTTTTGTAATGCCAAAAAAGTCGATAAAACCCTGCGTAATAAACTTCAGCGGTCCCATACTGTAACGCTCTTTCCTGAAAATACTCGCTCTCGGCTTAGTCCCGAGCAGACGTAATTAGAGATTGAATAGCTCGCGGAGCCGCCGGGTCTGCGCACGGCTCACCGGAATCTCAGTCTGCTTACGGTCATCCATTCGAAGTTGGTAGCTTGATTTGAACCAGGGCACCACTTCGCGGATGTGGTTGATGTTGACGACGAAGCCGCGATGCGCCCGCCAGAAAAGATTTGGGTCCAGCAATTCGAGCAAGTCCTCGAGTGTCCGGCACTTGGACTGCCCCTCAACCGCTTGCGTCACTACGCGGATCGTGCCGTCTTCGATCGCGGCAAAGCATATCTCCGACTGGTCTACCAGCAGCAACCGACTTTGTACCTGAACGATGAGCTTGCTGGGCAGCTTAACTACCGTCTTGCCGGTCGTAGTTCCGCCTGGGGAGGACTGATGGCGATGCAGCATCTCCAACAGCGTGTTGAATCCCGGTACCGACCCAAGACTGAAGCTTGTCGGCGTCTGTGCCCGCGCCAGAGGCGCCTCAGAGTCCCAATCCAACTGTGGAATCTCAGCAGCAGAGCTCTCTTGACGAATTTCCGAACCGCTCTCCAGCAATCGCGCCCGGGTTCGTGTCAGCGCCTGCAGTATGCGGCTCCGGTCAAATGGCTTCAGCAGGTAATCGACCGCATTCACATCAAAGGCTCGCACCGCGTACTGATCGTAGGCTGTGGCAAAGACAACCTGAGGCATACGCACCGTGCTGCGATGTTCAATCAAGTGCTTGAGGACAGCGAAACCGTCGAGTCCAGGCATCTGAACATCCAGGAAGACTACATCTGGCTGGTATTCTTCGATCAGCTCAACCGCCTCAATGCCATTCGAACCCTCCGCAAGAACCTCTACATTGCCCGCAGAATCGAGCAGAAACTTCAGCTCCTCGCGCGCAAGTTGCTCGTCGTCGATGATGAGGGCAGTCAGGGGCATGAGGATAAGAGCATCGAGAGGTGCGGTTGGTTGCAGGGAATCGTCTTGAAGTGCTTTGTTTGCCATGGTGTGAACCCCCTCCGTACGAATCGAGTCTCCAAACGGAGTCTAAGTTCATTGTAAGTTTCTGCGGAGGGCAAGGGGGTTGCCCTCCTGTTCTTTCCAGTATCTACCTATGGACGCAGACAGGATATGTGGAATGCGAACTTCCTCAGTCCTCAAGTACCCGCAGCCGAGCCGGCATGTGGTCCTCAGCCAGCTCATGTCCGCATCGGGTACAGAACTGGTCCGTGATACGGACAGAGCGGAAGCAGTTCCCACAGCTCGCCGTCACCTGGTAGGCGCACTGCGGGCAGAAGTGGAACTCGCTCTGAATCTGCGTTCCGCAGGCCGGGCAGCGTGAAGTTACAGGCAGCCGAAGCAGGAAGTAGAGGACGGCGCCAATCCCTCCCGGCAGGACGAAGCAGATCAACATCCAGAAGCGTGTGCTCATGGCGCGGCGAGGAGCATCCCGGCTGACGTAGCCGACCATAAGGAAGTACAAGGCCGTCAGAAGTCCCCAGGAGAGGTTGAGATAGAGGCGGAGTCCGATCGGCGGCGGCCCATGATGGCGCTGCCCCGGCAGAATTACCCAGAAATAGTATTCAACCCCGACAAACGCAAGCGCGGCGACGACCATCGACCACACTGGGATCAGGCGGGCGTCTTCATTGATCGGGATTGCCTGTGGGTCACGCATAGCAGTTTGTTTTAGACAAGTTTGTCGAGAGGATACAGCAGGTCCAACCTGCAAATCCAGTTATAAAGACGAAACATATAGGGAAGAAGTTGCCGCAGGGGAGAATTAGAAGATAAGCCAGTCTATCGGTACTTGAAAGCGATGCGATTCGTATCTACTAGCGGTTTCTTCGCCACCAGCCAGCCACCAGGGCAGCTGCCAGAATGGTAGGGCACATCACTAGCGCGAGCAGGCTCAACTGCCCTCCTGGATCTTCGGCCAGATGTTCCCCGGCGACGACGCTGTCGATCGCCTCCCAGATGAGCGGCGTAATCAGCAACAGCACGACAAAGGTGACGCCGATCGCCACGGCTCGGACACGCACTTTGCTCTGGGCATGCTCCTGCAGCACACCGAGCGAACTCTGCACTACACGCCGCGTACGAAATGCAATCGCCCGTTCGCGGTTGGCGTCCAGACCAGAGAGCGCCGCCAGAATATCCGTGGATTCCACGCCGCCTTCCGGCGCACGAACTCCCACAGAACCCGTGCGGGTTATGCCGGTTCGCTTGTCGGAATGGATTCGAAACTTCAATTGGACTCCTGGGTCATGCCGATCATCGGTACCGGCCTCGGAATCAGGCTGCAGTGCCTGCGAGTTTAGGCTTCATAAATGCCAGCCCACGGTACAAGCGCGATTTTACCGTGGAAAGTGGCGCCCGAGTGACGGTTGCGATCTCTTCCAAGGAAAGGTCTTCGTGGAACCGGAGGACAAGTACCTCGCGGTAGAGCGGTTCCATCTGCAATAAAGCCTGCGAAAGGCGGTTGCGATCCTCCAGGCTGGCGCATTGGTCAAACGGCGTCGGCCCTTCGGCGGCAATCTCAATTCCCGACATCCGCTCATCGTCCCCAGAAGCTTCGAACATCTCGTCCAGGCTGGACATCGTCCGCTTTCGGCGCAGATCAATCACCAGATTACGTGCAACTGTGAAAAGCCATGTATCAAACCGAGCCTTCCCGTTGAACTGTCCGCCGCGGAGAAGCACCCGCATCCAGACCTCCTGGAAGATATCTTCGGCCTGCTCACGGTTGCTCGTGAGGTACAGCAGGTACCGCAGCAGCCGGTGCTGATAGCGCACAATCAACTCATCGAGCAGCCCCGCATCCTGCCGCTTCAATCCCTCGGCAATTGCGAGACTCTCCTGCCGGACGATCTCCTGGGCTTCCCTGGCTTCGGACAAACTGAGGGTGGTGGCAGTTACTGGCATTGTCATCACAAATACTGAGACGCAAAAAACAAGCCTCGCGACGCCGGAATTTCATAAGAAAAACGATTTTTTTAGAATTTTGCTACAGCACACCCTCTTTAGCATGCTTCCCGCTCATTCCCCGTGAAAGCCATCCGGCCCCTTGCACAGGTTACCCGGGGTAGCATCTACACTATTGATCATGCAGACTTTGTATGGGGTCCATCCTGTGGAAGAGGCGCTCAAGGCAGGCAAGCGCCGCTTTGACCATGTATTGGTGGCCCGGGAACGTCGCGATGATCGCCTTGAGGCCATCGTCTCTCTTTGCAAGGAACTCAAGATTCGCGTCCGCACCGAGCCCCGCGAAACGTTAACCGATATCGCTCGTACCCCAGCTCACCAAGGCGTCGTCGCCTTCGTGCGCGCCCAGCAGTTCCTCACCATTGAAGATATTCTCGAGCCTACCGGTCACCCACGCCTTGTCCTGGCGCTCGATGGTGTAGAAGACCCTCAGAATCTAGGAGCGCTCCTCCGCTCCGCCGATGGTGCAGGAGTCGACTCCGTCGTGATGACCGAGCGTCGAGCTGCCCCACTCAGTGCCGTCGCCGCCAAAGCGGCCGCTGGAGCACAGGAGCATCTCCGCATCGCTCGCGTCGTTAACCTCGTTCGTTCTCTTGAAGAGCTGAAACGTCAGAATCTCTGGATCATAGGCCTGGACGAGCGCGGCACTATGGACTACGACGAGTTCGATTTCACCGGGGACTGCGTGCTGGTGATGGGCCGCGAAGGCGACGGCCTGCACGACCTTGTCCGCCGGACCTGCGACCACCTTCTGCGTATTCCAATGGCAGGAGGCGTCAGCTCTCTGAATGTGTCGGCTGCGGCTTCCGTGGTTCTCTTCGAGGCCTACCGACAGCGCCGTAAAAAGGCCAGGGCTGCTGCAGGGCCAGTAGGGAAATCTGACCAATCCGGGAACGCCACGTCCAAACCGAAGAAGCTGAAGGGACTGGGTTCGTAATGTTGCAACAGGGCAAAAGGCAGATAAGGGTACGTTTTTGCGTCACAGCAGTCTTCGCATCCGCGCTCTGTGCCACAGCTGTCCCTGCCGCAGCGCAGACCTCCTCTAGCGCGCCACCCGTCTCCTCCGACACCATTCGCCAGACCGAGATCAACAAGGCGAAAAAGGGCAAGGTAGTTCTACAGCGCTCTATCGATGAGAATGGACAGACTGTCGACGGCGTCCCGGCCACTTCTCCAACGCCTGCTACTCAGGGAGCGGCTCAACCTCAGGCAAACGTCACGCCTCAGTCCACCGCCGAAGACACCGAGCGCGCTGCTCTCACTTACACGGATTTCGATCTAGACGTGCGTCTGCGCCCTTCTGAAAGTTTCCTTACCGTCCGCGCGCTGATCGCTGTGCGCAACGACGGCAAGACGCCGCTGGCTCATCTGCCTTTGCAACTTTCCTCCTCCCTCAACTGGGACCTGATCCGCCTGCAAGGACGTTCCATCCAGTTCACCACCGGCGTTCTCAACTCCGATGCCGACCATACCGGCCAGCTCCACGAAGCGGTTGTGACCCTGCCGACTCCCCTCGCCCCCGGCGCCAGCCTGCAGCTCGACGTCATGTATTCCGGCACGGTAGGTCAATCTGCCAAACGGCTGCTCGCCATCGGCACCCCGGAGGGTGCTGCAGCTCACTCCGATTGGGACTGCATCGGCACTGACTTTACCGGCCTCCGCGGATTTGGCAACGTCGTCTGGTATCCCGTCTCGTCGATCCCCGTGATCCTTGGCGATGGCGCACGGCTCTTCGACCAGATCGGTACCCACAAGATGCGCCTAGCCGGCGCCCACTTTCGCCTCGGTCTCACCGTGGAGACTGCTGTCGGTCTTGCTCCCAATGTTGCAGTCGTCAATGGACGTCCCGTAGCGCTGACTACGACTTCCGGAGCGGACGCTTCTATCGCCAGCGTCGCCACCGGCCGTGTTGAAACTAGTCAGCTCGGCTTCGAGGCCCCAAGCCTTTTCCTCGCCAACCGCACCGGTCACGCACTCACTAACGCTACGCTGTGGACCAAACCAGAGACAGAGCATAACGTTGCTGCCTGGGCCGGCGCTGCTACTGACGTCATGCCTTTCCTGCAAGGCTGGCTCGGCGTTAGGCCCCGTTCTCAGCTCACCATCCTCGAGCTACCCGAAGACGCAGACATCCCCTTTGAAACCGGAGCCATGCTTGCCACTCCCGTCCGTTCCGCTTCGGCCGAAGTGTTGGATGGCGTCATGGCGCACGCCCTCACCCATGCATGGGTACTTTCGCCCCGCGCCTGGCTCAGTGAAGGCGTCGCTCACTTTATGGGTACCGTCTGGACCGAAAAGCAGCTCGGCCGTGATCGTGCCCTGGCCACCCTCGATAACGCCCGCTCAGCGCTTGCCTTGGCTGAACCGGAAAGCCCGGGCGCCGGAGAGGGCCAGCCGCTGGTCTCCTGCATCTCGCCCGTCTATTACCGCACCAAGGCCGCTTACGTCTTCTGGATGCTCCGTGATCTGGTCGGCGATCCAACTCTGTCCGCAGCCCTGCGCGCCTATGATCCAGCGGCAGATACAGGTCGCGATTCCTTTGAAAAACTTATCGAACAGGCTGGGCAGCGCAAGGATTTAGGCTGGTTCTTCAACGACTGGGTCTATGCCGATAAGGGACTTCCTGACCTCGGTATCGAGAGCGTTTTTCCCAGCAAAGCTTCCGTCGCGGGATCATATCTAGTAGCCGTAAATCTTACTAACAATGGCTACGCGACCGTCGAAGCTCCCGTGCAGGTGATCAGCGACACCGGTACCGTGACCCAGCGAGTGATGCTGGCGGCACGCTCCAAGAGCGTCCAGCGCATCCTGCTGCAGGGATCACCAACAGAGGTCAGGCTCAACGACGGCACCATCCCTGAGTCCCAGGCCACCGTCCATAGCAAGACCCTCGACGCTGCGAAACCCTAATTCTCAAGCGCCTTGGAGATTCCTGCCTCGACCAGCGGATTCATGATGTTGTACCCGGCCTTGTTGGGGTGGACGCCATCATGGCTCAGCTTTTCAGGCAGCCCGCCGCGCTCATCCACCATCGCCGAGTGGAAATCGACATACACGTGTCCATTGGTCGTGGCGTAATCCTTGATCCAGCGATTCAGCGCAACAATCTTTTGCGCCGGCTGTCGCCCCGGATGCCAGCCAAAATCGTAAGCCGGCAAAATTGAGCACATCACAACCCGGATGCCATGTGCATGAGCCAGCTCGGCCATCGTGGAGAGATTGTCTTCGGTCTGCTCCGGCGTCATGTCGCCCGTATTGCCTGCTACATCGTTCGTCCCGGCAAAGATCACCACCACCGCAGGCTTCAGTGCAATTACATCCTGTCGAAACCGCAGTAGCATCTGCGGAGTCGTCTGCCCGCTGATGCCACGGTTCACATACGGCTTCCCAGGAAAGAATCCAGGGTCCGGCACACCGGCAGCCACGCCATTGTGCAGCCAGGCCTCGGTAATGGAGTCTCCCATGAACACCACCCGTCGCTCGCCCGCCGCCGGAGTAGCCAAAGCCATGTCATCCTCACGAAACCGCTGCAGATTCGGCCAGTCCGTCCGCATCGGATCAGGTTTCGGTGAGGCCACAGCAGGAAGGGCTGGCGTCTGCTGTGCTGCTGGCGTCTGGCCCGCTGCAGATACAGGAACCAGCAGCCCAGCCATCAGGACAATTCGAAGAAACACACGCTGCACTGGAACCAAAGCAAGTCACCTCATCTGCCTTGCAATGTAGCAGAATCGGCATTCAGCCTGCCCGCCCACCACTGGTCGAAAGCCTCGAGTGCCCGCTCACAAACCATGCGGTGCCGCTCTTTCTTATCCCGCACCTTCCGGCGTGTTTCCTCCTCCAGCTGCACCAGCAGATCAAAGGTGATATTGGCTGGCTGAAAGTGCTTCGGATCAGCCTGCGTGATGTAATTCACCAGAGAACCCAGCGCCGTTTGCCGTGGTGCAGGCTCTGGCTCATCTCCATGCGCAATCGCCGCTGCATACAGTCCAGCCAGCAGTCCTGAAGCGATCGACTCTGTGTACCCCTCGACTCCCGAGATCTGCCCGGCAAAGAAGAGATTCGGATACCGCTTCATCCGTAATCGGTCATCCAGCACCTCCGGCGAATTGATGTAGGTATTGCGGTGGATCTGCCCATAGCGCAGGAACTTCGCATTCTCGAGACCTGGAATCAGCCGCAGCACCTTCGCCTGCTCGCCATACTTCAAATGATTCTGGAACCCCACCAGGTTGTAGCTATCTGCTCGCAGATTCTCCTTGCGCAACTGCACCACCGCCCACGGAGTCTTCCCCGTCCGCGGATCGCGCAGCCCTACCGGCTTCATCGGCCCAAACCGTAGCGTATCGGGGCCCCTCTTCGCCAGAATCTCGATCGGCAGGCAGCCTTCAAAATACTCCGCCTTTTCCCACTCCTTGGCCTCGGCCGCCTCCGCTGTTACCAGCGCATTCAGAAATGCGTCGTACTCCTCGCGCGTCATCGGGCAGTTGATGTAATCAGCCGTCCCTTTATCCCACCGGGCCGCAAAATACACGCGGTTCATGTCGATCGTCTCCGCGTCCACAATCGGCGAGATCGAGTCGTAAAAAGCCAGATGCCCCGCACCTGTCAGTTCCGCAATCCGGCTGCTCAAAGCATCCGAAGTCAGCGGCCCCGAAGCCACAATTGTCAGCGTCTCTTCTTCCGGATGGAGCGTAGTCACCTCTTCGCGGATGACCCGAATCCGCGGCTCGGCAGCGATAGCTTGGGCAATGAGCCGCGAAAACTCCACCCGGTCCACCGCCAGCGCATGCCCCGCTGGCACAGCCGTAGCATCCGCCAGCGCAATCAGCCGCGAACCAGCCCGCCGCATCTCCTGCTTCAGCAGCCACGGAGCCGTATTCGGCGATTCACTCTTCAGCGAGTTCGAGCACACCAACTCCCCAAATTCCGTCGTCTGGTGCGCCGGCGTCAGCACCGGCTTGCCATCAACTTCCCGCCGCATCTCGTACAGATCAACCTCGCAGCCCAGGCTGGCGGCTGTAAGCGCAGCCTCAGGCCCAGCCAGCCCTCCGCCGATTACACGTATCTTCTTCGGATTCCCGTAGCGATTCATTGCCCCGCCTCAACCGGCTTTGCCAGCGCAGCCAGCCGGGCAATCGCCTCACCCGTCATGCGCACATTGCGCCACTCATCCAGAAAATCCGCCCCCAGCGAAGCATAGAAATCGACCGCCGGAGTGTTCCAGTCCAGCACCTCCCACTGCAGCCGCGGACAACCCTTCTCCACCGCAATTGCCGCCACCCGCGCCAGCAGCGCCTTGCCAATCCCCAGCCCGCGAAACTCCGGGTTCACAAACAAATCCTCCAGATACAGCCCGGGCCGCCCGGTCCACGTCGAGTAGTTGAAAAAGTAGAAAGCAAACCCCGCCGGCTTCCCCTCATGCTCCGCAATCAGGCATTGAAAGTAAGGCCTCTCGCCAAAACCGTCGCGCAGCAAATCGGCCTCCGTAGCCGTTACCGCATCCGGCTCCCGTTCATAAATCGCGAGCCCCCGAATGAACTCCAGAATTAACGGCACATCTCCCGGCACCGCATTGCGAATCGTAGTCGTCATCTCTTCATTGTAGAGGCGCTACGATAGAGACGTGACCGAGCCTTCATCCTTCAAAATTCGCTCCGTAGTCTGTCTCTCCGGCGGTATGGATAGCTGCGTTACTGCCGCCCTCGCCGCCAGCGAAACCGAGGCCTTCGCACTCCACTTCAGTTACGGCCAGCGCACCGAGGCTCGCGAACTCGAGGCCGCTCGCGGTGTTGCCGACCGCCTTGGCCTCAAGCAGTTCCTCCACCTCAAAATGGACATTTTTCGCCAGATCGGCGGCTCCGCCCTCACTGACACCACCATCGCAGTCCCCGACGCCAGTGTAGCCTTTCGCGACCACGGCATCGTCGAAGAGCACGTCCCCGTTACCTACGTCCCTTTCCGTAATGCCCATTTTCTCTCCGCCGCCGTCAGCTGGGCCGAGGTCCTCGGCGCCACCCGCGTCTACATCGGCGCCGTCGAGCAGGACAGTTCCGGATACCCCGATTGCCGCCCTGCCTACTATGAAGCATTCCAGAAAGTCATCCGCACCGGCACCCGCGAGGGCAACATCGATATCCTCACTCCCCTCATCGCCATGAATAAGGCGCAGATTGTGCGCGTTGGCCTTGAATGCGGTGCGCCTTTAGATTTAACGTGGTCGTGCTACAGGGCAGATCGCGAAGCCTGCGGTTTGTGCGAAAGTTGTGTTTTACGGTTGCGCGCTTTTACAGCAGCCGGAGTTTCTGATCCAATCCGTTATGCCGCCCACCCAGAGGGCTCCTGAGCAATCCATTCCACTCAGGCATCTCTCCCGCTTAGCGGCGAAACAAAACTATTGGAGCCACACCCGGGTTTCAACGGCAGGAGTAGGACCAGACGCACTGCATCCCGGCGTTCTGATTGCAGATTTTCAAGGAGAAGAATATGAAACTGAAGTCTCTCATTTCCCTCAGTGCGGCAGCCGTTCTTTCCGTACTGGCCGTGTCGGCGGTTCCGGCTTTCGCTCAGGCCGGGCCGGCGGGCAAGATTCATGGCAAGGTAACCGACCCCACAGGCGTGCCCAAGGTCGAAGGAACAGTCTCCCTCTCGCAGGACAACGGCAACACGATGAAGTACTCCTTCCCTGTTTCGGCCACCGGAGACTTCGCTGGTGAGGGTATCGCTCCAGGAACCTACTCTGTCATCCTGCGCATGCCCGATACACCTCCGGGCAAGCTCGTCGATGAGATCGACGCCGTCAAAATTACCGCGGGTGAAGATACCCTGCAAAACGTCGATATGTCCCGCAAGGAGTACGTCGATAAGCTCAGCCCCGAACAGCGCAAGCAGCTTGAAGAGTTTAAAAAGCGTAACGCCGAGGTCATGAAGGGCAACGCGGTCGTCAAAACTCTGAATGCTGATCTCCAGTCAGCCCGAGCTTCCAATAAGGCCAAGAACTACGCCGAGGCCGAGACGCTCATGCTCAAGGACACGGAAACTAATCCTCCAAGTGCCGAGCTTCTCCTCAACGAGCTTGCCACCGCGCAAATCGGCCTCAAGAAATGGGATGAAGCGTCGGCGACTCTGCAGAAGGCCCTAACCATGGCCACTGCAGCAACCAAACCCAATCAGGATCTGATCGGCAATCTACACGCCGGACTTGGTGAAGTTTACGCCCGTACCAACAAGCCTGACGATGCCCAGAAGGAATACGATCTTGCCGCCAAGGCCAGCCCCACCGGTGCCGCGGTCTACCTGAAGAATGAAACGGTCATCTTCTCTCAAGTCGGCAACAGCGATGCGCAGGTAGCTGCCGCCGACAAAGCAATCGCAGTCGATCCAAACAACGCGATCCTCTACTACCTCAAGGGTCAGGGGCTTGCCTCCAAGATCACAGTGGATGCCAAGGGCGCCTACGTCATGCCTCCAGGCTGCGCTGAAGCTTATAACAAGTACCTCGAGCTTGCTCCAAATGGCCAGTTCGTCGGTGAAGTCAAAGGCCTGCTTGCCGCTGCCAACACCAAGGTTGAGTCCAAGTACAAGGCCCCCAAGAAATAAGCTCGCTTCCGAAAGCAGCGAAACAATCGAGGCTGTCTCTCCACCCCGCCCCTTTCTGAGCTGGGTTTCGTGGAGAGGCAGCCTCGCTTCTTTGCTTCAGCCTCGTACAATCGTGACCATGAGTAAAGCGGGTGCAGAGGTGCCAATCCGGTATGTGGCAGCAATGGAGCGCCTGCAGGGATACCTTCGCGAGCGCGCCGACATTGCGCCGGTCATCGATCTGGAGACGGTCCCTTTGGCCCACGCCGCCGGTAGAGTTTTGGCCCGGGGCATCTGCGCAGACCGTGACCTGCCACCGTTTCCTCGATCGACCCGGGATGGCTTCGCGAGCCGTGCAGCAGATGCAAATACCCATCAGCCACTGCGCCTTTCGGGCCGCGTCCGCGCAGGGGAAAGCCCTGCTGGCAAGGTAGCTCCGGGCGAAGCC